>ERZ761609.3525-NODE-3525-length-10172-cov-7.475635_pt1 | contig 10172 bp, 18 predicted proteins | sample MGYA00511163_ERZ761609 | MGnify/ENA primary metagenome ERZ761609 (study PRJEB28899, sample SAMN02445070) | bioreactor sludge metagenome | biome: EBPR sludge | place: Australia: Brisbane, Thorneside Wastewater Treatment Plant | collected 2011-12-16 ... | reverse complement strand
GTTTCCATGAAAGCAGGTCGCCAAATGATATTGACAAAGCGTTGTACCCGATGCAATAAGACCAGACCACTTACCGATTTCCGTGTTGACAATTCCCGAAAAGACGGTAGACAATCGGTTTGTATTGAATGCAAAGTCCCAGAGCATTACACAAAAATAAAAGAGCAACAATCACTTGATCATGTCAATAAAAAACGTTGCGCAAAGTGCAAAAAGATATACGACAAAATCAATTTCTCTTCATCCGCCGATGGACGGGACAACTTAAGATCCTATTGCAAAAACTGCGAAACAGATTACAGGAAAAGCGCGGTGCGCAAAGAATCCAGTAAAAAATATGTCCGAAGCGAGAAAGGTAGAAAAAACGCCAGACGATACTACGAAAGAGCTGCCCAAGATGGTCGCATGAAACATATTCTTGAACGAAGATACGCAACAGATCCGATTGCTATTCGCGCACACCGAAAGGTGAGTTACGCCGTCAGAATGAAGCACATCCCACCGGCGAAAAACCTTATCTGCAAACATTGCGGAAAACAAGCTCAACAGTATCACCACCCCGACTATAGTAAGCCACTCGATATAATCCCACTTTGCAAGCTGTGCCACGAAGCCGTTCACCACGAATGATGACTACCATTCAGTCTGTGCAGTATTACACGGACTGAATGTCCCGCGCCCACTGCGGAACACTACCCAATGCCTGCGATGGTTCCCATGAGCCGTCACGCGTCGTGAACACATCCTTGACGCGCAGCACAGGCTGCCCCACGGCGACAGTGGCCGGTTGAATGATGACGTTTAGCTGTTTCGCCCAATCGCTGATACGTGCCATGATTGTCCTGTCTTGTAACAAAAAACGCCACGCACCGGCTTGCGATGACGTGGCGAAGTGAGCGCTACAACGAGCATAGCATATTTTATCGTTTTGCGCAATAGGGGATTTCGTTATGCGATATTTCTATCTTCTGGGGATAGTTGCGGGCAAAAGAAAACCCGCGCACCGGTTGGTGGCGGGCTTTCTGTGAGGTGGCTAGCGCCGCATCTGCCAGGGTCGGCCATCGCGGATAACCTCCCCTGTTTCGGAGTCGGTTTCGATCAGGTATATGCCTGACCCGCCGACCACCTGCTCCACTTTCACGATTCTGCCATTGACTTCCTCGTACCAGTGGCCTGAGGCGTCAGCGCCATCACGAAAATCGGACGACTCTGGATACACGGCTGTTGCATTTAACTGCTGAAGTTTCTCGTTCATGGTTCATTCCTTCCCCGGCTCGTGGCCGGACTTAACTGCTACGACGAGGCGACTGCCTGCTTGATTGCCTGTAGCGCCTGTTCGCGCCAGGCGTCGCCAACTACGCCTTCGCCAGGATAGTACTGGCGCTCCACACCGGCAGTCATAAACTTTACTGCCTCGGCGGTTGGCACGTCAACCCGCCCGCTAGGAGACGGCTCACCAACCGTCTCCCGAAAAAACTTGTGCAGGTCAGTCCCGCTACAGTAGCCGTAATCCTCACGGATGTCGTACAATTTTTGCGCTTTCATGTTACTCTTCCTTCCCCGGCTCGTAGCCGGTAATTTGCAGCGCCTCGGCCAGTAACTGGTTGACGCTGGCGCTGCGACTTTTTTCGTGTTCGCTGGCGTAGGCATCAACCGCCGCCAGGATGATAGGTTCAAAGAAGATGTGTGTCTGGCGCCGGCGCTCATCTGCCGGCAGTGGCTTGCGCCCGCCGCCTTTGGCGCGTCTACGCTTGGGTGGCTGTGCCTCGCCAAACTCTAGCGGCTCGGCGGCCATAGTGGCGAAAGCCGCGTCGTACAACTGTTCCTCGGTCATGCGCTCCTAGTTGCGGTTTCACCGCCCACCGCAAAGGATCGATGATTATTGCTCTTGACGATATTCTTTGACCTGATCAACATACTTACGAGCCTCGGCAATCGACTTGCCCATGAAGTGGTGGTCACTGCGACCAAACTTCTTGTAGTGCCAACCATTCTCACCAGTGTCGACCGCGAACCCTTTGAAAATCGTCATGGCATTCACGTCCCCGTCTTCGTACACTTCTTTGAGCATATTCTTAATTGTCATCATAGCGTTCACATTCTTCCCTTTCGTTCATCCACGCCCACCCGTTGGGGTGCCACCGTCTCTACGGTGGTGAGGCCGGGGGTTGGCCTCCGCACGACTGGATTATTATTCAGGTACGGCCACACCATTCTTGGCCGCATAGTCCTCAATTTCTCGCATCTGTTTTCCGATTAACGACCGCCGGTCAGCCATCGCATTTGTTAGGCTGCGCAGTGCGGCATCTTCTACATCGTCGGCGTCTACTTCCGGCCCACCGTGGTTTCGCAAAAACCACTTTGAGATCACTTTTAACTCCTTTTCCATTTCCGTGTAACGAAACAGCATTTTTAGCTCAGGACTCATTTTGTTTCCCTTTCGTTCATCCACGCCCACCCGCTTGGGTGCCACCGTCTTTACGGTAGTGAGGCCGGGGGTTGGCCTCCGCACGACTGGATTAAGAAACACCAATTAGAGCCTTCACTTCGTCGGTCGCATCAAGTACGAATTTTTCAATCTGTTTAATGTTGCCGAAGTAGGCCGGGTCGACCGGGGCGACCCAAGTTTTCCTGGATTCAATGAACTTCGCCCCCGGAAGAACCTTAACCCGCTTAACTAGCTCAGCGTTGTATTCGCTTTTGAAAGTGAAATACTGTTTTCCGTTGGCGGTTGTTACTAGGCTAATCATCGTTCTTTCCTTCCTGTTTCATCTGGGCTACTTCGTTTCGCCCTTCATGCCTTAATTATAGCACCCTATTAATAAGCTGTCAATAGGCAATTTAGCGAATTTCATGGCAATTTTGTTCTAAACTGGCGTCTCGCCTTACGGCGTGCGTAAGGCAAGTAGAAGCCGGCGAGGGTGCCGGCTGTGTGGGGCTATGTTGTCAGGGGAAATCGCCTCTCGTCGTGACTCGCACTTTTTGCAAATCCTCTAGAGCGACCGGCTGTATGAAATATTTAGCGCCCCAGCCCTCGCTGGCTGGCCAGCGCTGCATGGCGATCTGATTCGCCATATAGTATATTTCGTCTGTGTCGCCGGCTGCAATGAGAAAAATGTTACCGAACGTTTCAACGCTTACGCCGCCTGGTATAAGTGTTGCGCGTGTCGCGTCGATGAAAACAACGTAGATACGGTCAGTCATGTTGCGCTTCTTCCTCAATCACCGACAGCATTGGATCGCTAATTGTTTTTTGTAGTTCGACGCTAGCCTGCAAGTTGGGGGTGTTGAGTAGCACGGAATGAATGCGGACCAAAACATCGCTCAATGCCGGCATGACTTCGTCAAAAACAAACGTGTAGCGCCGGTTGTCTTCGCGCAGCAACTGCGCAAGGGCAACCAGGTTGCCGACGTCCGTTGCATTGTCAACTTCGATCTGTAGCGTTATTTTCATCTAAACTCCTTCGGGAAACCCCTGGTTTTAACTATGGGGATGTAAGAAGGCTGTTTGTACTCAAACAGGATGTACGCTCAATTGGCGTAACTATACCCGTCAAGCGCGTGCAGCCGTTGACAATATTTCCAACTAATGCCATCTGTCTTGCCAACTCGAAAACTTCCAGTGGCCCGAACGGCGACGGCTCCAATATGCGTTCCCACATATTTTCCACTTGGTAAAACTGCCTTGACAATATCACCCGTTTGGAAACCTCCCTTGACAACGCGGCTTTGCTTGCTTGCCGTGCGCGGAAACCCAAACTTGTTCGGTCTACACATTTGGCGAGACTGCCGACCAACCGCTTTGATCCGCAAGGGCTTTTGTTCTGGGCAAAGCTTGACGGCTTGCCCAGACTCGCCCACACACGCGGCGTCTATCCAGTGCGCTTTTGGGTAGTTCTGGGCGGGTGCCCGCTGGGCGCGGTTGAATTTTGTTCGCCCACCTGTACCTACTTCGACGGGCAAGCCGCTTGCATCAAACATTCGCCAGATTGCCCAGCGAACGCTATTGACAGCGCCGGCATCCTTCAACGGCTTTTTGGCGTGTGCCTGAATGTTGGGAAATCCAAACTCGGTTGCCGTTTGATTGCCCTTGCTGACATTGCAGGAGCGGCAAGCCAAGCATAGGTTAGATACTCGATTAGATCCGCCGCGGCTCTTTGGGGTGATGTGTTCGATCTCAAGTGGAATATCGCTCTTGCCGCAATAACAGCACTTGCGGTTGAATTTCTCCAACAGATATTCCCGTACTTCATACCCTGCCAATTCCCCTTGTTGATATTCAACACCGCTTATTTCCGCATCCTGCATAAGCTGCATATCGAATCTGACAAGCTCCATGCTGATTGATCGAACATTGCAAAGCTTGAGAAAGCGCACAAGCCAAGTTTGCAAGTTGTCTACCCTACTTTTCAGCGAAGGAGCAAGCCAGCCCTTTTTCTTAGTCCGATTGAGAAAACGCGGTTGACGGTAGCGCGTCTTGCGTTGTCGCCTGCCGCGCCGTATTGCCCTACGACTTTCCAGAGCGTCTTTGATGGCTTGCCCGCGGTGCTCTACTTCAGCCGCAAAGACAACCTTATTTGACTGGAGCAAGGCAATGCCGGTTGTCTTACTGCCAGGGTCAACCTTGACCGTGATTGGCTCTACAATGGGCTTATCGACGGCGCGCTTTAGAATGATCGTGAACGGAAAGCGCCGATAAACAGCGGCTTTTCTATCCCGCAATAACTTGCGCGCTACTGATGGATGACAAGGGCTTATCGGTTGTTTGTTGGCATCCAAAACGAAAACAAAATTTTGCATTCCTGCACTACCTTTCGGTGTAAAGTTCCCCTCGGAAATGTTAAACCGGCTTTTTGCATCCAACACACTGTAGTCTACCCCTAGACCTCGCTTAATGTTGGATAACAGAGCCAGTGGCTAGGGCGTCACCGCTGGGTGTTATGACCGTTCTAACGTAGACTCTATCTCAAGTCTGATCCTGGTCAGGTTTGGCTTAAACTTTGCAGTTCAAGCCCCTAGCTTTAGCTATGGGGTTCCTGACGTTATGCTCCTTCTATGCACTTACTTTTGTTGCACCGTTACTGCGTCGAATCCAACTGCGCACGGTCGATTCTTTCTGTTGCAGAATGCGCGCAATCTCAGCCGCCGGCATCTCGTTGCTGTGCATTTGTAGCGCCTGCGTGCGTGCATCAATCGTCTGTGCATCATCCGTTGCAGGCACTTCAATGCACTTCTGCACTGGATGCAACGACGCATCGGTTGGCGTTGTGCTTGGTTGATCGCAAAACTTGGCGCGCTGCGTAATTGGTTGCACACTGCGCTGCGCACGCTCACGCCGCCTCACTTCGACTACGGCGACCTGAATGAGCGGCAGAAATGTTGTGCAGGCTAGCACGATTGCCCAACTACCAATGAACCAGGGGCCGAACACATCGGACAATGCAACCGTGGTATGGTCGTTTGCACTGCTCATTAGATAGAGGACGGGCGCAATCGTGTAGACACCAAAAAATAACGATAGACTATTCAATGCTAGCAGCAACCAATCATGCTGCGCAAAGTATTCCTCCCATGCGTGTGCGGCTGCATAGCTGATCAGGATAGCCAGCGCGCAACCAGCCCAAATAGGCTCATGTGCAGCCTTGAATGCAAATACCCAGCGCGGCACCTCGGTGCATACGGCAAGTACAAGCCCAAATGTCACGTTGCGTTGCGCCCACGGCTGCACGGTTGTCCATACACTGTGCAATGCTTTCATGATACGTTCTGAATTGCTGCTCTGCACTGTCGTTTGTTCCATCGTTCAACCCTCCCTATCGTGGTGATAGTCGCACAGTGTGCGCAAATCTGACAGTTCCGCCAACATGCCGCTGACACCCGGCGCACCTTTGTGCAAGTACGACGTGTGATGCACTTGCAATGTCGTGCGCTTATCGCAGCGACGCAGGTTGACACGGTGCGTGCAACGGTGGCCGTCAATGGCCAGGCGCAAAGTGCGCAGGATGTACCAGCGCGGCGACTGTAGGTAATCCTGATACTCCGCACGGTAATGCACGCGCACGCCGGTGAGACTGCGCACGGTGCCAACAAGCCGCACGTACAGCCATCGTTTGATGAGTTCGGCGATCATACCAACATCCCCATCAGACTGACAACCAAATTTGCCACAAGTAGCGCCGTCATCAGGTTGATGCCGGTCGGTGGCAATCCGCCACCGCCTTTCGTGCGCTGCAATGCACTGCCGGCCGCCTCACTGCCCCGGCGCCAAAGCGCACCCATCGCGCCGTCCTGGGGGCGATAGGCCAGCGCTACCACGCACACAGCCGCGATGAACAGCGTAGAGACAAAGCCTACCAGGACGAAGGACAGCCAACCGGCATCCATGCCATACAGGAAGAAACACAGAAACGTCAGGCCGAACATGAGCAGCGACCAGATCAGCGTGAATTGCACCCCATTGCGATAGGATGCAAAAAGAAAGAATCCAACCGGCAACAGCGCCAGACTGAGCGCCAGCCCGCTGGACTCGGCGAACATGGCGTTTGTCCAGATGTACAGCGCACTGACGAGCATGGCGAACGTGCTTGCAATGATAATGCCTGTTGCAATACGCATGGTAATCTCCTGTATGAAATGGTGTATGAAACCCCTGTATGAAACTATGTATGGAATTGTTTTTTAGGTGTAGTGCGTGTGTATGCGTACACATTACATACATCACGCACCAGCCAACACGAGACGAGCATATTGCTTGATCCGCTTGGCACGCGCCTCACTCAGTTCCTTATCATCGTTGAACTTTGGACCCAACTTTTTGCGAATGAAGTTAACTGGCAATGCTTCCAGATCCTCGCCGGCTTCCACTAGTCTAAGAACAGCATCCACAATCGGCTCATCATCGGCAGAGGGCCGCCCGGCCGCCGGCGCTTCAATCACAATAGCCGGCTGGGCCGCCTTCGCAACGGGTTGCAAATTCCAGCATGGCGCCACCCCGGCCCACTTGCGCCGGATAGCATCAATCAATTGATCAATCTGCCCATCGGTCGCATAGAAAGCCTGTAACCGGTTGCGCTCCTGGCCTTTGAATACGTTGAACACGCCCAGTCCTGGCAGGAGGTGGCAGCCGGAATCCTTAACGCCCGATGCGATATAAGATTCCTGCGCATCGGTGACCAGTCCAACAATTTTTACCAGGATGTTGGCGAGTAGCTCGCCATCCAAAACACGCGCCGTTGGCCGTTGCGTCGCCAAGCATAGGTGAACCCCAAAGCCACGGCCCAGCCGTGAAATCTTAATCAGCGATGCCACTACTGCCGGATTAGCGTCGATTAACGCCGCAAGCTCATCAACGAAGATCAGCAGCCGCCCGTCAGGCTTCACCCAACGTTGACCACGTTGTCGATACTCTTCAATCTCTGCAACGTATTTGTCAATCAGCCCGGCTGCCCATTGCACTAAGGCGACGGCTTCGCCCGGCTGCGTAACGACAGGCCGCGCCAAGTGCGGCAAGTGTACAAAATCGCTGTTGGCGATGTCCTGTCCTTTTGGATCGATTACAATCATCGCCAGATCTGACGGGCTGTTCAGAATTGCCCAGGTCAGTAGCATCGTTTTGGCGACGGTTGTTTTGCCGCTGCCGGTGATGCCGGCAATCAGCATGTGCGGTATGCCTGGATTGGCGCCTATCTGCCCGATGGATAGCGCCACCGGTTCACTGACCTTGACGCCATGCGAGACACCAGGCACGCAAACGCCAGCGCCAATGGGCATTTGATGCATAAGCGGCAAATAGTCCAACAAGTATAGCGGTGACGGGTTGCGCTTGATAACCTCGATACGCAACGGGTTGTCGATGATCTCCACGTTCTCGCGCCGGTCAGCAAGGCGCAACTGCTGCGTAATAGCCGACGCAAAGTCGGGGATTCGGTGCGTTGCTACAGCTACATCGTGAATGCGGATAGTCCAGCTATATGCGTCGGCTCGTTCCCTGGTGTGGATAATTTCAAACAGCGGCTGAGCGTCCGGCCCCCGCGCAACGTCGCCATCCTTCTGGGTCGAGATGCGCGCAAAGGTACCCCGCACAATCCGATCCAGTAACTGATGGTCGCGCGTCAGACCACGACTACGCCATGCTGATTTTGCAAAATTTACCAATCCGGAAACGCTAACGCCAAACATAAAACCGCCTACTTTCCACAACTCGGACAACGAGCTGACCAGTATTGCGCCTTACACCGCCCGCACCAGGTTGACGGCTCATCTTGATACAGCGGTGCATTCACGCCCATATCCTGCGTGTCACCGCCATCGGGGATACCGCCGAACCAACTCGCAACGCCTAGCACGATTGCATCTACCGCGGTCATGTGGCCGGTGCGAATAATGCGATCTGTGCGACTTTTCGCCTTTAGTTTTTCGGTAAGTGTTGTCATCGGTTGTTCCCCTTCAATTCTGCTTCGATCCCGTACACAGTGCGCAACGTTTGCCGGTACCGCTGTTCCACTTCTTCCGCCGTCGGATTCGGCAGATGGCCACCGAAACATCGATACTGCGCCAGCGCCGCCAACTCTGCCATACAATCGGAGCCGTCCCCCGGTGGCAGACTGGCGTTGTACGCGTCGTGCTCCGCAATGATTTTGTCTAAGTGAGCGTAATCTGGTTTGTATGCCATACCACACCCCCTACCCTGTCACCAGTGACAGCGCCACAACAAACACGACGACGGCAACAAACAAAATGATTAACATGAAAAAATCCTCCGCTATACAGCCGAGGATTGCGCAAACCGTGCATGATGAATTATCATGCTGCATTGGTTGGCCGCTTACCCCGGCTGACTATTCTGGCCTCGGTCAGTGTTTACGGCACTGGCCGAGGCGTTACCTTTGGCGCTACCATTCTTGAGCTACGCCAACCTTCTCGCACAACAGCTTGAGCATCAACGTGTGCGATGCCTGCACTGTCTCCATATTGTCAATTCTAGCGTTCAGCCGCTTAAACTTGCCACCCTCCGACCGACCTCGATCCCAGTCGGCAATAATGGCCTGCACTAGGCCAGAGAAGTTGTCAGCGTATTCCGGCCAAACAGTGGCTGCCTTGCCAACTATCCCCAATGTATGCTCGTTAAAACTTACTGATTTCTTCTCTGACATTATATGCGCCTCTGTGCTACTTTTTGTTACTTTATGCTACTATACACCCCTTTGCGCCGCAAGTCAATAGCCTATCGGCTAACGTTTCCGCTACAATTCTTAAATTTTTCGACTTTTGCAAAACTCGTGCAAACTGCCTATTGACAACTAAATTTAGTTGGTGTATTATATGTTTATCGGTAAGTAAATTTAGTTGAAAGGATTAGGGATATGACTAGCCAAATTACTCGTGACAACTGGAACGCAATTGTACTAACCTCGATTGACTCTGCGGACCGCGAGCGTATCGCCAAATTAGTCGAAGATGTAAGTAACGCCGATAAAATCGATGAGCATGGCGGATGGGATTTCGGTATTCAGAAGGTTACAAAGAAGCGTAGCCGTGCGCTGAACTGGGATCTGTACGGGTTTGGAACTGACCTGCATAGCGGCACGTTTCTGGCCGTAATTCAGGTCCGGGAATGGACAGAGGGACGGCGCTTTAATACAGTACGAAAATCTTATTTCCTCATCGGCCAAAACGAAGATGCAAGCGTATTCGCTCACCCCGTCGAAAGCCGCGTTATTCATGCCGCAATCAAAGCTGGACGTGATGTAGTATTGGCCTGTCAAAACTGGATCTTCGGTGGCGATTATGCCGCCATGATTCGCCAGGGCGATCTGGCCTTGATTCCATTGAACAAACGCCCCAGCGCTGATGTGCTGGGCAAGCGCAAAATCACCTTGGCCGACAGCCACGAATTGAAGGCTACTCAGATCAGAGTCAATGGCAACTTCTACGCCAAGAATCCAACCATGCGCCACCTGCCGGGGACGCACCCAGAAGTAAGCGGCAAAGGATGGTATCGGCTGATCGTCGGTAAGCGCGCTGAGTTCTGGAACTTTGCAGTACCAACGGTAGACTAACTGTGTTTAACATTCTCAGGAGATTGACATGACCGACCAAGAAAAAAAGGAACACGCACGAAACGAGATTGGAAGAGCACACGTCTGAACTCCAGTCACTGACCAATCTCGTAT
>ERZ761609.3522-NODE-3522-length-10181-cov-7.095200_pt1 | contig 10181 bp, 6 predicted proteins | sample MGYA00511163_ERZ761609 | MGnify/ENA primary metagenome ERZ761609 (study PRJEB28899, sample SAMN02445070) | bioreactor sludge metagenome | biome: EBPR sludge | place: Australia: Brisbane, Thorneside Wastewater Treatment Plant | collected 2011-12-16 ... | reverse complement strand
TCAGTGACTGGAGTTCAGACGTGTGCTCTTCCGATCTTGCTTTAGATTGGACGCGACTTCCTGGGAAACGAGCCCCGAGCCATGGACGTCGCACCCGGAGTGGTCGGCGGGATTGGGGAGGTGATGGTGTCTTTCGCCAAATATCTGGGCGGTGAATCGCGTCTCGGCGGGGAGCCGTTCCTCCGAGACATCGGCGACTTCGAGACCCAGAATTTTCTTGGTCTCCTCGGTGACGATCACGCCCTTCCCAGGTTTGAACGTGGCTCCGGCGGCCGATTCACCTTCCTCGCCATGAGCGTGCCCATCGCCTTCCTCGTGGCTTTCCGTAGCGTGTGCGTCTGGTGCGCCTGAATTCTTCGGGCCACAGCCAGTCGACACGACAGTCGCAAGCGCCGCAGCCACAGGCAGCCAGCAGTTCGTGAAGTGCTTCACTTGCCCTCCTTCGTTGGGGTGGCACGGGATAACGGCATGGGAACCCCGGTAAGCAGCTCCAATTGGACCGCAGCTTCCAGCGCCTCCCTCTTGGTGTCCAAGAGACCTTCGACCGCATCCAGATACTGCTTCTGGAGCTCCACGTACGTGGATATGGGAACGGCTCCGAGGCGGTAGTGGCGGTCGGCGACCTCGGCCGCCTCCCGGAAGTGCGCCACCGAATCCGGGCGCCATTTGGCCATCTCCCGGAGCTTGGTCTCATAAGTAAGGGCCGCTTCGAGTACGCGGCGGGTGACGTCCCTCTGCGCGAGTTCGTAGGACACCGCGGCTTGGGTTTGTCGCGCCGAGGCCGCCTCGACATTCCCGCGGTTCCGGTTCCAGAGAGGCAGCGGCAGCGAGACAACAACGCCGAGAATTCGTTCGCGATCCGATCCGGCGTTCTCCTCGGCAAAGGTGGGCCCGAGCGCAATCGCCGGGTATCGTTCGTTGCGCGCGAGATCAACCCTGAAGCCCTGTTGGGCGAGTTCGACGGCTCGAACCTTCAATTCGAAGTTGTTGGTGCGTGCCATCGCCAGCAGTTCGTCGCGGTCCTCGGGTGGTCGAAATGCCAGGGAGCTATCGGCGATCTTCACCGCGATTTGGGGCGGCGCTCCCCTGAGCTGATTAAGTTCCAGGAGTGCCGATTGCGTAATCAAGAGCGCTTCGCTCGCTTTGCGCTGGGCGTTGAGTTCCGTTGCCTCGATAACCCGAATCTCAAGCAGTGGCGTGAGACCCGCCGGGTCGCGCTGGACCAGGACCTCCCTGAGCGCCTTGAATCGATCAGCCACCTCCGTTGCAGCGGCTGACTTTTCTTGGGCAGCGAAGAGAGTGAAGGCCAGTGCCCGAACGCGACCTGCAAGCGCGGTCTTGAATCGGGCAAGACCCAGGTTGGCCAACTCCACATCATGATTGGCGACGGCTTTGCGGAGTCCGATGCGGCCCGGCCACTCGAAGGGCTGGAGAACCGACACCGACCACGCAACGCCTTCCGCACTCAGACCGCCGCCGTCCGCCGTTTTATGGCCGATCGTCCCAGTCAGTTCCGGGTGGCGCCAGGAGCCCGCCGTCCTTCGGGCGGCGGTGGCCGCCGCGATTTCGGCCTCGTAAAACCTCAGTTCTGGATTCTTGCCGAGAGCTTCATCCACGACGGCCTCCAATGTGGTAGAAGCGAGTTCAGCGGGCGGGCTATTCGTCGAAGCGAGGGCTTGACGGGTTATCAGGTTGATCACGAGGAGGATCACGACGCCCCGACGGGCGCCGTGAAGCATGGACGCAGCAGGCGATGGCATGGAAAACATGAGATAGGTGAATGGTTGAATGCATGAAATGGACGTAACACGGCATGCAAATGCATGCGTACCAAGGAATGCGAAGACTCACGCGGGGTGCGTGAGTCGTTCAGGAAGCTGCGGAGGGGGCTCGGACGGGGAGGGCGAGACGGAGGGCAAAAGCCCAGGAGGTCGATAAAGGAGGCGGAGGTGCTGCAACCAGTACACCTTTAGACTCCTCGGCGGGTAAACCGACGTCGACGGCGATGCATTCGATGGCCTCGACGAGATCGGGATGCAGGTCAGGGGTAAGGTCTTCCCAGCGCGAGGACTGGTACTTCCCGCTTTCCTGAGTGCAGCAACCGCAATCCTCGCAGGATTGATGATCCTGATTCCCGGAATGCTCGTGGTCGGCGCAACGCAGGAACTCAAAACCGGGCACGGATGCGATCCGGCAATGCGCCGTCAGTGGCACCCAGAGGAGGGCCAACGTCAGGAAACATATTCGGCTTAGCAACCGCACAGCGTGAATTGGTAGCACGGGGTCCGGCGAAGTTCAACCGCAGAGCTTCGGCGACTCGAACGCCGCCCCCCACTTCTCTTTCGGATGCTTGTCGCCGGTTCTTGAATCCCGACCTCCAGGCCTCGTCGCAAGCGTCACTTGAATGGAGGATCGTTCGGCTTCATCTAGATTGCGCACCTGGCGATTGGGTGCCGAAAACCGGCAATGCGGTCACGGCATTCTTCAATGTCGCAACGTCCAAGTGGGTGTAGTTCTGGTTCATGGCCTTCGAGGAATGCCCGGTTAGTTTCATCCGGATATCCTCGGGGACGCCGGCGTTGGCGAGGGCGGAGTTGAAGCTGTGCCGGAGAGAGTGGAACGAGCGACGACTGAAGTTTCGGGTGCCCTTTCCGGGGACGGTCATCGGATCGAGGCCGGCCTTCAGGATGATCCTCTTGAATCCCTCGCTGAGGCCATGCTTCCCGCCCGGTCCCTTGGTCGCGAGCTTAGGGCACAGAAAACCGGTGGTGCCGAACGTGGAGAGATAATTCAGATGCTCGATGACGTGGAAGTGCATCGGGACGGTTACCTTCTTCCCCGTCTTCTGCTGTTCGTAGACAAGGACTCCCTCTTCCGGATGGACGTGATCCCAGCGCATGTGGACGCAGTCGCCGAGACGGGCGCCGACAAAATACCCGAGCAGGATCAGGGTTTGCCATTCGAGCGTCGGTGCGGCTGCAAGGAGCTTCTGAACTTCGTCCTGGGTGAAGAGCATGCGCTCGGAGCTTTCGACCTTCGGCGCCTGGACGGCCGCGACCGGGTTCTTGAGGATCAGCCCGTACGACTCAGCCCGTCGGAAGGCAACCCCTAGGGTCTTGAGGTCAATCAAGGTGGTCTTGGGGGCTGCGCCCTGCGCGAGCCGCCGGCGGACGAAGGCGTCAAAGTCGCGGGGCGTCAGGGTGTTGATCGGCTTCTTGGCTCTATCGTCGAGTTGTTCAAGGAAAAGTCGGACGGTGTTGCCGTAACGTTCCCGGGTGCCCTTCGAGTTTCGGACATCGACGCCTGCCAGCCAGTCGGTCAGGTAGGCTTCGATGCTGGGGCCGACAATCGAGTCCCCGGTGACCTTCTCGGAGACGTCGTTGAGGACCTTTTGGAGTTGGGTGGTCGTGAGCGTACCAGCCCGGGCCTGTTGCTCCACCCGTTCGAGGTCGAGAGCGATCTGAACGGCGGCGCGACGGTCGGTGGTCTTCGTGGACTTCTTGAGCTGACGGCCGTCGCGGGCGGTGTAGCAGGCAGTCCAGAAGCGGGACTTGGCTCGACGAACGACGCTGGCCATGAGGTGAGAATAAAAGTGAGAATAAAAAGCTCAAGAAACGGAAAATGGCAAAGCTGCAAGACCCTGCATTTCAACATCTTGAAAAAGGGGCATCGAGAGACGGGTTCGATTCCCGTACGCGCTACCAAGCTTCTCCCCTTACGGTCGCCGAATGCCTGGAACGATGGCGCGCCCTGCCCGAGTAGAAGGCCTCCACCGACGTTGGCAGAGCATTCCTCGCAGCGTGGCCGATTCGTCAACCCGAGCCGCGCCCAGGGCCGCCCGCGCGAGGGTCAGCGGGCGAAACGCCATCGCTGTCGGTGGGGGAGGTCGAGGGGACATGGCGCTGAGAGCGGAGCCCGGGCCGCAGGCCCCGGCCCGGCGGTGGAACCGGGCGATGAACTTCGGGCGATAAGACCGCCGGCATGGTGCGTTGAAGGGGCAGGAGGAGCTTCCGGCACCATGAGAACCACGGCATTTGCCGGCCGGCTGGCGTCCCCGGTCTCCGGCCCCCGGCTCGTCGTCCGCACTCAAGTCCCTCGGATCGCGGCGCTTCTCGCGGGATGCAGCCTGTTCGCCGCCCTTCCCGCCGTGCCCGCCGATCTGTTCGTCAAGGTGGACCAGCCGGGCTGGACCAATACGACCCAGCAATCGGCGTCCGCCGCCTGGGGTGACTATGACGGGGACGGATTCCAGGACCTGTTCGTGGCGAATCTGGGTCCGGCCGGGGAGGCGTGGATCAACTTCCTGTACCGCAACCTGGGTGGCGGCACGTTCCTCCGCCAAACCGCGTCCGAGGTGGGTCCCATCGCCGGCGACCAGGACGCGACGGCGCAGGGTTGCTGGGGCGACGTGAACAACGACGGCACGCTGGACCTGCTGGCGGTGAACAACACCCCGGCGGATGGAACCTCTCCGGTCTCCGCCCGCCTCTACGTGAACCAGGGGCGTGGGGTGTTCACCTCTTCGCAGGGCGGCGCGTTGACCGCGCAGCACTATCATCCCGGGGGGGCGGGAGTGACCAGCTGGTGCGACTACGATAATGACGGCTGGCTGGACGCGTTCCTGGCGTGCGCCTCGCTGGGCGCGCACCGCACCAACGTGCTGCTGCATGGGCGGGGCGATGCCGCCATGGAGATCGTCACCCAGGGGCCGGTCGCCACCGACACCCTCAGCGGGTCCGGGTGGGTGAAGGCCAGCGACGCAGCCTGGAGCGACTTCGACAACGACGGGGACATGGACTTGTTCGTGTCCAACATCGAGAACAGCAGTGACTTCGCCTATCGCAACGAAGGTCGGGGTCGGTTCACCCGCATGAGGGAGAGCCTCCTCGAAACGCCGGGGTACCGGAGCTTTCACCATGCCTGGGGCGACTTCGACAACGACGGCGACCTCGACGTCGCGGTCTTGACGGTTTCGCCGGTCAACAATCTGGCTCTCCTGCGCAACGAGGGATCCGAGAAGTTCGTGGCGGTGACCAACTGGCCGATCTTCGCCACGATCAGCTGGTTCGACTACGACAACGATGGCCATCTCGACCTCCTGTTGGCGCGGGGCGGCGAGCCCGTGCCGCTGAGGGCCGTCCTGATGCGCAACCAGGGCGACGGCAGCTTCCGGCAGACGGAGGACGCCTTCACCCGCCCGCCGAACCGCTGGTGGATGGTCGCCTCCGGCGATTACAACAACGACGGGTTCACGGATCTCTTCTGCCCCTCCTCGGTGGCCGGTGACAACGCGCTTTTCCGGAACCAGGGCAACGGGAACCACTGGATCAAGTTCCGGCTGACGGGAACCGCGGCCAACCGCTCCGCCATCGGTGCCAAGGTCCGCGTCAGGGCCACCGTCGGCGGCCGGATGATGTGGCAGATGCGGGAGGTGATCGCGACCGCCACGTCCGGCAACGATCTTCGTCCGAACTTCGGCCTCGGCGACGCCACGGTGGCGGAGGAGGTGCGGATCGAGTGGCCCTCGGGCAACGTCACCGTCCTCACCCACCTGCCCGCCGACCAGGTCGTCGGTGTCACCGAAGCCGTGGACATCACGCCTGTTCGGCCGGTGGCGACGATCAACGGGAGTGTCGCGATCACCAACCGCACCGTGGCGACCGCGCGGCAGTGGTATTTCGAGGGGACACGGCTGGAAGGCCAGACGGGCCAGGTCCTCAGCCTGACCAACACGCAGGCCGCCCAGGCCGGACGTTACACGGTGGTCGCCCAGACCGCCGCCGGCCTGGTCACCAACCATGTTCACCTCCGGGTGCTCACCCAGTTCACGGAGATTCTGGAAGGCGCCCCGGTGACGGACGAGGAGGAGAGCACGGGAGCAACGTGGTTCGACTACGACCGCGACGGTCATCTCGACCTGTTTGTGGCCACCTACTCCATCACTCCCGACGCCTCGGGTGACATGGCCAGGACCGACACGCTCTACCACAATCGGGGCGACGGGACCTTCGAGAGGATCACGGGGGATCCCCTGGTGACCACGAGGGGTGCTTCCTGGTTTGGCGCGCCCGCGGACATCGACAACGACGGTGACACCGACATGCTGACGAACTGGGACGTGAGCGACACGGGCGGTCTCGACCAACTGTTCCTCAACGATGGGGCGGGGCACTTCCTTCCGGTGGCGGGTCATCCGTTCGGCACGGACTATTCGGAAACCACGGCCTGTGCCTGGGCCGATCTGGACCTGGACGGCGATCTCGATCTCTTTGCGGCGCGGGGTTGGTTCAGATCCCAGCGTGACGCCCTGTACTGGAACCAGGGCAACGGCACCTTCACACCCGCAAACGCCGAGCAGGTCGGGCCGCTGCTGACCACCCGCCTCAGCTCGGGGTCCGTGGTGTGCTTCGACCATGACGGGGACGGGGCCCAGGATCTGCTGGTCAACCACGTCCAGATGGGGAGCTACCTGCATCGGAACAACCGGGACGGGACGTTCTCGCGGCTTCCCCAGAGTGTCTTCTCCCCCTTCCCCGCGGACCTCATGAGCAGCGTGGCGGACTACGACAACGACGGGAGGATGGACGTGTATCTCGGGGCGGCGATGGTGAGGAGGTCGATGCTGTACCGCCATCTGGAGGATGGCACCTTTGCCGACGTCACCGAGGCCGCCGGGATCCGGCCGCCTCCGCGGGAGCAGTACGCCGTGGGAAACTGGGCCGACTACGACAACGACGGCTTCCTTGACCTGTTCATCGCCAGCTACGCAACCAATTCCCTGTATCGGAGCCGGGGTGACGGCACCTTCGAGTCGGTGGGTGTCGGCAACATGCACACGGACGGCTATCGACGGATTCTCGGGACCTGGGGTGACTACGACAACAACGGGTTTCCCGACCTCTACGTGGTCTGCGGGGATGGGGAGCGCAGCCGCAACTTCCTGTACCGCAACAACGGCAATGGGAATCACTGGCTGAAGATCCGGCTCGTTGGAACCGCTTCCAACCGGGACGGGTTGGGAGCCAGGATTCGCGCCACGGCCACCATCGCGGGGCGCGCCATGACCCAGCTGCGCGAACTCTCCGGGCATGCGAGCTGGGCCTCGGTCGGAGACCGCCTCGCCCACTTCGGCCTGGGGGACGCGGGGGTGGCCACCCGGGTTCGCATCGAATGGCCGTCCGGCACGGTTCAGGAGCTCAGCAACCTTGCGGCGGACCAGCTTCACACGATCACCGAACCGCCGCTGATCCGGCTTGCCACGGCGCTTGTGGCGGACGGGCTCCGGCTGGAGTGGCGCGGCGCACCGAACACGTCCTACACCCTCCAGTCGTCGGAGGGCCTGAAGACGTGGCGAACCGTTCAGGAAACCACCACCGATGGCGCCGGCTTGGCGGCGGCGATCCTTCCCACGGAGGGCACCGCGCGATTCTTCCGGGTCCTGGAGCGGTGAATCGTTTTCCGTCCGGGTGGGCGGAAGGCGGGCTTGGGCCGCGAACCGTGTGTCGGCCCAGGCCCGCGTGCAGCATCCTGCGGCAGGGGTGGCGGGGAGGGGACGGGATGAGAGGTCCGGAGGGCGATGCCCGCCTGCTTCCCGAGCCTGGCCGGAGCGGGGGCTCCCGCGGGGGCCATTGCCCGGGGGGCGGTTTGGGGCCTATAGTGGTATGGAATCCCGAAGAGCAGGGATTCCGGGGCGTTCGCCCGGGGAGGAAGGTGGCCTGGTGAGATCCCCCCCGAGCAGCAGCTGAGTCGGGAAGGGCGGTGGTTTCGGAGGTGGTTTGGGCACCGCCCAGGGGTGTGCACCCAGTCCTTGGGCGATCGTCCCTTCGCAGTGGCAGGCAATCGACCCAACACGCATGCCATACCATGAACTATCTGATCACAGCGGATCTTGGCCTTCTTCGCGCCTACCGCCTGGTGCCGGGCGAGGCGGGCCGCGACCCTCACCCGGTGCTCGTTGAGGAGTACAAGCCTGCGGTGGCGCATGAGAAGGTCTCGGAGCAGGTGAGCGATGGGGCTGGCCACTTCCCCGGCGGGGGGGCCTCGCGCGGGTTGGCTGGCGATCCCTCCGGGGGAGAGGATCACGGTCGGCAGCTGGAGCAGACCCGACGTCTCCTGAGGGCTCTCGCCGGGCGACTCGACGTGCTGCTCCGCAGCCCCGACGCCGAAGGGTGCTGGCTCGCGGCAAGCCCGAGGATCCTCCCGCCGCTGCTCGACGAACTGGCGCCGGAGGTGCGGGCGAAGATCGACCAGACGGTTCCGCGCGACCTGACCAAGGTGCCTGCGGAACGGCTGCACGAGCACCTCGTGCACGGGGTCCTGTAAAGGCCCCGGCGGGTCGGCGCGGATCGGGGTAATGGAGCTGCGGCTGTTCAGGAGAGGTGCCCGCGAAAGACGGCAGAAGCGGGAAGCCGGCCGGCGGAAACAGCGGGTTGAGGGGGAGTGTCTTTCGCGGGGCGAGCGTCTGTTCCTGAATGGTCACCTTGATCCCGGCAGATCGGCCCAGGTTTCACCCGCGTACGGGTGGTCCTTGACGAGCCATCGGAGTCCGCCGAAGCAGCAGACCCGCCGCTTTCCGGAGGCGAGCATGGAGCAGGCTTTCTCGATGCGGCCGCGGCGCGTCTCGGGCTGTTTGGCGGAGCAGATCCAGAGGATCCAGTCGCGGCGGGCGAGCGGCGTGATCTGCGACCACAGCGTCCGCGCAGGCGGCGCGGCGGCGAGGGCGACGCGAAAGTCCGTGGGTACGCGGCATTCGGGTTCGTCCCCCACCCGGGTGATCTCGACGGAGACAGGTTCCCCCTCCGTGGCGCCCGCGGCGGTCTGGAGGGGGCGGGTGATCCGGAGTGCATGACCGGCGTGACGGGTGGCTTCGAGCGCGGCGCGGAAGGGGAAGCCGTTGATCGTTCCCTCGACCGTGGGGTTGCCCGTGGAGTGGAGCTTCGCGCTGGCGTTCCCGGGCAGTTGGAGAACGCCCGATGCCTCCGGCTCCCCGGCATCCGGGCTGCGTACCAGCCTCGAGCTGAAGCGGATGGTGGGCGTTGTTACCCGCCGGGATAAGGGAGCCATGGGCTGACTTTGTCGAATCGGTTCATCCCCGGACCCACAGGGCCCCCGCTTCCCCTCTCAGAAATCGAGGCCGATCCCGAGGATGAGGCGGTAGTCGTCGGGTTCGGGCTGCACGCCGTCCTCGCCGATGCTCGGCTGGGAGATGCGGTCCCAGACGAAGGAGACGTCGAGGTCCAGCCGCTTGGTGATGTCGATGGAGAGCGTGGTGACGCTGTGGTGGGTGGTTTCGCCGACCTCGCGGCTGGTGAACTGGCCGCGGTACTCGGCGCTGAGTTCGATGCGGCGGGTGATGTCCCATTCGAGGCGGCTGGCGAACCAGAGCGCGGCGGTGGACTTGCGATCGGGCTCGTCGGGAAGGGACGACTCGAACCACGCGTGCTGGTAGGCGGGTCCGAGCGTGATGTCCCAGGTGAGCTTGGGGCGGTCAACCAGGTCATAACCCACGCCGACGCCGGCGGTTGCCCGGTGGGCGAGGTTCTGGAAGGGGTCGCGGTAGTATTCGGCGTAGGGCAGCACGAGGTAGAACCGGGTGGAGAGCCAGAGATCGAACTCCGCGTTGGCGCGGTGGTTGTTCGCGCTTTCGGTTCCGGCGACCCGGGCGAGGTTGCCGATGTAGTCGAGACTGAGGCGGGTCAACGGGGTCCGGCGTTGGAGGCTGGCCTGCGCGTTGTAGTCATACTGCTCGGTGTTGCCGGCGCTGAGGCTGAGGCCCGCGGAGACTTTGCCGGACCAATGGTCCAGTTCCCGTTCTCCGCCCGGGGTCAGGGTGCGGATGCGGGCGCGCGGATGTTCGGCGGGCGAGTTCTCGCCGACGAGGATGCGATCGGGGGTGATCGTGACCGGGCCCTCCAGCTGTTCGCCGGTGTCGAACAGGACGCTGATGGGCCGGGGTGATCGCAGCTGGCGGATGTCCTCCCAGTCGAAGGACAGGTCCTCGAGTTTCTCGCTGTCGAAGTCCAGCCGGCGTTCCTGCATCGCCTTGATGCGGCCCTTGAGCCATTCGCCGGTCTTGAGCTGGACCCAATCGAACGAGTCGGCCGGGGGCACCCAGCTGAGATCGGGGAGGGAGGTCGCGGGAGGCGTGGAGGGCCCGGCTCGGTCGGGGGCGGGCGGAGGCG
>ERZ761609.3521-NODE-3521-length-10183-cov-11.856833_pt1 | contig 10183 bp, 11 predicted proteins | sample MGYA00511163_ERZ761609 | MGnify/ENA primary metagenome ERZ761609 (study PRJEB28899, sample SAMN02445070) | bioreactor sludge metagenome | biome: EBPR sludge | place: Australia: Brisbane, Thorneside Wastewater Treatment Plant | collected 2011-12-16 ... | reverse complement strand
CGGCAGGGGCGGCCTCGCCAGCGCTGGCATGCCGGTCAGCACCATCGCCAGGACAACGCCGGCCGCGCGGGCAATCACTCGTCCGCTTCGGTCGAGATCAGACGCCAGTTCGGATCGCGCGAATTGGCGTCGCGGGCGAACGTCCAGACATCGACCAGATCGGCAATCCGTTCGGCCGAGCCCTCGATCAGCGCTCCGGACGCATTCCGGGTGGCGGTGATCAGCTTGGACGCGAATTTCACCGTCACCTGCATGGAGTTGCCCTTCAGCTCCGCCTCGACAACCTCGGAACGATCGATCGAAACGAAGGTCGTCTCAACCGTTTCGCCGCGCTGCTCGCGTCCGGCGATGGCCGCGACGAAGTTGTCGAAGACCTCCTTCGACAAAAGGTCCTTGAGCGCCTTGCGGTCGCCACGGGCAAAGGCAAGCACGATCATTTCGTAGGCCGCGCGCGCGCCGGAGACGAACTGGCGCGGATCGAAGCTGGAGTCGGTCGCCATCAACTGCGTCAGCCCCTGCGCCACCGGCGAGCCGGGCTGGGCGATGCCCTTGAGGATGGCAGCGGGATCGGCGGCAACCTCCGGCGCCGTCCTTTGCGCAGCCTGTGGCAAGGGGATGACGTTGGACGGCTGTTCCGGTTTCGGTGGTTCGGGACGCTGGAACGGATCGAACGGAGGCTTTTCGTGGCCGGTGCGCTGGCCGAGCACGGCGCGCAACCGAAAGATCACGAAGATCGCCAGCGCAAGAAAGACCAGGGTGTAGACATCGAGAAATTCGTGCATCGCGCTGTTCCGAAACGGTGCTGGACGGCGACGCGGCAGCATCCGCGCTGCCTGGCCGCCATCCGAATACGGCCTTATATAGCGAGGATCGGGGAGCCGTGGCGAGAGCGCGGCAAGTTTTTTCGCAGGCCCGGACGAACAGGAGGGGCAATGATCGTCAGACGCTGGCATCTGCGCATGGCGGCGCTCGGCGTTTTAGGCTGGATCATCGCGGAAGCGCTGTTGTTTTACGCCGCCACGCGTTCCATCGGCGTGATGGCAACCATCCTGTTCATGGCGCTGAAGGGCCTTGGTGGTCTCGCTCTGTTCGCCATCGCGGTGCGCACCGTGCTGCGCAATCTGGCGCGGACTGGACGGCGGCGGGGCCTTCCGGGAGCCGCCCATGCGGGCTTCGCCGCGCTAGGGGCGCTGCTGATTCTCGTGCCCGGATTCCTCGCGCCGCTCCTCGGCGTCGCGTTGTTTTCCCCCTCCGCGCGCCTTGGCCTGCTGCGGTTCCTCAAGCGCCGCCGCGAACGCGACCGAAGCGTCCTGACGCTCGACCGGAGCGAATGGCGCGAGGTTTCCGCTCGCCGACCGCGCCGGACGCGGCGCGGCAACCGCAGTCTTGCGCCTTGAGGCGCGCGCCGGTTCCGTGTAAGGCCTCGCGCGGATTTCATTTCAGGGACACATTCGATGAACACGACCCCGAATAACGGCGCCGGCCAGGACACCTCCCCGCACCTCGGCGCGCTGGCCCAGTACATCAAGGATCTGTCCTTCGAGAACCCGCATGCGCCCAAGTCCCTGCAGAGCCCGGGCGGGCAGAACCCCAACATCCAGGTCCAGGTCAATGTCAACGCCAGACAGATCATGGGCGAGGACTACGAGGTCGAGCTGAAGCTGGAAGGAACAGCCGGCCAGCAGCCGGAACTGATGTTCCAGTTCGAACTGAACTATGCCGGCGTGTTCCGCCTGCGCAACATCCCGCAGGAGCATATCGGTGGTGTGCTGATGGTGGAATGCCCACGCATCCTGTTCCCCTTCGCCCGTCAGATCGTGGCGAATGCGGTGCGTGACGGCGGTTTCCCCCCGCTCTATCTCGATCCGATCGACTTCCTCGCGCTGTACCAGCAGCGTGTCGCCGAGCTCAACCAGCAGCAGCCGGCGGGCGTCCGTCCGTCCTGAGCGACGGTCAGGTCTTTCCTTCGTCGAGCCCGAGGTAGGTCCGCCAGGACGCCTTCGGGCCCAGGCCTTCCACGAAAGCGCGATGGGCGGTGCGTTCCGCCTCGCTCAGTTCGGGCTGGATCGGCTGGCGGCGGACCCGCGCGCCAGCGGACAGGTTCACGTCCCGCACCGCGAGCTGCGCCAGGGCGAACGTCTGCTGGCGACCGCCGGTCAGTTCGGCATAGACCTCCGCAAGAAGCTCGGAATCGAGCAGCGCCCCGTGGCGGGTACGCTTGCTCGAATCGACGCCATAGCGCTGGCAGAGCGCATCCAGCGAATTTGGCTGCCCCGGATGCTTGCGGCGCGCCAGCATCAGGGTATCCACCACGCGTTCGACGGGGATGGTCGGGCGTGACACCCTGCCCAGTTCGAAGTTCAGAAAGCCAATATCGAATGCCGCGTTGTGGATGACCAGCTGCGCGTCCCCCAGGAATTCAAGAAATTCGTCGGCGACCTCGATGAACTTGGGCTTGTCCCGCAAGAACCCGTCCGACAGCCCGTGCACGGCGAATGCGTCCGGTGGCATCTCCCGCTCGGGATTCAGGTAGCGGTGGAACGTGCGTCCGGTCAGGAAGCGGTTGACGATCTCCACGCAGCCGATCTCGACGATGCGATCGCCCTTCTTCGGGTCGAGACCGGTCGTCTCGGTATCCAGAACGATTTCGCGCGTCATCGCGGATGTCCCGTCATGGCTGCTGCGGCGCGCAGGAAGGTCTGCACGTCCCGGCGCGCCGCCTTGATGCCGGTGGCGGTGCCGATCACCCAATGGGCACGGCGGCGCTTGTCCGCGTCCGGCATCTGGCGGGCGAGTATGGCGGCCAGCTTGGCTTCCGTCATGCCCGGTCGGGCCAGAACCCGCGCCTTTTGCACAGGCTCCGGCGCGGAAACCACCAGGACGAGGTCGACCAGCCCTTCGGAGCGCCCTTCCAGCAACAGCGGGATGTCGAGCACAACGAGACGCGCGCCGGATTTGCGCGCGGCGTCGAGAAAGGCCTCGCGTTCCTGCTTCACCAGCGGATGCACGATCGCCTCCAGCGCCGTCAGGGCCTCGGGATTGCCCAGCACCGCCGCCGACAGCCTGGCTCGGTCCACCACTCCGGCTTCGGTCACGCCGGGAAAGCGCGCCTCGATCAGCGGCGCGGCCCGCCCGGCATAGAGCCGGTGCACCGCGGCATCGGCATCGTCCACCGGCACGCCGGCTTCCCGAAACAGCGCCGCAGTCGCCGACTTGCCCATGCCGATCGATCCGGTCAGACCCACGACCAGCATCGCCTAGGCTCCGGCCAGGTCGGCTTCGGCAAGGCGCCGCAGCTCTTCGGTCACCTGCGGCGCGCGCCCGAACCAGCGCTCAAAGCCCGGGCGCGCCTGGTGCAGCAGCATGTCCAGACCGTCAGCGACGACAAGGCCGCGCGCCTTCGCGCGGGCGAGCAGCGGCGTGACCAGCGGCACATAGACGGCGTCGAACACGATGGCCCCTTCCGGCAGACCGGCCAGATCGATCTCCAGCGGCGGCTGACCGACCATGCCGAGCGAGGTGGTGTTGACAAGATGCTGCACACCGGCGAGCCCGGCATCGCGCCGGTCCCAGCCGATCACCTCCAGGCTCGCGCCAAATCGCGCGGCCAGCGGCGCCAGGTCCTGGGACAGCGCGGCGGCGCGATCCTCGCTGCGGTTGGCGATCTCAATGCGCCGTACCCCGCGTTCGGCGAGGCCGAAGACGATGGCGCGGGCAGCGCCGCCCGCGCCCAGCAGCCTTGCGCACCGCACGTTGTCCGACCAGCCCGGTGCCGCGGCATCGAGGCTGGCCTGATAACCCAGCACATCCGTGTTGTCGCCCCACAGCATGCCGTCCTCGAACCACAGCGTGTTGACGGCGCCAAGCGCCGCGGCCGTCGGGGTGTGGCTCGCGCAGGCGGCGAAGGCGCCTTCCTTGTGCGGGATTGTGACGTTGCAGCCTGCATAGCCATTGGCCGCAAGATCGCGCAGGAAGACCGGCAGGTCCTCCGGTTCCACCAGCACCCGCCCGTAGCTGCCGGGCAGGCCGTAGGTCCTGAGCCAGTAGCCGTGGATCAAGGGCGAGCGCGAATGGGCGATCGGCTTGCCGATCACCGCGGCCTTCGGTCCGGGCGTGGCCTGGGTCATCATGCGAGAAGGCACCCCTGGCGTCTCAGTTCCGCGAGCAGCGGTCGCAGCGGCAGACCGAGAATGGTCGAATGCTCGCCTTCAATCCGTTCAAACAGGTGCGCGCCATGCGCTTCGAGCCGATAGGCGCCAACGCTGGCCAGTACATCGGCGCCGGCGGCTTCGAGGTAGCCGTCGATGAAGGCCCGGCTCAAGGTCCGCACATGCAGGGTCGCGCTTTCGACATGCGCCCACAGCACAGTTGCGTCACGCACAAGGGCGAGGCCGGAGTGCAGATGATGCGTGCGCCCGGAGAAGGCTTCCAGATGCCGGCGTGCCTCAGCGATGTCGCGTGGCTTGTGATAGATAGTATCGGCGAGCGCCAGCGTCTGGTCGGCGCCGAGCACAAGGCGGCCGGCTGACCTTGCGGAAACGGCGCGGGCCTTGGCCTCCGCGAGCCCGCGCGCCAGCATCGACGGCGATCGATCGGCGAGGCAGGCTTCTGCCGCGCGTTCGTCCAGACCGGCGGGAGTGGCTTCCACCGGGATACCGCACTCTTCCAGCAGGCGGCGACGCACCGTGCTGGCGGAAGCCAAGAGCAACGGCGGCCCAGCGCGCCAGAGAGCGTACGGACGGCTCATTGCGCCATCAGCGTCAGGCGGTGATTGCGATAAAGGTCGAGGATGGCGGCAGCGGTTTCCTCGATCGAGCGGCGCGACACATCGATGATGGGCCAGTCATGCTTTTCGAACAGGCGGCGGGACTGGGCCACTTCTTCCGCGACGGACGACTTGTCGACATAAGAGGTTTCATCGCCGGCATTGAGCGACAGCAGGCGGTTCTGCCGGATCTGCACGATGCGCTCTGGACTGGCGACGAGCCCGACGATCAGCGGACGCACGAGGGTCAGCAGACGGTCGGGAATCGGCATGCCCGGCACCAGCGGCACATTGGCCGTCTTGATGCCGCGGTTCGCCAGATAGATCGACGTCGGTGTCTTCGAGGTGCGGCTGACGCCGACGAGAATGACATCGGCCTGGTCGATGTCGTCGGTGAGCTGGCCGTCGTCGTGCATCATGGTGAAGTTGAGCGCATCGATGCGGCGGAAGTAGTCCGCGTTCAACGTATGCTGTGCACCGGCCTTGGGCGTGGTTGCGATACCAAGATAGGACTGGAACAGCGAGTGCACGGGTTCCAGCACGGACAGGCAGGGACAGCCGGCCTCGCGGCAGGCTGCCTGCAGGCGATCGGCGATGGTCTTGTCGACCAGCGTGAACAGCACGATTCCCGGCGCCAGTTCGATTTCCTCCAGCACGCGGTCGAGCTGCGCCGCGTTGCGCACGAGAGGATAGATATGCTCGATGGCGGAGATGCCCTGGTACTGGGCGGAGGCGGCGCGACTTACGGCCAGCAGGGTTTCGCCCGTGGAATCGGACACCAGATGCAGATGGAAGAAGCTGCGGCCCATCATGACTCCGTCGCTGCCGGGCATGCCCGGGTCCTGTGGACAAGCCGGGATATCCCGGCCACTGGTCCGCCGGCGGCAGACCGGCAGGGGAAAACGCGGTTGTCATACACAGACCCGTCCACAAAGAACATATGCGGGACGCGATCAAATGGGTGAAGCGGGGATAGTCGGTGCTTCGCCTGGCCTCTTGCGGCTGGAGCGGCAAAAGTGCCAGAAGATGCGCGGTGAACCGTGGCAACGGCGCTGCCTGCCCACTCCGGTGCCATCCCGCGCCGGCTGGGGATTGGTTGGGGAAAACACAGCGCCATCGGATTCGATGGTCCTAAGAATCGAATCAGAAAAGAGTCTTTCTTGTCTTCTCTTTTATTGAATGGATCGAAACGCCGGGGATTGTTCCTCGAAACCCTGCACGGAGCGAGCGGATCGCCTCCACCGGTCTGGCTGATGCGCCAGGCCGGCCGCTACCTGCCGGAGTACCGGGAGATCCGCACGAGAGCGAAATCGTTCCTCGAGTTTTGCTACACGCCCGATCTGGCAATCGAAGCGACGTTGCAGCCGATCCGGCGCTTCGGGTTCGATGCGGCGATCCTGTTTGCCGACATCCTGGTCGTACCGGATGCGCTGGGACAGACCGTGCGGTTCATGGAGGGGGAAGGCCCTCGGCTTGAGCCTCTGGTCGATGACAAGGGGTTCGAATTCCTGCACCGGAAGATTGATCTGGCCCGGTTGGCGCCGGTGATGTCGACGATCCGTGGCGTGCGTGCGGCGCTGGCTCCGGACAAGGCACTGATCGGATTTTGCGGTGCGCCGTGGACAGTGGCGACTTACATGGTGGCCGGTCGCGGCACGCCGGACCAGAAGCCGGCGCGCATGCTGGCCTATCGCAAGCCGCAGCTGTTCGCCAGGCTGATCGACAGGCTGGTCGATGCGTCCGTGGATTATCTTGCCGAGCAGTTCTCCGCCGGGGTCGATTGCGTGCAGATCTTCGATTCCTGGGCCGGAGTGCTGCCGGAACTGGAGTTCGAACGCTGGAGCCTCGAGCCGACACGCCGGATCGTCGAAAAGCTGCGCCAGCGTGTTCCCGGCGCGGCGGTGATCGGATTTCCGCGTGGTGCCAGCAGCCAGCTTGTGCAGTATGCGGCGGAGACCGGGGTGAATGCGGTCGGCGTCGATACGGCGGTCAACATGGGCTTTGTCGCACGCGACGTGCCGAAGAATGTCGCGGTACAGGGCAATCTCGATCCGCTGGTGCTGATCGCCGGCGGCGAGGCGCTCGACCGGGCTGTGGATGTCATCCTCGATTCCACGCGCGGGCGTCCCCATATCTTCAACCTCGGCCACGGCATCTTGCCGGAAACGCCGATCGCCCATGTCGAGCGGCTGCTGAAGCGGATCCGGGGCTGACGATGTATCTGTGGATCAAGGCGCTGCACGTGGTCGCCGTCATCTCGTGGATGGCCGGGATGCTCTATCTGCCGCGCCTGTTCGTCTATCATTGCGACGCGCCGATCGGATCGCAGCAGTCCGAGACCTTCAAGGTGATGGAGCGCCGGCTGCTCAGGGCCATCATCAATCCGGCGATGATCGTGGCCTGGCTCACCGGACTGTGGATGGCCTACGAGGCGTTTTCCTTCCGGGGCGGCTGGCTGCACGCCAAGCTGTTCCTGGTCTTCTTCCTGATGTCGGGCTTCCACGGCTATCTTGCGCGCTGGCGCAAGGATTTCGAGGCGGACCGCAACCTGCGCAGCGCGACGTTCTACCGGATCATGAACGAGGTGCCGACACTCGGCATGATCGCGGTGGTGATCCTGGTCATCGTCAAGCCGTTCTGAGCGACCGGCGCGCCGGCCCTTGTGTCCGCCAGCGAAACCGACTATTTCAGCGCTGTTTCGATGAAGGCGCTCCCCAACATTTCCGCGGCGCGCCTTCCCGCGAGCGGGTTGCCCGCCAGAGCGGCTTTCCTTCCATAAAGCCCCGCTTGCGCTTTTCCACCCTGCCGGCCCAGCGCCGATGATCAAAAGGTATTCCCATGCGGGAAATCAAGCTCCACGACCTCAAGGCAAAATCACCCACGGAACTGCTCAGCTTTGCCGAAGAGGTCGAAGTGGAAGGTGCCAGCACCATGCGAAAGCAGGAGCTGATGTTTGCCATCCTGAAGCAACTTGCCTCCCGAGAGGTCGAGATTATCGGCGAGGGCGTCGTCGAAGTCCTTCAGGACGGATTTGGATACTTGCGGGCACCGGACGCCAACTACCTGGCTGGCCCGGATGACATCTATATTTCGCCCTCGCAGATTCGCCGCTTCGCGTTGCGCACGGGCGACACGGTAGAAGGCCAGATCCGAAGCCCACGCGAAGGCGAGCGTTACTTCGCGCTGCTGAAGGTCAACAGGATCAATTTCGAGGATCCGGAGAAGGCACGTCACAAGGTTCATTTCGACAACCTGACGCCGCTCTATCCCAATGAGCGGATCAAGCTCGAAGTCGAGGATCCGACGCGCAAGGACATGTCGTCGCGCGTGATCGACATCGTGTCACCGATCGGCAAGGGGCAGCGTGCCCTGATCGTGGCACCGCCGCGCACCGGCAAGACCGTGCTTTTGCAAAACATCGCCAAGTCCATCACCGCCAACCACCCGGAGTGCTACCTTATCGTGCTGCTCATCGACGAGCGGCCGGAGGAAGTCACCGACATGCAGCGCTCGGTGAAGGGCGAGGTGATTTCCTCGACCTTCGACGAGCCGGCGACCCGGCACGTGGCCGTGGCGGAGATGGTGATCGAGAAGGCCAAGCGCCTGGTCGAACATGGCCGCGACGTGGTGATCCTCCTGGATTCCATCACACGTCTCGGCCGGGCCTACAACACCGTGGTGCCGTCGTCCGGCAAGGTGCTGACCGGCGGCGTCGATGCGAACGCCCTGCAGCGGCCCAAGCGGTTCTTCGGCGCGGCGCGCAACATCGAGGAAGGCGGCTCGCTGACCATTATCTCGACGGCGCTGATCGATACGGGCAGCCGCATGGACGAAGTGATTTTCGAAGAGTTCAAGGGCACCGGCAACTCGGAAATCATCCTGGACCGGAAGGTGTCGGACAAGCGCGTGTTCCCGGCCATCGACATCACCCGATCCGGCACCCGCAAGGAGGAGCTGCTGGTCCCGCACGACGTGCTCAAGCGGATGTACGTGCTGCGGCGTATCCTCAATCCGATGGGCACCGTCGATGCCATCGAGTTCCTCTTGGACAAGCTGTCCAAGACCAAGCAGAACAGCGAGTTCTTTGACTCGATGAACACACGGGACTGAGGAACGACCGTTGTGACGGGGCCAGGAACCCCGCCGGTCGTCTCCCTTGGTGCAAGCTGCGCAGGCGTTGGGTGTCTGCGCGGCTAGGCGCGCAGCGCCTCCTCGATTCGCAGACGCAACGATGCGGCATCGCTCACCGGCAAGGAGCAGCGGCCCTGGGCGCAGACGAGCGCGTAGGGCGCCTGGAACCCGTCCGGAGCGGCAGCGGTCCTCGGTAGCGGACTGCCGGGCGCGACCCTGGCCAGGGTCCGATTCGTAAACGGAACATTAAGCGCGGCATCGGTGAGGTGCGACGCGCCGGGTTCGACAGCGACAATATCCGCCCGGCGCAGGCGCAGATCGAGCGCGTTCAACAGAGCGGCGTGACCAAACGGATTGGCGAGCGCGGCTGGCGTCGCGGCGGCGAGAAGATCGTCGGCCGCAGCAAGCCACCGGTCCTCACCGGTCAGTCCATACAGCCTGATCAGCAGGTCCGCCGTCATGGCATTGGCGTTGGGCATCGCATCGTCATGGGTGGGCGCCGGCCGGATCGGCAGGTCGTTTGCCGTGGCGATCGACATGGCGATGAGGCCGGTGTCCGGCATGAGGTAGTCCGACAGCAGGGTGGCGGCCCAGGCTTCGGCAAAGGCAAGATACCGGGTCTCGCCGGTGGCTTCCATGAGCGCCAGCGCCGCGAGGCCCATGGCGGCATGATCCGACGCGAAGCCGGGATGCACCCGCCTGCCATTCCGCCAGGCATGCGCCAGGACCGATTCGCCCCCGAGATGATCCACGACGGCCGCGAAGGCGGCTTGCGCCGGCGCGATCCAGTCGGGGCGTCCAAGCAGGGCCGCCGCCCGGGTCAGGCCGGCGATCATCAGCCCGTTCCAGTCGGCTAGAACCTTGTCGTCGCGCGCCGGTGGAGGACGCAGGGCGCGGGCGGAGCGCAGGCGGTCGGTGACAGGGTCGATCGCGGCTTCCGGTCGTTCGCCGCCGTGCCGGGCGAGAAGATTGGGGATGGACCGACCTTCAAAATTTCCGTCGCGCGTGATGTCGTATGCGGCGTTCCAGAGATCGGCCTCGGCGCCGAGAATGGTGCGGATCTCCGCGGGCGTCCAGGTGTAGAACGCCCCTTCCTCGGAGTGTCCGGAAGCATCGAGGCTGTCGGCGTCCTGGGCCGAGGCAAAGGCGTCGCCGGCCGTCCTCATCTCGCGCAGCAGCCATTCGACGAGGCGCGTGGCGGCATGGGAGAGCTGCTCGGACCCGGAGCGCTGCGCCGCGAGGGCGAGGAGCGGGAGCAGCTGGGCATTGTCGTAGAGCATCTTCTCG
>ERZ761609.3518-NODE-3518-length-10192-cov-5.530828_pt1 | contig 10192 bp, 7 predicted proteins | sample MGYA00511163_ERZ761609 | MGnify/ENA primary metagenome ERZ761609 (study PRJEB28899, sample SAMN02445070) | bioreactor sludge metagenome | biome: EBPR sludge | place: Australia: Brisbane, Thorneside Wastewater Treatment Plant | collected 2011-12-16 ... | reverse complement strand
CCGACATTTCGACAATGATCGCCTCCACCATCACCTGGGGACGGCGGACATCAAGTGCCGAGACGACCTTCTCCATCGCAACAAGTGTTTCAGGCGTGCCGCTCAGGATCAGGGCGTTTGTCGCCTGATGATGCGCTATCGTCTGCACCGGCAAGCCGGTTTCCCCACCTGCGCGCGCGCCGCCGACGCTTTGGCTCACGCGCTCGAGGATAGGCACGATCTCGGATGCATCAGCGTAGTTGAGCGGGATGACGCGAACATTGTCGCGCTGCGGCTCTGTTGCGTCGAGTTCTTCCGCAACGCGCCGGGCGCGCGCAACAGATGCTGCATTCCCGCGTAGCAGCACGGCGTTGCTGGTTTGCGAAGCGACGGCCACAAAGCGCTGTGAACCACTCTGCTGGCCGCCCCCGCTTGCTGCGGCGTCTCCCTGCAAGCGGTTCAGCACCGCTTCCATTTCGACTGCGGGCACGTTGCGAAGGGCCACCGTTTCCGTCACCGACGGATCTCGGTCCATCGCTTCGATCAGGCGGCGCACACGCTGAATGTTGGACGCATAGTCCACGACAACCAGCGTGTTTGTGTTTGTGTTCGCCGCAACCTGCCCCTGGCTGTCGAGCACAGGCTTGATCTGCTGGGCGACATCCATCGCATTTGCAAAGTCGAGCTTGATGATTTCCGTGAGGAAGGCATTCGACCCTTGTCCCGAAAGCGGCGCTTCAGTTGAAGCGATAGCCTCTGGCACAATCCGGTATGTGTCGCGCCCGGCCGGAATGGCGGCAAAGCCTTGTACACGCAGGGTCGTCAGGAATACCTGAAACAGTTCCGCGGAGTTCATCGGCGTTTGAGACACCACCGATACGCGCGCTTTGCGCACGTCCGGATGAGTGATGAACGTGTATCCCGTGATCGTCGAAACATCCGCGATCAGCGTGTTGAGTTCGACATCATCGAGCTTGAGAATGTGCCGGTCCTCAGACGCGGCAGGTGCCTGCGCCGTGGCAAGCTGCGACACGGAAACGGCCGCTGCGGCGGCGATCAGAATACGCTTTTTCATTGGGACAGGCTTGCGCCGGGAGCAACACGCAAACGAACAATGGCGCCCTGGCGGACGACATCCAGCGAAACAGCCGGGCCGCGCGCGACCGACTGGCTGATCTGTTCCGGACGCAGTCCCTCGATGGCTTCGCCATTGATGCGCAGGATCAGGTCGCCGGATTCGAGCCCCGCGGCCTCGAAAGCACCATTGCCGCGCGGCGCCATCCTGTATCCGGAAACCTGGCCGGATCGGAATTCCGGTGTGAGAATTGTATCGGCGACTACCGAGGCCGGTGTCACGTTTTCAAGACTTGCATACTGCTGCGGTGCGCTCGGCATGGGCTCGGCGGCCGGCGCGAAAAGAGAACCCCGCGAAGCATTGAGACTCAGCGTTTCCAGAATGCCGCTGCGGCTGAGATGCACAGAATCCGAGGTCACATTGACCAGCAGCACGCCTGGCAAGACTTCGTCGCCCGGCACTAGCCGTTTCTGGATTCCATCCGGATAGGCGATGACCGCGCTGCTCGCAGATGCGTTTCCGTTCACCGCGCGCACACCTGCAAGTTTCAGGTCGAGCGCAGTTTCTGTGGAAACGGCCTGATCACCGCCGGCTGGTGTTGCCGCGAATGGATTCATGTGCACTAGAAAGGCCGCTGGTGCAGGCGACGTCGCCGCATCACCTGATGAAACGGCCACCGGGCCGGGAGCGGGAAGGGCAGCATCTGCCGGAGCAAGAACCACCCAGGCAAGCCGCCCGATCAGGACCCCGACGGTCACCGTCAGTATTGACTCGACGGCCAGCCGCCCCGCCTGTTCCACCCTTGCCGAGGTGAAGCTTCTTTCCATTCTGAAAAGCGCCGCCATCCGAGGACCCCTTCGATCTGACCCTGCACGCTAATCACACTAGTGCGACAGTTCCGCGACGAAGTGCTGATAAAGTTACCTGAATTGGGAGACCGGTGCGTTTCTGCAACGGTCTCCCCAGTGGCAAGCCGGTACGCTGTGCCTGCACACTCAGAATTCGGTCGACAATCCAAGCGTGATCGTCGTTCCGAGATCGTACTGGTTGCGGACAACAAGCCCGCTCAGCGTGTTCGAGCGGCCTTCCTGGAACTCATAAAACTGTTCGCCCAGAATGTTGTTCACCTTGAAATCGAAGTTGATTTCGCGGGCGCCGAAATCGAAGCCCTTCTTGAACACGAAGTCGAGAATCACGCCCGGATCCTGGATCAGGTCAGGCTGCTGGCTCGGACCACGGGCTGTGACCCGCTCGCTGGCATAGGTCGCGAGGAAAGTGCCTTGCGACTTTGCAGCTTCATCCTTCCAGCCGAGTTGCACATTGGCGATGTGTTCCGACACGCCCAGAAGCTTCGAGCCGTCCCGGAAGAAGTCGGTCGCATCGCGTTCCTGACCCTTGGCCTGAAGCGGGAAGACCTTGTCGTTCTGCCCGATTTTCAGCTCGGAGGCCGTGTTGGTATAGTTTGCCTGAACGAGGAATTCTTTCGCGCCAAGGAACGAACCCTCAAACGGGCTTTCGAACACTTTCTTGAACTCGATTTCGAAGCCTTTCAGGATCGCAGACGGCGCGTTGATGTAAGTCTGCTGTTCCGTCAGGTTTGTTTCGACGACAATCGATTCAACCGGCTTGTCGAGGTCCTTGTAGAACACGCCGACGCTGAACACCTGGCCACGGTCAAAGTAATACTCATAGCGGGCATCAAGGTTCAGGATTTCGGTGTCGACCAGGTAGGGATTGCCGATGAACGTCCGGTCGCTGTCCGGATCGTAGTATTGCTGCGGCGCCAGTTCGCGGAACTGCGGACGCCCGATGCTCTTCGAAGCCCCGAACCGAGCCTGCTGATCCTCGGCAAAGTTCCACGTGATCGTTCCGGCGGGCAGAAGATAGCTTTCTTCTTTGTCGTACGACCGCTGGATATCCGGCGCGAGCGGTTCGCTGGCGATCAGATCAACGATCGTGACGTTCTGTTTTGCGTCTTCGAAACGCAGACCGAATGCAGCGCGCACCAGCGGAATGACTTCTGCATCCACCTTTGCATACGCGCCGAAAACGTTGAGATCGGCATTGTAGGCTGCGCCGCCATCCGGAACGGTGCCTTCGCGAAGCACGAAGCGGTCCGGATTGATGTTGAAGTTCGCAAACAGATAATCCGGACGCTGCTGGAGGAACAGGAAGTCGTTTGCCGCGTCGTCGCTGGCATTGAAGACAAAGCTGAACGCGCGGGACTGTGATTTACGCGTGTTTTCGTAGCCTTCGACACCCGCCGAGTAAGTGATGTCGCGCGCGCTGGAGAGCGGTTGGACATATTCGATATCGAACGCGCCGCTGACGACCTTGTCGTCGAGATAGCTGAACGTCATCCGGTTGTCATTGTTGCCGCCGCCATAGATGTAGCGGTTGGCCAGCGTGTTGAACCCGAACGTCGTTTCGGATTCGTACGGCGCATCGCGGCGTGTCTGCGAAAGGGCCGTGCGCCAATCGAAGGTCCAGGGGCCACGGAAGTGCCGGCCGTTCAGCTGGCTGCTGTAGAGTTCGCGTTCGTACCAGGCCGTCCGGTCCTTGCGGAAATTGTCGCCTTGTGCGCCGCTGAAACCTTCCTGCGAGCTGGTCTGCTTCGTGACCTTCCGGACATAAAGATTGGTCCAGTCGATCTTGTCGTTGCCGAAATCGAGACCCATGCCGAACAGCGCATCGAGGCCGATATTGTTGTCGGTCTGCACGTAGTCGAAAGTGGAGAAATCGATGAGGTCGTTGTTGGATATCTGTGCGGTGTTGAGCTGGCCGTTCTTGGTTTTCCAGCCATTCGAGTAGCCGAGAACACCCACCACGCCGAGTTCGGCGCTTCCGATATCCATCGAACGCCCGCCGGAAATGCTATAGCTGCCATTCATCGGGATGCTGTCATTGTCCTGCAGCAGGCGCAGTTCGGCATTCCGGAATGACTGGCCAATGTGCTGGATGTCATTCGGGAAGTTCACGTCCGTGATCCGCAGGCCTTCCGCCATCGCACGGCGCACCGGGGCAGGCAGCTTGCGGGTGCCGTTGTCAAATCCGAGGAAGTCAGTCTCCGAACCATAGTGGGTCAGGCCCGACTGGCCGGTCGTTTCCGTATTGTAGCTGCCATTGATGCTGATCTGCAGGAAGTTCTCTTCCGGCACGTTCAGGGTGCGCAGGTCAACGATACCGCCCCCGAATTCGCCGGGATATTCGACCGAGTAGGTCTTCTGTACCAGGATGTTTTCAAGGATCTTGGTCGGAAAGAGATCGAGCGGCACAACACGCTGCAGCGGTTCTGGGCTCGGCAGCGGGGAGCCGTTGAGGCGCGCCGACGAATAGCGTTCACCGAGACCACGGACATAAACAAACTTGCCTTCGGCGATATTGATGCCGGTGACGCGCGCAAGGGCGGCCGCAGCATCGGAATCACCCTGACGCGCAAGGTCTTCCGGCGCGAGGAACGCGGCGACTTCAGACGTGCTGCGCAGAACTTCCGGAATATACCGGCCAAGGACGACAACTTCCTTGAGCTTGAGATCCGATTCCGCCGCATTTTCAGCTTCGGCTCCGTTCTGGGGCTCTGCTTCGTTTTGCGCTTGTGCGAGCGATGGCGCGAGAACTGCGGTCGAGGCGATCAGCAGCGCGCGGAGAGACAGCGATTTGAGGTGCATGAGAGTCAGATCCTGATGGAAGGCAAGGAACGCAGAAACCGGAGACCCTCTGAAGGGTCTCCGGTTCTGTTTTGTCGCTGTTAGCAGCCCGGCTGCGTCGGCAGTCCGCAGCTCCAGCCAGCATACCAGGTGTCAGACGCGTTCTGGACCGCGCCGATATAAGTCGTCGGCGTGAGGAACTGCGTCGTTCCATCGATGGAGTTCACCGGAACACCGTTGAAGTTGGCATTCAGGCCTGTCGGGAACGCTGTCGGCGTCACGGCGTTTTCGTTTGCGCCGTTGATGAAGCCGTTGATCAGAGTGGAGGTTCCGGTCTTCACGTTGTTCGAACCGGCATCCACCAGTGCTTCAATCTGCGCTGCCGTCACGTTCGTGCCGGCCTGGAACGGAGTTGCGCCGCAGGAGAAGAACACAGAGTTGAAGGCCGGGCCGGACGAGCCGAGACCGTTTGCGTTCGTCAATGTCTGGGCATCAGCCATCTGAAGGCAGCTCACGCCGTTTTCCGAAGCGATGACAGAGTTGAACGTGCGGCCGATATGGCCGGAGTTGTGCACGATACCGGCGCGGCGTTGCTGCGCGGCCGTGTTCTGCGACCGCTGGATGATCGTCCAGTTGGCATAGGTCGGACGCGTGAAATACGAAGCCGAGGAAGCGCCGCGCGAACTGGTTTCAAAACCATAGTCGCCGCCGCCGGTGCGCTGGTAGGCTATGCCGAACTGTGCCGCACCGCTCCAGCCGGAGTCGGTGTCGAACTGGTCGTCGTCGTTGCCGGTCAGAACGATGTAGCGCAGGTTTACCGTGCCACCGAAAATCTCGATGCCGTCATCCGAGCTGTTGTGGACCTGCACATACTCGAAAGTCGTGCCATTGCCGACGCCGGCCAGGGTGATGCCGTTCAACTCGTTGCCCGGGGCAATTTCGAAGCCCGAATGCATCACGCGCAGGTAGCGGATACGCCCGCTATTGTCGCCCGCAAGCGTGCCGCCGTAGAACTGGTTGCCGCCTTCCACCTGGGCTTCGCACGAGGCGCTGGGCGGAGTGACGCCGACCGGGCAGCCGTCGCTGGACGGTGCGCGACCGAGAACGATCAGACCGCCCCACTGGCCGATGGAGTTGGCGCCCGTGGTGCCTTCCACGCTCTGCCGGCTGGTCAGGATGATCGGATTGGTCGAAGTGCCTTCCGCGAAGATTTGCGAGCCGCGGTTGACCAGGAGGTAGTCGAGACCCGAGTTGCCGAAGATCGTCACGCCCGGCTCGATGGTCAGGATGCCGGTCTGGCTGCCCGGGAGCGGGGAAGAAGCGCTCGGGCCGGCATCGGTGCCGACGCGCGTCTGACCGCTGACGGAGTAAACCGTGCCAGCGCGGGCCGGGACAACGAGGTTGCCGGTGATCAGGGACGGCAGCTGGCAGATGCGCTTGCTGGCGACCGTGCCGACGTTCGCGAAGCCCGTCGGGCAATCTGCAGCCGGTGTGCCCGGCGGCGTGGTCGGCGTGGTGGGGGTAGGGGTGGTTGGTGCCGGCGTCGAGGGGGCGGGCACAAACGAGCCGACGCCCGGCGAAGCAACGCCGTCCGCACCGCTGCAGGCGCCAAGGATCGCTACGGCGGCGCAACCAAGCAGCGCCGAGCGGAAGGGGGTGAATTTCAGCATAGAAGTCTCCGTCGTGATCCCGCGCGGGTGCACAGGCGGAGCCTTCCGCCGCGCTCTCTAGACGATGAGACCCGCCTACCCGCGGAGCCGACCCTTAAGAAGCGTTTGCAACAATTGCCGCAAGTTTAGATGACGGTTGAGTGACAAGAAGATTTGGTGCCCCAATGTTGCGCGCTCGCAACAATTACAGGTTCGTGTAGTATTCCGGTGGGAACATGTCTCCCCAGCCACGTTCGCGGAACCACTTGGTGATCACATATTTTGATCCCTTGCGAACCTTCATGCCATGATGGATCGTGTACGGATTAACGCTGCCGTCCGGATTCAGGTTGTTCCAGATCACCGCTTTGCCCTTCTCGGGCATGATCGTCTTTTCCAGCCGCCGGAAGCGCGTGCCGCCGCCTTCCTCGACATCATTCAGGTAGATCATGAACGTCCAGGTGCGCTGACCGAGGAACTGGCAGAACACGCTATAGTCATGCGACCCGGGTGCGAAGTAATCGTAATGGGCCTTGTACTCCTGATCGACGTCATACCGCTGGCCCTGCGTAACATCGGCATATGACCAGTGAATTCCGATGGCTTCTGCCATCAACTCGTCGAGTTGCATGATCAGGTCATGACCCAGCTGGCCGAGATCGGAAGTGCGCGATGTCCGGATCTTCGGATCAGCAAACGCATCCGCTGTCGTCGAGTCGCGCAGACGCTGGTCGATCAGACTGACGACCGCATCGCACACTTCCGGCACCAGGAAATTCCGCCACACATAGAGCTGCGCCTTCGGCGTCGGAACCTTCTGCAGATCCGGAAGATGCAAGGCCCGACGGGTGATTGCCGCTTGCGACAAAGCGAGGTGGTCCGCATCGGCAACCGGCCTGCGCCCCTCGAACGCATCCTCCATCAGAACGTGTATCTGCGACTCGCTCAGTCCCTTGAGTCGCAACTGGCGGCGCACTTCATGCGGTTCCACACCGGCGCGCAGGCGCACCCAGGTGAAGGTTACCAGATCTTCTTCTGTAACCGGGCTCATCCGCGTTTCTCCTGACCGGGCAGGGGCTTACGACGAAGACGTGACGTGCCTGTGACAGGCTTCCGTAAGTCGTGGAAAGATACAGTCCTTATACGGAATTATGGACATACTTGACACATAACGGTCATGAGCAGACTGTGACAGTTATGTTACACCGTGCCTCCATAACTCTGTCACTCCTGGCCCTGGCTGTTGCGGGTCCAGTCGTCGCCATCGCCCAGCCTGCTGCGCAGTCTGCAACCTCAACCGTAGCGCCCTCGCTTGACAGTTCTTTGCTCGACGAGGTCAACGCCTCGCGCCGCACTCTGGCCCTGTCCGCGCTTGATACTCATCTAGGCCTTGCTGGCGTTGCCTCGGCGCACGCCCGCGACATGGCGGAGAAGGGGTATGTCGGATACGCCGACACTGCGGGTGTGCCGCTTCTGGATCAGGTTCGCATCGCGGAGCGCCAGTCCCTGATCGGCTCCTTCGCCAGCAACATCGCCGTGCTTCCGGCAAGTGCCACCCCGGCGCAGATCCACGCGGCGCTCCTGTCTGATCCCGGCAACGCTGAAAACCTCGCCCGCGGATTCACACATGCCGGAATGGGCACCTATGAGGCGGATGGCCGTCTCTATGTTGTCCAGCTCTTTGCCCGCATTGACGGGTCGCTCAGCCAGCCTCTGCCGATGAAGCTTGCAGGCTCGACCCTGTTGCAACCCGCCCTCGCCAGCAGCGGCATGACAACGGTCGGCTGGTCGCTCGTCTCGGCGGAAGGCAACCTCGTCGCCCGCGGCGGCGGCAAGCGTATCCAGTCGTCCAGCGGTCAGCCGCTCGAGGGCTATCTCAATCTCGATGTCGCTGTCGGCACCGATATCTACTCCCTGCGCGGCCCCTACGTGCAGGTAGACTGAACTCCGGACTTTTCCGGCGTCCCAGCGAGGGCCGGCGTTCCCCGCGCCGGCCCTTTGCCGTCTCAGGCATCCTTCCATTCCGGCGCGCGGCGCTGCAGGAAGGCAGAGAGGCCTTCGCGGAAATCGCTCGTCTGTGCACAGAGGATCTGATTACGATCTTCGAGAGCTATGGCCGCTTCCATGCTGCCGGCATCAAGGTTCATGTTCAACGCCTCTTTCGAGAGGCGCAGGCCGAGCGGCGAAGTCGTCAGCATAAGGCCGATATCTTCCTGCGCCGCCGCTTCGAGCTGATCGTCGGGCACGACCTGCGCGACAAGGCCAAGTCGCATCGCGCGTTCGGCATTGATGAACTTGCCCGTCAGGATCAGTTCCGCTGCGACAGAAGCGCCAACGAGACGCGGCAGGAAGTAGGAGGAGCCGATATCGCAGCCGCCGAGGCCAATGCGGATATAGGCGCAGTTCATCCGCGCGCTCTCGCCTGCGATCCGGATATCTGAGGCGAGCGCCAGCGAAAGCCCGCCGCCGCAGGCCGGTCCGTGGATCAGCGAGATGATCGGCTGCGGGCAGCGCCGCATTGCCATCACGATTTCCGCAATCCGCCGCTGCGTGCCGAGCCCGCGCTGCACCGGGCCGGTGACAGTGTCATTTGCGCGGGCCTCGTTCTTCAGGTCTAGCCCAGCGCAGAAAGCGCGGCCTGCGCCGCGCAATACGACAATGCGAACATCTTTCCGGTCCGCCAGCCCGAGGAAATAGTCCCGCAGGTCTTCGATCAAGGCAGGGCTCAGCGCGTTCAGCGCTTCCGGCCGGTTGAGGGTTACCCACTCCACCGCGCCGCGCGTTTCAATCTTCAGCCGGGTTTCGTCTGTCATGTCGGCCCTCCCTTTGGGTCAAGTGTGCCGGGGAGAGACGGGCCTTGCCATCCCTGCCGCTGGGAGAAGGGTTGCGCACCGTCTCGCCTCTACCCAAGGTGCCGTTTTGGGAGGCGGCGCATGATCGAGCAGGCAGAAGATTTCCGCCAGGAAAGCCGCGCGCTGACACGCCTTCTCTATGAACAACCCTTCGCTGCCTTTCGCGAGCCAACCCAGTTCAAGGGCTGGACCTTCGTTGACGTGCTGCAACACCTGCATTTCTGGAACTGCATGGCCTATTACCAGCTGACGGACCCAGACAAGCTGCTCTGGCACCTGCAGGAGATGAAGGCTTCCGGCGGCTGGATGCGGGCCTATGAAAACTCGCTGCTCAGCCATCTGAGCGAAGGCGCGCTGCTGACGGAGTATGTCTCCTGGGCTGAATGGACAGCGGACATGTTCGCCGACGCCGATCCGAAGGCGCGCCTCAAATGGGCGGGGCCGGACATGAGCGCGCGCTCGTCGATCACCGCCCGCCTGATGGAAACCTGGGCGCACGGGCAGGAAATTTATGACTATTCGGGCGTCGTGCGCCAGAACGAGGACCGGATCAGCAATATCGTGATGCTGGGCGTCAACACCTACGGCTGGACCTACACCACGCGGAAATCCGAACCGCCGGGGCCGATGCCGCATCTAGTGCTGAAGGCGCCCTCCGGTGCGATCTGGACGCATGGCGAACCCAGCGCCACCTCGCGCATCGAAGGCCTTGCCGAAGAGTTCTGCCAGGTCGTGACGCAGACACGGAACATTGCCGATACGTCGCTGAAGCTGACGGGCGATGTCGCCGCCGACTGGATGAGCAAGGCGCAGTGTTTCGCGGGCCCGCCAAGCCCGCCGCCAACACCGGGCACGCGCTATACCCGCAAGGTCACCGCCGCCTGACAGGTGCTGGACAAGCCGCCGGGCTGCGCTACGAGACAAGCCAGAAACATTGCAACTGCCCCTGCGCGCTGAACAATTCCAGACGAACCTCCCTGCCTGCGTACT
>ERZ761609.3517-NODE-3517-length-10192-cov-6.459110_pt1 | contig 10192 bp, 10 predicted proteins | sample MGYA00511163_ERZ761609 | MGnify/ENA primary metagenome ERZ761609 (study PRJEB28899, sample SAMN02445070) | bioreactor sludge metagenome | biome: EBPR sludge | place: Australia: Brisbane, Thorneside Wastewater Treatment Plant | collected 2011-12-16 ... | reverse complement strand
GATCGGTATCGCCGCATTGCGTAAGCCGCACCGCCCGCATTCCCTTGCTTTGGCCCAGCTTGCCCTGCCCCCGCCCGCGCCCATCCAGACCCGTCACTTCGATCCGGTCCAGCGCGGCATGCGGCAGCGGCAGCAGATCCCCCGGCTTCATCGCCAGCACCTGTGCCAGCGGCAAGGACAGCCGCGTCAGCACCCCCTGAACCAACACCTCCGCCTCCAGCACCTGATCCCCAAGCGCCTGGGCGAAACGCGCGCCTTCCAGCGGATCAGGAGAAACCGCCGCCGTCTGCCGCTGCGGGCGGCGGCCATGGCCATCGGCGGGCAGCGCCAGGATCATCTGTCCCCGCCGGGTTGCGGCCAGATCGGCCTCCACCGTCAACACCTTGTAGCTGGTATCCTCCAGCAGCAGCGCCAGCGGGCGCGGCTCGTCCAGATGGCTGGAATACCGGAAGCCATCGGTCCAGACCAGATCTTCCTCGGTCAAAAGCTGTTCCTCCAGCTCGGCCATGACCGTATCCACCCAATCCGCCATCATCGCGGCATCGGTCCGGGTGGGCTTGCGCGGCAGCACCGGCTGCGCCGTCACCTTGCCCAGTGTCTGCGCCTCGATCAGCCCGGCCAGCATATCGGCATCCATCACCAGCACTCCGATCGCCTCGCGCGGGCCCTCCAGCAGCAGGATCAATGCACGTTCGGGCGGCAGTTCCAGCAATTCGGCCAGTGAATAGCGATGGGGTCGCACCGCCACGCAATCCAGCGCCAGGCCAAAGCCATCGCGCGCGGCCCGCGCCAGCGCCAGCGGCAAGGCGCGTTCAGCCCCACCCACAACGGGCGGGGCCTGCCCGTCGCGTGCGGCCGCCGCCAGCTTGCGTCTGATCACACCCTGATCCACGGAATCGTCTCCAAACGGTCCCAGAAAACACCGGACGTTTCTGCCCTTGTCCCGACCTTATCGGGCAAAGCGTTTAGAAAGGGTTACGCTGCATCTGCAAAAGGGTGTTTTTCCAGCCGCAAGGGCAGCGTCACGCGAAAGGCCGCCCCCCCTTGCGCAGGCAGATAGGCGATGGTGCCGCCCAGATTGGCCATGATCTCGCGGCAGATCGCCAGCCCCAGCCCCGCCCCCCCGGCGCGGGTCTGATCGCTGAGGCGCGCGAATTTCTCGAAAATGATCTGCTGCTTGTCCTTCGGAATGCCCGAGCCGTTGTCGATGAAATCGACGATCACCCGCGCGCCGCGCTGCTTGACATTGATGCGCAGCTCCGGCCTCGCCGCATCGCAATACTTGCGACTGTTCGACACCAGATTGATGAAAACCTGCGACAGGCGATCCGGGTCGGTGCGCAGGAACAATGCCTCCGAGGGCAAATCGCGCCAGATCGTGAACACCCGCTCAGGCCGCACCTGGGCTGCCGACCGCAAGGCCCGGTCAATCAGCTCGTTCAAACTGGCCAGCCGCAGATCCAACTGCACCGTGCCATTTTCCAGCACGCTCAGATCCAGCAGATCATCCAATAGCCGCGTGAGCCGGATCGCCTCCTCATGAATGATCCGCGCCTGCCCCGAGGCCACCTCGGGCGGCACGTCGCCCTCCATCAGGATTTCCGAAAACGCCCGGATCGAGGTCATCGGCGTGCGCAGCTCATGGCTGATCTGGCTGAGGAAGGCATCCTTCTGGATCGACAGTTGCGTCAGCTTTTCATTGGCCTCCCGAAGCTGCCGTGCCGTGCGCTCCATCTCGGCGCGCTGCGCCTCCAGCCGGCCCGAATATTCCATGATCTGCGCGGTTTCATCGGCCACGCGCATCAGATCGGCCACCGTCACCCGCGCCCGCCCGGCCAGTTCCGCTATCATCGCATGGGCCGCCGCCGCCCCCACGGCACCCGCCAGCTTGCGCTCCAGCGCATCCAGAAATTCCGGCGTCGGGTCAGGCAGATAACCGCCCGTGCCCTGCTCTGCCGCCGCATGTTCAAAGAAGGTCAGCGCCTGTTCATCACCCAGAATGCGCTGCGCCAGCTTCAGCAACTCCTCGGTTTCCACCTGCCCGGTCTCCCAGGCCAGCGGCTCGGTGCGCTCGGTGTCAAAGACATTGACGAAGGCCAGCCCCTGCACCCGCTCCACCGGGGTGGGAAAGGACACCAGCGAGCCGATGGCAAAGGCCACCGTGTTCAGGCTCAGGCTCCAGAACAGCGCATGGATCAGCGGGTCCATCCCCGCCACGCCGAACAAGGCCTGCGGCCGCAGCCAGCCAATGCCGAAGGGCCCCTCCATGAACATCGACAGGGAATAGACCCCGCCCGGCCCGAAAGAGGGCAGGAACAGGGTATAGGCCCAGACCGCAAAGCCGATGCACAGCCCCGCCGAGGCCCCGACCCGCGTGGCCCCCCGCCAGAAGATCGCGCCCAGCATCGCGGGCAGCATCTGCGCCACGCCGACGAAAGAGATCAGCCCGATGGCTGCCAAGGCCGCCGAGCCCCCCGAGAGCGAATAATACAGATAGCCCAGCCCCAGCACCCCGGCGATGGAAAACCGCCGCGCATGCAGCACCAGCCGCCGCACATCCCCCGTCACCTCGCGCGTCGGTCGCAGGCTCAGCCACAACGGCATCACGATATGGTTCGACACCATGGTTGACAGCGCGATGGAGGCCACGATCACCATCGACGTGGCCGAAGAAAACCCGCCCAGGAAAGCCAGCATGGCCAGCCCCCCCTGGCCCTGACTCAACGGCAGCGTCAGCACGAAAAGATCGGGGTTCGCACCCGCCGGCAGCATCTGCAACCCCACCACCGCAATCGGCACCACAAAGATGCTCATCGCCGCCAGATAGAGCGGAAAGGCCCAGCTTGCCGTGGCCAGATTGCGCTCGTCGCTGCATTCCACCACCAGCACCTGAAACATCCGCGGCAGACACAGCACCGCCGCCGCCGACAGCGCAATCAGCCCGGTCCAGCGCGAGGGGATCAACTCCCAATCCGCCAGGGCCGAGGCATTGATGCGCTCGAAAATATCCACCGGCCCATCAGCCAGCACCCAGACCACATAGATGCCGACAGCCAGCAGCGCGACCAGTTTCACCACCGCCTCGACCGCGATGGCGGTCACGATGCCGGTGTGCTGCTCATTGGCGTCCAGATTGCGGGTGCCGAACAGGATCGTGAACAGCGCCAGCCCCACCGCCACCCAAAGCGCCGTGGAGTTGGTATCGGGCAATGCCCAGCCATAGGTGCCCGCCGTCGCAAAAACCCCGAAGCTCAGCGTCACCGATTGCAGTTGCAGCGCGATATAGGGCGTGGCCGCCACCACACACATCACCGTGACAATGACGCCCAGCAGGTTCGACTTGCCGTAACGGCTTGAAATCATGTCCGCAATCGAGGTGACCCGCTGCCTGCGGCCAATCCGCACCAGCTTGCGCAAGATCCACCACCAGCCCACGAAGACGAGGGTCGGCCCCAGATAGATCGTGGCAAATTCTAGTCCCGAGCGCGCGGCATAGCCCACCGCGCCATAAAAGGTCCAGGCCGTGCAATAGATCGACAGGGAGAGCGTATAGACCAGAGGCGAGCGCAACCAGCGCGCCGCGCCGGCCTGCATGTTGCGCTCGGCGGCAAAGGCAATGGCAAACAGCAGGATGGCATAGCTGAGACAGGCCAGAACCAGCAGGTTGAATGGCATCAGCGCCCTCCGCCTGCAAGGCCGCCTGCGGGGCCATCGGTCGGACTGTCCGGCGGGCTGTCTGACATGGCTTCTATCGCCGTATCTGCTGCGATGTCGTCATCGCTGTCCTCGCCCGCCACCAGCCCCCGCGCGAGCCAGGCCGCCGCCCCGATCAACAGCCCCCAGATCACGAACAGGTAAACGCCATCCCAGGCCGTCTCGCGCGCCGCGCCCCCGGCAGGCTCCCACAGGATCGGCAGCAGCAGCAGGAAGGCCCCGGCCAGAGGCAGCAGGCGTGCCGCATCGCGCAACCGGCGCAGACGATAGGCGCGCCGGGCCAGAAAGACCGGGCTGCGCCGCCTCACGCGCCGCCCCCGGACGCAGGGTCAGTCACCGGCACCAGCGACCGCGCCGCCGCAACGAATTCGGCATTGGAAAACGGCTTGGCCATGAACAGATTGGCTCCTGCGCGCTCTGCCGCCTCGCGGTCGCGCCCTTGCCCCTTGGCCGTCAGCATCATCACGGGCAAAGCCGCAAATTCGGCATCGGCGCGCAGCGCACTGAGGATCTCCAGCCCGGACCGCCCCGGCAACATCAGATCCAGAATGAGCAGATCAGGCCGTGCCGCCCGCACCGCCGCCTCGGCCTCCCCCCCATCCCGCAGCGCACTCACCTGCCAGCCATCCCGGCTCAGCAGAAACCGGATCGCCTCGGTGATATGCGGTTCATCCTCGATCAGCATGGCATGATGCGCCAAGAGCCTTCCTCCGTCCCCCGTCCAGCCTTGCGGCTGCCCTTGCCCTGACTATCGGCGGAAAAGCGCCACGAGTCAAAAGGGACAAGCCGGGTGTGAGCGCAGATCACTTAGCAGCCCAAGGTTGACAAACTGAAAAACTCACCGCTATCGTCAGATATTACATCACGAGTTGGAGGTTGAATTGACACAAGGTCAGAATAAGCAGACCGAAAGCCACGACCTCATTCGGCAAGAAGTAGAATATGCCATACGCAAGTGGTTATGGACAGATGGCCGAAGGTGGACGGCACGTGCGTTGTGGACTGGGTTTGCACTTATCGTAACTGGGCTGAATCTCGCATTGTTTTTGCTAATGTTTACCGACATTGGCAGCACTTGGGTTCAAAAGGGGTGGTTTGTTGCAAACTCTGCAGCAGGGTCAACTGTAAAAGTCGATACCAGTGCCATTGAAGCTGCAACCCGTAACGTCATCGCCGTCATGGGGCCCCTGTTTACTGGCTTAGTTTTGTGGCTCGTTACAATCGTCGCCGAACGCCGACTTAAGGCCTATGACGAGGCGATCGAGAAATTAACTGAAAAGCTCGAAAAGAAGTTTGATGACTTCAAAAGTGCCACAGAAGATGACATAAAAGATTTCAAAAAACTTGTTAGCGAGTCCAGTGATAGGTTGAAAAAAGACAACACTGACAGCTTCACCACATTTCGTGAAGGTGTTGAGAAAGATAGCGAAAAATTGAAGGCAGAAACCAATGCCACCTTCACAGCCTTTCGCAATGACGTTGAAAAGTTTATGGAAAAGGCCAAAGCCGAGATTGAGAAAAATCTAGAACGTGAAACTGGTGCGCGAGTCAGTGCAGAGATTGACAGCCAGAAGTCCCGTCTGGATGATGCGATTCAGAGTTACAAGTCTGAACTTCAGGAAAGCGTCTCGAAATCTAACACGCTTGCCGAAACGCTCAACGACCGCTTCGGTGCAATTGCCGATAATGCTGGCTACGCCAAAACGAAACGTGGCCCACTGTCCTCGGTTGGTCGCGTACACAAAGAAGTCAGCGAACTTTTCGCAGAAGGCAAACGCGACGAGGCGGTCCTGATGGTGCGTGACATGTTGGAACAGTTCCGCAGCCAGACCGGCACATTGCGGCCTGCGGGTGATCTGAAAGACGACTGGTTCAATCTCTCGGCTGTGCTCGGGCGCAATGATGAGGAAGGGCTGGCACTGGAAGTGTGTCTGGCTGGGCTGGAGCAGCAAAACGGCGCACCGGTCTTCACATAAGAGGTATTGATCATGGCGACAAAATCGAACTGGCAAGACACCAGCCCGAAGCCCGACGCTGATCTTCTGGCACACGCAATAAACTATGCCGACAAGATCAATGATCCGCGCTTGCCGCTGCTGATTGAGTTGAACGGCTATGATTCAGAAACCCAAACCGGCAAACCCCATTGGGGATGGCGCAGCTATTCCTTTACCATGAAGGCGCTGAACAGTCTGGGCCTGGCAGACGAAGCCATACGACTTGGTGAAAGCTATAAAAATATAAACAAACTCGATGGCGACACCAACAAGGTGCTGCAAGAACTGGCAGACATCATGCGGAGCAACGGACAAAAGACCGAAGCCGTCAAGATGCTGACCGATTGGCTCGAAGCCAATCCCTATGCCCCGGCCGCGCACATTCTGACGGCCCTCTTGGATTGGGAAGAAACGGCAGACCCCGACACCCTCATCGCCTGGGCCACCCGCGGGCTGCGGGATTTGGCCGAAGAACAGGCCAGCAGCGATCACGCCAATTTCTATTACCGTCGCGCCTTGGCACGCGACAAGCGGGCGCTGGATGCGATTGCGCAGCCTGCAAAATATCCCAATCTGGATATTTGCGCAGAAATCAACCGCGCCTTGGCCGATTACGACTCGGCCCGAGGGCTTGGCATAAATCCGGCGCTGAACCGCCAGGTCGCCTTCCGCAAACAGGTGCTGTCCCGCGCTGCCAAGGATATCGGCTGTGGCGACAGCCCGGAGAGCCCTGCGCCCCCCTCGGATTCGACCGCCGATATCCGCGAGGAGGTGACATCGGCCCTGCACGACATCCTGCCCGTCATTGCCAGTGATAACCTCAGTGCAGAGCACAAGGCCATGCAAGGAAAGGCGGTTCTGAACAAACTCTCCCCCCTTGCGCGCGGTGTGTTGCTGGCCAACCTGAACCGCGTCGCGCAGGATGATGACGCGCCACAAGCGCTGCGCGGCGATGTGCAGGCCTTCCTTGCGGCCTACAAACCCTGATCCCGTCAACCCAGCCCCTTGCCATGGGGGGGCTGGTCAATCATCTGGTCAACCGTCGTCACCTCTGGCACTCTGGCGCAAATCTGCTCACGAGGCCCCGATGCGTTCCCTGTTGCTGCTTCTGCTGATGTCCGGCCCCGCGCTCGCCGACACCCCTCCCATGACCGCCGAGGCCTTCGAGGCTTACACGACTGGCAAGACCATGACCTATGCGCAGGCGGGTGAGATTTTCGGCACCGAGCAATATCTGCCGGGCCGCCGTGTCCGCTGGGCCTTCACGCAGGATGAATGCAAGATTGGCCGCTGGTATCCGCAGGATGAGCAGATCTGCTTTGTCTATGAGGATCAGGCGCAGCCGCAATGCTGGGCCTTCTGGCAGGAGCCGGGCGGCCTGCGGGCCCGTTTCAATGACGACCCGGCCGGCACGGAACTGTCCGAAGTCCGTCAGACCACCGAGCCGATGGCCTGCGCCGGCCCCGACCTGGGCGTGTAATCCGATGCGAGGGGTTGCACTGCTTCTGACGCTGCTCGCCGCCAGCCCCGGCGATGCCGAACCTCTGGACGCCGCCCGTTTCGAGGCGTTGACCGAGGGCCGCATCATGGGCCACTTCATCTATGGTGATCGCTATGGGGCCGAACGCTATCTGCCGGGCCGCAAGGTGATCTGGGCCGATGCCGAGGGCTGCATGTCAGGCCGATGGGAGCCGCGCGGCGCGCTGATCTGCTTCATCTATAGTGACGGCTTGCCGGATCGGTGCTGGCTTTACACGCCAGACGCCGAAGGCATGGTGGCACGATACAACGGTGACCCGACCGAGCCCGAAGTGCTGCTGCGCCCCGAACCCGGCCCGCTGGAATGCTCCGGAGAAGCCCCGACAGCCTGAGACGCGCCCGCCAGCCTCAGCCGCCAGCCTCAGCCGTCAGCCTTGCGGCGCGAAGGTCAGCCGCAGCCCCTTCGGCCCGGTCAGGACCAACTGGTCCCCCACCAGCTCTGCCGCCGTCACCCGGCCAAGCGCGTCATGAAACCGCCCCTCGGCCGCTAGATCGGGGCAGGCCATCTGCGTCGTGGCAACCATCGGCAAGCGAAACGCGGGAAAGCTGCCCTGCACTTCGCCGAACCAGCGATTGCACGGTCCCTGCCCGGCGGCGCGGCCCGGCTCGCGCAGGTCCATGGTCACGCGCGGCGGCAAGGCCCCTGCGCTGAAGCCCACCAGCTTCCACTCCTGCGCCAGATCCGGCTGTTGCACCACAGGCGCGGGCTGGCAGGCCGCCAGCAGCAGGGGCAAGGCCGCAAGGGCAAATCGCATCTTCATGGCATGTCCTCTCACAATAGCACTCATCATCAGACGCATCTCTGCCCCAAATCCTTGGCCCCAGCGTGGGAAAATCCGATTTTTCGCCGAAAAATCGGTGCCCTACCCTCAGGCAAAGGCCTGCGGCTTGGCCTCTCGGGCCATATGGTCCAGCACGGCATTGACGAATTTCGGTTCCTTGCCCGCGTCGAAGAACGCCTTGGCCACATCGACGAATTCGGTGATCACAACCTTGGGCGGGGTGTCCATCGCCACCAGCTCGGCCCCCGCCGCGCGGAACAACGCGCGCAGCACCGGGTCGATCCGGTCGATCGGCCATTTGGCTACCAGTGCCCGGTCGGTCATCTGATCGACCTTGGCCTGCCAGTTCACCGCATGGTCGACCAGCGCGCGGAAATGCACCGCGTCGCCCTCGGCCATCTCATAGCCTTCCTCGAAGACCTCGCCAAAGCGATGGGTCTCGAATTCACGCACGATGCGTTCCACCGTCTGACCCGCGCTTTCCATCTGGAACAGCGCCTGAACCGCAAAGAACCGCGCGGCCGAGCGCATCTGCTTCTTGTCAGGTTTGCTCATGCCCGTGTTTTGGCTCATGCCCGTGTTCCTTCCTCGACGCGAAAACCGATGCCCTTGCGGGCACCCGCCCATTTGCGGCCAAGCGCGACCAGATGCAAGGCCGCAGCCGCCGCGCCGCCGCCCTTGTTCTGGCCCGCCACTTCGGCACGCGCCTCGGCCTGCGCACGGTTCTCCACTGTCAGGATGCCATTGCCGATGCAGGCCCCTTGCAGCCCCAGCAGCGTGATCGCGCGGCTGGAATCGTTGCAGACCGTGTCATAATGCGTGGTCTCGCCCCGGATCACGCAGCCAAGCGCCACATAGCCGTCATAGTTCGACATGCGCTCGGCCATCGCAATGGCGGTGGGAATTTCCAGCGCGCCAGGCACCTCGATCACCTCGGCCTCAGCCCCGCAGGCATTGGCCACACCAAGCGCGCCGGTCACCATCTGGTCGGTGATGTCCTTGTAATAGGGAGCCACCACGATCAGAAGTTTCACCGGCTTGTCAAAATCCGGCAGCGGCAGGGTGTAATGCTGTTCATTGGCTGCCATGATGGGTCACTCCGCAATGGCTTTGGTGCCGGTGATGGTCAGGCCATAGGCCTCCAGCCCCACCACTTTCGGCGCTTGATGGTTGGTGACCAGCGTGAGGCGGGTCAGGCCAAGCGCAGCCAGGATCTGCGCGCCCAGGCCATATTGCCGCAGCGTCTGCGGCGCGACCTCGGCCCCGTCCGCCAGCTTCATCGCCGTGTCGCGCAAAAGCACGATCACGCCACGCCCGGCTTCGGCAATCACCCGCATCGCGCCCGGCAATTCCCCGGCTGACCCGGCATCGCCAATGCCCAGCACATCTGCGAGGGGGTCCAGCGCATGCATCCGCACCAGCACCGGCGCATCCGACGTGATGTCGCCCTTGGTCAGCACCACATGCTCGGCCCCCTGCGCCACATCCGAGAAGATGCGCATGATCCACTCCCCGCCATGGACCGAGGTCACCCGCTTCACCGCGCGTTCCTTGACCAGATTGTCATGGCGGCGGCGATAGGCGATCAGGTCCGAGATGGTGCCGATCTTCAGCCCGTGCTTCTGCGCGAAGGTCACCAGATCGGGCAGCCGCGCCATGGTGCCATCGTCATTCATGATCTCGCAAATCACGCCAGCCGGTTTCAGCCCCGCCAGCCGGGCCACATCCGTCGCCGCCTCGGTATGGCCCGCCCGCACCAGCACGCCACCATCGCGGGCGCGCAGCGGGAAGATATGCCCCGGCGTCGCCAGATCCTGCGGGCCGGCCTTGCCATCAATCGCCACGGCGATGGTGCGGGCGCGGTCCTTGGCGGAAATGCCCGTCTCCACCCCCTCACGCGCCTCGATCGAGACGGTGAAGGCCGTTTCATGCCGCGAGGAGTTCTTGGAGGCCATGAGCGGCAGGCCCAACTGGTCGATCCGCTCGCCGGTCAGCGTCAGGCAGATCAGGCCGCGACCATGGGTCGCCATGAAATTCACCGCCGCCGCATCGCATTTCTCGGCCGGGATCACCAGATCGCCTTCATTCTCACGGTCTTCGTGATCGACAAGAATGAACATGCGCCCGTTGCGGGCATCCTCGATGATCTCCTCGACCGAG
>ERZ761609.3516-NODE-3516-length-10200-cov-11.482011_pt1 | contig 10200 bp, 9 predicted proteins | sample MGYA00511163_ERZ761609 | MGnify/ENA primary metagenome ERZ761609 (study PRJEB28899, sample SAMN02445070) | bioreactor sludge metagenome | biome: EBPR sludge | place: Australia: Brisbane, Thorneside Wastewater Treatment Plant | collected 2011-12-16 ... | reverse complement strand
CAGCGCCGACGGCAAGTTCGTCTACGGCGCGGCAAGCCCGGCACGGCCCGCCAGCACAAGCGGCGCAAGGATCGGCAAGTGGCTGTCGCGCGTCATCAGCGCGGGCAGCGGCCCGGCAGGGCCCTGCGCATCAAAGCCCAGCAGAAAGCCGCCATTGGCCTCATAGCCCGCAACGCGGCCCCCCGCCCCCTCCATCGCCGCGATGACGAAGGGCGAGCCGATCTTCGTGCGGATGACCCGTGCAAAATGCCCGCCCGCCTCGGCCCCGGTATTCGACGAGACCGGCGTCACCACGACCTCGACCCCCAGCATCCGGGCGGTGATCTGGCCCAGAAGATCACCTGGCACCACCTCGCCTGTCGCATCGGTGACCAGCGGGCGGTCGCCATCGCCATCGGTGGAAACGATCGCCGCCAGCCCGCGCGCCTGCGCCTCGGCGCGCAGCATGGCGCGGGCCTCCGGCGGCACGGCCTCGGTATCAACCGGAATGAACCGATCCGAGCGCGCGATCTCCTCGACCTCGGCCCCCAGGCTGCGCAGGCTGTCGATCAGCAGATCACGTCCGACAGCGCTATGCGACCAGACCCCGATCCGCTGCCCGGCCAGCGCCGTCGGGCCAAAGGCGGTAAGATAGCGCGCCAGATAGGCCGGGGCCGGATCGGCCAGAGACAGGCTGCCGGGGGTCAGATTTTCGGGGGCACCCTCGCGCGGGGCTGCAGGCAGCGCCGCCAGAATTGCCGCCTCGCCCGCTTTGGTCAGCTCGCCCTCTGGCGTGTAGAATTTCAGCCCGTTGCGATCATCGGGAATATGGCTTCCGGTGACCATCACCGCCGCCGCCCCTGCCCCCATGGCCGCCAGTGCAAGGGCCGGAGTCGGCACAGCGCCGCAATCGGTGACTGCCACCCCCTCGGCCCGCGCAGCCGCGATGACCACGGCGGCAATGGCGGGCGAGGAACTGCGCAGATCCCGCGCCACATAAAGCCCGGCCCCCACCGGACAGGCGCGCAGAAACGCGCGGACATGCGCGCCAATCAGGTCGGGTGTCAGTTCGGTGACAAGACCGCGCAAACCGCTGGTGCCAAATTTGGGGGGCATGAGGCGTTCCTTCCTGCCTGCGCATCCTGTCGGATGACCGGGCGCTCATTCTTCAAGGCCTTCTTCTCTAGGCTCGCCCCTGAAAGAATGCCAGCCCCGGCGGGATGCCAGCTTGAACCAGCCCCCATAGAAAGCTATGCAGCACATGATTGGAATGACCATTGGATACCTGACAAATGGTGGACAACCTGCTTCTTGGGCCTGATGCCCAAGTGAACCATCTGACCAGCCTGCTGCGCAGCACGGCAGGCACTGGGTCTTTGGTCGAAGGTGCCCCTCTGGCACCGGGAGCCTTCCTGTCGGTGGATCAGGACGCAAAGCTGTCGGGTCAGTTCAAGACAGGCGAAGGGGCCGTACTGAACCTTGCCTATGAGGTCCAGAAGCCACCGCGCTGGCTGGCGATGCACCTTCAGATGGGGTCACTGCCACTGAACGAAACCTCCGTCTTCGGCGTGGTGTGCAAGTCACAGGCCCCGCAGGCCGCAACCTTCCGGCTCTGCTTGCGCTCGGGCATTGCAGGCGGCTTTGTGGATGCTTTCTTCGACAAGCATGTCGTTGCTTATGCAGACCAAAGCACCCATGTTGACCTGCTGCGTCTGGAAAGCCGAAGCGACGTGCCCGCCGAAGCCCCCTGGCGCGAACTGATCCTGTTTTTCCAGACGCGCTCCGCGCAGATCACGGTCCGCGATCTGCGGGTGTTCATCGTCTAAACTGTCAGGCCTCACGCCAGACATGCCACGTTCAGCGGACGCGTTCATGGAACTTTCATTAGTCATTCCTGTATGGAACGACCAGGAGGGTCTTGACCGCCTCTTGCGACAGGTCGATCACCTTGGCGTATTTTCAGACATTGTGATTGTCGATGATGCTTCGGAGCCGAAAATCGGGCTCCCTGCCCTTCCGGGTCTTGCCGAGCGTATCACGCTCCTGCGCTGCGACACACAGCGAGGGGCTGGCCATGCCCGGAATCTGGGCCTTCAACATGTGCGTGGCAGCCATGTGATTTTCTTCGATTCAGACGATCTGTTTGGCATGGATTTCCTGCGGATCATCGACCTTGCGCGCGAAGCCACGGCTGCGGAAGACGATTTTGACTTCCTGATCTTCCGCCATGATGACAGCCGCATCACCAGCACCGGTGCAAGCGGCAGTTTTCCTGCCGAGGAGCGCCTGTGGCAATCGGTCGGAGCCAGCGATGCGCTGGCCCCTCTGGCCCCCGAACATGCCGCCGTTTTGTGCAGCCTGTCAGCCTATCCCTGGAACAAGATCTACAGCACCAACTTCCTGCGCGCGCATGATATCCGTTGCACCGAAACCATGGTGCATAATGACATCGAACTGCATTGGTCCAGTTTCATTGCCGCCAAGCGCATTCTGCACAGCGTGCTGATCGGGGCAGAGCATTTTGTCATCCAGGATGGCAACCGTCTGACGAACCGGCGCAGCGCCGAGAGACTGGAGGTTTTCCGCACCTTCGCCAATGTCCTGACCCGGCTGAAGGCCAGATCGGATATCGGAACGCTGGAATTTCTGGTGCCCTTCATGCGCTTTGCCCAAGGACTGATGGGGTGGGTGCAGAACAATATTGATGAAGACCATCACCAGTCCCTGCAAGACAAGGCGCGAGAGTTCTGCCTGAGCCAGATCAGCCGCGAAGATATGACCCTCATTGCCTATCGGGACCCGGCGCTGGCACGGCGTCTCCTCAACGTCATCCTGAAAGGGAAACTGTCGTGAGCATATCTTTCATCATCACGACCTACAATATTGCGCCCTATATCCTGCAATGTCTGGAAAGCCTGAAACCTTGCGTCAAGCCGGGCGATCAAGTCATCCTCGTCGATGACGGGTCCACCGATGAGACCGAGACTGTCATCCGCGACTTCATCAGGCGCGAAGGCTTTGGCCCCGGGATCACCTGGACACCGATCTGGCTGGGCACCAATACAATCGGCGGGGTCGGGATTCCCGGGAATATCGGCATCAACCATGCCGAATGTGACACCATCTTCTTTGTCGATGGTGATGACTATATGATCCCGCCAGAGTTCCTGCGGGCGCGCGCGGAATATGAAGCCGCCCCGTCGGACATCCACTTCACGGATTACCTTGAATTTGACCAGCAGAAGCAGAAAACCAAACTGCCTGCCGATCACCTGAAATGGGCCCGGGTCACAGCAGCCCGGGATCCAGAAGCGATCCGTATAGCCGCAATCAACCTGATCGCTGTGCCGTGGCGCAAATTCTATCGCACCCGTTTTCTGATCGAGAACAACATCCGCTTTCCGGAAGGGGCCTTTTTCTTTGAGGACAACCCCTTTCACTGGCAAGTTTGCATGGCTGCACAGAAGATCGGGTTCTCGCGGCGCATCGTATGTCATCACCGGATCAACCGCCCCGGTCAGACCATGGCCTCGACCGGAAATGAGCTGAGCGCCTTTTTCACCCATTTCCGCACGATCCTGTCCATGCTGCCGCCTGAAAGCCAATCACTGCGGCTGCAAGCCTCGCAATGGTTGTTGGGGAATATGTCTTGGCATATCGGCCGACTGCAGCCCGGAGCCTTCATGTCCTATGCCCATCAGGCCAAAGCGGCGCTGCGACTGATTCCGGACGCGGATTGGGATGGCCCGGTGACCGATGCGATGGCAGATACGGTGACTTGGCATTATGCCAACCGTCTACGCAGCGGCCATACATGGGACGTCATCGAGGCATGGCGGCAGAATGCCAGCAACCAGGCAACACAAGCCGCGATCCGCGCCTTGAACAGCCGCCTCCAGCTGCTGGAGGCGGATATCAAGAAAATCCGTGATACCACTCTCGCGCAAGCTGCCATCAACGAATTTGACGCGTTGCAGCGCATCACCGGCAATATGTCCTGATCAGACACAAGCCGCAGGCATGGTCACAATTGCGCCTATGCCTGCGTTTTCAGCCACTCGGCCAACCGCTGTGCCAGCGCGGCATCGGCGCGGGGGCCTTCAAGCACTACCCTGCCCTTTTCCTGACGCAGGCGCAGGCCGGGGATGGGCTCAATCGTCTCTGTAAGGGCAGTTAGAGCCGGTTTTGATGACTGCATTGCCTTGGCAAGCCGGGCTTGTTCGGCGGCGGCATCGGGGGCGGGACGGGTGGCAAGTTCGGCGGCCAGACGGGGCCCAAGCCCGGCATCCGCCTCCAAAGCCTGCGCCAGTTGCAGACCCAGACGCTCACCGATACTTTCTGGGAAACGCAAGGTGCCATCCAAAGCCCGCACCACCGCCAGAAACGACCCGATCTTGGAGCGTTTCGCCCGGCTGGCCGCCGCGAACAGCGCGCGCAAAGCGCTGCGGTCATCAGGGTAAACCCCAGCCTCCACCGCCTTGGCCGCAATCCGGGCGCGTTCATAGAATGACAGGCCGACCCGGATTTCATTTTCCTCGACCATGGCGATATAAGCATCCGAGGCCTGGTCGGGTTTGCGCAAAAGCGCCAGCACAGAGACGCTTTCAGCCCCTTCCGCCGCCAGTTGCCGCAAGGCGGACAGGCGGCGCCAACCCGAAATCAGCCCGTAGCGATCCGGCCCGATCTGCGCCACCTCGATGGGCGTCTGCTGGCCACGGGCGCGCAGGCTCTCCACCAGCGCGGCCATCTCCTCCGGGTCCGAGGCGATCCGGTCGCGTACCAGATAGCCGGCTTCCACCTGATCCAGCGGCAAGGACAGCACCAACCGCCCACCCTCGCGCGCGGAGCGCAAGGTGGCAGCCATCTCTTCCATCGCCGCCGTCGCAGCTGAGGCCCCGGCCATATCGGCAATCGGCGGGCGAACAGAGGGCGCGATGATTTCGGGCAGGTCTTCCACCTCGGGGGCACCGAAGGGCGTGAGACGTTTACGCTTGGCCATCAGGTTTGCCTCCGTCAAAAACAGTCTCTGGAACGGCTGTTAGAGACTGCTTCATTCCGCCGCCTCCTGCGCTGCCGCCAACTCGTCACGGCGCCATGAGCCAAGAACCAACGCCTTCACTGCCGCCCAGGTCTCGTCAAAGGTTTCACGCCCGCGGGCATAGGTCTCGCGGTTGAAATCGCGATAATCGGCCTCGTAAATGCCGCGCACCTGCTCACCCGCCTGCCCGATCAGCGCGGTGAAATCCTGCCGATGCGGCGACAGGGTTTGCCCCAGCCAACCCTGCATCAGCGCCGCCAGCTCGGCTTGCTGATTGCCATCAAAGCGGGTGATGAGGGTGCGCACCGCATCCCATTCAAAGGCCAGCTCGGGGCGACCAAGGGCGCGAGCGGCCATGTTTTCGCCCTCCTCGATGGAACGGAAGGTCGAATGCAGCATGTCGAAGAACCGCCCCGTGGAATCGAATTCCAGAAAGGAGGCCCCCATCGGCACCAGCAGGATATCGGCAGCCGCCAGTCCGTTGATGGTCAGATAGCCAAGCGCCGGTGGAGTATCGAGAAAGATGATGTCGTATTGATCCAGCACCCCATCGGCGGCGAGGCTTTCGGTCAGCGCATCCCACAGCTTCCAGCCGCGCGACTGCATGCGCCAGACCGGGATCTGAAATTCGGCCCAGTACAGGTTCAGCTGTGCCCCGATGAGGTCGATATTCGGCCAATGGGTTTTCTGGATCAGGCTGTCGGCCTTGATGGTCAGCGCCTCGGTCAGCGTGTCATCCAGCGGGATCGGCGCATCGCCACGATCCAGCCGCCGCTGGTTGTCGATGCGCAAATGGGCGGCGTAGTGACGCGCCAGCAGCGGGAAGACGGTCTGCCATTCATCCTCGACCCGGCCCCCGAAGATCGAGGTCATTGAGCCCTGGCTGTCCAGATCAATCACCAGCACGCGGTAGCCATCCAGCGCCGCCGACATCGCCAGATGCGCGCAGGTGGAGGTCTTGCCAACGCCGCCCTTGAAGTTGGCCACGGCCAGCATTTTGGCCGGCAGCCCCTCGGGGCGCCAGGCGGCATAGGGCTTGGCCTTGGAACCCTCGGCGGCAAAGAAGGCGCGCAGACGCAGCACCTCGTCCAGCGTGAACCATTTGGCGCCGCCCTCGGTCTCGGATGCCCCCTGCGGCAGATCGGGGTTCTGCTTCAGCACGCGGCGGAAATGGGCCTGCGCCACCGGAATCAGATAGCGCGTGATCTCCCAGGTGGAAAACAGGCGCAAATGCCGCCGCCCGGCGGCGTCCAGCCCCCGCCCTGCCAAATCCGCCCTGCCCCTCTCACAGGCCTGCGCGATCCGGCCAAAGCCTTCGGTCGTGGTGGGGGTGCCAAGGGCGGCCTGCGCGGCGTCGGGATCTATGGCGAAATAGGGGGGAAGCGGTGCTGCGGCCTCGGGCTTCATGATTGCCTCATGTGCTGTGTTTTGCGCAGTATACGCAAAAACGCGTCACATGGAAGGAAAGACGTTACACGCCGCGATTTTCTCTGCTGATTCTACGGTTTGGGGGATAGTGACAGGTGGATCTGAGCCTGTTTCAGCCCTCGCAGCCGTCCTGCATCTTGAGGCATGTGCGATTTTTTTTCTGTTAAGCGATGTTATCATTATTTGTTACAGGGAAAGAAGGTATTTCTCAGGCTATTGAATTTCTTGAATAAAATGACCGTATTTTTGAAGGTCGTGACTCTGATCCCCCGTTGGGGCGACTCTGATCCGGCGATGTGGTGACTCTGATCCGCCATTCGCCCGGCTGGACGGCGGGTGTGGATAACTCTAGGGTAGGTGTCACTGAAACCCCGATGCGAAAACGGGGGCAAAAGCGGCAGTTCACAGGCAATCACGGTGCAGTCATGGCGGGAATGATGGCGGGGGCCTCCCCCGGACGTAAGGCATTGGTGCCGCCTGTGATTGGCGATCTGTTCATCTGTGACGTGCTGGAGGCCAGCCCGAAAGACGATCTGGGCACCATGGAACACCCGATCTTTTCGCTGTCGACCAAACCCGATCGCCGCATCCTGAAATACGAACATAACGGGGCCAGCGTCGAGGTGGTGCCCTCGGTCAAGGGGCGGGCCACGATCCACGACAAGGATATTCTGATCTACTGCATCAGTCAGATCATGGCCGGGCTGAATGCCGGGCGCGAGGTCAGCCGCACGGTGCAGCTGAAGGCGCATGACCTGTTGGTGGCCACAAGGCGCGACACGGGCGGTGACAGCTACCTGCGGCTGCGAGAGGCCTTCGAGCGGCTGGCGGGCACCCGGATCACCACCAATATCGCCACCGGCGGCATCGAGGCCACCAGCGGTTTCGGCCTGATCGAAAGCTGGGAGATCCTGCGCAAGACCAAGGGCGGGCGGATGATCTCGGTGATGGTCACCCTGTCGGATTGGCTGTTCCGTTCGGTGCTGGCGCGGTCGGTGCTGACGCTGAGCCGCGATTATTTCACCTTGCGCAAACCGCTGGAGCGCCGGGTTTACGAGCTGGCGCGCAAACATTGCGGGCGCCAGCCGGACTGGAAGATTTCCGTCTCTGTGCTGCATAAAAAGGCGGGGTCCGCTGCGCCGGTGCGGGTGTTTCGCGCGGCGATCCGCAAGATGATCGAAGAGGCGCAATTGCCCGATTATATCATGAGCGAGGAGCCGGGCGATGTGATCCGCTTTGCGCGGATCGGGGTGATCGAGGAGGAGGCCTTCGCCCCTGCCCTGCCGGGCTTTGACCCGGACGTGCTGGATGCGGCGCGGGGGCTGGCGCCCGGCGCGGATGTCTATGCGCTGGAGGCGGAATGGCGCGCCTGGTGGGTGCAGACCGGACGACCGCGGCTCTCTGCGCCGGAGCGGGCGTTTCTGGCCTGGGTGAAGACGCACAAAGGTTAATGGGGCGGGCGGCCAGGTCAGGCTTTGTCAGCCGCTTGCAGCAAGGATCGGCGCGATATTCCCGTGATCGCAGGACGCCAAACCCATGCCCGATACTTCGCCCAATCTTGCCCTGCCCTATCTGCTGCCGGCGCAGGCCCAGAAACATGTGACCCATAATGAGGCTCTGCAACGGCTGGATGCGGTCACGCAGCTGGTGGTGGAGGCCTTTGGGGCCACCACCCCGCCCGGCAGCCCGGGGGTGGGGCTGGTCTGGGCCATTGGTGGCGGCGCGACAGGCGATTGGGCGGGCAAGGCCGGCAAGCTGGCGCTGCGTGTCGCCGGGGGGTGGGTCTTCCTCGACCCGCTGGAAGGATGGCGCGCCTGGGGCCGTGCAGAGACACAATTGCGGGTCTGGCGCGGCGCCTCCTGGCAGGTGCTGCCGCTGGAGAACCTCTCGGGCCTTGGCGTTGCCACCACCTCGGATGCCACCAACCGGCTGTCGGTTGTCTCGCCTGCCTCGTTGTTCAGCCATGATGGCGCGGGCCATCAGATGAAGCTGAACAAGGCCGCCGCTGGGCAGACGGCCTCCTTGCTCTATCAGAGCAACTGGAGCGGCCGGGCCGAGATGGGTCTTGCCGGAACAGATGATTTTTCGATCAAGGTCAGTTCCGATGGCAGCGCCTGGATCAATGCCATGGTGATTGCGCAGGCCACTGGCGTGGTGGCTCTGCCCGCCGGAGCCACGATCAGCGGTGCTGTGCCCTATACTCGGGGTAATCTGCTGGGCGCGGTCAGTCAGGCCGCAGGCACGCCCACCGGCGCGGTGATCCAGCGCGGCAGCGGGGCCAATGGCGAGTTTGTGCGTTTTGCTGACGGCACCTTGATCTGCACTCATAGCCTGACGGCTTCTGCGACGGCGGCGGTGACCTGGACTTATCCGTCGGCCTTCATCGCGGTGCCTGCGGTGACGGGCACGGCTCAGGCGGCGGTGCTGTCTTGTGTCATGCTGGATGCGGCCCCCAGCACCACGGCGGCCACGCTGTCTGCCCGCGACAAGGCGGATGCCCGCCGCGCGGATGTGGTGCGACTGACGGCGATCGGGCGCTGGTTCTGACCATGCAGGGGCATGTTTCGCGCGCGAAACATGCCCGGTGCCATCGGGGCATCGGCTGCGATGAGGCAGATCAGTCGTTCAGGATGTGCAGGTGATGGCGGCGCACCAGCAGCAGCCCCATCGCCAAAAGCGCCAGCGCAACACCAAAGCCATAAGTCGGGCTGACATAAGAGGAATCATACATCGGATAAAAACCGGCCCGCATGGCACCCACCACATGCAAGAGCGGATTCCACCACAGGATATCCTGCACATGGCTCGGCATGTCGCGGTAAAGCAGCAAGATCCCCGAGGCGAGGAAAATCGGTCGGGTGATGATGTTCCAGATCATGTCCCAGGCCGGGAAAAGGCCATCCAGCGCGCAATTCATGACCCCCATGGCAAGGCCTAGCGCTGCTGCCATGCTTAATGCGGTGAGAATGGCGCTGATGTTCAGGATGGTGCGCGTGTCGCTCATCAGCATGATGCCGCCCAGCACGATGCCCGTGATCACCAGCTTGGTCAGCACATTCAGCAAGAACCGTGCCAGAATGGCGTCGATCCAGCGCACGGCCGGATAGGCCAGCAGCGCCTTGGAAAAGCGCAAGGAGCGCGACACCGCGCCGTCCAGCTCCATGTAAAGCGTGAAGGGCAGCATCCCGGTTGCAAAGAACAGGATGAAGCTGCTGCCCAAAGGAGGGGCCCGCATCACCAGGCTGAAGCCAAGCGCCAGAACGGCGATGCCGCCCACCGGTTCCAGCACGGCCCACATATAGCCGCCCGGCGAACGGCCATAGCGCGTCGACATCTCGCGCAGCATGAGTGCCAGAATGGTGCGCAGTGTGGCCTGCAGATCGTGCCAGAACCCCACCCGCAGGGCGCGTGGGCTGTCGGAGGGCTGGGATGGGGCGGCGGGCAGGATTTCGCCTGTGGTGCCGGGCGCGTGAGGCATGGGTTTCTGCGAGCCGCTGGTGTTTGCAGCGGGCATTATGTAGAACATGGGGCAAGAAATCAAACCGCATCATGCCGGGGCAAGGCTTTGCAGGACAACAGGAACCTTTCGCCGGAGGCAGAGCCGCAGGCCGATGACCGCATGGGGGCGGCCTCCTCTGGTGCCACGGGGGCATCACCTGTGGTCGTGCCGCCTGCCATGCCCCCCGCTCTGCCGACGCAAAGCGCCGATGATCCGGAGGGGATTCCGTCCGGTGCCGTGGACGGGCCGCGCCGCC
>ERZ761609.3514-NODE-3514-length-10201-cov-55.714370_pt1 | contig 10201 bp, 9 predicted proteins | sample MGYA00511163_ERZ761609 | MGnify/ENA primary metagenome ERZ761609 (study PRJEB28899, sample SAMN02445070) | bioreactor sludge metagenome | biome: EBPR sludge | place: Australia: Brisbane, Thorneside Wastewater Treatment Plant | collected 2011-12-16 ... | reverse complement strand
CGGCGACCACCGAGATCTACCCCCTTTCCCTACACGACGCTCTTCCGATCTATCGACCCGGTTGCGCCGGCCGGACCGGCTTCGCCCTGTACACCCTGGGGCCCCGGAGCGCCGGTCGCGCCGACTTCGCCTTGCGGGCCTTGCGGACCAGTCTGTCCGGCCGGGCCCTGCGCGCCTGTTTCACCCTGGACCCCTTGGGGACCTTGCGGACCCGTCGCGCCGGTCGCGCCGGTTTCACCCTGTGGCCCCTGCGGACCGGCAGGTCCGGCCGGCCCCTGGACTCCTGTCTCACCCTGGAGGCCCTGTGGGCCCTGAGGACCAGCCACCCCGGCCTCTCCCTGCGGGCCTTGCGGACCCGTCGCGCCGGTTTCACCCTGGGGTCCCTGAGGGCCAACTTGTCCGGCAGGTCCGCGAAGACCTTCCGGACCCGTTTCGCCGCGCGGGCCTTCCGGACCCTGGGCGCCCGTTTCGCCCTTGGGCCCCTGGGGACCCGCCGGCCCGGTTTCGCCCCTGGCGCCCGGTTCCCCTTGTGGGCCCGCGGGCCCTTGTGGTCCCGCCGCCGGCGCCTGTTCGTCCGTCAGCACATTGATGGGGAAAACGCACCATTCTTCCGGCCCAAACCGCCCGTCCCGGACGGGAAGCCGCATGACGACAAAGGCGACGCCCGGCAGGTTCGGAGTCGTGATCCTGAGCCCGATCTGGAGGCTTTCGGCGGCCGTCCAGAGTGTTCCGGGACCGGCGTAGGTGATCCGGACCATGTTCTGGCCTTCCACTCGCTCGACCAGGAAACTCTGCGCCTGAAACCGGTCCCCCTGCATCAGCACCGAAACCGGGCCGTCCGCGAGGCTGCCTCCCCGCAGGTCGAAACTCAGCTCGATCATGTCCCCGTTGATGAGCGGAATCCCGCCTCCGGGCGCCGTGTTCGCGAGGCCGAGCACCACCTCCTGCGTCTTGCCGATCTGCAGCGTATGCGGCGATGGATAGACCTTCAGATCGCCCGCCCGCAGCGCCGTCCCCGCAGCCAGAAAACCAGCCAGTACCGCCAAACCCAATCGAATCTTCACTTTCAAATCCTCCTCGCCAGTCGCCCTCATCGCGCCGGCTGCATCGTGGATGAACCTGGGCCCGAGTCAGGGGAATCTGCCCCAACTGGCGTTAACGCGAACTTCCCGCCGGCAAGCAGTGCGGAGTCCAGCCAACACGCATATCGGAGCAGAGGCGGAGGACTTGAGTGGATTCTTGCGCGCTGAATCAGAAAAATCCTAGCAGTAACTTGTGTCTGGTCGGGTTGACCCGTGCTGATTCTTCGATATACTTCTGTTTAAGCAATCCACGCCGGGTGCTTCGGCAGGTGATTGCAACGTTCTTCCTCCGACAGGCGGGCCGTGCCACTCGAAAGAGAAAGCGGCCCGCCTATTTTTTCGCGGTGACTCCCGGGGCTTACACTGAGGACGTGCTGACTTATGAACAGGTTGAGCAGTTCCGTGTGCTCCTTGAGGAGCTTCGAGGGGAATTGCGGGCGGGGTTGGAGAGGGGCGCCGAGGATGTGGCACCGGTGAGCCCGGATGCGGCGATTGGCCGGCTGACGAGGCAGGACGCGATGCAGGCGCAGCAGATGGCGTTAGCGCTGCGGCGCCGGACTCAGGTGCGGCTTCAGCAGGTGGAGTCGGCGCTGGACCGGGTGGACAAGGGCGAATTCGGGCTTTGCGTCCGCTGTGAGGAGGAGATCGCGCCGGCTCGCCTCCGGGTGCGTCCCGAGGCGCCTTTGTGTCTTAATTGTGCGGAAAAAAGGGGCTAAAAGCCCATCACTTGGTAACCGGAATCGACATACAGCACGTTTCCAGTGACTCCGCGGCCGAGGTTCGAGGCGAGGAAGACCGCCGTGTCGGCGACTTCGCCGGCTTCGGTCGGCCGGCGCAGGGGGGCGGACTCTGTCACGCGGTCCAGGATCTTCGAGAAGTCCTTGATCCCGCGGGCGGAAGCGGTCTTGATGGGGCCGGCGGAGATGGCGTTGACGCGAATATTTTGAGGCCCGAGTTCGGAGGCAAGGTAGCGGACGCTGGCCTCCAGAGCGGCTTTGGCGACGCCCATGACGTTGTAGTTGGGCAGGACGCGATTGGCGCCAAGGTAGGAGAGAGTCAGGATGGAGCCACCCTGGTTCATCACCGGGGCGACGGCGCGGGACACGGACACCAGCGAATAGGCGCTGATCTCCTGAGCCAGCAGGTAGCCATCCCGGGAAGTCTCGATGTAGGGGCGGGCGAGATCCTCTTTGTTGGCGAAGGCGATGGAATGGACCACTGCGCGGAGGGGTTCGCCTTCGGCTCGCAGGATCTCGGAGAGGCGGTCGAGGTCCGCCTGCTGGGTGACATCGCAGGAGAGCACGCGCGGGCACTCGAGTTCCTGGGCGATCTCCTCGACGGTCGTCTTCTGGCGCTCACCCTGATAGGTGAGGATGACATTGGCGCCCTCGCGCCGGAAAGCCTTCGCGATGGCGTAGGCGATGGACCAGCGGTTGGCGAGTCCGAGCACAAGGGCGCTTTTGCCTTGGAGCAACTGAGACATAAACTACTGAGTCTAGCGCGAAAGCGGTTAGCGCACCGGCAGGGGAACGCGGGCGCCGCCCTTTTCGCGGCTGATGCGGGCCGCCTCCATGAAGGCGAACAGTTCGAGGGTTTCGGCCTCACTGACGGGCGGATTGCCGGTCTGGAAGAACTTCACCACATGCCGGACCAGCGGGGCATAGCCGCCGTAGGCCTTGTCGAGATTGCCGGCCGCGCCTTTCGCGGCGAACACCACCGCTCCGTAAGGCGACGATGGGCGGCCCAGGCGCGTGACGCCGATGCGCCCATCCTTCCAGCGCCCGGTGACGACGTCGGCGCCGTCGGTGTAAGTGCGCGTGACTTCGACGCAACCGGGGCCCATCAGGGCATAGAGCATTTCGACGGCGTGGATGCCATACCAGCTCAGGTCAAGGTGGTGGCTCTTCTCGATCGGGCCGGGACCCCAAGTGATGACGCCGGTGGCGTCGGGGCGGCGCAGCGATTCCAGGTTCTCGCCATAACGAAGCGAGGAACTGGAGAACCATTTGACATTATGCTGGCGCGCCAGGCGGGCGATCTCTTTGGCGTCATCCCAAGAGCCGGCGAGGGGTTTGTCGATGAAGACGGGCTTGCCGCCTTTGACGATTTCGCGGAACTGGCTGAGGTGAATGCGGCCGTCCACGCTCTCGAGCAGGATGGCGTCGACCTTCGAAAGCAGCGTGGGGATGTCGGGAACGATTTCGACCCCCCATTTGGTCTTGATTTCTTCGGCATACTTGTCGACGCGGTCCCAGGAGGAGGGAAGATCCTTGGATCCGCCCTTGTACGCGGCGACGACCTTGGCGCCGGGGACATGGTCTTTGTGGCTGGGGTCGTTGAGGATGGAAGTGAAGGCGGGGACGTGGGAGGTGTCGGTGCCAACGATGCCGACACGGATCTGGGCCGAGGCGAGGGCGGCAAAGAGGGAGAGGAGAAGGGTGAGTTTGTACATCATCTTTAGACAATTCTGGTTCTGGACTTCAAATCGCGGCCGGGCGGGCGATTGAACCCGTCCATCCCGTTATCTTACAGCCCTCGGGGGCCGGGCGCATTGTACACTAGCGGGTTTGGTGGACCTCAATACACCTGTCATGTACGTGAAGGGCGTCGGGCCGCAGCGCGCGAAGCACCTGGAAGGCAAAGGCCTGCTGACGGCCGGGGATTTGCTGACGTACGCGCCGTTCCGCTACGAGGACCGTTCGAACGTGAAGCCGTTGGACGCGCTGGCGCCGGGAGAGATGGCGACGGTGCTGGCGACGGTCCGCTCGGCGCACTCGCCCCGGTTTCAGCGGAGGAATCTGCGGCTGATCGAGATCGTATTCACCGACGAGCGGGGCAGCCGGCTGGTGGGCAAGTGGTTTCACGCGAGCTGGCTCGAAAAAGTGCTTGAACCGGGGGTGCGCGTGGCGTTGTACGGCAAGGTGGATTACGACACCTACGCGCGCGAAATCACCATGCTGCACCCGGAACTGGAGGTGCTGCGCGGGGGGGAGGACGAAGGAGAGGATTCGCTGCACACGGGCCGGATCGTGCCGGTCTACGAGGCGGCGGGCAAAGTGAACACCCGGGCTTTCCGGATGATTCTAAAAGGGTTGTTGGACCGGCTCCCGGAATTGAGCGATGCGCTGCCGGATTTCCTGCAGAAGCGCCTGAAACTGCCGGAGTTGGGTCTGGCGCTGCGGGAACTGCATTTTCCATCCTCCGGGTCGGATGTGCGGGCGCTGAATGCCTTCCGGTCCCCGGCGCAGGTCCGGCTGATTTTTGAAGAATTTTTCTGGCTGGAGACGGGCATGGCGCTGCGCCGGGGGCAGGCGCGGGTGGAGCCTGGGATTGCGTTCAATCTGACGGACCGGGCGCGGCAGCAGGTCCTCAAAATGCTGCCGTTCAAGCCGACGGCGGCGCAGAAGCGGGTGGTGAAGGAGATTGCCGCTGACATGGCCTCGCCCGCGCCCATGAACCGGATGTTGCAGGGCGATGTGGGCAGCGGGAAGACGATTGTGGCGGCACAGGCGATGGTCATCGCGGTCGAGGACGGCTATCAGGCAGCGATGCTGGCGCCGACGGAAATTCTGGCGCAGCAGCACTACGCGAATTTTCGGCGGATTTTTGAGCCGCTGGGCTACCGGGTCGTGCCTCTGTTCGGGTCGATGACGAAAAAAGAGAAAGAGTTTGCCAAGCGGGCGCTGGCGACGGGGCACGCGCAAGTCGGTGTGGGCACCCACGCGTTGATCGAAGAAGGCGTCGAATTTGCGCATTTAGGGCTTGCAATCGTGGACGAACAGCACCGTTTTGGAGTGTTGCAGCGGCAGGCGTTGCAGCAGAAGGGGGTGTCGCCGGATGTTCTGGTCATGACGGCGACTCCGATTCCGCGGACGCTGGCGCTGACCATCTACGGGGACCTGGATGTCTCGGTGATCGACGAGTTACCGCCGGGGCGGAAGCCGATCCGGACGTTTCACCGGACGAAAGCGGAGGTCGAACTGATTTACAGTTTCGTGAAGCGCGAGGTGGACGCGGGGCGGCAGGCATACATCGTGTATCCGAGCATTGATGAGTCGGAAACGCTGGCCGTGAAGGCGGCGAAAAAGGCGTATGAAGAGCTGTCGCGGGACGTGTTTCCCGGTCTGCGCGTGGGTTTGCTGCACGGCAAGCTGAAACCGGCGGAGAAGGACGAAGTGATGGGGGCATTCCAGCGGGGTGAAGTGCAGGTGCTGGTGGCGACGACAGTGATTGAAGTGGGGGTGGATGTGCCGAATGCGACCGTCATGGTGGTGGAAAACGCGGAGCGGTTCGGCCTGGCGCAGATTCATCAGTTGCGCGGTCGGGTCGGCCGGGGCGGCGAACAAAGCTACTGCATTCTGGTGACGGACCGCCTGAACGACACCGGGAAGGAGCGGATCCGGACGCTGGTGGATTCGACCGACGGTTTTTACATCGCGAACATGGATTTGAAGCTCCGGGGGCCGGGCGAATTTCTGGGGACGAAGCAGAGCGGGCTGCCGGCCTTCCGGATCGGCAACCTGTTGAGAGACAGCGACTTGCTGGAACTGGCGCGGCGCGAGGCGGTGGCGTTTGTCGAAAACCCGCCTTCCCCGGAGGAACTGGCGGAGGCGACCCGGTATATCCGGGACAACTGGCAGCGGCGTTACGGACTCGCGCTGGTGGGCTGATTGGCGCGACACTGGAAGGTTGGTTTAAAGCTATGCGAGTCATCGGTGGTGAATTCCGGAGCCGGCGTCTGAAGACGCCGTCGGGAGATGAAGTGCGGCCGACGCCCGACCGGTTGCGGGAAGCGCTGTTCAACGTATTGGCGCTGCGGATCGAAGACGCCGTGTTCCTGGACGCCTACGCGGGTTGCGGGTCGGTGGGCATCGAAGCGCTGAGCCGGGGGGCGAAACGGGCGGTGTTTCTCGAAAAGTCGCGGCCGGCGCTGCGGTGTTTGCAGGAAAACATCGCGATGCTCGAGTTGGGCGCGCGGTCGGAGGTGCATGCCGGGGCGGCGGCGCCGGTGATCACGAAATACCAGGCGGATATTGTCTTTCTGGATCCGCCCTACCCGCGCGAAACCGAGTATGGCTTGTGTCTGGAGAGGTTGGGCGGGGCGCCGCCGCCGCTGGTGGTGGTGCAGCATGCCTCGAAGTTCACCCATTTGCTGAAGGAGCAGTTCGGCGGACTGCGGCGTGTGCGGATATTGAGCCAGGGAGACAACTCGTTGAGCTTCTTTGAGCCGCGGGAATGAACGGTTTCTGGCGGGAATACCACGAAGCGACGAAGCACACGCCGGAGCGTCTGCGGGCTTCGGCGCGGGTGCTGGACTGGGCCAATATGCCGGATCCGTTCCGGCACTACGAGGGCGTGCCGGTGGTGGACCTGCCGGCGGACCCGGAGTTGCGGGAGGAGTTGACCGGCGGCGCCGGGTGGTTGTCCAGCCTGCTTTTTCATTCCTGCGCGATCAGTGCGACGAAGGTGGCGCCGTCGGGCATGCGCTATGCGCTGCGGGTGAATCCATCCTCGGGCAATCTGCACCCGACGGAGGTCCATTTTGCAGCGCGCGGGGTGCGCGGGTGGCCGGATGGCGTGTATCACTACCGGGCGTCGTCGCACATGGCGGAGCAGCGGGGCGTGGGGGACTTCTTGGGGGAGTGGAGCGACGCGCCGGTGGTCGTGCTGCTGAGTTCGATTGTGTGGCGGGAGGTGTGGAAGTACGGGGCGCGGGCCTACCGCTATGTCCATCACGACATTGGACATGCCTGGGAGAGCATTGCGCAGGCAGCCTTTGCTCTGGGGGCGCGGGTCCGGGCGCGAGGTCTGTTTGACGACGCGGCGATGGCGGAACGCTTCGGTCTGGCGGAGGACGAATGGCCGGCGTTGGCGCTGGAGATTTGGGGGGCGCCGCTGGAATCGCGCGCGAAAGCGCAAAAAGAGTGGTTTGGGGGCGTTCCGAACGCGATTTCTGCGCGCGAAGAGCGCATTGAAGTGATCGAAACGGTGCATTCCGCTGGGCGGCAGGAAGGGGAGGGGGCGAGTCCGGCGGCACCGGCGGCGCGCGGGCGGTCGCTGGCGGAGGTGGCGCGGCAAAGGCGGTCGGCTCTGGATTTCACTGGCGGGGCGCGGCGGATCGGGATTGATCAACTTGAGGCGCTATTGGGGTGGGCGCGTCAGCCGTTTTCGGCCGATTGGGAGGGGCGGTTTGTGCGGCTTTGGCTCTATGTCCACCGGGTGGAGGGTCTGGCGCCGGGCATTTATGATGACGGATTGCGGATGGTGCGCGAGGGGGATCAGCGGGTGGCGGCGGCGGGGTTGAGTCTGGGGCAGGATCTGGCTGGGAACGCTTGTGTGGCGTTCTCGATGGTGGCAGACCTGGAGCGGATCACGGATTTGTACAGGGACCGGGGCTACCGGATGGCCCACTGGGAGGCGGGGATGATTGGGCAGCGGATGTACCTGGCGGCGACGGCGATGGGCTTCGGCGCGACGGGGATCGGGGCGTTTTTTGACGACCGTGTGCGGGGGTACCTTGGTTTCGAACAGGGTGAGGTGGTGTATCACTATGCGTGCGGGTATCCGGTAGTGGATCCGAGACTGGCGGGCTAGGCGGAAGCGTCTTGATTTTTCAGTAAGTTAGTGGGGCCGGACAGCCCGGGGCGAAGTTGAAGGTATTTGTGAGTGTTCTTGACAACCAAAGACTAAGGTTTAATACTAGAAGAAGGCGCAGACCTGAGCAGACTCCTGAAGAGCCTTGGGCGCCGTGGATTTGAGAGCGAGACAATCAGACAAGAGGAAGTGAGCGGCATGAGCAAGATTATTGGGATTGACCTTGGCACCACCAATTCGGTGGTGGCGGTGATGGAAGGTGGGCAGCCGGTTGTGATTCCGAACCAGGAAGGCGGCCGGACGACGCCGTCGATCGTCGGTTTCGCGAAGTCCGGGGACCGGTTGGTGGGTCAGGTGGCGAAGCGGCAGGCGGTGACGAACCCCGAGAACACGATCTATTCGATCAAGCGGTTCATGGGGCGGCGGTTTGACGAAGTGGCGCAGGAGACCAAGCTGGTCCCCTACCACATTGTCAAGGGAGATCAGGGTGATGCCCGGGTGGATGCCCAGGGCAAGAAGCAGGCGCCGCCCGAGGTCTCGGCGATGATCCTGACGAAGTTGAAGGAGGCGGCCGAGGCGTATCTGGGCGAGAAGGTGACGCAGGCGGTGATCACGGTGCCGGCGTACTTCAACGATGCGCAGCGGCAGGCGACGAAGGACGCGGGTCAGATCGCCGGGCTTGAGGTGTTGCGGATCATCAATGAGCCGACGGCGGCGGCGCTCGCTTACGGGTTGGACAAGAAGAAGGAAGAACGGATTGCCGTCTATGATTTCGGCGGCGGCACGTTCGACATCTCGATTCTCGAGGTGGGCGACGGCGTGGTGGAGGTGAAGTCCACCAACGGCGACACGCATTTGGGCGGCGACAACATCGACCAGCACCTGGTGGACTGGCTGATTGAGGAGTTCAAGAAGGACGAGGGCGTCGATCTGTCGAAGGACCGGATGGCGCTGCAGCGGTTGAAGGAAGCGGCCGAGAAGGCCAAGATCGAGTTGTCGTCGGCGATGGAGACCGAGATCAACCTGCCATTCATCTATGGCGATCCGCAGACGGGCGCGAAGCACATGGTGAAGTCGCTGACGCGGGCGAGATTCGAGCAGATGATCGAGGACATTTTGCAGCGTTCGGTGGGTCCGTGCAAGCAGGCGCTTTCGGACGCGGGCATGACGGCTGGGCAGATCGACGAAGTGGTGCTGGTGGGCGGTTCGACGCGCATTCCGCGGGTGCAGGCCATTGTGAAGGAAGTGTTCGGCAAGGAGCCGAACAAGACGGTGAATCCGGACGAAGTGGTGGCGGTGGGCGCGGCGGTGCAGGGCGGCGTGCTGGGCGGCGAAGTGAAGGATGTGCTGCTGCTGGACGTGACGCCGCTCTCGCTGGGCATCGAGACGCTGGGCGGGGTGTTCACGAAGCTGATCGAGCGCAACACGACGATACCGACGCGCAAGAGCGAGGTGTTCTCGACGGCTTCGGATTCGCAGACGTCGGTCGAAATCAAGGTCTACCAGGGCGAGCGCGCGATGGCGCGGGACAACCGGATGCTGGGCGTGTTCCAGTTGGTGGGGATTCCGCCGGCGCCGCGCGGCGTTCCGCAGATCGAGGTGACGTTCGACATCGACGCGAACGGCATTCTGCACGTGACGGCAAAGGATCGGGCGACGAACAACGAGCAGAAGATCACGATCACGTCTTCCTCTGGCCTCAGCAAGGACGAAGTGGAGAAGATGGCGCGCGATGCCGACTCCCACAAGGCCGACGACGAGAAGCGGCGCGAGGAGATCGAAGTTCGAAACCACCTGGATTCAGCGGTTTACAGTGCCGAGAAGACCCTGAAGGAACACCGCGACAAGGTGAGCGAACAGGACGCGAAGAACGTCGAGGAGGCTGTCGCCGAAGCCCGCAAGGCGATGGAAGCTGGCGGCGTGGACGGCATGAAGGCCGCGCAGGAGAGGCTGTTGCAGGCGAGTCACAAGCTGGCCGAGGTGATGTACCAGCAGGCAGCGCAGCAGCAGGCTCCCCCCTCGGGCGACGGCGCGGCGCCCGGGGCCGAAGACACCACGGCGAAGAAGGACGACGTGGTGGACGCCGAGTTCGTTGACGTCGACGAGAACAAGAAGTAAGGGTTCAGGAAGGATAGCGGGCAAGCCATGGCGGCCACGAAGGACTACTACCAGTCGCTTGGCATCAAGCGGGACGCCTCTTCGGACGAGATCCGGAAAGCGTACCGCCGGCTTGCCCGCAAGTATCACCCGGATCTGAACCCCGGCGACAAAGCCGCGGAAGACCGTTTCAAGGAGATTCAGGAGGCTTACGACGTCCTGAATGATGCCAAGAAGCGGAAAATGTACGATCAGTTTGGTTTTTATTCCGACCAGGGCTTCGCCGCGGGGGGTGCCCAGCAGGGGCCGAACCCGGGGTTTGGTTTTGGCGGATTCGACTTTTCGGAGGCGTTCGGCGGGGCGGCGGGCGCGGGCGAAAAGTCGAATCAGATCGGAAGAGCACACGTCTGAACTCCAGTCACTGACCA
>ERZ761609.3513-NODE-3513-length-10203-cov-8.533800_pt1 | contig 10203 bp, 5 predicted proteins | sample MGYA00511163_ERZ761609 | MGnify/ENA primary metagenome ERZ761609 (study PRJEB28899, sample SAMN02445070) | bioreactor sludge metagenome | biome: EBPR sludge | place: Australia: Brisbane, Thorneside Wastewater Treatment Plant | collected 2011-12-16 ... | reverse complement strand
AGGGCGCGCTCAACGACACCTTCATGTCGGGTGACGACTTCAAGAAGTGGGTCTCGACCGCCGACAAGACGCACTTCGACCTCATGAAGGAAGCCGGATTCCTCGCCGCGGGCGCTGCTGCCCCCACCGCGAAGTAAGACAACTCGGCGGCGTGGCGCGCATCCCGGTGCGCCACGCCGCCGGCGATGACCTGCCGAATGGACCGCGGCCGCGCCGCCGCACTGCTCTGCGAGAGGGTTCACCCCATGCACCACGACGACAGCGCCGAAGACGAAGGCCCGAGCCTCATCAACAATCGGGCCGTGGAGATCATCGTCGCCCTGCTGTTCCTCCTGGGCAGCGCCATCGTGATCTTCGACAGCGTCCGCCTCGGCTTCGGCTGGATCGAGGGGCAGGGACCGGCGCCAGGCTACTTCCCGTTCTACATCGCGGTGGCGATGGCGGTCGCCAGCCTCGTCACGCTGGTCCAGGCCTTCTCCGGCCGCATTCCCGATGGAGCATCGTCGTTCGTCTCGGTCGTCGGCTTCCAGCGCGTGCTGACCGTGATGATCCCGGCCGCGGTCTATGTGCTGCTGATCGGCGGCCTGACCCTCGGGCCTGTCTCGATCCCAGGGCTCGGCCTCTACGTCGCCTCGGCCCTGTTCCTGTTCGCCTTCATGGTTTTCATCGGCAAGGACCATCCGCTGAAGGCGCTCGGCGTCGGCATCGGTGTGCCGCTGACGCTCTTCATGATGTTCGAGAAGTGGTTCCTCGTGCCGCTTCCCAAAGGCCCGCTCGAGCAGATGCTCGGCCTCGCCTGAGGCGACGGGTCGCCGCGGCCGGACCCGTACGCGCAGGTGGTCGACGGCTCTGCCGGGGGGCTACCCACCGAGCTCCGAGGCGCCGCCTCCGACACGCGCGAACGCCGAGGGGCCGCTCACCAGCGGCCCCAATTTTTTCTCGAGAGCCAGGTCGGCGGCAACGCTGGCGGCTCGACACCGCCTCGCCGTTGGTATACCATATGCCAAAGTCGAGCGGGGCGGCGCGGCGAACGCCCGAAGGCGCCTCAAGCCGCTGACAAGCATGGCCCGACCTCGGCCTTCGGTCCCCACCCCGTATGCCTCGACAGGGGGCCGGGGTTCTACTAAAGACCGAGCGAGGCAAGAACGACGGCGGAAGCCGCGGCCATGGGGCGGGGCAGGGAGGTGCTGGTCCATGCACATGCACGAATTCCAGGCCAAGGAGCTGCTGGCGAGCCACGACATCGTGGTGCCGCGCGGACGCGTTGCCGACAACGCCGCCGATGCCGAGCGCATCGCGCGCCGCTTCGGCTGCGATCGCTTCGTCGTCAAGGCCCAGGTCCTGTCCGGTGACCGCGAAAGCGTCGGCGGCGTGCGCTTCGCCGACACCCCCGAGGCGGCCAAAAAGCTCGCCGATGCCATGCTGGGCAAGACACTCGTCACGGTGCAGACCGGACCGCGCGGCGAGAAGGTGCGCTGGATCTATGTCGAGGAGGCGGTCGACCCCTCGCGCCTTCTCTATGTGGCCGCGTCCCTCGATCGCGCCGCCGGCCAGATGGTTCTGCTCGCGAGCGCGGCCGGCGGCAGCGACCTCGAGGTACGTTCGAAGCACGACCCGGCTCTCATCGCCCGCTTCCCGATGACACTCGGCGCGGGCGGCGCGACTGTCGATCTCGAGGCGGTCCTCGCCCACCTGAAGCTGTCGGGTGCGGCGGCCGACGAGATGCGAAAGGTGATCGCCGGGCTGGGCGGCATTGTCGCGCGCCACGACGCGACGCTCGTCGAAATCAACCCGCTGGCGCTTACCGACGACAATCGACTGATCGCGCTCGACGCGAAGGTGACCGTCGACGACAACGCACTTGCGCGCCATCCCGCGTTCAACGCCATGCGCTCCGCCTTCCAGATGGAGAGCGGAGACCCGGAAGAGCTTGGCGCCGACAGCCACCAGCTCAACTACCAGCGCCTCGACGGCGACATCGGCCTCGTCGTCAATGGCGCGGGGCTGGCACTCGCCACGCTCGACATGATCGTCGATGCCGGCGGACGGCCCGCGAACTTCATGGACATCCGCACTACGGCGTCGAGCCTCGATATCGCCTACGGGCTCGAGCTGCTGCTCGCGAGCCCGCGCGTTCGCGCGATCCTGGTGAATGTGCACGGCGGCGGCATGCAGCGGTGCGATACGGTTGCCGAGGCCATCGGCATCGCCATGCGCCGCGCCAAGTCGCACAAGCCGATCGTGGTCCGCCTCGCCGGCAACAACGCAGAGTTCGCCAGGACGCGGCTGTCGAGCTATGGCATCGCCTTCGAGGACACGAACGACATGCACGAGGCCGTTCGCCGCGTCGTGGCGCTCGCGCGGAGGCAGGCGGCATGACGGGCAGCTCGCAGGATAGAGCCGCACAACACAGCGCAGACACTGCTCGGGACGAGGCTTCGACGCCCTTCCTGCGGCGTCTGCACCCCATGAGACGCCTTCGGGCAGCGACGACGTGGTGACCATGAACGATCTTTCAAAAATGACAGGCCCGGCTGCTCCCGCTGGCGGCACGGGTGGCGTCCACCCCGGCGCAGGCCGCAAGAAGGCCCGCACGCATCACAAGGGGCGGCCGCTCGATCCGAAGGAGGTCGAGAAGGCGCGCGCCATCGTCGGCGAGGGGCCTTACGAGCGGGCGCTGCTCATCGAGTACCTGCACAAGATCCAGGATGCCGTCGGCCACCTGCCGGCCGGGCTCATGCATGGGCTCGCCGACCTTCTGAAGATCCCGATGGCCGAGGTCTATGAGGTCGCGACGTTCTACGCGCACTTCGACGTCTTGGACGACGGCGAGCCGGCGCCGCCCGCGATCACCATCCGCGTTTGCGATAGCCTGTCGTGCATGCTGGCGGGCGCCGAGCGTCTGATCGCCGAGCTCGGAGCAGAGGACATGGGCGAGGTGCGCGTGGTGCGCGCGCCCTGCATCGGCTCCTGCCACACCGCTCCCGCCGTCCACGTCGGCCATCGCCACGTCGACCACGCCACGCTCGCCAAGATCAAGGACCATGTGCTCGCCGACGAGACGGGCCCGGCAATCCCGCATTACCAGGGTCTCGGCGCCTATCGCGCGGCCGGCGGCTACGCGGTTCTGGGCGAATGCCTGTCGGGAAAGCGCTCGGTCGAGAGCGTGATCGCATCGCTCTCGGACGGTGGGCTGCGCGGCCTTGGCGGCGCCGGCTTCCCGACGGGACGCAAATGGAGCCTCGTGCGCGCCGAGAAGGGCCCGCGCCTCATGGCCGTCAACGGTGACGAGGGCGAGCCCGGCACATTCAAGGACCGCCACTATCTCGAGCGCAACCCGCACCAGTTCCTCGAGGGGATGCTGATTGCCGCCTGGGCCGTCGAGGCGCAGGAGGTCTTCATCTACATGCGCGACGAATACCAGGCGGTGCTGCACATCCTCGAGCACGAGATCCGCGAGGTCGAGAAGACGGGCCTGGCAGGGCACACGAGGCTGTCGCTGCGGCGCGGTGCGGGCGCCTACATCTGCGGCGAGGAAAGCGCGATGATCGAGAGCATCGAGGGCAAGCGCGGCCTGCCGCGCCACCGGCCGCCCTATGTCGCGCAAGTCGGCATCTTCAACCGGCCGACGCTCGTCAACAACGTCGAGACGCTGTTCTGGATCCCGCAGATCCTCGAGAAGGGGCCGGAGTGGTTCGCGAGCCAGGGCAAGAACGGCGCCAAGGGGCTGCGGTCCTATTCGGTCTCGGGGCGCGTCAAGAACCCCGGCGTCGTGCTGGCGGCCGCCGGCACCACGGCGAACGAGCTCATTGCCCTGTGCGGCGGCATGCTCGACGGCCACGCCTTCAAGGGCTACCTGCCCGGCGGCGCGTCGGGCGGCATCCTGCCCGCGACGATGGCCGACATCCCGCTCGACTTCGGGCAGCTTGAGAAGCACGGCTGCTTCGTCGGCAGCCACGCGGTTGTCATTCTGTCCGACCGTGACGACATGAAGGACGTGGCGCTGAACCTGATGCGCTTCTTCGAGGACGAGAGCTGCGGCCAGTGCACGCCCTGCCGCAACGGCACCGAAAAGGCCGTGAAGCTGATGAGCCAGAAGTCCTGGGATACGCCTCTGATCGAGGATCTGGCGCAGGTCATGCGAGACGCCTCGATCTGCGGTCTCGGCCAGGCGGCCTCGAACCCGGTGATGAGCGTGCTGAAATACTTCCCCGATGACGTGAGCTGACAAAGCCGGTCCGCCGCTCACGGCGGCAGACACATGGCGACCGATAGGACAACGGCGGATACGCGAGATGACCGACAAGATCACCTTCATCCTCGACGGACGCGAGGTTTCGGCCGAGGCCGGAGAGACCATCTGGCAGGTGGCGAAGCGCGAGGGCACGACGATCCCGCACCTCTGCTGGAACCCTGGCCCCGGCTACCGGGCCGACGGCAACTGCCGCGCCTGCATGGTGGAAGTGGAGGGCGAGCGTGTGCTCGCCGCCTCGTGCCAGCGGAAGCCGGCGCAGGGCATGAAGGTGAAGACCGCCTCGGAACGCGCGAAGAAGTCCCGCGAGATGGTGTTCGAGCTGCTTCTCGCCGACCAGCCCGCGCGCACCGACTGCCACGATCCCAACGCCAAGTTCTGGACGTGGGTCGACGACATGGGCATCCAGCCGACGAGCCGGCTGCCCAGGGGTGATCGCCCCGAGGCCGACACCAGCCACGCCGCCATCGCGGTGAACCTCGACGCCTGCATCAATTGCGGCCTGTGCGTGCGCGCCTGCCGCGAGGTGCAGATGAACGACGTGATCGGCATGGCCTACCGCGGCCACAACTCGAAGGTCGTGTTCGACTTCGACAAGGGCATGGGCGAGAGCACCTGCGTCGCCTGCGGAGAGTGCGTGCAGGCCTGCCCCACGGGCGCGCTGATGGAGGCCAACCTCCTCGACAAGAGCACGCAGAAGCGCGTCGCCTACGAGGATCGCAAGGTCGACACGCTCTGCCCGTATTGCGGCGTCGGTTGCCAGACCACGGCCTATGTCAAGGACGACAAGATCCTCTACATCGACGGCCGCGACGGCCCGGCCAACGAGAACCGGCTGTGCGTCAAGGGCCGCTTCGGCTTCGACTACATCCACCACAAGGACCGGCTGACGAAGCCGCTCATCCGCCGCGAGGGCGTGCCGAAGGACGGCGCGATGGAGCTTCGCCGCGAGGACATGATGACCGTGTTCCGCGAAGCGACGTGGGAGGAGGCGCTCGACATGGCCGCGTCGGGCCTGAAGCGCATCAAGGACCGCGACGGCGGCCAGGCGCTGGCCGGCTTCGGCTCCGCCAAGTGCTCGAACGAGGAGGCGTACCTTTTCCAGAAGCTGGTGCGCCAGGGCTTCGGCACCAACAACGTCGACCACTGCACGCGCCTCTGCCACGCCTCGTCGGTGGCGGCACTGATGGAGGGGCTCAATTCCGGCGCCGTCACTGCGCCCTTCATGTCCGCCAAGGATGCCGACTGCATCATCGTGATCGGCGCACGCCCGACCGACAACCACCCCGTCGCCGCCACCTACCTGAAGCAGGCGGCCAAGCGCGGCGCCAAGCTCATCATCATGGACCCGCGGCCGGCGCTGCAGGGCCTGTCGCGGCACGCCAGCCACGTGCTGCCCTTCAAGCCGGGCACCGACGTCGCGCTGCTGAATGGCATGCTCAACGTCATCATCGAGGAGAAGCTCTACGATACGCAGTACGTCGCCGCGATGACCGAGGGCTTCGACGGCCTGCGCCAGCGCATCAAGTCGTTCACGCCCGAGGCGATGGCGGCGGAGTGCGGCATTCCGGCCGCGACCATCCGCGAGGTCGCGCACCTCTACGCGCGCTCCAGCCGCTCGATCATCTTCTGGGGCATGGGCGTCAGCCAGCACACGCACGGCACCGACAATGCCCGCTGTCTAATCGCGCTCGCGCTCACCACGGGCCAGATCGGCCGCCCCGGCACAGGTCTCCATCCGCTGCGCGGCCAGAACAACGTGCAGGGCGCGTCCGACGCCGGACTCATCCCGTTCGTGTTCCCCGACTACATCTCGGTCGAGGACATGCGGACGCGCTCGTTCTACGAGGAGCTCTGGGGCACCAAGCTCGACGGCAAGAAGGGCCTCACCGTCGTCGAGATCATGAAGGCGATCCACGACGACCAGATCAAGGGCATGTTCATCCAGGGCGAGAACCCGGCGATGTCGGACCCCGATCTCAACCACGCGCGCGCCGCGCTCGCGCACCTCGAGCACCTCGTCGTGCAGGACATCTTCCTTACCGAGACGGCGTGGCACGCCGACGTGGTGCTGCCCGCGACCGCACACGCCGAGAAGTGGGGCACGTTCACCAACACCAACCGTCAGGTACAGATGGCGCGGCCGGTGGTGCCGCCGCCGGGCGAGGCGCGGCAGGACTGGGAACTCATCCAGGAGATCGCGCGCCGCATCGGTCTAGACTGGCGCTACCAGCACCCGAAGGAGGTGTTCGCCGAGATGGCATCCGTGATGCCGTCGCTGAAGAACATCAGCTGGGATCGCGTCGACGCGGAGAACAGCGTCACCTACCCCTGCGACGCGCCGGACCGCCCCGGCAACGAGATCATCTTCGCGACGTCGTTCCCGACCAAGTCCGGACGCGCCAAGATCGTTCCTGCCGAGCTACTGCCGTCCGCCGAGCTGCCCGACGCAGAGTTCCCGTTCGTGCTGACGACGGGCCGGCTGCTTGAGCATTGGCACACCGGCTCGATGACGCGGCGCGCCACGCACCTCGACGCGCTGGAGCCGGAGGCCATCGTCGGCATGAACCCCGGGGACATTGCCCGTCTCGGCCTCGATGTCGGGGCGCAGGCGATCGTCACGACGCGACGCGGGACCGTCACGCTCAAGGTCCGCGCCGACTACGAGGTGGCAGAGGGCATGCTGTTCATGCCCTTCGCGTTCGCCGAGGCGCCGGCCAACATGCTGACCAATCCTCAACTCGACCCGATGGGCAAGATCCCCGAGTTCAAGGTGTGCGCGGCGCGGATCGAGAGAGCGGAGCCGCGCGCAGAGGCCGCCGAATGATGCGCGACTGAAGCGGGTCGCGGCGTGCCGCGCCCCGAAGGCTTTGACGTGTTGCGACGCGGCGTCTTCCGGGACGCCGCGTTTCGATGTCTACAAGCGAAGTCCAGGGACGAAGACGACAGAGACAAGAAACGCCCGACGGGAGGAGCCTCAAAATGAAGGTCTGCATCTATGGCGCTGGAGCCATCGGCGCGCACATCGGCGTGCTCATGAAGCTCGCCGGCATCGACGTGTCGCTCATCGCGCGCGGCGCCCACCTCGACGCCATCAAGGAGAACGGCCTCAAGCTCATCATCGAGGGCGAGGAGAAGGTGGCGCGGATGCCGGCCACCAAGAACCCCGCCGATCTCGGGCCACAGGACTTCGTCATCATCGCGCTGAAGTCGCACCAGGCGTGGGAAGCCGCCGAGCAGCTGAAGCCGCTTCTGGGGCCGGACACCGCCGTCGTGACCGCGCAGAACGGCATCCCGTGGTGGTACTTCTATGGCTTCGAGGGACAGTATGCGAACCTTCAGCTCGAGAGCGTCGACCCGCGCGGCCGGCAGTGGTCGGCAATCGGTCCGGAGCGCGCCATCGGCTGCACGGTCTATCCCGCCGCCGAGATCGTCTCGCCGGGCGTCGTGAAGCACACCTACGGGGACCGCTACGGCCTCGGCGAACCGACGCGCAAGGAGACGCCGCGCGTGCAGAAGCTCGCCGCGGCCTTCGAGGCGGCCGGCCTCAAGCCGAAGATCTACCCCGAGATCCGCAACGACATCTGGCTGAAGCTGTGGGGCAACCTGTGCTTCAACCCGATCTCCGCGCTGACGCACGCGACGCTCGACGTGGTGGCGACCGATCCCGGCACGCGCATGGTGGCGCGCAAAATGATGGAGGAGGCGGAGACCATCGCCCGGCGCATCGGCGCGCATTTCCGCGTCGACATCGAGCGGCGCATCAACGGCGCGGCCTCGGTCGGCGCGCACCGAACCTCGATGCTGCAGGATCTCGACAAGCGCCGCCCGCTCGAGCTCGACGCGCTGCTGACGGTTGTTCAAGAGATGGGCCGGCTGGTCGACGTTCAGACGCCGGCAATCGATATCGTGCTGGCGTTGACGAAACAGATGGGCCGCGTCGCCGGCGTCTATCCGGTGTTTCCCGCGGACGTCCTCGAGGACGAGCTCGGCAGCAAGGCGATCGACTGAGCGGGCCGACGTCACGGCCGAGACCGAACCATCCTGCGCGCCGCGGACACCGTCTGCGGCGCGCATTTTCTTGCGAGAGGTCACGCCTTCGCTTGCCTGTTGCAGCGAAGCCAAATCGGCGTCGCGCGCACTCGTCCACAGCCTGTGGAAAACTGTCGGACGACGCGCGTCCGCGCCGCCTGCCAGGCATCCTACGGCACCGCCGCGGCGCGCGTCCGAGCGTTCATCTGCCAGCATTTGCAGCGGTGTATTGATGTGCGCTCTGCCGATCCGGCGAACTGCGGCAAGACTTCGACAACGAGCGCGACAGTTTGCGTCGCCGAGGCGCCGTCGAGGTCGGCCGAGCCCATCCAGCAAATTCGCTTGAAGGTGGACGAAGGTCGCTTGCGCGGCATTCGAACTCGAAGCATGGTGCGGCCCTCGCGACGGGTCCGGCGACTTACCCGAAAGGGTCGAGAGGGCACGACGGCACCCAGACATTCGCGACAACGAGATGCGAGAGCACTTCGTGCAGGCGTCCGTCGCCACCGGCCGCGAAAGCAGCCGGGCACGGTGAGCAAACTCAGCAGCGGGGTAGACCTCGACGAAGCCGCTGGCCTCTTGGCCGGCGGCTTTTTCTGTTATCTCATGACCCGGCACAGGCAGGGATCGGGACGCGACACGTGAGCCACGCACCGCATCAGGGGAGAGAGACGCCGGGCGGAGCACCGTACCCGCATGCCGGCGGCAGGCCCGCGCCCGGCGGCATCGAGGGCATTCGCCACCGCCTCTACGAAATCCTGGAGCTGGGCCGCGGCGACGACCGGACCAGTCAGATCGTCGACACGGCGCTGGTGGCGCTCATCCTGCTCAATGTCGCGGCCTTCGTCGCCGAGACGGTGCCTTATCTCGCCACCACATACGCCGCGGAGTTCCACGCCTTCGAGCTCGCCTCGGTCATCGTCTTCACGATCGAGTACCTGCTGCGGTTGTGGGTCGCGGTCGAGGTGCCGTTTCTGAAGCGCATGACACCGCTCCGCGCGCGCGTGCACTACGCGATGCGGCCGGCGGCGCTCATCGACCTCTTGGCGATCCTGCCCTACTACCTTGCGCACATCTTCGCGATCGACCTGCGCGTGCTGCGGGCTCTGCGCCTGCTGCGCTTCCTCAAGCTCACCCGCTACTCGCCGGCCATGCACGTGCTCTTGCGCGTGATCTCGAACGAGCGGCGCTCGCTGATGGGCGCGGGATTGCTGCTGGCGGCGGCGATCCTGTTTGCATCCACCGGCATCTACTACATCGAGAGCGCAGCACAGCCCGACAAGTTCGGCTCGATCCCGGCGTCCGCATGGTGGGCGGTCGCGACGCTCACCACCGTCGGCTACGGCGACGTGACGCCGGTCACCTCGCTCGGCCGCTTGTTCGGCGGCTTCACCATGATCGTCGGGCTCTGCATCCTGGCGCTGCCGGTCGCGATCATCTCCACGGGGTTCGCGCAGGAGGTCGGCCGCCGCGATTTCGTGGTCAACTGGTCGCTGATGTCGAAGATCCCGATGCTGGCCGACCTCGACGCGGCGGAAGCCGCCGTCATCATGCCGCTGTTCCACGCCCATAATTTTCCTCCAGCGGTCGAAGTCGTGAGCCCCGACACGGCGGGCAAGGCGCTCTTCTTCATTGCCTCGGGTCACGTGCGCATGAGGGTCGGCCCGCTCGAGGAGACGCTCCGCACCGGCGACGTGTTCGGCTCCGCGGGCAGCGGTGACGGCGAGGCCGCCGGCTACGTCACCGCGGGGCGCTGTCGTCTCCTGAAGCTCTACCGGGAGGACTTCGGACGTCTCGAGATCGCCGCGCCGGCGCTCGCGACCCGCATCCGCGCCGCCATTCACAGTCACCACGTCGCCAACATCGCGCGCGTCAAGGCGCGGGTGAGACGCCAATGGCGCACTAGTTCGCCAAGCCGC
>ERZ761609.3512-NODE-3512-length-10203-cov-56.482657_pt1 | contig 10203 bp, 7 predicted proteins | sample MGYA00511163_ERZ761609 | MGnify/ENA primary metagenome ERZ761609 (study PRJEB28899, sample SAMN02445070) | bioreactor sludge metagenome | biome: EBPR sludge | place: Australia: Brisbane, Thorneside Wastewater Treatment Plant | collected 2011-12-16 ... | reverse complement strand
GCGACGAACGAACCGCGCAGGGCGTAGAGGTTGGCCACCAGCCCACGCTTGCGCCAAGGAGTTCACCGCGCGTGGCGATGGGCAGGCCGCGGCGGCGGGCTTCAGCGATCTCGGGGTTGTCTCCGGCGGCGGCGGAGGTGATGATCAACGCTTCGGCGGCGGCCGGGACATTGCCGGCGGAGTGGCCTTCGGCGACGGTGACTCCCAGGGCGGCAAGCTGCTCGGTGGCGCGGGACGCCTTCAGGTCCGAGCCGGAGATCTGGAGGCCGGAGTCGGCGCCCAGGCGGGCGAGGGCGCTCATGCCGATACCACCGATTCCGGTGAAGTGCAGGACCTGGAGAGGCGAGAACATATCTCTCATTTATTGTTGGATCTCAGCGGCACCGGGTGTCAATGCGCCAAGGCCACCTCCACGAGGATGTCGGCGGCACGGGCGGCGCCGCCTGGACGGGCGTGGGCGCGGGCGGCCTGGCTCATCGATTCGAGTTGGCCGGGCCGGGTGCGGAGTTCGAGCAAGGTTTGCGCGAGGCGTGCACCGGAAAGCTCGTTGTCGGTCAGAACGAGGGCGGCGCCGTTGCGGGCGAGGGCTTCGGCGTTATGTCGCTGGTGGTCGTCGGCGGCGAAGGGAAAAGGAATGAGGAGGCTGGGGCGGCCGGCGGCTGCGAGTTCACTGACCGCGCCGGCGCCGGCGCGGCTGATGACGAAATCGGCGTGACCATAGGCGGCGGGCATGTCGTCGAGAAACGCGCTGACCGTGCCGCTCAGACCCGCGGCGGCAAAGGCCCGGGCCGTGATTTCCTGCTCGGCTTCGCCCGTCTGGACGGTCAGGTGGACGGGCGCTTGAGCGAGAAGAGGGAAGGCCTCCCGCGCGGCGCGGTTCAGGGTCTGGGAGCCACGGCTGCCGCCGGTGATGAGTACGCGGAAGACGGGTCCCGGCGGGTGCCATGGAATTTCGAAAAACTCCTCGCGCACGGGGAGGCCGCAGAGTTCGGCGCGCCCGGCCGGGAAGAAGCGGCGGGTCTCGTCGAACTGAACGAGGGCCCGGCGCGTGAAGCGGGCGAAACGCCGGGTGACCAGCCCTGGGACGGCATTGGGCTCCATGGCGGCGATGGGCACGCGCCGCAGGATGGCCGCGAGCAGGGGAGGCGCAGCGGCATAGCCGCCCAGACTGAATAGAGCGGAGGCCCGAAACTGGGAGAGCAGCCCCGAACAGCGGGCCACGCTGGCGGGCAGTTGAAAAAGAGTGCGAAGGGTCTGCCGCAGGCCGACGCGCTGGAGGCCGCCGATGTCGATCCATTCGATGGAGAAGCCGCGCGCCGGAGCAAGCCTGGCCTCGATGCCGCGGCGGGTCCCGATGAAGAGGCACTCGTGACCGCGCCGCCGCAACTCCGACGCGACGGCGAGCAGAGGCAGTACGTGGCCACCGGTGCCGCCGCCGGCCATCACGAAGCGCAATTGGGCGGGTTGATTCACGCGTGACCACCTGATGGGCTGGCCGGGATCATGGCTCCACGGCCCGGTCACTGACGCTGAGCAGCAGGCCGAAGAGCGTCAGGGTGGCAAGCAGCGAACTGCCGCCATAGCTGATCAGAGGCAACGGCAGGCCCTTGGTGGGGCCGAGACCGATGACGACGCTGATATTGACGAGAGCCTGGGTCGTGATGAGAGACACGATGCCAAGCACAAGGTAGCGGCCGAAGCTGTCGCTGGTTCGCCAGAACAGACCCAGGCCGCGCCAGAAGATGGCGAGGTATCCGCCCAGCAGGAGCAGGCAGCCCGCGAAGCCCGTCTCCTCCGCGGCGACCCCAAAGATGAAATCCGTGAAGGCTTCAGGGAGAAAGCCGAGCTTCTGGTTGCTCTGCCCGAGGCCACGGCCGGTGAGGCCCCCGCTGGCCACGGCGATCCGGGATTGGCGGGGCTGATAGTCCGGGTCCCGCGCTGCCTTGGACTCGGCGATGATGGGAGCCAGCCACTGAAGCCGGGGGTTTTCCGCGACCATCTCCACGGTGATGCCGAGCGGCGCCATCACGCGGAAGATCCGGTATGGCTTCTGGATCAGAAAACCAGCGAACAGCACCAGACAAAGAGCGGCGGTCATGAAGAAATAGCGGCGTTCAATGCCTGCAACATAGAAGATGACCACCGCGGGCACGAGGAGGATGACGGCTGTGCCAAGATCGCCAACCGCGATCAGGACGGCCGTGAGGCCCACCACGAGCGCGGCGGGGCCGAGCGTGTGGCGGTCGTTTACCCCTTTCTTCCGCGCCTCCCGCTGGGCGACGAACCAGGCGACGAACAGGACGATCGCCGGCTTTGCGAACTCCGACGGTTGCAGGTTGAAGCGGGGAAGTTTGTACCAGCGGTGGGCAACCGGGTCCGCGAAAATCACCCCAATCAGCATCAGGACGACAAGACCGAGAGGGACAAGCACCCAATGCGGCTGGTTGAAGCGGCGGTAGTCGATCGACTTCAAAACAAAGAGGAGCACCAGCCCAAGACCCGCGAAACGAAGCTGTTTGTACGCGAACTCCCAGATCGGCCTTTCATACACGACCTCGGCCACCACGGAACTCGCGCTGTACACCATCACGAGACCGAAGGAGAGCAACAGAAGGATCGGGACGAAGAGCTTCCAGTCGGTGGTGAGCCGGGCTGTCATTGGGTGGGACCCTCCAATTGGCGGACGAGGTCCTTGAAGACCCGGCCGCGGTGCTCGAAACTGGTGAACTGATCGAAGCTGGCGCACGCAGGCGCCAGCAGAACTGTATCTCCGGGCCGTGCCGCGGCGTGAGAAGCACGCAAGGCGGTGGCCAGATCGCCACAATCGTGCAGCGGGACGGCCCCCGCCAGGGCAGTCTCCAGATCGCCTCGAATCCGGCCCGCGGCTGCGCCAATCAGCAGAACCGCCCGGGCGCGAGCCCGCAGAAGCGGAGCCAGCGGCGTATAGTCGCTGCCCTTGTCCTTGCCTCCGAGTACGATCCAGAGGCCGCCGGAGAAAGACTCGATCGCCTTGATCGTGGCATCGACATTGGTGGCCTTGGAGTCGTTGAAGTAGTCCACTCCGCCGATGCATCCCACGAATTCGAGCCGGTGTTCGACCCCCGGGAAGGACTTCACCGCGCCCCGGGCGACATCCAGCGGCACACCGGCCAGCGCGGCCGCACAACCAGAGGCAAGGACGTTCTCGACGTTATGCACACCCCGCAGCGGTATCTCCGCGGCAGGCATCCATGCTTGGCCATCGGCCACCAGCATGCCGCCGTCCAGCCAGAATCCCTGATCCAGAGGGCCGGTGGTCTGAAACCAGCGCGTACGCGCCGTGGTCTGCCGGGCAAATCCGAACGTGACCGGGTCGGCGTGGTTGAGCACTGCGTGGTCATCGGGTTGCTGACAGGCAAACATGCGCTGTTTAGCGGCGGCATACTGCTCGAACGAGCCATGCCGGTCGAGGTGGTCGGGAGTCACATTGAGAGCGATGCCCACGTGGATGCGCATTGTCGTGAGCATCTCGGTCTGAAAGCTGGAGAGCTCGAGTACCGTCCAGGTTTCGTCGCGCGTGTCCTCGGCGAAGGAGGCCAGGGCCACGCCGATATTGCCCCCCACCCTGACGGGCAGTCCGGCGGCCCGCAGCAAGTGGCCGCAGAGCGCTGTCGTGGTGGTTTTTCCGTTCGATCCGGTGACGGCGAGAACCCGGCCCCGCAGGAAGCGGGAGGCGAACTCCACGTCGCCGATGACCGGCACGCCAGCGGCGCGGGCGGCCGCGAACAAGGGGGTCTCCGGGGGTACACCCGGGCTCAAGATCAGCAGATCCGCAGGATCGATGGCCTCGGGGCCCTGTCGCACGAATCGGACGCGATACTCTTCCAACACCACCCCGGCCTCCGGGATGGCGTCGAGCGGTCGCTGGTCGGCCGCGCGCACCACGGCCCCCCGGCGCGCCAGCAGCGCGACCGTCGCCAGACCCGACTTACCGAGTCCGAACACCGTGCATCTCAGTCCGCGAACGTCCATCATTTGCCTCAACGCAGCTTGAGCGTCGTGAGCGCGAAGAGCGCCATCACCAGCCCCGCGATCCAAAACCGTGCAATCACCTTCGATTCTTCCCAGCCGAGCTTCTCGAAGTGGTGATGGATCGGCGCCATCAGAAAGACCCGGCGGCCAGTCAACTTGAAGCTCGCCACCTGGATCATCACGCTCAGCGCTTCGATCACATAGACCCCGCCAATGAAGATCAACAGGATCTCCTGCTTGATCAACACCGCCAGCACGCCCAGGCTGCCGCCCAGCGCGAGTGAGCCGACATCGCCCATGAAGACCTCCGCCGGGTGAGCGTTGTACCAGAGAAAGCCCAGGCAGGCGCCTGTCAGCGAACTCGCGAAGATCGTCAGTTCAGCGGCGCCAGAAAGGCGGGCGATGTCCAGATAACTCGCAAACTGCGCGTGGCCGCTGACGTAGCACAGCACGGTCATGGCACCGCCCGCGATGATCATCAGCCCCGTCGCCAGCCCATCGAGGCCGTCCGTCAGATTGACGGCATTTGAACTTCCGACCACCACGAGCCACAAAAAGCCCAGGAAGAAGATCGCGCCGAACGGGTAGGTCCACGGATTCGTCATCCACGAGTCCACCAGCAAGTCCGGCCGCCAGTTCTTGAAGAAGGGGACATTCATCTCCGTGGTGTACAGGCCCATCTCCCGCAGCACCAGCAAACACCCCCCCAGGACCAGCACCAGCACCACCTGCAACGCCATCTTCTGGCGGCCGGTCAGACCCAGGTTGCGGGCGCGGCGAACCTTCGCCAGATCATCGATCAGTCCGATCGCGCCGTAGCCGAGCATCCCGCCCAGGGCGACCCAGACATAAAGATTGCGCAGGTTCGCAAACAGCAGCGTCGGAATCAACACGGCGATGATGATCAGCAGGCCGCCCATCGTCGGCGTGCCCTGCTTCTTGAGATGACTTTGTGGACCGTCCTCGCGGATGTGCTGGCCGATCTGCAAGTGGCGCAGTTTGCGGATCAACCACGGCCCGAGAACGATCGAGATCAGCAGTGCGCAGAGGCTCGCGGCCAGGGTCCGGAAGGTGACGTAGCCGAAGATGCGGAACGGCGTCACAAGCGGAAAGAGCTGTTCATAGAAGAGCCAGTAGAGCATGGTTCAACCCAGAAATGCCTCCAATGCCTGCTCCACGCGGACACCGCGTGATCCTTTGAACAGCAGAGCGTCGCCCGGACGCGCGATCTGACGGAGCCACTGGCCGGCTTCGCGGGGATCTTCGAAAAAAGACGCGGCGCCGGCCTCGAGGCCAGCGCCTCTGGCTGCATCAACCAGATGCTTCGCGGCGCCGCGAATCCCAACGAGCACAGAAAGCCCACAGCGCGCGGCATGGACCCCCACGCCGCGATGCAGACTCTCGGACCAGCGTCCGAGTTCGAGCATCTCGCCCAGAACGGCAATCCGGCGCTGGGCCGGCGTTTCCGCCAGCAGGTCCAGCATCATCGTGGCCGCTTCCGGGTTCGAGTTGTAGCAATCGTTCCAGATCACGAAGCCGTCGCGTTCAAGCCGTTCCAGCCGCATCTTTGGCGGCTGAATTGCCGCCAGCGCGGCGCCGGCTTCGTGGAGGGGAATATCGAAAAGATGCGCGGCAGCGAGGGCGGCAAGGGCCGCGCTCAGGCCGCCGCGCGCAGGCAGGGGACAGACAAACTCGCCGTGTCCAGGGAGGGAGAAACGGACGCCGGAGGCGTCATAATGCACGTTTTCCGCGCGCAATTCCGCGCTTTCGTGCGTTCCAAAGAGCAAAACGCGGCCTCGGTGCGCGCTGGCGAACCCGCGAACGCGTTCGTCGTCCGCGTTCAGAACCGCCACGCCGCCGGCCGGAAGGGCTTCCACCAGTTCCCGCTTTGCTGCGGCGATGCCTTCGATCGAATCGAAGTTCTCGATGTGCGCCGTGCCCACGTTGGTGACGATCGCAATCTCCGGCCCGGCGATCCCGGCCAGGTCACGAATCTCGCCGGCATGGTTCATCCCGATCTCCAGGACCGCCGCCTCCGCATCGTCCGGCAGGTTGAGAATCGAGAGCGGCACGCCGATATGGTTGTTGAAATTGCCGCTGGTCTTGCCGGTCCGGAGACGGACACCCAGTGCAGCGGACGTGGCATCTTTCGTGGTCGTCTTGCCCGCGCTGCCCGTGATGGCGACCACCCGTCCCGCAAAGTTCCGCCGCCTCTCTCTCGCCGTCCGTTGCAGCCAGAGCAGCGGATCGTCCACCACCTCTTGAGGACCAGCGCCGTCGATCTTCCGTGCGACCACCGCCGCGCTCGCGCCCAACTCGAATGCGCGCAGCACGTGATCATGGCCGTCGTGGTTCGGGCCCGAGAGCGCGGCGAAGGCCTGCCCGGGCCGCAGCGCGCGCGTGTCGGTCGAAATGCCCTGGCAGAGTTGACCAGCAATCTCGAGGGTCATGCCGGATCCTCCCGGCGCTTGTAGCCGAACTCGCGCAGCAGACCGCGGGCGGTCTCGCGGTCATCGAACTGAATCGTCCCGGTGCCCAGAATCTGGTAGGTTTCGTGCCCCTTGCCGGCGATCAGCACCGCGTCGCCCGGACCCGCCTCCTTCAGCGCGGCCGCGATTGCCCGGGCTCGGTCAGGTTCGATCCGGTGCGGAGTATCCGTGCGCCGGAGTCCGACAAGAGCGTCGTTGATGATGCGAAGCGGGTCCTCCGAGCGGGGATTGTCACTCGTCAGGATCACGTAATCGCTCATCTCCGCGGCCGCCTGCGCCATCAGCGGACGCTTCGTCCGGTCCCGGTCTCCCCCGCAGCCGAACAACGTGATGACCCGCTTCGGATTCAACGCGCGTGCCGCCTGAATCAGGTTCCGCAGCGCGTCGTCGGTGTGCGCGTAATCCACGACCACGAGGAAGGGCTGGCCTTCGTCCACCTTTTCGAAACGGCCCGGCACCGGGGGCGCCGTCCGCAGCGCACTCGCGATGGCCGCCGGCTCAAGCCCAAGCGACAGCGCCGTGCCGAATGCCGCCAGCAGATTCGCCGCATTGAACCGTCCTGAGAGCGGTGATTCCACACGCCATCGTCCGCCTCCCCAATCGAGGTCGAAGCGCAGTCCGGAGAAGTCCATTTCGAGTTTCGAGGCGCGCAGATCGGCGGCATGGTCAATGCCGTACCGGATGACCCCGGTGGCAGGAGGAGGATCAAGTCGCTGGGCCCAGGGGTCGTCAGCATTGATCACGGCATGTTGGGGAGGAGGTCCACCCGCTCCGTGAAAGAGCTTCCGCTTCGCGGCGAAATACTCTTCCATGCCGCCGTGAAAATCGAGATGGTCGCGGGTAAGGTTGCTGAAGACCACGGAGGAGAATCGAATCCCATGCACCCGGCCCAGTTCCAAGGCATGTGAACTCACCTCCATGGTGACATGACTGCCGCCCCCCGCGCGGACCTCTGCCAGCAGACGCAGCAGGTCGAGCGATTCGGGCGTGGTGTTCACCGCTTCCCGGGCCTCGCCCAGCACATGGTAGCCGATCGTGCCGACCACGCCGGTCCGGAATCCGGCCCGGCGCAGAATGTGGTCGACAAGAAGCGAAATGGTCGTCTTGCCGTTCGTGCCGGTGATGCCGGTGAGCGACAGGTGCTCGTCCGGCGAGTCAAACCAGCGGCGCGCCATCCGGGCGAGAGCGTGGCGCCCGTGTGCCACTTGAATCCACGGGGCCGCGAACCCATCCGGGGCGGGGAATTCCGAAGCCACCGCCACTGCACCCCGTTCCAGAGCCGCGGCCGCGAAAGTCCGGCCGTCGGCTTTCGAACCGGGGAACGCGAAGAACAGGTCACCTGCCACCACCTTGCGCGAATCGTAGTTCAAACCGCCGATCAGGAGGGTGCCCCACCCGGTTGGGAGAGGTGAGGCGAGCGGGACGCCCTCGATCAACTCGTGCAGTGGCCGTCTCATGGCCGGAACTCCACCCGAATCCGCTGGCCCGGCGGGAGAATGCTTCCAGGCGCCGGTTGCTGTTCACGCGCCAGCCCGCGGCCGGCGATTTCGATCTCCATCCCGGCGCGGGCCGACTCGCTCATCACCACCCGCACTGGCTTGCCCCGGAAGTCCGGAACCCGCGGCCCGTCAATGAGAGGCGAAAACACCTCCGCCGTTTCTGGCTGGGCACCCGGCAGGCCCGCCGACAGCAGGGCCAGCGCCGCCGCCGCTTTGGGCTCCTCGGCCTTCGCCCGGGCCAGACCCAATGACGGATCCCCGGCGGGCTCAGTCGAGGGCTGGTCCAGCGGGAGGGGTTCGCCGCTGTCGGGCAGGTCCGGTGGAACCCGCAGGATCCGCAAGGCAGCCTGGGTCACGTTCTTGAAGATCGGAGCGGCCGCGGCCCCCCCCTGTCTCGGCGTCCGGCCCAGTGTCACCACCACCACCACGCTGGGGCTCTCCGCGGGCGCGAACCCGATGAACGAGGCGTTATTCAGGTCTCTCCGCCGCACACGGCCATCCCACACTTCCGCCGAACCCGTTTTGCCCCCCGCGGTGTACCCTTCCAGGCGCGCTCGCCGGCCCGTGCCCTCTTCCACCACCTGCCGCATCATCCGCCGCATGATCAGCGCCGTTTGCGGTTTCAGCGCCCGTTCCGGCTTTTGCACCAGCACCGGAATCACTTCCCGCCCTCCGTCCGGCCGCGGCCGCGACTTGGACTGGATCAGGCGCGGAAACACCAGAAAGCCGCCGTTGGCTACCACGGATGTCGCCCGGGCCAGTTGTACCGCGGTCGCTCCGATCTCGTGTCCAAAGCTGACGTATTCGTGGGTGTACGGCCCCCAGCAGCGGGTTTCGTCGATGTGACGGGAAGGCTTCCCATCCTGATCCAGGCAATAGCGGGCTTTGAACAGACCTCGGGTCTCCCCAGGCAACTCCAGACCCGTCCGCTGGCCAAGACCGAAACGCCCGAGGTACTCCCACATCACATCCGGCCCCAGCGCCAGCGAGATTTTGGTCACCCCAATATTCGAGGATTTCACCAGTACAGTGGTCACCGGAATTGCGCCATAGCGGCCAAGATCGGTGATCGCCTTCCGCCCCGGCCGCGGAAAGGCCCCGTTCTCGCAATAGACGATCGAGTCCGGGGTGAATTTCCCTGTGTCAATCCCCGCTGCCACCGTCACCATCTTCATCACCGAGCCCGGTTCGAACGGCGCCAGCACCGCCCAGTTCCGCCGCTTCGCCATCGCCTGTTGCTTCGCACCCGGCGTGGCCGGCACTTCTTCCCGCGGGTCGAAGTTCGGATAGTTGGCCAGCGCCAGAATCTCGCCGCTGTGCGGATCCATCACCACCACCGATCCATACTCGGCTCCACTCTCCAATACACCCTGTTCCAGGTGCTTCTCCGCCTCGTGCTGAATCACGCTGTCCACGGACAACATCAGATCCACGCCCTCCCGGGGCGGCTGCTCGAACCAGCTGAAGTACTTCCCGCGCAAGGCGTCAGTCAAGGCTCGCAGCCGGCCGCGCGCACCCTCGAGCTCCTCATTGTGCTTCTGCTCCACTCCCGAGTTGCCGCTGTTGAACCGGTCCACACTCCCGACAACGTGCGCGGCCGTCGACCCGTTGGGATACTCGCGGCGCGCATCCCGGTGAATCTCCAGGAAGTCGAACGGAACCGGCCGGAGACGTTGCAGGCTCTTCACTTCCTCCGGGCTCAGATGGCGCTTGATCTCGTAGTAGAAGCGGCTGACCATCGCCGTGTTCTTCTTCATCTTCTGCCGCATCCGGATCTCTTCGGTGACCGCGGCCGGGTCCAGGTTCAGCATCGGCGCCACCACGCCGGCAAAGAACTCCGGGTTCACGATCCGCTGAGGATTAACGACCGCCGTGCTGGTCCGGATACTCACGGCTAATGGGTGCCCGGTCCGGTCCAGGATCTCGCCCCGGTCGGGAATCGTTGGGAAGGCCCGGTGCTGTTGGTTGCGCGCGATCTCCAGGTACTCCTCGTGCTGGACCACCTGCAGCACAAGAAGCCGCAGAACGATCAGAAGCGCCCAGCCCAGCGCTATCCGCCCAACCCATAAAACGCGCCTTGCGGCGACCTGATCGATCGGCTCGCTCATTTCCTCTCCCGCCCCCAGGCCGGCGCGGCGCGGCCGCCGGGCCTAGCGCCGCTCCAGGCTGGCTACCGTCGTGCCCGCCAGGGGCGCGGCATGAAC
>ERZ761609.3510-NODE-3510-length-10206-cov-5.092602_pt1 | contig 10206 bp, 9 predicted proteins | sample MGYA00511163_ERZ761609 | MGnify/ENA primary metagenome ERZ761609 (study PRJEB28899, sample SAMN02445070) | bioreactor sludge metagenome | biome: EBPR sludge | place: Australia: Brisbane, Thorneside Wastewater Treatment Plant | collected 2011-12-16 ... | reverse complement strand
CTCATCATCCCGCTACCTCACCCGTGCCCCACATAAACGGTCTTCGTCCGGGTATAAAACTCAATCGCAGCGGGGCCCTGCTCTTTGAAGGTGTTGGCGCTGGAATGTTTGAAGCCGCCAAAGGGCGCCTGGAGTGCCAGCCCGGAGGAAGACTGGTTGATCTTTACCACACCGGCGTCGATGCGGTTGGCGAACTGGAAAGCCTGCTGCAAATTGTTGGTGACGACTGTGGCCGACAGGCCGAACTCGATAGCGTTGGCCTTTTCCAGGGCGTCGTCGAAGTTCCGGGCCCGGATGATACCGATGACTGGGCCGAAGACCTCCTCCTGGGCAATGCGCATAGAGACATCCACCCCGTCGAAGACGGTGGGCTGGATAAAATAGCCCCCATCCCCGGTGCGGCTGCCCCCGGCCAGCAGTTTCGCCCCCTCCTTCTGGGCGATGTCGATGTAGTCCAAATCGGTCTCCAACTGGCCCGCATCCACCGCCGGACCCATCTGCACACCGGATTCCAGTCCGTGGCCCACCCGCAGATTGCGGGCGGCGTCGGTCAGTGCGGCCGCGAAAGCATCGGCGACCGCATCCTCCACAATCACCCGGCTGGTGGCCGTACAAGCCTGGCCGGTGACGCCGAAACCGCCCGCCACAGTCAGGGCCACGGCCTGGCTGATCTCCGCATCCTTCAGCACGACCGTCGGGTTCTTGCCCCCCATCTCCAACTGGACACGGGTCAGATTTTTCATCGCCTGTTCGTAGATGCCCATCCCCACAGAGTAGGAACCGGTGAAACTTACCCCGTCCACATCTGCGCTGCCGACGAGGGTATTGCCCACAGAACGCCCGGAGCCGGTGACAAAATTGAGCACGCCCGGCGGGATGCCTGCCTCGACCAGTGCCTCCACCAGCAGCAGGCCGATGTGAGGGGAGAGGCTGGCCGGTTTGAAGACGACGGTATTGCCGTAGATGAGCGCGGGGGCCATCTTCCAGGCCGGGATGGCCACGGGGAAATTCCAGGGGGTGACGAGGGCGACGACGCCCAACGGCTCCCGCCGGGTGTAGAGCAGCTCGCCGGGAATGTTGCTGGGCAGGGTCTGGCCGCCCATCCGCCAGCCCTCGCCCGCGGCGTAGCTGAAGATGTCCCGTGCCCGGTTGTCTTCGCCCCGGGCCTCGGCGAAGGTCTTGCCCTCTTCGCTGGTCAGTGCTCTGGCGAATTCGTCACCCCGGCCGTCGATGATTTTGCTGGCTTTGTCCAGAATAACGGCCCGGGCCGGGGGCGGGGTGTTGGCCCAGCCCTTCTGTGCCTCTTTAGCCGCGGCGATGGCCCGCTGGGTGTCTGCAATTGTAGCGCTGGGAAAGTGGCCCAGCAGTTCGCCGGTGGCCGGGTTGTGGTTCTCAAAAGTTTCGCCGCTGGAGGATTCGATCCACTCGCCGGCGATGAGGTTTTTGTATGTGGTCATTGGGTTTTCCTGTCTGTTGGGTGGTACTGTGTCAGCGTTCCGTTGATGAGGGCGTATTTCGTATTGCGTATTGCGTATTTCGTAGGTAGTGGCGTTGGCGGCGCGGGTTGACCGCGAATGAAAGGATTACGCGAATGGTTGGTCGGTTCGGGACGTTCTGGGATACCCCTCATTATGGAGTACGCATCAACCATTCGCGCAATCCTCCCATTCGCGGTAAATTCTTCTCGCCATCACACCCGCCAATATCGACTCACGCCCCAAACATCCCAAACCTACGCAATACGAAATACGCAATATCCTCACCCCACCGAATTCTCCAACCCCATCCCCCCAATCGTCACCCGCACCACATCCCCGCTGTGCAGGGTGAAATCATCCGGCGGGACAACGCCCGTGCCTGTCATCAGGAACGCGCCGTGGGGGAAGGCGAGTTCCCGATAGAGCCAGGCGGCCAGATCCGGGAAGGTGCGTTTCATACGGCTGGTGGCCGTGTCACCGGCAAAGACGACCGCGCCGCCCCGGCTGATCTCCAGTTGGATGGGCAGGTCGGTCAGGGCGGTCGCGTCCATCAGGCGGATGGCCGGCCCCACCGCGCAGGAGCCGTTGTATGTTTTGGCCTGGGGCAGGTAGAGGGGGTTTTCGCCTTCGATATCCCGGCTGGACATATCGTTGCCGACAGTATAGCCGACGATCTCACCCGCCGCGTTAATAACCAGCACCAACTCCGGTTCGGGCACATTCCAGGTGGTGTCGGCCCGGATGCGCACCTTCTGGCCGTGGCCGACGGTGCGCCAGCCCACCTGTTTGAAGAATATCTCCGGGCGCTCGGCGTCGTAGACCTGCTGGTAGACATCGGCAGAGGTCTTGGACTCGGCCTTGCGTGCGTCCCGGCTGCGCAGATAGGTGACGCCGCTGCCCCAGACTTCCTGGGCTGGGTCGATAGGGGCGAGCAGGGGGCCACTGGCACTTTCGCTTGTCTTCAATTGGCCGACCAGATGGGCCAAGCCAGCGGCAGGCAGGGTGAGCAGACCGCCCAGGGTTACACCTGTGGGCAAATAGTTTCCATCCACGGCCCAGCGGGGGCCGGATGTGGTGTTGTGACGGGTCAGGTCCATTGGGGATGCTCCTTGTGAAAGGGGGAGGGAGAATGAATGGCGAATTGGGAATTGGGAATGGCGAATGGCGAATGGCGAATGGCGAATGGTGAATGGTGAATGGTGAATGGTGAATGGATGGGGATATAGTACGCCAAAAGTGTGATTGCTGCAAGACGCGCAGAGCCGCCAGATTTGAAAAATCCAGCGGCTCTGGTGGCGGCAACTATGCGATGTTATCGTTCAATGATGGGTTGTCACCGCCGGAGGAAGGCTGATTGTGACGGAAGTGCCCTGATCTTCCGCGCTTTCTATGTGGATTTTGCCATTGTAGGCATCCACAATCTCTTTGACGATAGTCAGGCCCAGCCCTGTGCCAGGGATCGCCATCTCGCCGTGTTTGCCCCGGTAAAAGCGTTCCAGCACGTAGGGCAAATCGTTGGCGGCTATGCCAACGCCTGTATCTGTCACCTGCAAAAAGAGCGCGCCGGGGTTCAGTGTCCGACCGGTGATCACTTCTACCCGGCCACTGTTTGTGTAGTTTATGGCATTGGCGAGTAGATTTGTCACAACCCGGGAGAGTTGATTGCTATCTCCCAGCAACCGGGGAACCGTCAGGTCCGGACGAAAGATCAGCGCCAGTCCACTTGCCTCGGCCCGAGGGCGAAAGACCTCCACCACCTGTTCTGCAACTGTGTTAATGTCAACCAGACGCATGGCCTGGGGTCGGGGAGATTGGGTTTCCAACCGGGAGAGGTCCAGAATGTCTTCTACCAGTTGGGTCAACCGATTGAACATTTGGCGCAGGGCGTGGCGGTATTGATCCCGTTTCTCCGGCTTACCTCGCTCCAGCAATTCCAGATAGAGTTCCATACTGGCCAGGGGTGTGCGCAGTTCGTGGGAAACATCGGAAACAAACTTGGATTTCATCTCGTCCAGCACCTGCAACTCTGCATTGGCTTCGGCCAATTGCCGGGTACGCTCGATGACCCGCTCTTCCAGCAGGGCGGTGTAGTTCAGGCTTTGGGCGTAGAGATCGGCCCGATAGAGCGCGCTGGCGGCAATGTCACCGATAGCTGTGAGAACTTGCAGATCGCCGTCATCGATAGCCAAAGCCCGGCCTGCCCACAATACGCCGATAATCTGCCGCTGGACGATCAACGGCACTGCGGCCACCGCACCCGTCTGTGCTTGTTGGCTGTGGAAACCCAGCAGCGGGTCTCTGGCCGGGTCGTTGTTGACATACGGCTCGCCGGTGGTCATTACATAGCCGGTCACGCTCTCCACTGCCCCCAGACTGCTATGGGCAAGAGTGGCAAAGTCACCTTCTGCGCTGGCTACATAGGCGCTGCTTCCATCTTCTACGGCCAGGGCTATAGCCGTACTGCGGGCATCCAGCAGGAGGCGCACCTGCTCTGATGTGGCTGCCAGAATCTCCTCTTTTGTGTCGGCTTGGCGCAGGGCCGAAGTAATGGCAACCATCGCCTCCCGCTGCCGCTGCAACTGCACTTCGCCGGTTACATTCCGCCGTACAGAGGCAAAGTTGAGAATTTGCCCATACCGATCCATAACCGGGAAAATCGAGGCGGCTTCGTGATAGAGGGTGCCGTCTTTGCGACGATTGATGATTGTGCCACGCCAGGGCAATCCCTTGCGGATTGTCTGCTGTAATTCGGTGTAGAATTCCTGGGAATGCAACCCACTGCGGAAAAGCCGTGGGGTCTTGCCCTTCATTTCCGCCCAGGAATAGCCGCTGCTTCGTTCAGTATAGGGATTGGCATAGACGATTTCATTCTCCAGACTGGTGATCAGTATCCCCTCGGTCGCTTGCTCCATCACAGTAGCCAGGCGCAGATTGTCCATCTCGGCCTCTACCCGCCGGGTCACATCCCGGGTGACGGTCAACACACTTTCCACTTCACCCCTGGCGTTGTATTCGGGGGAGAGCAGCGACTCGAAGTGGCGGAGATCCCCGCGCACTGTCATGGCAAATTCGATCTGAAGTTCTTGTCTCTTTTCAAAGACTTCCACAATAGCCGCGTCCCACAACTGGCGTAATTCGTCCTCCAGGGGTAGCTCTGCATTTGTCCTGCCGATCACATCCGCTGGCTGGAAATTCATCAGATCGCTGACGCGTGGATTGACATAGAGATAGCGCAATTCTTTGCTATGGCGCGCCACTACATCCGGCGTATTTTCCACCAGCGCCCGAAAGGCTTCTTCGCTGCGACGCAGCCGATCTTCGGTGGTTTTGTGCTCAGTGATATCACGCACGATAGAAATCAGATAGTGGGGTGTGCCGTCGGGAAAGGTGAGAACAGAGGCTGTGACCTGAACCCAGACAGGAGTCCCGTCCTTGCGCAGATAGCGTTTTTCGATCCCTGTAGAAGTAATGGGGCCGGTCAGAGGAAGGCTTGTCAAGTCCAGCCCACGGGACATATCATCCGGGTGGGTGATCTCCGACAAAGTGCGCTGCAACAACTCCTCCTCGGAATATCCGAGAATCTCACAAAAGCGCTGGTTGACCCGCAAGTAGCGGCCATTCGGCGCAATGTGGCTGATGCCCACTGCGGCCTGTTCAAAGGTGCTGCGGAAGCGCTCTTCGCTCTGGTGCAGAGCCTCATTGATTGCCATCAGGTCTTCCTGGGCCCGCTTGATGCGAACCGCGGCCCGCACCCGGACCACCAACAGATCTGCGCTAATCGGTTTGAGCAAGTAGTCATCTGCCCCACCGTCCAGACTGCTGACCTGATCCGTCTCTGTTGTCTGCAAACCGGAGATCAGAATGACAAAGATCGATGTGGTAGCCGGGTCTGCCTTGAGTTGTTGGCAAAAGTCGCTACCATCCCCATCGGGCAAAATTCTATCCAGCAGAAGGATATCCGGGCGGGATAGCTGAATCGACTGCGCCGCCTCCTGTAACGACACGACGGAAGCGGTAGAAAAGCCCTCCTTCTCCAGGAGATGGCGGTAAAAGCGGGCTATGCTGCTATTGTCTTCGACGATCAGAACGTGCATTTTATCACCTGTCTGCCCAGCCAATGGATAAGAGTGGCTAGGCTATCTGTCTCAATCGATATTTGTGCGCTTTTTTGTCAGCGCAAGCAACGTCGTAAACAGTCGTTCATTGTCCAGGGTTTTGCTGAAGAAGAAATCCGCACCCAAACGGGTACACTCCATCCGGTACTGATGGTGGCTATAGGCGGTAAAGATCATCACTACGGCCTGGTTGCCCTGGGCGCGCAGGGTCTTCAGAATGTATAACCCGTCCGGCCCAGGCATATGCAGATCGAGAATCACTACATCCGGTCGCAACTCTTCCAGCAGGCGCAGGGCATCCTCGGCATTGCCCGCCCTCCCAACCACTTGCATATCGGCATAGTGTTCAATCACCTGAGTCAGCGCATCCCGAATCAGTTGATTGTCATCCACCACAAGAATACGCAGCACAGATTCCGCATCAGTTCCGTCAGGTGGTTGCCTAGTCATTGGTCGTCCATTCGCGCGTGATGAAGCTGGTAGTTGTTTAATCATCGTAATCACACGTTTTTGTTATGGACAATGCTATGAATCGTCAGGCCAACCCCACTTGTGGGTGTGGTGTGTCAAAGGGTAACTGCTCACCCCCACCCAACCTCCCCCACTGTGGGGGAGGAGTCGCTCCACTTCCCTCCCCGGAATGGGGAGAGCTAGGCTGGGGTGGCTGAACAGGTACGTCAAAAGACACGGCGATTGGGTTTTGCGTCGAAGATGCGCTGTTTGTCCAGAACTTACCAGTAAAGTCTAACATTTTGAAGAGAGAATGTCTGTCAGATAAAAAACAAAACCCGTGTCAGTATTTATCTGACACGGGTCTTCGTTTCTGACACAGGGGCGGGAGGTCTATAAACTGACATTTTGTCACCCTGTCACCCGGTCATTTTGTCGCCTTGTCAAGCATATAGTGTCGGGCTTCGATCCCCTGAAAGCGTTCTGCTTCGATCAGAACCGCGTGTTCCTCCAGCCAGCCGTCCATCAGCCTGCGCCCATCCCAGGAGTTGGCCTCTGCCAAAAGCAGCCACACATAGCCAAAGCCCTCTGTCATCTGTTGCATTGACCTGTCCACCTCGGCCCGGGCCTGCTCATCCGACAGCCCATTGTGGGTCCACAGCCCCTCGGCCCAGGGCGCAAGCCGGGCCTCGCTTGCGACGAAAGGGTCCTTGCCGAAGTCGCTGGTATAGTAGCGATAGGCGTGGTGGGTGTGGGGTATTTGCAGAATCAGAAGCTGATCCGGTTGGCGGCGTTCCGCCACAAAGTGGACAGCCTCGCGCAATTGGGTCTTATTGGGTACAGCGCTCTGTTGCCAGCCATTCAGCCCCCACTGGGCCGCCACAAAGAGCAGCAACGCCCCGGCTATCAGCCGCGCCCAGCGCCCCCCGCTGTGGTGGACCACCCGCAGGCCCAGAGCCAGCAACAATACAAAAGCCGGTCCAATCCAGATCAGATAGCGGTCTACAAAGAGGGGCTTTATGAGGCTTACGCCGTGGAGCAGCAAAACCGGCCCCACCAGCCAGACCGCCAGCATTGCCACCCGCAGAGCAGGCGCAACCGGCAGCAGGGGTGAGGGGCTGGCCTCCACCTCCTGCTCTGAGGGACCCACCAATAGTCCGCCCAACACCAGAAAGACCACCGGCACAATCCAATAGATCGACCGTTGGGCCAGGGCCGCCCCCGCGTGATCCAGCAGCAACACCCGCACCACATCCGTGAAAGGCGTAAAGGCATACCCCGTCGCGTAGTCCAGAGTAGTCAGATAGTGCCACTGCCACCAGAGCAGGGGCAGATAGGGCAGCACAAAACCACTCAGCGCCACCGCGTACCCCCGCCAGCGCTCCCGGTTGAGAGGCCAGGCCAACAGAAACCAGACAAAGTGGACAGGGATAATCAGCGCGCTGAGCAGATGGGTGTAGATGCAGACAGAGGTGAAAAGCAGATAGAGCAGCCAGCGGCGCAGAGTGCCCCGGCGCATGGCCTCCAACCAACTCCAGGTAGAAACCAGCACAAGCGCCACCACCAGCGCGTACATCTTGCCTTCCTGGCTATACCAGAGCTGATAAGGATTCAGCGCCAGCAGAAGGGCGGCCAGGAAGGGTCCATTTGCCAGGTTCAACTGACCGCTGCCGGGCAGCAGGCGGCGGGCCACCTGCCAGAGCAGACCGATGGAGAGCAGGCCAAAGAGGGCCGATGTATAGCGCAGGGCATATTCCGACGAGCCAGCCAGGGCAAACCAGGGCCGCATCAACAAAAAATAGAGCGGGCCATTCTGGGCCGGCGACACAAACATCGAGACTGTCTCCGCCAGGGGGCGGATAGCCAGCCAGATCACATCCACCTCATCCCGCCACAGGCTCTGGCTGGTCAGCCCGTTCAGCCGCCAGCCAAAAGCCGCCAAAAGCAGGAGCAGCAGCCCCACTCTCTCCCTGTCCCCGCTGGGGGGGGTACTCTGTTTGTCATCCACTTGCATCAGCCAATCCGTTTGCCCATATAAATATCGGGCCGTCCACGTCCATTGGCATCAGGCATAACGCCAATAATCGTGTAGCCCTGTTTCTGATAGAATTCGAAGGGATGTCCGTTCAGGTTGCGGATTTCGGCAATCTGCCGCCAGGTATCCCTATAGAGATCGACCCCGGAGAGGCTGGTGGCGTCGGTCACATCATCCGTGCCCAACTGCACAGTCAGTCCACCCCGTTCCTGCACCCGCGCCTCGAAATCGGCCACCAGCGCCCGCCCCACCCCGCGACGCTGCCATTCCGGCGCAACCAGCAGGGGGTGCAGCTCCCATACGTTGCCGCCATATTCTGGAATACCGCCAATCCAGCCAATCACCTGGCCCTGGGCCAGGGCCACCCGCACAAAGCGCGCCGGGTCCAACATCTCGGCCACCTCCTGCTCGGCTTCGGCCAATGTGGCCCAGGACCCCTGAGGCGCAAAAACCCGCTGCAGCAGTATGGCGGCCTGGGCAATCTCCTCTGTCATCTGGGGTGTCAGGTCGCTAATGCGATAATCAGCCATTGTTTGAATCCGTATAGAAGTCCGACTTCTCGGAAGAAGTCGAACTTCTGTCTATATCCCCGACAGCCTGCTAGGGCAGGGACGACGGCCAGGTGTCATCGTCGGACGGCAGACCGGGCCCGTTCCCTTTGCCCTGGCGCGGCCCGCTGTCGTCGGTCTCTTCGGGGACAATCGCGTAGAGATCAAAACGGCGGCGGTTTTGGCGATAGAAACTCAGCCCGGCCACTGTGCCGGCCACAGCAAAAAAGAGCAGGGAGCCGCAGGTGAACCAAATCCACGCGGCCGATGTGAGAGCAGCACCCACCACCTGCCCGGCCAATCCATAGAGCGTCGGCGCCTCTGTCGGTGTGGGGACGACAACCGGGCGCGGGGTCGGTTCGGGGATCGGTGTCTCTGTCGCGGGTGGCAGAGGTGTCAGTGTAGGTTCGGGCGTCGGTGTGTCAGCGGGAACTTCTGTAGGGATGTCTGTCGGAATCTCTGGCGGGGTTTCCGTCGGCACTTCGGGTGTAGGTGGAATGGGCGTATCTGTGGGCGTCGGGGTTGGGATATCCGTGGGTAGTTGGGGCGGCGTCTCCGTCGCCGTCGGCTGGTCTTGGGGCGAAAAAGGCGAATTCTGGGCCAGACCTACAGCCTGGATATGACCCGTGGCCAACCAGGCGACAAGCACCAGCGCAATAGACGCGGCCAGCAGCAGGCCCAGGCGTCGGGGCAAAGAAGGCAGCACAGAGACTTACTCCCGCCGCCGGGCAACGAGCACAACGATAACGAGCACAACCAGCCCTGCCAGCAGCGCGCCCACCAGAATCAAACTGGGCTGGACCTGGGCCGGGTTGCCCAAAGGAATCAACGACTGCTGGGGAGTGCGCTCCCCACTGGAACTCTGGGCGGCAGACGACGAAGGGCCAGACTCGGCCTGGGGTGGTGGCAAGGGCGAAGGGGTATCGGTTGGCAGAACTTGCGGCTGGCTCTGGGGCAGTGGCGTGGCGACGGTCAGCGGCGAGAGGGGGGAAATTTGGGCCGCAACCGCCTGGGGGTGGGCAGCCGGTGCAAGCAGCACAACTGTACACAAAGCCAGAAGACCCGTCAGGATCAACAGACCGGCGCTACGTCGATAAGAGAAAAAACGTGCAAAACCCATAGGCCGATGCCTTCAGACAGAACGTGCGCGTCAAGAAATAATTTCCGGAGATTCAGTACAGCGCCCCCGGTTCATCTTATTTCTCGACACCCATCAGGTGTTCCCGACACGCCGAACACAGATGAAATTATACACAGCAAGAGCGTGAACAAACAAGTAGCGGCTTATCGCCGACGCGTCTTATTCTCGTAACCAGAGACGCTTGGGTGATAGGCCGGGGTGTAACCAGCAGTCAGCATAGCGGCGATAGACCCCGGCGTCAGGAGTCTGAACAGCCCTGGGTCCAGCGCTTCCGTCGGCTGGGCGTAGCCCTCAGGCGTCCACGGCCAGAGAAGATTGTCGAAAAAGAGCAGGGGCTGGTCGCTGGCTTCTCCGATCACAAAGACGCCCTCGGGCAGATTGGCTAACTTTGCTGGGTAACTGCTCACCCCCACCCAACCTCCCCCACAGTGGGGGAGGA
>ERZ761609.3509-NODE-3509-length-10206-cov-5.768693_pt1 | contig 10206 bp, 7 predicted proteins | sample MGYA00511163_ERZ761609 | MGnify/ENA primary metagenome ERZ761609 (study PRJEB28899, sample SAMN02445070) | bioreactor sludge metagenome | biome: EBPR sludge | place: Australia: Brisbane, Thorneside Wastewater Treatment Plant | collected 2011-12-16 ... | reverse complement strand
TCCCTACACGACGCTCTTCCGATCTGTGTAATATACGTCACCTGTCGATTCCCGCTGTTCGGTCGTCACTCGTAACCTGCGGGAAAGACCTTTGGACGCTCTCGGCGCCAACCGAGAGCGTCCATATTATTTTTTAGAATGGAATGTCGTCATCTACAACTGGTTTTGTGTGATGTTTCTTTAGGTACCACAGACCATCGTCGCCCCTTTCAAATCGGTCCGGATTGCTTTCGAGCGCTTGCCGCACGCTTGACCAAGATAGACCAGACGTGTCCCGAATTTCCGCTGCTCCCAAACCCTTCCCTTTCGCTTCAGACTCGCCAATCAATTGAGTTATAATTTTTTCGTTGTATCCGCGTGGATTGCGCTTACGGACTACGTTCGATTTGCCGTTGGCCGGGGTTAAGAGGCGACGAAGCTCTTCCTGCTTCGCCAAATTCTGCGCAATCTTCCCTTCGATCAATTCTTTGTCAGCCAAGTAACGTTGGCGCAATTCTTCGAGCGTCGCGATGTTTTCCAAGATTATTTCACGCGTCATATCGACCATTTACGGAACTCCAAGTGCGCTATATATAGCATAGATGTTATTGTCGCGTCAATGTTGTTTATGCCAACATCCGGAGATGAAAACAATAGACTTGTAATTTTTTAAGTCATTAAAGCCATGGATTTTTAACGACTAGCTTGATTTATTATATTTTAGCACAATTCAATTTTTGATGGTCAAACGTCGTAGTGGTTGACGAAATAGGTGGATAGATTCTTGCAGGCGGGGGATTTCGCACTAGCGTCTACTATTTAGTATACCTTCTTGGATACCATTTGTTACCTTATGGACGGCCTGATAGATGCTGGACGACGCGAAGCCACGCGGCGACAAACATAAGCGTAAGTCAATCGTTTTTCCCCAAAGGAATCCGTTGCGTTTCAGGCGGATGCTGAAGTAAAATGTTGACAGATTTCGTTAGGGAGTGTGATCCAATGCGATACCTCGTTCTCATTTTGGCCCTGGCGCTGGTGCCGTCCTGCGCCACGCAATCGTCGTATTACGACCTCGACTTCTGGGCGAAGCCGAATTTCAAGCGCGCGGAAGACCCGGCGAAGCCAGCCGATGCCGCGCCCGATCTGACCACGCCCGCCGAAGAGTCGGCCAGCAGCTAATCCGCACTTTCAACTCGGATAGCATGCGCGCTTGATCCATTTCGCGATTGAGCGTAGAAGGTTGCTTGGGAACTGTGTTTATTCCGGGGCGCCTTCCATGAAACGATTCCTTCCTATTCTCTGTTTCGCTGTCTTGCTCTGCGGATGCCAGACAGCGCCAGTTGTCCACAGCGACAAACTCACCCTGCCTGGGATCTTTGGCGATGGCATGGTAATGCAGCGCGGAAAGCCCGTCGCCATTTGGGGCAGTGCAACACCGGGCGCGCGCATTCGCGTTGCGATGGCGGATCAACGCGCGGAAGCCATGGCCGGTGAATCCGGCGCATGGCGCGTCTATCTCGGACCATTCACCGCGGGCGGTCCGCATACACTCACCATTCGCGCAGGCAAATTGTCGCGCACGGTAAATGATGTACTCGTGGGCGAGGTCTGGCTGTGCTCGGGCCAGTCCAACATGCAGATGACGATGCAGCCCGGACCCGAGGCCGTGCTCAACATCGATCAGGAACTCGCTGCCGCTACCTATCCAGAGATTCGGCTGCTCAACGTTCCCCGAAAGACGAGCTTCTCGCCATTGGAAGATGTGCCCGGCATGAAATGGGAAGCGTGCACGCCGGAAACGGTGAAATTGTTTTCCGCGGCCGGCTATTTTTTTGGGCGCGACCTTCACCGCGATCTCGGCGTGCCTATTGGATTGATCAATGCCTCGTATGGCGCATCGCCCATCGAAGCATGGACGAGCAACGAAGCCTTGCGCTCACTTTCGGAGTGGCGGCCGATCATGGACATGCTGCCGCGCCTGATTGCGGACTCCGCCGAGCGCGCCACGGAATATAAAGTCGAATATGACAAGTGGTTTATCCAGCTCGATTCGTTCGACGAAGGATACACGGACGGGAAACCACTCTGGGCAGACGCGGCATTCGATGCGCGCGAATGGAAAACGGTGAACGTGCCGGGCTATTGGGAAGACCAGGGCTTTCACACGCTGGATGGTTTCGGGTGGTACCGCAAGGAAATTGATCTGCCAGCGTCGTGGGCGGGAAAGCCTGTGCAATTGCACCTCGGCGGCGCAAACGACATGCACCGCGCATGGTTCAACGGCGAACAGGTCGGCCAGTTCGAAGAGACCAGCGGCGGGTTCACCTTGCCGCGCAAATACGAAGTGCCCGCACACCTGGTCAAAGCGGGTCGCAACGTCATCGCGGTGCGCGTCTACGATCTCGGAAACATGGGCGGCTTCGTCGGCGCGACGACCGACTATCATCTCGACCTCGACGGCGGCGCACCCACAGACACTATCTATCTATCCGGTGCGTGGATTTTCAAGCCTGGTATGGAAGTGGGGAAGACGCCGGCAAAACCCGTGCCCCCGGTCTACGTTGCCGGCAACCAGCGCATTCCTACCGTGCTCTACAACGCGATGATCTCCCCGCTCATACCCTTCGGCATCCGCGGCGTCATCTGGTATCAGGGCGAGAGCAACACCGGCCGCGCAAAGCAGTACGAGACCTTGTTCCCAAGTTTGATTCACGATTGGCGCGCGCGGTTCGCGCAGGGCGACATACCCTTCCTCTTTGTGCAACTCGCCGCGGTCACACCGGAGACCGACGATCCCAACGCGCCTTCCGCCACGGCCGAACTGCGCGAAGCCCAGGCCCGCGCGCTTTCCGGACCCAACACCGGCATGGCCGTCGCGATCGACATCGGCGATCCAATAAGCGCGCACCCGCGCAACAAACAAGATGTCGGCAAACGGCTTGCGCTACTCGCGTTGGACATCGCATACGGAAAAGAGGTTGAAGCGCGCGGCCCCATGTTCGCATCGTTGGAAATCATGGGCAGCGAAGCGCGTGCGCGCTTCACCCACGCCGAAGGCCTCACCACGCGCGATGGCAAACCCGTTCGAGGATTCGCCATCGCCGGCGCGGACGCGGTATTTCACTGGGCGGAAGCCCGCATCGAGGGCGACACAATCGTGCTCAGCAATAAATCCGTGCCGCAGCCCGTTCACATTCGTTACGCCTGGGCCAACAATCCGGGCGGCGCAAACCTCGTCAACAGCGCCGGTCTACCTGCCGCGCCGTTTCGCGCCACCGCAAATACGTTGAAATAAGCCGCCAACGACCACTATACTTCCCGTCCCCGTGCCGGGGTGGCGAAACTGGCAGACGCGCCGGACTCAAAATCCGGTTCCCGCAAGGGAGTGGGGGTTCGATTCCCTTCCCCGGCACCATTTTTACCGTTGAAAAAAGTGCGCAATCAGCGCACCAAACCAAGCCATCAGCGTGTGTTCGTGGCAACCAATCACAAGAGCCTGACCACAAAAACGAAGACCCTACTACGTCCCCTGTCATTTCCTCCGCATGAATCTGTGAAAAAACTCATCGCTACTTTGGTTCCTTGTGAACCGTGGTAAAACCATACATCTCCCTGCGCGAAGCGCCACTTTGGCTATTCGACGAATCAAACCACATCCACTCCCATCGACATGAAGCAAGCAATCAAAACGATGCGCGCCACAGAAAACATCCTTACACTCCATTCAGTTGGCACACCTCAACGGTGGTAGGACGCTCGGCCTAGCAGGGTGACTCTTTGAATGGGTGCAGCGATCGCGGAGGGCGTAGGGAAGAATCACCACAGTACGCGTCGTGTACATCCATGCACTCAGCAGAAGTACGCTTCTCTCAATTCCCATGTTCCCCGTGGTGAATGATCTTCTATATCGGTCACTACGTGGCGTTTTCACACTGCAACACGCCGTGCTTCTAAGTAAGGGCGGCATCGTGCCCTTCGCGACGCTTAGTGCAGTACAAAGCCAAAGCGGCGCGACACGCCGCTTTGGCTGTGCAGCGAATCCACCTGCGTCCACTCACGCACCAAATCGAAAGGAGTTACAACAATTCCAACCCGGTCACCCCCTTGAATCGTCAAAAAATGTGTATGCACCCCCCCCCTTGATTCGACAAAAGGTTGTGCAAGAGACGATGCAACAAACCGTGCTACCAAGTAGGGACATTCACTACGACGGTCACGACCGACCGCCAGGAAAAAACAAGGCCCCCGAATTCGTTGTTGAATCCGAGGGCTCTGAGGATGCCGCACTATGATTTCAAGCAGTCAAAACATTCTCTTTCAGTGACGATAGCCGACATTCACTCGACCGCTAGCGCCCCCGAAGGACAGCGCGAGACGGCGTCGCGAATGGCGCCTTCCGATCCGTGGCTGACGTCGATGATGAGTTTGTCGTCTTCTTCGCGAAAGACTTTTGGCAGCAGCGTGCAACAGTCGCCGCAGTGGATGCAGGTGTCTTCGTCCCAAGTCACGTTGATCATGTGGTTACCTCCCGATAGCGCTAAGTATTGCCGCGCGCGACCCGGGATGCAAGCGGGTGACACGGCGCTTTGGGGAGAGTTGCACGCGAGAGTGCGCAGGAGACGCCCAAATTGAATTTGGTTTCAACCCGTGCGTAAAATGGCGGCGTTGGGCGAAAAGATCGTGGTCCCGCCTGGTGCACAGGAGCCTTTCAGCACCGCCACGATAAGACATCCGGGACGAATGGAGCGACAGCGCTGTCCATGGACTTTAGATCATACGATCCTGAAGGGTTTTACGACGAAATGTTCGAGGCTACCGGCGTGCCCAGGCCCGGAGCACAGCTTCTTGTGGAAAAAATCAATATGCTTGGCAAGGGCTTGTTGCGTGAGCGGCAAGTCGCGGCCGAGCGCGCGCTGTTCAACATGGGAATCACCTTTAACGTTTACGGCGACAGCGCCGGAACGGAGCGCATTTTCCCGTTTGACGTCATCCCGCGGATCGTGCAGGCGCGGGAATGGGAGCGATTGGAAAAAGGTCTCAAGCAGCGTATCTTCGCGCTGAACAAATTCGTCGACGATATCTACCACGAAAAGAAGATTATTAAAGACGGCGTGATCCCCGAGCACGTCATTGCGTCAGCCAAATCGTATCGACCCCAGTGCGAAGGCCTGAATCCACGACGCGGCGTTTGGTGCCATATCACGGGCACCGACCTTGTTCGCGACAAAGACGGCACGATGTATGTCCTTGAAGACAACCTTCGCTGTCCTTCCGGGGTTTCGTATGTACTCGAGAATCGCGATGTGATGAAACGCACTTTTCCACTCGTATTTGAGGCCTCCCTGGTGCGTCCAGTCGTGGACTACCCAATGCACCTGCTCGATATGCTCACGTCACTTGTACCGGAAGGCGTCGCGCGTCCCAAAGTGGTTGTGCTGACGCCTGGCATTTATAACTCTGCCTATTTTGAGCATTCATTCCTCGCGCAGCAGATGGGCGTGGAGCTGGTGGAAGGCAGCGATATGCTGGTCAAAGACGGTTATGTAGTCATGCGCACGACGAAGGGCTTTGAGCGCGTAGACGTGATCTATCGGCGCATTGACGACGACTTCCTCGATCCGAAGGCGTTCAATCCGGATTCCATGTTGGGAGTGTCCGGCATTCTCGACGTGTTTCGGGCGGGGCGCGTGGCCCTGGCGAATGCGCCGGGCACCGGCGTCGCCGACGACAAGGTGGTCTACGCGTATGTGCCCAAGATCATCAAGTACTATCTCGACGAAGACCCGATCATCCCCAACGTGCCGACGTTTGTCTGCTGGGACGACAAGGAGCGCGAGCATGTGCTTGCAAACCTCGATAAGCTCGTAGTTAAAGCTGCGAACGAATCCGGCGGATACGGCATGCTCGTCGGACCGCATGCGACTCCGGAAGAACGCGCAAAGTTCGGCGATCTAATCCGGGAAAACCCCCGAAACTACATCGCGCAACCTACCCTGTCCCTTTCCCGCGTCCCGACAATCGTCGATGATCATTTCGAAGGCCGGCACGTCGATCTGCGTCCCTACATTCTCTACGGCGAGGACATCTATGTGTTGCCGGGAGGCCTCACGCGCGTTGCGTTGAAAAAGGGTTCGCTCGTCGTCAATTCGTCGCAGGGCGGCGGCAGCAAGGACACGTGGGTCGTCGAGGAGTTAGAATAACATGCTAAGCCGGGTCGCGGAATCAGTCTATTGGTTGAATCGCTATATTGAGCGCGCCGACAACGTCGCGCGTTTCGTGGACGTCAATTTTCACCTGCACCTCGATTTGCCGAGCGCGAACGGAGAACAGTGGGAACCGCTCGTGCGCACCACGGGCGACTATGATGTGTTCATGGCGACCTACGGCGCCGTTACGCGCGAGAATGCGCTGCAGTTCCTGGCGTTCGACTTGAACAATCCGAATTCGATTGCCTCCTGTCTGCGATCCGCGCGCGAGAACGCGCGCATCATTCGCGAGATCATTCCGTCCGAGATCTGGGAACATATAAACACATTTCACATCATGGTGCGCGACGCGGCGCGCATTCCAAATATCGTCTATTCGCCGCATGATTTCCTCGCGCGCGTTCGCAGCGACAGCAACCTCGCCATCGGGTTGACGGAAAGCGCCATGCCCCGCGGTGAGGTGTGGCACTTCGCGCGACTGGGGCGGTATCTCGAACGCGCGGACAAAACGTTGCGCATCCTCGACGTCAAGACCTTTCTGGAGTTGCCTTCGATAGTGGACATAGGCGACGCCATCGATGCGATACAGTGGTCCGCCCTGCTGCGCTCGGCGAGCGCGTTCGAGGCGTACCGTAAGCGCCATGGCCGCATCGAACCGGATCGTGTTGCACAGTTTTTGCTACTTGATCGCGAGTTTCCCCGGGCTGTGCTCTTCTGCGTGAACGCAGTCGATGAATCGCTCCATGCGATCTCGCGCACACCCGAAGATGGGTACAGCAACCGCGCGGAGCAGCGTGTGGGCCTGCTTACGTCGGAGCTTGCATATGCAGATATCCAGACCATCATCGCGGCAGGGTTGCATGAATACCTCGACGCGCTCCAGGCGAAATTGAACGTCGTCGGCGATGCGGTGTTCGACACCTATTTCGCGTTGCACCCCATCTCCGCCGCTAATTCATGAGTGTTACGGTAGTGTTGGTCTACCCGCGGAAACGATGTGGATAACCCGAGCGATCCTGGTGAGTATCGTGTGGAAAACTCGGGAAGCCAAAGCAAGGCGAGCCTCGCCTTCAGTCAGCCTAACCCACAGTTGCGGCGGCGTTTATAGAAACGGCTCGTTCTCTCCGCCCCGCGCCAGTTGAACCGAATACTCCCCATTTTGGGGAGGTCTGAATCCATGTGGATAGGTCGTGGATAAACCCCGAATCGCTGTGGAAAGCGCGTGTACTACTTCTGCGCGCCCGTGTGCTTGATCGATTCGAGGCGCGGCACCGAATAGGTGCCCATGATCATCTGGTCGAGCATGCTGACATCCGTGCAGTATCGGCGCGCCTGTTCCAGCGTGATTTTGCCTTCTTTCTGCAATCGGAACAGGTAGTTCTCGAAGATCCATGAGTGCGATGTCGTCTGCTGCATGCCGATTCGAATACCGTCCGTGTCGCCGGTCATGATCGAGTCGTTGATCGCTTTGATGTCGTTGAACAGCACTTCAATGGCCGGTATGCGGCCCCCGCCAACTTTCGGCAAAAGGCGCTGACAGATCACGCACCGCAAACAATCGCGGATTTGCAGTTTCACCAGGTCGCGCTCGACGGGCGAGAAGAAGCTGACAATGCGGTTCACCACTTCGAATGCGGTGTTTGAATGCAGGGTGCTGATGACGAGGTGGCCCGTGGCGGCGGCATTGATCGCCGCGCGAATCGTGTCAGGGTCTCGCATTTCGCCGATGACGATAATGTCGGGGTCGTGCCGCAGCGCGCCGGTGACGGCGAGTCCAAATGTCGCGACGTCCGTTCCGAGGTTGCGTTGTGACATCAACGCTTTGCGGTTGTGATAGACGTACTCGACCGGATTTTCGATCGTGAGAATATGCGACGTGTGGTGGGCGTTAATGTAATCGACCAGGGCGGCGACGGTGGTTGACTTTCCGGAACCGGTCATGCCCGCGAGGAGGACGAGGCCATGGTGCAATTCCGCGAGCGTTTCCATGAGGTCTACAGGGAGGTGCAAATCCTCGAACGAGGGAATGCGTTCCGGTAAATATCGGAACGTAACGTGTGGCGCGCCAGCGGTTACAAAGCACGATACGCGAGAGTAACCCAGGCCCGCCTGGTGAAAGTTGAAGCTTGCCTGCTTGTGCTCGACAAACTCAGCCCAATCCTTTTCCGGCGCGACTTCCTGTATCAGCGCAAGAATCTGGGGCGCGGACAACACGCCAAATACATCGGAGGGAGCGATCTCGCCGTCGACGCGAAACATCGCCTTTTCACCCGGACTCAGGTGTACGTCGCTTGCCTTGTACTCGACTAGCGCTTTGAACAGCAGTTCGACGCTGACGTGATCAACGCGGAACTTCTCGCCGCGCACGCGCCACACTTCGGGGAATTGTTGCATTGCCGAATAGGCGTCCAATGCGTCGAGCGCGCGCTCGGGACTTTTGGCGTTTGGACCGGGAAAGCGGAGAATCTGCCAGCCGTCCTCCGTGGTCAGTTCGCAGTCGGGCTGGTATTCGTCGGCGATCTTCTCCATGCACTGAAGCGCATGGCCTTTTGCGTGCGCGCGAACGGAAAATGTTGTCCAGGGTCCGCTGTATTCAGGCCGTTCCGCGGTAACTTCTACCGAAGCGGAGCGGAGGGTCAACTTGCGCGGGGGACCTTCCTTTTCGATGATCTCGTGCTCGCCGACGACGCAGATATCGCGAATGCTTTTGAGATGGCCCACGCCAAGAATCCACTCGGCCACAGATGGTACTCCCCGGTTGGTATGGGCTGGCGCAACACGCCCTCGGGTGCGGCTCCCCCACGAACGCCGCGCCCACGCACCAGCAACACACTACTTCGTGTAAACGATAACCTCATCGTCGATATGGAGCACGTGGTCTTTCTGCCACTTGTTCCAATCGAACAGGTCGCTCACTTTCACGCCGTATCGCTTCGCGATCGAGGCTGGACTTTGCCCCGAAGAGACCTTGTGGATGGTCTTCTTGCCGTCCGTACTCACGGCGGTGTCAGTCGAACCCGAATTGCCAGTCTTGGGAATGGAGACAATCAGCTTTTGTCCGATCTTGAGCCGTGCAGCATCGCCGAGATTATTCCAGGCGATCAGCTCGGATACTTTCACTTTGTATTTGGAGGCGATTTCGGAGAGCGTCTCGCCTTGTTGTACGACGTGCGAGTCGACGCCCGCTGCTTTTTCCTGAGCGTTAGTGACCACGTTCTCTGCGGCAGGCGTTACTACCGCGACTTCAGCAGGCTTTGATGGCGCTGCTTCCGCGGACTCGCCGCGCACCTTCAAGGTCTGGCCCGACTTCAGCGTATCGCTCGGCGTCATGCCATTAAGCTCGCGAAGATCGCTCAGGTTCATCTTGTATTTGGCTGCAATACCCGAAAGCGTCTCGCCGGATTGCACTTTGTGCGTCGCCGCGGCGACGGGTGCTTTGGTTTCGGGCGCGACAGGCGCGGATTTCGATTCGGATTCCGTCGCTTTGGCGACTTTCAGTTTCGCGTCGACATGAATGGGATCGGTCTTCGATATGCCGTTCAGTTCTACCAGTTCATCGAGCGACATATCGTGACGCTTCGCGATGATCGCAAGCGTGTCGCCCTTCTTGACCGTGTACGACTCCGTCGCCTTGGTCGGCGCTTCGACGGGAGCCTCGTCAACCTTGGGAGCAATCTGCTCCGGAGCGGGCGAAGGCGCGGCAGACTCAGAGACGATCAGTTCCTGATTCACGCGAATGCGCGCATGCCGGTCGAGGCCGTTCCATTTCTGCAGATTTTCGAGCGACACCCGGTGCATCTGCGCGATTTCAAAGAGCGTGTCGCCCTTTTTCACCTTGTACGTCGAGGCGGTTTTTGGCGTGGTGTCGGCCTTTGGCGCTGCAGGCACTTCCGGCTCAGACTTCGGCTTGACCGAAGGTTCGGCGTCGCCGCGGGCGTCCACGGGAATCAAAAGCTTCTTGCCGACAGGGATGCGGCTGGCCGTCCGCAGCTTGTTTTCTTCCATGATGCGCTTCTGA
>ERZ761609.3508-NODE-3508-length-10207-cov-57.610126_pt1 | contig 10207 bp, 8 predicted proteins | sample MGYA00511163_ERZ761609 | MGnify/ENA primary metagenome ERZ761609 (study PRJEB28899, sample SAMN02445070) | bioreactor sludge metagenome | biome: EBPR sludge | place: Australia: Brisbane, Thorneside Wastewater Treatment Plant | collected 2011-12-16 ... | reverse complement strand
CTACCAGATGAGCGCCTTTCTCACGCGCGGGCTGGAGCTAATTTGGACACGAGTGATAGTGGGTGAAACCCAGGAAAGCGAACGTCGATAGTCGCCGCTGATCCTGCCGCTGATGATCGATGCCCGGTAACCGGCTAAATTCGATCAGACGAGTCTCTTCTTCGTGGAGCATCAGCCGAAACCTCGCCATTCGCTCCTTGAGGGCAGCCAACATCCGCCGTGCATCATCCACGTACCGAAAGCCCACCACGAAGTCGTCAGCATATCGCACGATGAGCACTCGACCCCGCGCCGTCCGCTTCCTCCACTGATGCACCAACAGGTCCAGCGCATAATGCAGAAAGACATTGGCAAGCAGCGGGCTGATGCCCGCTCCTTGCGGCGTTCCCTCGAGTGCCCTTTGCCACTCCCCGCCTTCCAGAACGCCCGCCTCCAGCCAACATGCGGATTAACCGCAGTACTCGCGGGTCGGCGATCCGGTGCGCAACCAGTGGTCGCCGCGCATCGCGGCTCTCCCGGATGCGGTTTCTCGACGTACCAGAGTCTTCAACAACGCCCTGTCCCGCCTTGGCTCGCGGTCTTGTCGCCGCTGGGGAAATTGCCTCTCCATCAAGCAAAGAAGGTCGGCAAACGCCTCGGCAGTTATCGGGGCTAATCGGCCGGCTCACAGATGCCTCTGTCTGCTCTTCGCAACGCGTCTCACGTCACACCGCGCAAGCCTCGAGGTCGGAATAGAGTCGCTGCTCGCTTGCAGTAGTGTTCTTTCAGCCCTCACAACATGGCAGTCTATCCCTGTCACCCGCTCCCTGGGGTACCCGACCGTCCCGCTTTGGATGAGACCACTGTATGCCAGCAATCTCAGATTCGAAACGGACTTATCACGTGCTCGAGGAACCGGACAACTTGACGTGCGATCTGCAGGATGCTATCTATCGTTTGGAGTAGCTGACGATGACTTTGCTCTTTCTCATCATCGCCATCTTCGTAGTTCCTGCTGTCGCCCAGGCCTATCTGGACCCGGGTGCGGGCAGCCTGCTGCTGCAGGGCGCGCTCGGCGCGATTGCCGTCGCATTTGCCGTCGTCGGCACGCATTGGCGCCGCATGCGGAAATATTTCGCCCGATTCCGGGCAAATGACGGCGATGAAGCCCGGTGATTCTTTTTATTGCCGGCCGCATCCGGCATCTTTTCGCGATCCGGCCAGCCGGGTTCATGAATTGAATGGCCGCATAATTCGTTCTCTCACTGCTGAAGCGGTCGACGAACTGCATTGTTTGCAGGAGTCCGGGCTACTTGACGAGCTCACTGCGTCTGGCTGGCTCATCGAATCCAAGTCGGTCGATTCCAGTCTGCTCCCGCTGGGCGGGCAGGTCGAATTGATTGAGCATCCTCGTCTGCCGTTCGTCTCTTATCCCTACGAGTGGCCATTTCGCCTGCTGCAGCGGGCGGCGGTATTTCACCTTGATCTTCATCTCGACTTACTCTCCCGCGGCTTTACCTTGACCGATGCCACGGCGTACAACGTGCAGTTCCGCGGCCTGCGGCCGGTCTTCATCGATATTTCCTCGCTGCGCCGCTACCGAGAAGGGGAGCTCTGGCTTGGCCACCGGCAGTTCTGCGAGCAGTTCCTCAATCCACTACTGCTCGATGCGTTCTGCGGCATCCCTTACCATTGCTGGTACCGTGGGGCGCTTGAGGGCATCCCCACCGGCTACCTGTGTCGGCTCCTGCCCTGGACGCGCAAGATCAACCTGCGTGTTGTGAGCCATGTGGTGCTTCAGGACTGGCTCCAGCGTTCGGCCGCTTCTCGGCAAACGGGCGAACTTCGTGCCGCAGGCCGGCGCGAGCTCTCCCGCCGCGGCTTCACAGCCATCCTCGAGCAACTTCGCAATTGGATCGCGGACCTTCGCCCCGGCGGTTCATCCGCGTCCCCTTGGCAGGATTACGAGCACACCCGGACCTACCTCGGCGAGGATTGTGCGCAGAAGTCAGCACGTGTGGCCGCATTCGTCGAGTCGGCTCGGCCTGCGCTGCTCTGGGATCTCGGCTGCAATACCGGTGAGTACTCGCTGCTCGCTCTCCGCGCCGGCGCGGGCACCGTTGTCGGCTTCGATGCCGACGTCGCTGCGCTCGACAGAGCTTTCCGCCGAGCCGACGCACAGCAGGCAGAGTTCCAACCCCTGTACCTCGATGCAGCCAATCCGTCGCCGGATCAGGGTTGGCGTCAGCGCGAACGTGCTGGATTTCAGAGCCGCGTATGCGCAGATGCAGTTCTCGCCCTGGCATTCGAACACCACCTCACCATCGCCCGCAACATTCCCTTGCCCGACTTCCTGGACTGGCTTACCGGGCTCGCCTCACGCGGCCTCGTCGAGTTCGTTGAGAAAAGCGAGGAAACAGTGCAGAGGATGCTCGCGCTGCGCGCCGATATCTTCGCCGATTACACTCTCCCCAACTTTGAGAACCTGCTGGCTGATCGCGCCCGCATTGTCCGGAAGGATCGCATTGGCGCCTCCGGTCGCTGGCTGTTTGAATACCTGAGACAGCCATGAAGGTGCCGTGGCTCGTAGTTCTGTTACGCTATCTGGCTTTGTGGAGTTTTTCCGTCTCTCACCCGCTGTACGACACCTTCGGCCGCTCGCCTGAGTTTTTCGTCGCCCATCGGGCCGACCGGTCCTCGCTGGCTTTGGCGATGGTAATGCTGAGTTTTGTCCCTCCGGTGTTGCTTTGGCTGACTGAAGCCATCGGCCGCCGCATCTCCCCCTTGCTTGAGCGCGCCGCCTGCTGGACCTTTACGACAGTCCTTGCGGCTCCTGCCGCCATTCAGTTTCTCCGCCTGTTCGGGATACCCGGCACCGGGGAAGTGGCACTCGCCTTGGTGGTTGGGGTTCTGATTGCCGCCGCCCTAGTGCGAACGGACGCCGGCCGCATCGCCGCCGCGGCGCTCGCCTCGCTGGCCATCATCTCGCCGGCGGTCTTCTTGTTTAACTTCAATCTGTCGCTCATTCTCGATGCAAGGGTCGGACTCAATGAACAAAGTTGGCGCGCCGCGAACGGCACGCCGGTCATCCTGCTCGTATTCGACCAGTTGCCTACGGCTTCCCTGCTCGACGACAACCGTAACCTGGACGCGGTGCGCTGGCCTGAACTGGCCCGTCTTGCTGGCATGTCGACCTGGTATCGCAATGCCACCTCAGTCTCGACCGAGACGGTATACTCGGTTCCATCGCTGCTTTCGGGTGCCTATCCCAGCCATGGGCTTCCACCCACCCTCGCCGCGCATCCCCAGAACTTGTTCACGCTGCTTGAGGAAACGTACTCGATCCATGCGGTGGAATCCCTTACGGCACTCGCGCCAAGGGCAGGTGAGGCGGGGCGGCGCTCCATTCCGCGCACAGCCGCGGGCATTCTGGTTGATGCTGCGGTGGTGTACGGCCACATCGCCCTGCCTCCGGATCTCCGGGGCCGGCTGCCGCGCATCGACGGCCGCGTCGCGTTCTTTACGCGACCTGAGTTTCAGACGCACGTCCTCCAGGTCGAGGAGTTCGCGGCTGCTCTGAAGCCGGGCACGCGTCGCTTGAGCTACCTACATCACATGAGTCCGCATCGCCCGTGGATGCTCCGCCCCAACGGCGAAGTTTACACGTATGCAGACGTCATCCCCGGTGTTAGCCAGTTCGATGAAGCGTGGCCTACTAGCCCCGCTATCGCGCTCGGCGCGCTGCAGCGCCATCTCATCCAAGCCCGGGAAGTGGATTGGGCGATCGGCCGGATTACAGACCGCCTCCGCGAACTTGGCGAGTTCGACCGATCCTTGATTATAGTCACCTCCGACCATGGAATTACCTTCACCCCCGGGAGTCACCCCCGCCAGCCGATGGAGAAAACGTTACTTGACATCCTATATGTGCCGCTCTTTATCAAGTACCCGGGGCAGACCGAAGGGCGCGTGAGCGATGCCAACGTTGAACTCATTGACGTTCTACCCACGATCGCCGAGGTCCTCGGAGTGCAGGGCACGCCACGAATGGTAGGTTACCCACTTGGCGACCCTGACACTGACCGCGGCCAGCGCAAGACTGCCCTCTGGGGCCTGGAGAGTTCCTACGAACGGCAGCAATGGACCGTCACCGGCGGCGGAGAGTTCGGCAGCATCCAGCCGCAAACCTCCTCCATGTTCGTAGAACCCGATGGTTCCTGGATCCGCCCGTTCACGCCTTGCGATGACCTGCTCGGCGCACCCTGGGAAAGCGTGGCCGCGGGGTTCCTTCCACGAGACCGGTTCCATGTGCACGTGAACCGCGAAGAGGCTGTCGAAGGCACTGGCCCCAGCGAGTATGCCTCTGGCTGGATTGTCGGGCGGATCCGCCACGATCCGTCCTTCGACCCCGAGCCCCTCGTTGCCGTCTCCGTGAACGGGCGAATCGAGGAGATCAGCCGTACCTACAGTACACGCAAACTGGCGAACGGCTTCTCCGTGCTGCTGCGCAAACCGCTCACCGGCGATGCAGCGATCGACATCTTCGACCCTGCGCACCCCCGGTGCGGAGCGGCCGGACCAGCACTTGACGCCGCCGTCCGGCGTCTCACGTTTTCCAGCCGCGACCCGGGCGATGTCTATGGCAGTGGCTGGTCCGGGATCGAGGCCTACAAGATTCACACCCTGCGTTGGGCCATTGGTCCGAAGGCCCAGTTGCACCTCCGCCTGCCTTCCTCGGCGGTTCACCTGCGGATCCGGGCTGCGACACACTCCGGCAATCCTAGCCAGGTCCTTACCGTGAAGGTGAATGGCCAGACAGCCGGCCAGATCGTCATCCCCGTCGTCGACCTCGCAAACTGGCTCCCCCCCATCTTAATTCCGGCCGATGAGGGCCGTCCTCGTACCAGCCTCGTTGAACTCGAATTCGCCCAGTTCAACAAACCCGCCGGCTCAGACCCGCGTGCGCTCGCTGTCTCGTTCCACGAGTTCGTTATCGACGCCACCCCGTAGCGCCGTTCGGGGTTGGAAACCACGTGGTTGGACTGCACCTCAAGCGTGAGATACAAAGTCCAGTTCCAGCCCCCCCCGACTTTCAGGCAGGCGGCTCTCAGTCACAGTGCTACAGATTGGAGAGATGGTCGAGTATAGGCTGAGCGCAGCGCAACGGCGGGAAGGGCCGTCGCCGAATTGCGGGTCCTCCCCCGTCGCGATCCCGAAGTCGTCGACAAGCCCCGGCGCCGCTCTTTTGCCGCCAAGTAAAAGCTTCGCATTCTCCAGGAGGCCGACAACGCCCGCTTCGCTGGCAGCTTCGGCGCCCTCCTGCGCTGCGAGGACCTGTACTCGTCACATCTGGTCACCTGACGGCGCCAACGCGAGGCCGGCACCCTCGAGGCCCTCACCCCCTGCAAGCGCGGCCCCAAGTCCAAGAGCCATCCCCTCGATGCGAAAGACAAAAAGCTCCGCCGCGAGAATGAACGCCTCACCGAGCGGCTCGGCAAGGCCGAAAGCATCATCGAGGTTCAACAAAGGAGTGGCGGCCCTGTTGGGCTGCCCACTCCCGGAATCAGACCCGGATGAGAACTCCTGATGCCTGCCGCCGCCGGACTCGCCCCCACCACCGGCGTCAGCCCCGCCGGCCAAGCCCTGCAGGGACCTCCAGTTTCCTACTATCGCTGACGCAACGGGCCGCCGGTCAGTCCCCCCGCACGCCCCGCCCCCGAGCGGCCGTGCCCTCACCCCGCCGAGCAAACCGTCGTCTTTGGCCACCCCCACACGGAGCGGTTTCAGAACCACGCACCCGCTGCAGTCTGCGCCACCCGGGTTGACGAGGGCCACTCTTGCTGCTCGCTCCGCACCATGTGCCGGCTCCTCGGACAGCGTGACAAATCGCGCGAGCGACGCGACCTTCTCACCCATCCGCCCTATCACAAGCCCGAACTCCCCGCCACCCGCCCCAATTAGGTCTGGAGTTGGGGCATCACCAAACTGTACGGGCCCACCAAGTTGACCTATCCATTAGCATTACTTGATCCTCGACGCAGTCAGCCGCTACATCGTCGATTGGATGGCGGTGCCGCGCTAAAGTGTCGAACTCTTCAAACGCCTCGTGAAGGACGCTTGCGTCAAGCAGAACATTCAGCCCGGCCAACTCACGGTCCACGCCGACCTCGGCTCGGCGATGACATGCAAGACGTTCGCCTCCCTGCTAGCCGATCTGGGCGTGGCCAAAATCCTCAGCCGGCGCAACGCCTTCGACGACAACCCGTATTCGGTGAGCGACATAAGGAGCTGAAATGCCGGACAGCTTCGGCCCAATCCAGGACTCGCGGGCCTTCAGGCACCATATTCTTCCCCCGGTACAACGACGATCACCGGCATTCGTCCCTCGGCCCGGTGACTCCAGCTCTGGCGCACTACGGCTTGGCCTCGCAGGTGCGTGCACAAAGCCAGAAAATCCTCGATGCCGCCCACCGGCCGACCCCGACCGATTCGGCCGTCAGCCGCCACAGGCGCCCCCTGCACAAGAGAGTGTCTGGATCAACCAAACGGCGCAGTCGGAAAGATAAAGTCACAAAACTCAATGGCTAGTTGACTCAGGGTCGTTGACAGGCACGGCACCGTCGTAGTCACATTCCATCAGGCGACCGAAATCTCGAGTTGCTGAATTGGGATTTACTTCCAATGTGCCGAAGACCATCTATCATTGCCGCACGTTCAACATTGGCCATGCCGAATCTCCAAGTAACAACAAGTGCGATACCACCGACCAGGCAGCAACTGCCGAAGAACTCGGCCCAATTATGGGGCCGGTGGAGGGACAGTAGCAACCAACTACTCAGCGCAACTGAGAGACCGGCACAATAGCCTGGCCTTGGGGCGGCTAGAAGAAGGTCGAAAGACTTTAATCGATATTGTCGCATCATATACCAAGGAAGGAATCCAATGTAGAGCAGTGCGGCTGGGACAAATGTGCCTAGGGCAACGCCAACCATCCCCAGCCACCGGACGAGAACTAAGCTGAGAATAAGGTTGAAAGCGGCCTCAGTCACACACATCCACATCAGTACTCTGACTTGGCGAGTGCCCAGTAGTAGTTGCCAACTGATGTGCTGAAGAGACTTGAGTAGTTGCGCTGACAACAAGATATAGAGCACATAATCACTTCGAGCTGTCCAAGCTCCCGTAACGTAATTAGGTCCGATCCAAAGAGAGATGAATGTATTGCCATACATGAATAAGCCAGCAGCAAGTATTAGAGAAAACAGTGATGAAGTGCGCACGCCGTGAAGAAAACGCACTTGTAATTCGTCCAGTCTCCCAGCTCCGCTGTCGTGAGAGAAGTATGGAGTATATGATTGGGTAATGCTGGCAACCCCTTGTGCAAATACTACAACCAAAGTTGCGCCGATAGTGTAGTACGTTACCGCCTCCACCCCCAAGAATAGTCCAACCACAACAACATCTAGTCGGGTTATCATCAGTTGCGAGATGTTTATGATGAAGTTCTTTGATCCGTACATCCATAGACGTTGAACGGCCGACCAACGCATTGAGGTCACTGCCAAGGTGAGCTCAGGGCAGCACCTATAGACCAGCATTGCTTGTATAGTCCAAGTTGAAAATCTGGTCATAAAGACTATGATGCTCAGGCCAACTAACCCAAAACCATAACCCAAGCTCACTCCGATTGTAATTGCCGAAATGATTCGAATCGAAATGTCAGGCAGTGTTGCGTATGCTTGCCTCCGCAGGCCAACAAGAATCGCGTGCGACAAGGAGCCCGGCAGTGTAAGTGCAATCGTTACAGTTAAAATCAAGAAACTGATGCTTGCTTCAGCCTGATCAGGTGATTCAATATTAAATATATGAGGAAATATCAGAGAAAAAGGAATGCCTACGGCAGCTACTAAGACTCCAAGTGCTAAAAGTGTCCAGAAGGCAGATGCGATCACCGACCGAAGTTCATTTTCATCCTTGCGGCTGCTATGAAAGGCCACATAGTAGGTGACTGCGCCTCGAAGCCCGATATCTAAGAGACTAGAATACCCTGTCATTTCCGCAATAAGCGACCACACTCCGTACCTAGCGTCGCCAAGGCTTCGGATAATGATGGGGGATATAAAAAACGTTATAACTATTGCAGCAGCATAAGCGGCAATATTTATGACAGAGTTAGCTGTCAATGACAAGGGCTTGACTGCAGCCATCAGAGTCAACATAGCATACGAGGGGCGTATCTGCTCGCATCGGAATGCCTTTCTCAGCCGATCCCTATCAACCCGCGGAGAAGATCCTGGGGTCAGCTTCACGGCGGGTCAGAACTGAACAAACGCCGCCTGAAGGCGGTGGGGGTGTCCGGCAACTGAAAGTCGCGGGTTGGAGCCAATGCCCCCTGAGGACCGCCTCTTGTTCGATTGCACCAGCTTCGAAGGCACCAGATCCGCCGGCGCCGGCAGAGGCATGTGCACGTGGTCCGGCGAAACCGCCCAGCGCACGGTCACCACGTCCCGCATCTCGTAGATGTGCCGGATCAAGTCTCTCGCTCTCTCTGCTGCCCGGCCTTTGACACCTTGTAGCGGTACCTCGTGATCCACACCACGTAGTACGTGATGTCAAATAGCGCCTGCACACTTCGCGGGTACGCGACCATCCCTCCATTCTGAAGCACCTTGGTTGAAAGCAGCCCGCCTTAAAGGCGCGGGCTCTAGCCCGCATTTCTCAGTGCGCCTCAACGGCGCGGATTGCCAATGGGGGAGGGACCCACCCATGTAGTCGTCGATAGGCATGGTAGCTAACGAGCGGTTCGGTTGCCGGAGACCAAGTTGTACGGCGAGTACGGGCTGGTGAACTTGATTCAGTTGATCCCTTCGATTGCGTCTCGCAAGCGTGAGTCTTCGTGAAAGCTGTATGCGGGAAAACTGCACGTACAGTTTGAGCGGCGGACGGTGGCCAGCGCGCAAGCGCGCCACCTCCGACCCGACACCGCTGAAGCCGGGTAATTCCGGTGGAGGGAAGGGCCCTCACTTCTGGTGCGCTTCGGAAGAAGCAAAGGTGAGGTGATTGGCGATGAGCCTGGAAACACCGTTGAAGATCCGGATGCTTCAGAGGAAGCTGTATCTCAAAGCGAAGGCCGAGCCGGCCTACCGCTTCTACCTGCTCCACGACAAGATCTATCGGGAGGACGTCCTGGCCCATGCGTACGCATGGGCGAAAGCCAATCAAGGCGCGCCGGGTGTGGACGGGCAGACCTTCTGGGGGATCGAGTCGCTGGGGCGGGAGCAGTGGCTGGCAGGCATCAGGGATGATCTTCGCGCCAAGACGTACGAACCACAACCGGTGCGGCGGGTGCTGATCCCGAAGCCCGGAGGCGGCGAGAGACCGCTCGGGATTCCGACAATCCGGGACCGGGTGGTGCAAACTGCCACCAAGCTGATTCTGGTGCCGATCTTTGAGGCGGACCTGGAACCGGAAGCCTATGGCTACCGGCCGAGGCGCAGCGCCCAAGACGCGATCCGGAAAGTGCACAAGCTACTTTGCGCAGGCTACACCGATGTGGTGGACGCCGATCTGTCGAAGTACTTCGACACAATCCCGCACCGGGAACTGCTGTTATCAGTGGCCCGGCGCATCGTTGACCGGGATGTGCTGCGTCTGATCAAGATGTGGCTGAAAGTTCCGGTGGAGGAGCGGGATGAGCGTGGCAACCGGCGATTGACGGGAGGCAAGAGCGGCAGCCGAGGCACGCCGCAAGGCGGTGTGATCAGCCCGCTGCTGGCCAACCTGTACATGAACCGGCTTCTGAAGTATTGGCGGATGACCGGGCGGAGGGAAGCGTTCCGAGCCGAAGTGGTGAACTACGCCGACGATTTCGTGATCCTTAGCCGCGGACACGCGGCTGAAGCACTGGATTGGACGCGCGGGGTCATGACAAGGATTGGGCTCACTCTGAACGAGGCGAAAACCGCTGTCAGGAAAGCACGCAAGGAGAGTTTTGACTTTCTCGGCTACACGTTTGGGCCGCATCGCTATCGGAAGGATGGCCACTGGTACTTGGGGGCCAGTCCGTCGAAGAAGAGCGTGCTTCGGATCAAGGCCAAAGTGGGAGACCTGTTGCGACCCAGCAATGTCGGGGCTTGGGATGAGGTGCGAGACAGGCTGAATCAGATTCTGAGAGGCTGGTCTTGGTACTTCTCCTACGGCACGCGGTTGATGGCATATCGGGCGGTCG
>ERZ761609.3507-NODE-3507-length-10207-cov-59.255024_pt1 | contig 10207 bp, 9 predicted proteins | sample MGYA00511163_ERZ761609 | MGnify/ENA primary metagenome ERZ761609 (study PRJEB28899, sample SAMN02445070) | bioreactor sludge metagenome | biome: EBPR sludge | place: Australia: Brisbane, Thorneside Wastewater Treatment Plant | collected 2011-12-16 ... | reverse complement strand
CCCAGATGGCCTTCAATCGCACCAGATATTTCCACTACCTCCGCCTCCTCGGCGAAAATCTCGAGTACGGCGAAACCCTCGAAAGAATGCTCGGCCAACTCGAACGCAGCTACATCCGGACTCTGAACTCCCTCGAATCCCGCCGCCGCCAGAACCCCCAACTCGGCAAACCCGACAAGCTCATCATCCAGTGGATCGACCCCCGGACCGGCAAACCCTGGCGCACCGAACCCGACGATCTGGAACCAAAAACCGAAGGAACGAACCCACCAACTCCAACAAAACAAGAGCCCGAGTCCCGGCAAGTGCGCCGCCGACGCGAACGCCTCGAACGCAAGAAATCCCGCGCCAGCGACGATATCCGCGACGGAGTCTACGGGTGAGCGATGTGGAGGGCCGGTGGACTACGGTCTCTCCCGATACAATGTTCCACGACGAAGGAGAATTCCCATGCACGAATTCCAACTCTGGATCAACGGCCGCGAAACGCAGGGAGACCGTGTCCGAACCCTCGTCTTGCCTTACGACCAGTCCCCCATTGCCCGCGTCCACGATGCCGGTCCGGCCCAACTCGCCGATGCCCTCTCCGCGGCCCACCGCGCCGCCCGCATCATGCGCGACCTGACCGCCGCTGAACGCGCAGCCATCCTTCGACGCGCTCACGCCCTGCTCGAAAACCGGCGCGAGGAGTTCGCCCGCACGATCAGTCAGGAGTCCGGCAAACCTCTGCGCGAAGCCCGCCTTGAATCCGCCCGCGCCGCTGAGACTCTTCTGTTTTCTTCGAGTGAGGCCCTTCGTCTCGCCGGCGAGGTTGTCCCCATGGATGCCGCCCACGCAGGCGCCGGTCGTCTCGCCTTCACCCTCCGCGAGCCACTCGGCGTCATCGCTGCAATCACTCCCTTCAATTTCCCCCTCAATCTCTCGGTCCACAAGATCGGACCCGCCCTCGCCGCCGGCAATGCCGTCGTCCATAAACCCGCCTCCACCACCCCCCTCAGCGGCCTCCTCCTCGCCAGGCTCTTCGCCGATGCCGGCCTCCCCGCCGGCGCCCTCAACGTGATCCCCGGACCCGGCGCCTCCATCGGTGATGCCCTCGTCGATGACCCCCGCGTCGCCATGGTCACCTTCACCGGCAGCGCCGAAGTTGGCTTCGCCATCCGCGCCCGCGCTGGCCTGAAGCGCGTTACCCTCGAACTCGGCAACAACTCCGCCTTGCTCGTTCATCACGACGCCAACCTCGACGACTGCATCGCCCGCGCCATCCCCGGGGCCTTCGCCCACTCCGGCCAGGTCTGCATCTCCGTCCAGCGCATCTTCGTCCATCGCGACGTCTTTGACCGCTTCTGCGAACAGTTCATTGCCGGCGCCGCCGCGCTCCGCCTCGGCCACCCCCTCGACGAGGAGACTCAGGTCAGCTCCCTGATTACCCCCGCCGAGGCTGAACGCGTTTCCGCCTGGATCCGCGCCGCCGCCCAGGCTGGAGCCCACGTCACCGGCGGCGACCTTCACGGCCCCGCCACTCTTTCTCCAGCCGTCCTCACCGAGACCCCGGAAAACTCCGATGTCTGGGTCAAAGAGGCCTTCGGCCCCCTCGCCTGCCTCCGCTCCTACTCCGATCTCGACGACGCAATCGCCGCCGTCAACCGCTCGCCCTACGGCCTCCAGGCCGGCATCTTTACCCGCGACCTGTCAACCGCTTTCTATGCCGCCCGCGAAGTCCACGTGGGCGGCTTCCTGATCAACGATGTGCCCCAGTTCCGTGTCGATCAGATGCCTTACGGCGGCGTCAAACTCAGCGGCACCGGGCGCGAAGGCCCTCGCTATGCCATCGAAGAGATGACCGAACCCAAGCTCGTGAGCTGGCGATGGTAGAGGTTTACCCCATGAAGTCGAAGAGCGACCGCGACTGGACCGAACTCCGCATCCTCAGCGCCGCCTCCCGCTGCAACATCAGCGTCTGGCTCTCCAGAATCGACTCCGTGATGTCGGCATCTTCCATGCAGCTCACCTCGGCCGCCAACCGGAGCCGTAGTCGTGCTCCCGTGTCCGTCGCCTCGGAGATCTGGCTCTGGACATTCCCATAGAAGCTCAACGCCGAGTTCAGATGTGCCGCGTGCCCGGCCAACGGAGCCAGCGCCGATTTCATCGCATCTTCGTCGTTCGCCAGCATCGCCTGCCGGAGCGTTTCAATCGCGGCGAACACACTCCGGCCCGGGTCGGGATGATCGAAGATCTCCTGGGCGCTCATGCCGACTTTAAACAGCACTCCCGTCGGGTGAAGGGCCTGCCGGCTGGCCGCCGTGCCCTGGTAGACGCCCCAGGGCGGCGACTGTTCCAGATCCGCCGGCGAGTAAGCCAGGTCATTGTCGTTGTCTCCCGAAAACACAAACCGGTTGCCGACACTCGTATTGGCGATCGCCACCAGTCGCTCGAGCACCGAGCCGATCTGGCCCGCAATCCGCTCGCGGGTCAACTCGTTCTGAACCCCGCTCGCGCCGCTCATGCCGAGTGTCCGGACTTCATCGAACAGCCGGACGGCGTTCTGAAGCGCTTGTTCGGCGCCGTCGGTCTCGCTCTTGATGCGGACCAGATTCGTTTGCGTCTGTTCCAGGCGGGCCAGATCCGCGCGTGCCTGCAGCAGCGCCGAGACCGAATCCGGTCCGTCGGACGGGGTCACAATCCGGCGGCCGGTGGCCACCTCGCGCTGGGCGCGCGCAAGCCTGGTTTCAATCTGCTGGAGTGAATCCAGGAAGCGGGAAGCGGAAGCATCGACAGTTCGGAAGCTCATGAAGGACTCCTGTCAGCGGATCACCGGAAGATGGCCATCATGGTGTCCAGCATCTCATCGACGGTCTGGACAATCCGGGCCGTGGCCTGGTAGGCGCGCTGGAACTCCATCAGGGCGATGGCCTCCTCATCGAGGTTGACCCGCGAGAGTTCGTCGCGCATCTCCCGTGCCTGCGCGAAAAGCTGGCGCTGGACTCCGGCCTCATCGCGGGCAGTATTGAGATCGCGGCCCATCCGGGCGGCGAGGTTGCCGTACGCCTGAGCGAAGGTGACGCCATCAACGAGGCGCTGCTGTTCCAGACCCGCGAGCGCGAGGGCATTGCCGTTGCCGCCTGGGGCGGTGGGGCTGGCCAGGGCGAGTTCGGCCGCGGCAAGGCCGGTGGTCCGGAGAGAGCGGGCGGCGCCGGCGGGGTCGAAGGTGAACAGTCCGGTCGCGGGCGGGCTGCCGTTCTGATCGACGCCGGCGGCGAGGGTGGCGTTCACTTCCGTGGCGAACCGCTCGGCCAGCCGGTCCAGACTCTGCTGGTATCCGGGGTAAACATTGTTGCGGAGATCGAGCAGGGTGGTGAGGCCACCCCCAGCGAGTTGGGCGGTGATCTCGCGGCCGTCGTGATCGACCAGTGCCACGGCGCCACCGGGTGAAGGGACAATGGACAGCGGATAGAGCCTCTCGCCGATGACCAGGGGCGTCTGTCCGCCGACGAGCACCGAAACGCTGCCATCTTCGGCGCGGAGGAGGGTATAGTCCACCTTGCCGGCGAGGTTCTCCAGCAGGCTGTTCAATTCGGCGTCAAGGCCGGCATCGTCCTGAGCCCGGTAGTCCTGCTTGAATTGCCTGTTCATCTGCTGGAGACGGGCGGCGATCGCGTGGATGTCGTTCAGTTGGGCCTGGATGCCGCGGTCGACGGAGGCCATGGCCTCGCCGAGGCCGGCGGAGGTGTGCTGAAAGGCGCTAGCGGCACGGGAGGCCTGCTCGAGGAGGTGTTCGCGGGCCGAACCATCGTTAGGGGTAACCGTCAGGGCGGAGGCCGCCTGGAAGAAGCGGGTCAGGGCGCCGCCAATTCCCTGAGCGCCGTCGATTCCAAGAACAGGTTCGAGGCTGGCAAGCTGGATGGCGCGCTGGTCGGCGGCGCCGCTGAAGCTGGACAGGCGGCGGACACTCTGCTCGGCGTGAGGGCTGCGGGCGGACTGGGTGCCTGCGGTGGCGACGCCGCCGACGAGGCCGCGGTCGAGGTCGAAGGGCAACGGAGTCGTGATCAGGCGCTGGCGGGCGTAGCCGGGAGTGGAGGCATTGGTGACATTGGATTGAACGACGGCCATGCCTCGTTCGAGAACACGCATGGCGCCGGCGGCGTTGCGAAGAGAACCGAGTAGACCGCTCAAGGGAAGCCTCCTTTCCGGGCCCGGTCAGGCCTGCAGGTTGCAGTGCCGGCCGGCGCTGCGCAGAACCGAGAGGGGTAGAGCGACGCCCTCGGCGGAGTAACCGCGGCGGGCGGCGATTTCGACGGCCCAGGCGGCATGAAGTTGAGCGGCGCCATCGAGCAGGCGGCCGATGCGTACAATCCGGGCCTGCAACGCGGCGCCGGCTTCGAGGAGCGAGGCGCGTTCGACAGGCGAGAAAGCGGCGGGATTGCCCTGCAGTAGGGCAGTCAGGGTCTGGAGAGGGGGCAGCGCGCCGGCTTCGAGCAGTTGGGCGGCGTCGTTCAGCCGCTGGGCGACGGGCCTTTGCAGGCAGGATTCGGCGGCGGAGACGGCGCAGGCGGTCAGACGAAGCAGTTCAAAAGCGGATGAAGACGGGGTCATGGTGCCGGATTTCTACGAGCCGAAATCACCCTCCCCGAGAGCCTGGTCGATCAGGGCTTCGGCGATTTCGCTGGGATCGGTTTCGAGGCGGCCGGCCCGGAAGTCGGCGGCGAGTTCGGCGAGGAAGGCCTCGCGAGGGGCAGAATCGGGCTGAAGGGCCCGGACGGAGGATGCCAGCGAAGAGAGGCTGACCTGATCCTGGATGCCGTTCCCCGATTGAGGTTGCAGCGGACGGCCCGTGGAGGGGTCCGCGGCGCCGGTCTGTTGGGACCGTTGTAATGGGGAGGCGTTGACGTTCGCCAATCCGTTGTCGTCGATGCGCATGGTGCTATGGTCCTTCCTGGCGCTCTCCTCTGTTGGGCGTATCGGCAAGAGGAAGCGGAGCTTTAGGAAAAAATGGGCGGGGAGACGATTTTTTTCGGGGGAATCGTAGAGGGATCCCTCCTGTCCGCGTAAGCGATTGATAATAAAAGGAAAGTGATTCGCCGGCCCGTCCAGGAAGCCAGGAGTCGCAGGGGGTCAGGGCGCGACTGAAGCCTGGACGAGTTCCACGCGGCGATTCAGGGCGCGGCCGGATTCCGAGGCGTTCGAAGCGGCGGGGGCGACGGGGCCCACGCCCACGGCGGTCAGTTGGGAGGCGGGGATGCCGTGCCGGGTCACGAGAGCCTGGACGACGGCCTGGGCGCGCCCGCTGGCAAGCTTGAGGTTGGCGGCATAGTCGCCGGTGACGTCCGTGTGCCCGGCGACATAGAAGCGGAGCGAGGGGTTCTGTTTCAGGTACGCCGAGATGGGTTGTAGCGCTGCTTCGGATTCCGGCTTCAATTCAGTCTTATTTGTATCGAAATAGAGACCATCGAGGACGACTTTCCCCGAGGCTGCGATTCCGGAAGTCAATTGATCGACGGTGACGAGGCCGGTGGCCATGGCTTCCTGCTCGATGATGTCGATCGAGAAAACGAGCCGATCGGCGGGCAGGCCGAATTGCATTTTGCCATTGACCGGATAGCGGATACTGGAGCCCTTGCGCAGGCCGACACCGACCGCGAGCCAAACTTTCCGGCCCTGCCAGGATCCCTCGGCGGAGATGTAGCCAAACTCGGTCAGGTTCCGGATGTTGTGGTAATGGGCATTGAGACGGGAGGGATTCAAGGTGACAATTCCATTGGAAGTCCGGGTGTACCGGTCACACTTGGGAGAAAGACAGGAGAAAAGAACGTTCAGATTGGAAGTGCGAATGGCCTGCTCAAAGTTCCGGTAGGCGGTCAGCAAGGTGACATTCTCGGGGCCGATGTAGACGCGCCGGGAAATCCGTCCTTCGACTTCGCGGGTTGTGTACTGGTTCACTCTGGGAATCCAGAGTCCGGTCATCAGGGGATAGCGCTCGAATTCCTGCTCGTCGAATGCGATCAGATGGGAGCCGCTGAGACGGGAAATGAGGGGGTGATCCGCAGTCCCGGGGAGGTCCTGGACCTGGGCCTGCGCAAGCAGGGCGCCGCAGAGCAGCGCGAAAAGAAGCGGGCGGGCGAGATGGCTTGGCATGAACATGATCTCCATTCCTATCGGGGAGGGCGGGGCGGAGCTTGACCGTTCGATAGTGTATCACCTTGCATAGCATTAGGTTCAGGGACTACGCCACCCTTGCGGGGGAGACGGGCTGGCGAGGTGGGCATGGGAAGGCGGATCGAAATGGGAGGCGTGTCCCTCTTCACCAAGGCGCTGTCTGGTGGCTGAGGCCGCTCGTTTGGGAGGATTCGCCTGATCTTCGAGGGTGATTCAGGCCCGAGCCCCTGGTCCCGGACCCGTCACGGGCCGGCGAATCGAAGCCTTGGACGGCCGATCACGCTGCCATCCAGCCCAAGACCTCGCCCCGGAAGTCCCTATCCCGCAGGCCGGGCAGTTGGACTGGCCCTTTCGACTGGGCTATCCTGACCACACGCTCTTTCTTCCGCCTGGGTACTTCCGATGCAACGGGACAGTCTCATTCTGGCGACTGCAATCAACGCCAGGTACACACTCCCCCTGATCGTCGTATTGCTCTCGCTGCGAGCGCACCTTCGCCCGCCGACCCGTCCCGTTCTCTATCTGGTTCAGTCCGGTCTTCCGGAGGCCCACCTCGAAATTCTGCGCAGCCTGATCGACCTTCGTCTCCTTCATCCCACTCCCGAGCAACTGGCTCTGGTTCCTTCCGATGCCCGCTTCCCCCGGGAGGCCGCGATGCCGCTGCTGCTGCCGCTGATTCTGCCGGAGCATCTCGACCGCGTGCTCTTCATCGATGCCGATACGCTGATTCTGGACGACCTCACCTCCCTGACCGAGGTGGAATTAGGCGACTCCACGCTTGCGGCTGTGCCCGATGCGGCGATCCCATCCTGTGGCGCTCCTCGCGGGGTCAAGACTGGTTCCCGCTACCACATTCCGCCCGGCAGACCGTACTTCAATGCGGGAATCCTGCTGATGGAGATTCAACGCTGGCGGACCCGGGACCTGACGCCGCTCGCCCTCGACTACCTGCGCGAGACCGGCGAGGAGGTCGACTTTCTCCACCAGGAAGCACTGAATGCAGTGGCCTGGAACCAGTGGGTTCCGCTTGAACCCCGCTGGAATCTCGTCGCGAGCCTTGCCGGGCGCTCTTATGGCCCGCCGCTGCCGGCTTCGGATCTGGAGCATCCCGCGATAGTCCACTTCTCCGGCCGCTTCAAACCGTGGCTGCACCCCGTCGGCGGCCCGTTCGCCTCCCGATACGCCCACTTCCTCGAGCAGGCGCTCCGCCTGCTCCCTGGCGGCGCCCAGCCCAGCCTCCGCGACCGGTTCTACGGTCTGTATGACCGCCGCATCCGGCGCCATGCCTACTGGCTTGAACACGCCCTCTGGAAAAGAAGAATCCTGTGACCCCCACCATCTCCGTCCTCATCCCCGCCCTGCTCGGCCATGAATCCGTGGCCGCGGCCATCGACGCGTGGTCGCGCCAGACCCGCCGCGATCTGATCGAGATTCTCGTGCTTTGTCCCGAGGCGCCCACTGGCGATCCACCGATTGACTGGCGGGATACCCCCATCGTGGTGGCCACCGGATCGCGTCCCCTGAACCAGGCCCGCGCCGCAGCGATCCGTGCGGCTTCCGCCCCGCTGGTCATCCTTGCGGAAGACCATTGCCTACCCGAACCCGACTTCATCGAAAACCTGCTGCCGGCCCTCGAGAGCGGAGCCACCGCGCTTGGACCCGCGCTCCGCCCGGGAAACAGCGACACTCTGGCGGCCCTGACGTCCTTCCTGCTCGGCTACAGCCAATGGATGGCGCCCATCGACTCCGGCCCTATCGACATCCTGCCCGGGCACAACATCATCGCGTCCCGCGCTGAGCTTTGTTCCTGGGGGCCCGAACTCGAAGACGAACTCCTGGTCGCTTCGTTCCTTGTCCAGCGCCTCCGCCGCGAGGGTGGCCGGTTTCTCATCGAGAGCCGTTGCCGGATGCGCCACTTCGACCCCTCCTCCTGGTCCCGCAACCTCCGGATCTTCTTCTGTGTGGGCCTCGGCTTTGGCGCCCGCCGGAACCGCGATGCCGGCTGGCCCATCCGTCTCGGCTACCCTCTGCTGGCTCCGGCCATCGCCGCCGCGCACTGGCTGCGGGCGTTCCGCCAGTACCGCAGGACTGGCGCTGGTTGCGGTGTCCCCGCCGCCGCCCTTCTCAACGCGATTCCGTTCGCCCTGGCGTGGGCTGGGGGCGAATCGCTCGGCGCCTGGGCGGGCATCGGTCGTGTGGCTCCCCTGCTCCACGTGAGCGAGATCAAACCGGTCTCGCGCGAGATGGCGGCGCGATACTTCCCGGGCTGATCCGGACCAGCGCCGTAAGCACCTGGAATCGGCTAACCTGAGATCAGCCGCCTTGCTACAGTTCTGGTCCCTACTTCGCCGCAATCCCAATTACCGCTACGCCTGGTTCGGCCAGACCGTCTCGGAGGTCGGCGACCACTTCAATACCATCGCGGTTTTGAGCCTCGCGCTGCGGATGACCGGTTCGGGCGCCACGGTCGGGATCGTGATGCTGGCCCGGATCCTGCCTGCGCTGCTGGCCGGTCCGGTGGCGGGGGTCATCCTGGACCGCTACGACCGCCGCAAGGTGATGATCGCCAGCGACCTGTTCCGCGGAGTGATCGCGCTGCTGCACGTGCTGCTGCTGACGATTCCGAGTCCCGGGCTGATGTACCTGTTGAGCGCGCTGCTGATGTTCGCTTCGCCATTCTTCAACGCGGGCCGCAGCGCGATTCTGCCCACGATCGCGGGACAGAAGGACCTGCACACGGCGAATGCGCTGACCCAGACCACGGCGTGGCTCACGCTGACGATCGGGACGATGCTGGGCGGCGTCTCCACCGCGCAGTTCGGCTATGAATGGGCGTTCGTGGCGAACGCCGCCTCTTTTTTCATCTCCGCCGCAGCGATCTGGCGGATTGTCAGCCCCAGCGGGCATTTCCGGCCGGAGCGGGCCACTGCGGCGCTGACGACCGCGGTCCGTTTCCAGGGCGTTCGCGAATTCATGGAGTCGCTGCGGTACATGCGCTCGCGCCCGCTCATCTTTGGCATCGCGCTGACGACCGTGGGATGGGCCTCGGGCGGGGGCGCGGCGCAGGTGCTCTTCACGCTGTTTGGGGAGGTGGTGTACCAGCGCGGGCCGGCGGGCGTCGGTCTCATCTGGGGATTCGCGGGGATTGGGCTGGTTCTGGGGGGACTGCTCGGCCACCGTCTGGGCGAGCGTTTGCAGTTCGAGGGCTACAAGAGGACACTGACGATCAGTTTCGCGGTCCACGGCCTCAGCTATATCTTGTTCGCGCTGATGCCGAACATCTGGCTGTCATTGATCTTCATCACGCTTTCGCGCGTGTCGATGGGCCTGAACAACGTGTTGAACCGGACGATGCTGCTGCAGCATGTTCCGGATTTTCTCCGAGGGCGCGTCTTTACGACGGTCGAGATGATGATGCACGCCACGATGATGATTTCGCTCGGCGCTGCCAGTTGGGCTTCGGCGATCTATCCGATCCGGACGATCGGCGTGATCGCGGGGGCGCTCAGCGCCACGACGGCGATTTACTGGGCGTGGGCGAACGCGACCGGCCGCCTGACGGAACCACCGCGCGACGATACGGCGACCGATCTCGATCTGGCGGAGCCGGTCACGTCTTCGTGAGCCGGCGCCGGATTTCGGCGAGCAACCGTTCACGCTGGGCTTCGAGATAGAAATGCCCGCCGGGCAGGCGTTCCACCGTACATTCGGCCGTAGTCACGTCGCTCCAGGCTTCCAGGTCCTCTTCGTGGAGGTTCGGCTCATCGGAGCCCGCGAACACGTCGACGGGGATCGCGAGCGGCGGCGCATCCGCCGAGACGTAGCGGCGGTACAGACGCGTGTCGGCTTCGAGGGCGGGCAGCGCGAGCGCGAGGAGTTCGGGGTTTTCGAGGACCTCGCGGGGGAATCCGCCGAGCCGCCAGACTTCCGCGATCAGTTGCTCGCGCGATGGTTCGGGGCCGGGCAGGGGCGCGCGGCGCAACAGCGGCGAGCGCGCGCTCGAGACCAGGAGATCGGAAGAGCACACGTCTGAACTCCAGTCACTGACCAATCTCGT
>ERZ761609.3506-NODE-3506-length-10208-cov-5.153846_pt1 | contig 10208 bp, 7 predicted proteins | sample MGYA00511163_ERZ761609 | MGnify/ENA primary metagenome ERZ761609 (study PRJEB28899, sample SAMN02445070) | bioreactor sludge metagenome | biome: EBPR sludge | place: Australia: Brisbane, Thorneside Wastewater Treatment Plant | collected 2011-12-16 ... | reverse complement strand
GCTGTGCCGTGCCGATCGACGCACCTGGGGTGACGATCATCGCCCGTCCCGCGGGCCGGCCGGGCGAGGCGGCGGCGCACTTCTCCGCGCGGTACGGCCAGTCGACCGGAGTCGTGATCTTCGATGACGTCTTCGTCCCGCACGAGCGCGTGTTCCTCGCTGGCGAACACGAAGAAGCCGGCTTCCTGACCACCGCCTATGCCACCCACCATCGGCATTCCTGCGTTGCCGCCCGCGCCGGTTTCGGTGACCTGCTGATCGGCGCCTGTGCCATGATGAGCGAGGCCAACGGGCTCGACCCCGACCGTTACCACCACTTGCGTGACGACATGGTCGAGCTGATCACCATTACCGAAAGTATTTTTGCCTGTGGCGTCGCAGCGTCCGTCTACCCCACGGTGGACCCCGCGGGCTGCGTCATGCCCGACCCGGTCTTCGCCAACATCGGCAAGCTGCTGCTCGCATCCAAGATTTACGACATGCACCGCCTCGCCCATGCGGTCTCCGGCGGTCTGATTGTCGCCCTGCCGGGACCGGATGAGGATCACAACCCCGAGACGCGGGCCTCGCTGCTCGCGGTCCTCGGCGGCCGGCCCGATATCCCGGCCGAGCATCGGCTCGAAGTCGCGCGGCTGATCGAGGACCTGACCGCGTCGAACCAGGGCGGATGGTACTCTGTGATCTCGCTCCACGGCGGCGGTTCGCCGGAGGCCATGCGCCGCGAGATCTGGCGCAACTATCCCGTCGCAGACCGGGTCGAGCTGGTCGAACGGTTGCTCGACCGTGGCCTGGTCGAGGACGGCCGGCGGGTGTCGAAGCAGCCGGATCGCTGTTGCGCCGAAGGCTGCCAGTCACCGCAGCCGCAGCCTCCGGTCAAGTCATGAACAGGGGCTGACCTCTACACACTCAGGAGCGTGGTCGTGCGGGATTGCCGTAGACCGTGTGACCTGCGGTGACATCCCGGGTTACGATGCTTCCGGCACCGATAATGGCACCGTCGCCAACCCGCACGCCGGGCAGCAGGATCGCGCCGCCGCCAATCCACACGTCACTGCCGATGGCGATCGGGCGGCCGAACTCAAGGCCGGCCTCGCGCGCGGCTGCCTCGTGCGGATGATCGGCGGTGAGAATCTGCACCCCGGGGCCGATCTGGGTCCGCGCGCCGATGGTCACTGCGACAACATCGAGAATGACGCAGTTGAAGTTCAGGAACACATGTGCGCCGAGGCTGATGTTGAACCCGTAGTCGCAATGGAACGGCGGACGGACGACGGCACCATCGCCCACCGCGGCGAAGCGCTCGCGAAGGAGACCGCGCCGCTCTGCCGGGCTAGCCCCCAGGGTGGCGTTGTAGCGCACCATCCACGTTCGCGCCGCCGCCTGATCGGCCTGGATCTCGGCGTCGGACGGATCGTAAAGCGCGCCGGCCAACATTTTCGCTTTTTCCGAGCCCGCCATTCCGATCTCCGAGCGCCCTGGAACGAGTGCTAGAAGCAGACCCGCCCGGGACCCTCGCCGGTGCAATTGCGGCCCATGCCTGGGCGAAAGAGCGGTTCACGCCCTTCGCCGAAAACACCCGGACGCTGGCTCCCGCCCTCGAACAGCCGGCCACGGCTACCCGGCCGCACCGGTTCGACCCCAAACTCGACCCCGCCAGTGCGGTTGCCGCCAAAAGACGGCGCGTCCCGATTTTGGCTCGGCTCAACCGTTTCCATCTGCCACGCCAGCATCGAATCCGTCGTGTCGAACGCCATGGCGCCCGGCGAGATCGCGAAGATCAGAGAGACGAGCAGGACGCGACCCAACATCATTCGACCTCACCCGTATACATGATGACTTCTCTTATCTGATCACATCTCGCGCTCAGCCGGGTCGGCTGCGGTGCCACGGGCGAACGCAGCCCGGCCGGCCGAATGATCAACGCGACTGATAAATGGTGTCAAGCCGGGCGGCAAGCTCCGGATCTTGCTGTGCAGCCGCGCCAATCTGGGCGTACTCCTCAACCGTGATACCCTTGGTGTTCTCGACCATCTTCGTCGCCTCGGCGTTGGCCTGAGCCATCAATTTCTGCTTGTCTTCCGTCGTCTTGGCCGCAGCGATTTTCGGGTTCCAGGTAGCGATCAGCCCGTCGATCTTCTTCGCTGCGTCGATAAACGCGTTCAGCTTCGCATCCGTATAACTCGGCGCGGCCGTTGCCTGCGCGAAGGTCGGGCCACTGGTCGCGCCGGCCATCGCGATGCCGAGAAACAAGGCGAAGCACAGGGCCGTCAGTCGCTTGAGCGTCCTGTTCATGTGATCTTCCTTATCGTCGTTGCGTCTTGCTTGGGATTCTGGCCGCACCAACACGGCGAATCTGTGGTCTGCCCGCGGTGCTCCTTGTTCGACCGATGTGGACGCGGGCGCCGGCCATTGCCAGCGGATCAAAAAAATAAGGCCGGAGGGCAGGTTTGCGCCTCCGGCCTATCGTCGTCCCGGCGAAGTTCGCCGGATATTTGGTGTTTTCGTCTATTCGGCCGCTGTTGGCGTTGGTTCGCCAAGAAGTGCCCGCCGTTCGACCTCAGCGAAGCCGTCCTCAGCCGCCCGCTCGGGAGCCAGCAGTGAGACGATGATGCCGATGAGGAACGACCCGGTCATGGTGAACAGACACGGATTCTTCAGCGGGAAGTACCACCACTGACTGGTGACATGCGCCGCGTGGGCTTCGATAGCCGCCTGGGCCGATGCGACCACATCCGGAGCGGAGCCAGCGGCAGCCGCTTTCGGTCCGAGCAGGTCGATCTGAATCGTTGGCCCGAGGTAGATCAACAGCAGCGTTCCGAACGTTCCGAACATGATGCTGGAGACCGCGCCCCAGGTCGTGAACCGCCGCCAGAACACAGACATGATCAATGCCGGGAAGTTGGCAGAGGCTGCGATCGAGAAGGTCAGGCCGACCATGTAGGCGACGTTCTGGCCCTGGAACACGATGCCAAGGATGACCGCGCCAACGCCGAGAATGACCGACGACAGCCGGGCGACGACGAGCTGCTCACGCTCCGGGGCGTGGCCGCCACGGATGACGTTAACCCACAGGTCGTGTGACAGCGCCCCCGCGCCCGCCAGCGTCAGCCCAGCGACGACCGCGAGAATGGTTGCAAAGGCAACGGCGCAGATAAAGCCGAAGAAGATATTCCCGGCGATCACCTGAGCCAGGATCGGCGCAGCCATGTTACCGCCGCCGCCAACGGCGAGGATTTCCTGCTGACCGACCAGCACCATCGCGCCGAAGCCGAGGATGAAGGTGATCAGGTAGAACGACCCGATCCAGATGGTCGCCCACATCACCGAAACCCGGGCAGCCTTGGCATCCGGAACGGTGTAGAAGCGCATCAGGACGTGGGGCAGGCCAGCGGTGCCGAACATCAGCGCGAGGCCGAGCGAGACCGCATCCCAGGCGCCAGTCACGACCTTCGTGCCCGGCTCGAGCACCCTCTGCCCGTTCATCTCAGCCGCCTTCGCGAACAGATTGAGCGGGTTGAAGCCGAACTTCGACAACACGATCAGCGCCATGATCGAGGCACCGCCAAGCAGCAGGCAGGCCTTGATCACCTGCACCCAGGTGGTCGCGATCATCCCACCGAACAGGACGTAGGTCATCATCACGGCGCCGACGATGATCACCGCAACGGTGTAGTCCAGGCCGAACAACAGTTTGATCAACGTGCCGGACCCGACCATCTGGGCGATGAGATAGGTCAGCACGACCGCCATGGTCCCGATCGAGGAGGCAAGGCGGACCGGCTTCTGCTGGAGTCGGTAGGCAACCACGTCGGTGAAGGTGTACTTGCCGAGGTTGCGCAGCGGCTCGGCGATCAGGAACAGGATGATTGGCCAACCCACCAGCCACCCGGTCGAGTAGATCAGCCCGTCAAACCCGTTCAGCGCCACCAACCCGGCGATGCCGAGAAAGCTCGCCGCGCTCATGTAGTCGCCAGCGAGCGCCAAACCGTTCTGGAAACCGGTAATTGAACGTCCGGCGGCGTAGAAATGCTCGGCCGTCTTGGTCCTGCGCGCCGCCCAGTAGGTTACGCCAAGGGTAAAAGAGACGAAGAGGAAGAAGAAAATGATCGCTTCAATGTTCGTTTCGCCGCCCATGGCCTATCTCCGTAGCTGAGCAAGGTCGCGATCGTAGGAACTGTTCGCCCAACCGACGTAGATGAGGGTCAGAATCCAGGCGAAGACGATCACGAGCGCGCCGAGAAGAATGCCGAGGGTCAGGCCTTCGGCGAGCACCGTGCCGAGCAGCGGCTTATCGAAGGCAACGAGCAGGATGAACGCATAGTAGGCAACCAGCATGAAGATGCTGAGCCAGATGGCGATCCGCCACCGCCTTGCGGCTAAGGCATGAAGCCGCGGGTCCGTATGAGCCATATATCCTCCCATAATACTGCATTGTCGCTTGCAGGTCGGCTGTTGAGCGCGAAAGCAATGGCAGAGCGGCCTGCCGCCGTCAACGACGGCGCGGCTGATCTCTGTGAAAGTGAGCGACAGCAGAAGGATGTGGCAGAAAAACAACCATGTTTTTCTTGCCCTTCCTGCCCGATTGAGCTGCCTCGAGCGCCATCCGGCTGAGGCAGATCGTGCCCATTTCAGTCGGGAGCGCGGTGCGTTCTGCGCTCCGGGGCACCAGTGGTTGCGTTAGATCCCGGGTTTCTCCAGGGAGGTATCGCCGATGTCCTCGACCAGCGCTGAGACTTCCTCCTGCGGGACGGCAGACATCTCCATCTTGTAGGCGAGGAACCACATCATCGCGACTCCGAGCAACCAGAACAGGATCTGCCACGCCCAGATCGAGGGAATGCCAAAGGTCCAGCCGTCGGGTCCGGCGTCCGGAGCGCCGAAGAGGTCATTGCCGATCACCGCGCCTGGTCCGATCCCGAAGAAAAACCAAGCCAGCGTCACGACCCAGGCGACTGGGATGAGGTGGCGCTTCGCTTCCGGCAGACCGGCGTGTTGGCGCAGAAAGTTGTGGTACTTCATGCGGTGGCCGTGGGCTTGGTCGCTCTGCGTGACAGCCGAAACCAAGACACAGGTCACGATGTTGAACAGGATGCCCCAGCCCGCCGAATGAATGGTGAGCGGCCACCGCCCCCACGGCTCGATGCCGAACAGGGCAAGCAGGCTCAGGCCGAAGCTGTCGGTGAAGGTCACGGCGAGCAGGCCGGCAGCGAGGCCGAGCGTCGCGCCTTCGCGGGTTATCCACGGAAAGTAGCAGATGGCCGCAAGCGGCACCCACATCTGGAAACCGAAGGCGACGGCAAGGCCACCGAGCAGAACCAGCGCATCCTTGGAGTAGGTCGCGACCAGGAGTGCGGAGATGACGATGAAGGCAACGCCGAGGCGGCCGAAGAGCTTTTGCGTTGCATGAGTCGCGCCGGGATTCAAATACCGTTTGTACAGGTCACGGGTGAGGATACCGCCGGCCGTGGACATATAGGCCGCACCTGTCGACTGCATCGCGGCCAGGGCGCACACCGCAAGGAGCCCGATGAGCCACGGCCAGTTTTCCGCAAGCATGTTGAAGTAGAACGGGACGACGGCGTCCGGACGCACGTTGACATCCGTCGGCATAACGTTGGCAACAGCCAGCCCGGCCTCGTTGACCGCCGGCTGCGCGCCGAGGAAATGTGCGGCCATGCCCTGGATGGCGGTAAAGAAGAACAGGATCAGTCCGATACCGAACGCTGAGGCCCAGACTTGCTGAGGCGCGAATGGCGAGGGGTTGGTGTTGGCGAACGACCACATGGTAAACGCCGGCGCCGACTGAATGCCCATCAACGCGAACATGTAGGTGAGGATCATGACCCCCGTCCACAGCCCGCCGACCGGCGTTTCCTTGCCCAAGCCCGCCGTCCATTGAATGACGCCGGGCACCGCGAAGTAGGCGTTGTAGTCACCCCCACCGAAACCCTTGGTCGTGCCCCACTCGCCGATCGAGGTCTCCGCCAGCCGCCCCATGGCCTGGTTCAGGGCTTCCCAGCCGCCAACGGCACTGAGCGCGATAAGCCCGGTAATGATGATGCCCAGCGCGAGCAGGACGCATTGTAGGGTATCGACGTAGGCGACGGCGCGCAGTCCGCCGGAGGCGACGTAGATCAGGACCACGATCGCCAGCACCCACATGCCGAAGTTCTCGCTGACGAGCCCAGTGGGATAGGCGCTGGTTGTGGTCAGGACGTTGAACAGATAGCCGGAAGCCTCAAGCTGAACGCCGAGGTAGGGGATCGAGAACAACAGCGCGACCAGAACGGTTAGAATGCGGATGACGTCGCCCTGGAAGTAGTCGGAGAGCATCTCGCCGGGCGTGACATAGCCGAACCGCTTCCCCAGCATCCACTGCCGCTTGAGGAAGATCACCCCAGTAAACGGAATGGTAATCGTGTAGAATGACGCAAAGGCATACTGGAAGCCGTCGCGATAGATCAGCCCGGGATGGCCCATGAAGGTCCAGCCCGAGAACGATGTCGCCGTCGCGGCGAGCACGAAGACCCACAACGAGAGCTTGCGCCCGGCAATGAAGTAATCGCTTGCTGTCCGCGCCAGGCGCGCGCCGCGAATTCCCCAAAATATGCAATAGGCCCAATAAAGAATTACGAAGACAAACAGCCAGATGACTTTTGCTTCCAAGACCGCCTACTCCTACCGTACGCGTTCCGGCTTGGGCACAGCCGCGATCCCTGCTCGTTCGCTGCGGCCGTCGACGTGTATCCGGGACCGCACGATCCGCGCCCTTATGGCTTCAACTGGGGATTTTATGGCCCAGACTCGATCGGGCATCGGCCTGTGCACGGTGACGCCTCCATCAAAAGGCATCCACGACTCGCGGATCGATCGACAAGGTCTACCCTCCCTAGAGGCCCTTTGGGCCGAGCGAGACCGGGCAGCAGAACCGCCGAGTCCCATCTTCTTATCACGCTTATATAATACTCGTTTTCACTCGCTTGTTCGTGACGTCTATCACTTCGACGCACGCTTAGCCATTACTCTACCGATAGCATCTTGTTGACAGTCGCACAACAGGCGAGAACCCCGATGCGCAGTACTCGACTTTCTACTTACGTCGAAACCCGGCCGGGAAAAGTAGCGGTGCGCAAGGGCTGCCGCGACCGCGACCACGCGAGGCGGGCAACGGCCGCCGCCGCGCTGCCGATCGTCGTCGGATTGCTGGTGTGAGCGGCGGACCCGCAACGCTGCTGTTGCCGTCGCAAGGCGACGATCGCTCGCGCATCGCGGTCTTCAGCAAGCTCGCGCGGGACTTCATGTGGCCATACGAGGACATTCTCGCCGTCCGGCCGGGAACGACCTGTGAGGACATGATCAACCGGCTTGCGAGCGCGCGGGCGCCCTGCGCGGTCGTCGTCGATGTCGGCGGTCGACCCATCGGCATCATCACCGAGCGAGACATTGTTCGACGCATTACCTACCGCGCGTCCGGCGACACGCCGGTCGAGCAGGTGATGACGTCGCCGGTCATGACCATCCGCCGGAAGGACTACCTCTACCACGCGATTGCCCTGATGCGGCGGCATGGCCTGCGTCACATGCCGGTCGTCGACGCCGACGGCCAATTCGCCGGGCTGCTGTCTTTGGACGTTTCGCTCGCCGCCGTCGACGACCGGCTCATGCGCCAGGTCGACCGGCTCACCCATGACAGCTCGTTGGAGGGCCTTCGCGCGCTCAAGGCGTCGCAGATCGAACTGGCGGAGGACCTGTTCGCCGACAGGCTGCCCGCACCGGAGATCCAGCAGCTCCTGACCCGCATCAACAACGACATCTATCGCCGCGCCGGCGAAGCGACGCTGGCACAGATGGCCCGGGAGGGCTGGGGAGAGGTTCCGGTTCCAGCCTGTGTCATCGTCACCGGCTCCGGCGGACGCGGAGAGAACTTTCTACTGCCCGATCAGGACAATGGCATCATCATTGCCGACTATCCCGACGCTCGCCATCCTCAGGTCGACGCGTTCTACAGGGAACTCGCCGAGCGGCTGTGCCGCGACCTCGATGCGATCGGCATTCCCTATTGCAACGGCTACTGCATGGCGATCAACCCGCTGTGGCGCAAGAGCCTGTCGCAGTGGCTTGAGCAGATTACGTTGTGGGGAAAGAAGAGCAATTTCGTTGCGATCCGGCTCGCCGATATCTTTTTCGACTTCCAGCCGGTGTGGGGTCACTACGAACTCGCTTTCGACTTGCGGCGGAAGGTGACCAGGCTGGTCCGCAAAAACCATCATTTCCTCCGCCAGATGTTTCAGGACAAGGTCGGCCACAACGTGGCCCTGGGCTTCTTCGGCGGGTTCGTCACCGAGCGCGAGCAGGGCCAGCACCGCGGCCAGGTCAACCTCAAGCACACGGGCACGATCCCGTTGGTCGGCGCCGTTCGCCTGCTGGCGCTGCGCGAAGGGGTCGAAGAAACCTCGACGCTGGACCGGATCCGCGTCCTCGCCGAGATGGACGTGCTCAGCAGCAACGAGCTCGCCGAACTGACCGCGGCGTTCGACCTGATCACCGCCATCCTGCTTCGCTCTCAGCTTGCCAGTAGCCGTACCGGCAAGCCGGTCACCTACTATGTTGACCCGGACCGGATGACCCGGTCCGAGCGCCAAGCTCTGCTTGATTCGCTGAAGGCGATCGACTCCTTGCGCAAGCGCGTGCACTTGGAGTTCACGGGGCAAATATTCTGAGTTCGCACGGCGGTGTTACGGTGCGAACGAATGCCGCTTTCTAAACGGGTCGCCCCGCGTCCGCCGCCTTAGTCGCCGCCGTTGCCCGCCGGGGCGTTGGCTGCCTCGGGCACGTCGCTGCTACCGCGGGCGTATGGCACGGTGAAGAAGAACGTCGCGCCCTTGCCCGGGGTGCTGCGAACCCAGATCCGTCCGCCGAGGTGCTCGACGATGCCCCGGCAGATCGCCAAGCCCAGACCTGAGCCCATCGGGTTGCCGGTATTGCCTGCGCGAACCTGGTGAAACTTCTCGAAAATCAAATCCTGCTCGTTTTGCGGGATCCCGATGCCGTTGTCCGAGACACTGACGGTCACGCCGCGCGCCCCGGTTTTGAGCGTGACATCGACGCGGCCGCTCCCTGCCGGGCAGAATTTCTCGGCGTTGGACAGCAAATTGATCACAAGCTGGATTAGCTGGTCACGATCGCCGCGGATCAGCGGCACCCGGTCGGGACCGTGGACGCTCAGGACGATGCTCTTGTCCTCGAACAGATGGCGCAGGGCCGACACCGCATGGTCGATAACGTCGTTGAGGTCGATATCGGTCATCTGCCACTTCATCCGCCCGGTCTCGATCTTGGTCAGGTCGAGGACCTGGTTGATCAGGCGGGTCAACCGCTCGCTCTCGCGGATGATAATGGTCAGGAAGTGCTGGCGCTCGGCCAGGTCGAGGTCGGGCGAATCGTGGAGGATCTCAGAGAACGAGCGGATCGAGGTCAGCGGCGTCCGCAACTCGTGGGTCACGGTCGACAAAAAGTCGTCCTTCATCCGATCGAGTTCTGTGAGCCGCTCGTTGGCAGCCTTCAGTTCGGTCGTCGCCCGCTCCAACTCACGCGACTTCTGCTCGAGCTGGCGACTGTACTCGAGGACCTGCGACGTCTCGTCGAGGATCTGCATGATCTCCTCGAGACCGACGCCCTCGCCCTTCAACGTCGTCGCGACCATCACCCGCGCCGAAGCCGCGCCGATCACGCCGGAGAGGCGCCTCTCGACGTACTGGACAAGATCGCCATCGGCGTGGGTCGCGGTATCGAGGTCGATGCGGTGGTTGCGCGCATATTCTGCGAAGACCTCGCGAGTCCGATCGCCGCCGAGAAAGCGCTCCGCCATTGCCCGCAGATCGCTGAGCGGAACCGCACCCTGCCAAAGTCCAGCAGCTTCGGTGCCAGGCTGGCGAAAAACCTCGACGAACAGGGTCGCCTGGATGCGCTCGATCGTGCTCTGCCGGTCTGACAGGGAGACACCGACCAAGGCGCCGATATTTGCAAGCAGGCTCCAGAACAACGCGTGGGTGATATCGTCGAGGCCGTCGAGGCCGAACAGGGCGTAGGGCCGCAGCAGCTCAATTCCCCACGGCCCGTTTTCGACGAACGTGGCTGGCAGCCACCCCGACAGCGCGAACGACGGCAGCAGCAGCGTGTAGGCCCAGACGACAAACCCAGCGACCATG
>ERZ761609.3505-NODE-3505-length-10208-cov-5.703733_pt1 | contig 10208 bp, 10 predicted proteins | sample MGYA00511163_ERZ761609 | MGnify/ENA primary metagenome ERZ761609 (study PRJEB28899, sample SAMN02445070) | bioreactor sludge metagenome | biome: EBPR sludge | place: Australia: Brisbane, Thorneside Wastewater Treatment Plant | collected 2011-12-16 ... | reverse complement strand
TGGTCAGTGACTGGAGTTCAGACGTGTGCTCTTCCGATCTCTTGGTGAGTGAAAAGCAGGCTTCCCTGAAACGCCTGAAAGACGATTGCGCGCGCCTGCTGCCGCAATTGCGCGGCGTGCCGGTGATTGCGCTGTCAGCCGCGCGCGGCGAGGGGCTGGAGCGCCTGATGGATGCCGTCTTCGAGATGAATGAAGTCTGGAACCGCCGCGTGCCGACCAATGCGCTGAACCGCTGGCTGGAACATGCGCTGGAGCGCCATCCGCCGCCTGCCGTCTCGGGCCGCCGCATCCGCCTGCGCTATATGACACAGGTCAAGGCCCGCCCACCGACCTTTGCCGTGTTCGGCAACCAGCTCGACAAGCTGCAGGACGAGTATCTGCGCTATCTCATCAACGGCATCCGCGAGAATTTCGGCTTTGCGGGCGTGCCGGTGCGCATCCACCTGCGCAACACCGATAATCCGTATGCGGAAAAAGAGCGCGATTAGGCAGCAGCGGACGGCGTCGCAAATTTGAGCCGCGCCCCATTCGCTGCCCTGTCATCCGCCAGATGATCGCAGATGTGGGCGGCAACGAGGGCCGGGTCCGTCTGCACCATCGGGTCTTCGCCGGGCATGGCCGCAGCCCGCATTGCCGTGCGCGTGCGGCCGGGATCAAAGAGGCTGACGCGCACATTCGTGCTTGCACATTCCTGCGCATAGCACGTCACCAGCGCCTCCAGAGCCGCCTTGGAGGCTGCATAGGCGCCCCAATAGGCGCGCGGTGACACGGCGGCGCCAGACGAAACAAAAAAGGCGCGCGCCGAGGGCGACAGCCTGAGATTGGGGTCCATGGAGCGGATGAGGCGATAATTCGCGGCAACATTCACATCCATCACTTCGGCAAAAACCTTGGGATCAAGATGGGCAACAGGCGTGAGCGTGCCGAGCACACCCGCATTGCCCACAAGCATGTCGAGCCGCCCCCAGCGCTCATTGATCGCCTGACCCAGCCGGTCGATGGCGGGATGATCGCGCAGATCAAACGGCGCCAGCGTCGGCGCCTCGCCGCCCGCAGCCCGGATTTCGTCGTCAAGTTTCTCCAGCCCGCCAACCGTACGGCCGCAGGCGATCACATGCGCGCCACGCCGCGCCAGTTCCAGCGCCACGCTGTGGCCGATGCCGCGCGACGCACCCGTGACAAGCGCTACCTTGCCCGCAAACGGGCGCGAAGCAGGAGCAGACATCAGATCAAACCGTTTCGGAGAGGAGAGAGAGCTGGCCGAACGTCGTGCCGCCATTCATGTCGGTCAGTTCGGTCGGATACTCGCCGGTGAAACACGCATCGCAGAACTGTGGCGCGGCATTGTTGCGGCCCGAGGCTTCGCCCGCTGCACGGTAAAGCCCGTTGATGGAAATGAAAGCCAGCGAATCCACCTTGATGAAGGCCCGCATCTGCTCAAGCGTCATCTGGGCTGCAAGCAAATGCTTCTTGTCGGGCGTATCGACGCCATAGAAGCACGAGCTTTTGAACGGCGGGGCCGCGATGCGCATATGCACCTCGCGCGCCCCGGCATCGCGCAGCATCTGCACGATCTTGACCGAGGTTGTGCCGCGCACGATGGAGTCATCCACCAGCACCACGCGCTTGCCGGAAAGCACGCCGCGATTGGCGTTATGCTTCAGCTTCACGCCCAGATGGCGGATGTGGTCGCTGGGTTCAATGAAGGTGCGGCCCACATAGTGGTTGCGGATGATGCCGTAATCAAAGGGCAGGCCGGATTCTTCTGCATAGCCAAGCGCGGCGGGCACGCCGGAATCCGGCACCGGCACCACGATGTCGGCGGCAATGGATGCCTCCCGCGCCAGTTCGCGGCCGATATTCTTGCGCACCTCATAGACGCTCTTGCCCTCAATCGAACTGTCGGGTCGGGCGAAATAGACATACTCGAAAACGCAGAAACGCTTGGCCACAGGGGCGAACGGCTTGACGGACTCAATGCCGTCTTCGGTGATGACCACCATTTCGCCCGCTTCGATCTCGCGCACGAACTGCGCGCCGATGATGTCGAGCGCAACGGTTTCTGATGTCAGCACATAGGCGTCATCCAGCCGCCCCAGGATCAGCGGGCGCACGCCGAGAGGATCGCGCACGCCGATCAGTTTTTTCTGGGTGACGGCAACCAGAGAATAGGCGCCCTCCACCTGATGCAGCGCATCGGTCAGGCGCGCCACGATGTTGTTCTTGTTGCTGTGCGCCACCAGATGGACGATGCACTCGGTGTCGGACGTCGAATGGAAAATGGCGCCGCGCCGCGTCAGTTGCTTGCGCAGTGTTTTCGCGTTGGTCAGATTGCCGTTATGGGCGATGGCAATGCCGCCCTCGGCCAGGTCGGCAAAAAAGGGCTGGACGTTGCGCTTGGAAGAGCCGCCTGCCGTTGAATAGCGCACATGACCGATGGCGGCGCGCCCGTGCAGTTCCTTCATTGCGCGGCCATCGCCGCTGAAGCTGTCGCCGACAAGCCCGCGATGACGCTCGGATGTGAAAATGCCGGTCGCGGCATCATAGGCAACGATGCCGGCCCCCTCCTGCCCGCGATGCTGAAGGGCGTGAAGCCCCAGCGCCGTGAACGCAGCCGCATCAGCGTGGCCGAACACACCAAACACACCGCATTCTTCATGCAGCTTGTCGTCATCAAACGGATGCGCTGGAAGAAGATCGGGCGGCGTTTCGTCGGTCATGGGTCTTGTCCGTCTTCAGGTTCTTCCGCGCCTTCCGTCGTGGAGCGGATCAGCTGATCCATCCCTTCGGTTTCGCCCTCGGTATAGGTCTTTTCTTCGCCGGTCGAGGTATCGCTTGCCGCACCATCACCTGTGCGGGCTGGCGGCCGGTCGGCAGTGCTGGTGGCGGGCCGGTCATCACGCGCGGTCGCCTCGTCCGTAAGGCCGGGCACGATCGACTGGATCACCTGCGCTGTTGCTTCAACGAGATCACGCAAGCGCGCTTCGGCCAGCCATTCCGGCTCGTCGCGCTTTGAAACCATGCCGGTGAAAACGATGTAGCCGATGGCCACAATCACAAGGCCGCGCGCGACGCCGAACACAAATCCCAGCGCATGGTCCAGAGGCCCCAGAGGTGAGCGGCCAATGCCTTTGGAAAGACCGTTGGAGAAGAAAGAGAGCGGGATCACGACCGCCAGGAAAATGCCGCCATAGGTCACGACCTGCGCCAGCCACATGGGCGTGACGCTTTCGGCAATGGCAGGGGCAAACAGCGGGCCAAGGCTGAGCGACGCAAACGCCGCAGCGATGAAGGCGGCAACATCCAGCGTCTCGCGCACAATGCCGCGCCACGCCGCGAACATGCCCGAGATCAGGAGCACGCCCAGAATGATCCAATCGGCGATGTTCAAAGGCACATACATGGGAACCGCGATTCTCCTGCCCCTACGCCGCAGGCAGCATTTAGCCCTCGCGGATCAGGTCTACAAGTCCGCTTAGCGTGTCAACGGCGGCAACCTCGATCCCGTCCAGCCGCGCGCCGGGCGGGGCGATGGCCCGCTTGAACCCCAGCTTGGCGGCTTCCTTCAGCCGCGCCTCTGGCTGGCCGACGGGGCGAATGGCGCCCGAAAGGCTGACTTCCCCGAAAATCACGCAATCCTCTGGCAATTTGCGCCCCAAAACCGACGAAACAAGGGCGGCCGCGGCGGCAAGGTCTGCCCCCGGCTCGCTGATCCTCAAGCCACCGGCGACTGAGAGGTAAATGTCCTGCCCGGATATCTGCATGCCGCAGCGGGCTTCCAGAACCGCCAGCACCATCGACAGGCGCGCCGAATCCCACCCCACCACCGCCCGGCGCGGCGTGCCGTAGGAGGTGGGAGCGGCCAGCGCCTGAAACTCGACCAGCAGGGGCCGCGTGCCCTCGATCCCGGCAAAGACGGCAGCGCCGCTCGCCCATTGATCGCGCGCCGTCAGGAACAGGGCAGAGGGATTGCTCACTTCCGACAAGCCCTTGTCGGTCATCTCGAAGACGCCGATCTCATCCGTCGGGCCAAAGCGGTTCTTGACCGCACGCAGGATGCGGAACTGATGCCCGCGCTCACCCTCGAAATAGAGCACGGTATCGACCATGTGCTCGACCACGCGGGGGCCCGCGATCTGGCCATCCTTGGTCACATGGCCGACGAGCAGCAGCACCGTGCCCGTGCGCTTGGCCAGCCGCACCAGATCATGCGCAGCCGCGCGCACCTGACTGACGGTGCCGGGTGCCGCCTCCAGCGCGTCTGACCACATGGTCTGGATTGAATCGATGACCGCGATGTCCGGCGCGGGCTTTGCCTCCATCGTTGCCAGCACATCTTTCAGGCTCGTCTCGGTGACAAGCGCCACTGGCGCCGTTTCCAGCGACAGGCGCCGTGCCCGCAGGCGGATTTGGGCGGCAGCCTCTTCACCGCTCACATAAAGTGTGCGCGCGCCGCTTTTCGCCAGCGCCGCCATCACCTGCAGCAGCAGGGTCGATTTGCCGATGCCTGGATCACCACCCACCAGAATGGCCGAGCCCGGCACAAGGCCGCCGCCGCACACGCGGTCGAATTCGCCAATGCCGGAAAGGCGGCGCGGCGGCTCGGCCTCAACTGCCGCCAGCGACCCGGTTTCAAGTTTACGGCCGCGGCCGGCACTTTTGGGTGCGCCGGATGAGGCGCTACCGGCCTCTTCGCTGATTGAATTCCATGCGCCGCACGATTCACACCGCCCCGCCCACTTGCCCGTGACTGCGCCACAGGCCTGGCAGACAAAGCGGTTCTGATCGCGCGCCATCAGCTCATGCCCTCAAGACATCCATCTGGATGGGGCCATGCGCGCTGCCATGGATGAACTGCTCGACCATCGCATTGCCGCTGGAATCGATATCTTTGGCCGCGCCTTCCCAGATGATCTTGCCTTTGTGGATCATGGCAATGCGATCAGCGATCTTGCGCGCGCTTGCCATGTCATGGGTGATGGAAACGGCGGTCGCGCCCATGCGCTTGACCGTTGCAACGATCAGATCGTTGATGACATCCGCCATGATCGGGTCGAGGCCGGTCGTCGGCTCGTCAAAGAAGATGATCTCGGGGTCAGCGGCAATCGCGCGCGCGAGACCCACACGCTTCTGCATGCCGCCCGAAAGTTCGGCGGGCGACAATTCGCCGATCTGCGCATTAAGACCGACCTGCGCCAGCTTGGTCATGGCGATGTCGCGCGCCTTCGCCCGCTTCATGCCGCGCCCCTGAATGAGACCGAAGGCGACATTCTCCCAGACCTTGAGACTGTCGAACAGCGCCGCACCCTGAAACAGCATGCCGAACTTGCGGTTCACGCGCTCGCGTTCAGACGTGGAAAGCCGCGTGACCTCATGGCCGTCGATGCGGATGCTGCCGCTGTCTGGCCGGATAAGGCCAAGGATGCATTTCAGCGTCACTGACTTGCCGGTGCCCGAGCCGCCAATGATGACAAGGCTCTCGCCCGCCTTCACGTTGAAGTTGACGCCATCCAGCACGGTCTTCGGGCCAAACGCCTTGGCGAGATTTTCAACCGCGATTTTGGGAGCTTGCCTGGCCATGGCTCACCGGAAGAAAAGGGTGGTCATGACGAAATTGGCAGCAAGGATCAGGATCGAGGCCGTGACCACTGCATTCGTGGTGGCGGTGCCCACGCCCTGCGCGCCACCACGCGAATGAAATCCGTGATAGCAGCCCATCAGCGCGATGATGAAACCGAACACAGCCGCCTTCACCAGACCCGACACCACGTCATTGGTGCGCAGGAAGTCGTATGTGTTCTGGAGATAGACCGCGCCGTTGAAATCAAGCTCGGTCACGGCCACGAGATAGCCGCCAAAGATGCCGATAATGTCCGCGACCAGAACCAGCAATGGCATGGTCAGGATCGCCGCCACCAGACGCGGCGCGATCAGATATTTGAACGGATTGGTTGAAAGGGTTGAGAGCGCGTCGATCTGTTCAGTGACGCGCATCGTGCCAATCTCGGCGGCAATTGCAGCCGCCACGCGCCCCGCCACCATCAGGCTGGCGATCACAGGCCCCAGTTCGCGCGTAATGCCCAGCACCACGATGCGCGGCACAATCGCCTCTGCGCCCACACGGTCGCCGCCAATGAAAATCTGGAGGGCCAGTGCGCCGCCGGTAAAGAACGCCGTCAACCCGACGACCGGCAGCGAGTAATAGCCGATGCGCATGATCTGCGCCAAATGCAGGCGCAGGAAGAAAGGCGGCGTGAAACTGTGCCAGATGGCGCGGCCCGCAAACTGCGCCGCGCGGCCCGTCTGCGCGAGGAAGCCCAGAAATGCGCGCCCCACCAGCGCCAGCGGATTATTCATGGCCCATCTCCGCCATGCCAGACGCGCTGATAGCGCCAGCCCAGCCGGTTCAGAATCTCATAGGGCGGCGTTCCGGCGGCCGCCGCCATGTCATTAACCGTGTACTGATGATTGAGCAGTTCAACCGCATCGCCCACGGCGCAGGAAGGAACATCGGTCACATCAAGCGTAATCAGGTCCATCGACACGCGGCCCGCGTAAGCTGCGCGCGCGCCTGAAACAAATGCCTCGCCCTTGTTGGAAAGCGCGCGCGGCACGCCATCGGCATAACCGATGGCAATGGTTGCAATGCGTGTCGGCCGCTGGGCCGTAAACGTGCCGCCATAGCCAACGGTCTCGCCCGGCTTGATGTCGCGTAATTGCAGAATGGGCGCAGCAAGCCGCAATACCGGCTCGAATGGGTTGGGCGCGCCAGAAAGCGGATTGCCGCCATAAAGCCCGACACCCGGCCGCGTGACATCAAGATGAAAGCGGGGGGCAAGTGTTGCGCCCGCCGATGCTGACAGGCTGAGACGGACGCCTGGCAGCCGCGCGGCCTGCGAAAGAAAGCGCGCAAGCTGCGCCTCGTTCATCGGATGCGCCTGCTCATCGGCACAGGCAAGGTGGCTCATGAAGAGATCAAGCTTGAGCGCAGAAATCTCTCCGGCCGCCATGGCCGCCTCAAACTCGGCCTGCGGCATGCCGGTGCGGTTGATGCCGGTATCAAGCTGCAGCGCGCAGGGGCGATCTTTCGCAACCGTCAGCCACTCGCGCAACTGCGCGCGCGAATTGATGACAGGTCGCGCACCAGCGAGAGCCACATCGCGCGCCGCGCCCGCAGGCAAACCGTTGAGGAGATAGAGCGGCGCACCCTGCGCCACATCTTTCAGCGCCTCGGCTTCGGCCAGCGTGGCGGTGAAAAAGGCCCGTGCGCCATCGCGGGTAAGCGTGCGCACGACCTCGCGCGCACCGATGCCATAGGCATTCGCCTTGACCACCGGCCACGGCTCTGCACCGGGCGCAAGCGCGCGCACGCGGCGGAAATTCCGCCGCACGGCTTCAAGGTCAATGTCGAGGCGGGGCCCGACCGGCCCCTGCTTCGTCATCTGGAGCACCGCAGTCTGGGCCGGTTCGCTGAGCATGGGGCGCTATGAATAGCTTTCCGGCCGGTCTTTGTCTTCCACGAGATTGTCAAAACGCGTTAATTCAGCCTGGAAGGCAAGTTTGACCGTGCCGCCCGGGCCGTGGCGGTGCTTTTCAATCAGGACTTCGCCCGTGCCGTGCACGCGCTCCATCTTTTCCTGCCACTTGGCGAGTTCCTTGGGATCATCGGACGGCGCCTTGGTCTGCAGGTAATATTCTTCACGGTAAACGAACATCACCACGTCGGCGTCCTGCTCGATCGAGCCGCTTTCGCGCAGGTCAGAAAGGTTGGGGCGCTTGTCATCGCGCGCATCAACACCGCGGTTCAGCTGTGAAAGGGCAACGACCGGCACGTTGAGTTCCTTGGCCAGCGCCTTGAGGCTCTTGGTGATGTCAGTGACTTCCTGCACGCGATTGTCATAACGCTTGCCGCCCGAGCCTTCGAGCAGCTGGAGATAGTCGATCACGATCATGTCAAGGCCCGTCGCCTTGTCGCGCTTCATGCGCCGGGCGCGCGCGGCCACCTGTGCAACGGAAAGACCAGCGCTGTCGTCGATGTAAAGTGGCATCTCCTCCAGCATGGTCACGGCATCGACCAGCTCGCCGAACTTCTCGTTGGGGATCTGGCCCTGCCGGATCTTGTAAACCGGGATTTGCGCAAACTGCGCCATCACGCGGCCCGCCAGCTGCTCGGCGGACATTTCCAGCGAAAAGAACGCGACCGCGCCACCATCATTGGGATCGTTCATCCGGGCGCGCGCCGCGTTGACCGCAATGTTGGTGGCCAGCGCCGTCTTGCCCATGCCGGGGCGTCCGGCAAGGATGATGAGGTCCGAGCGCTGCAAGCCGCCCAGCTTGTTATCGAGCTTGGTAAAGCCTGTCGTGACGCCCACGATGTGCGTGCGCCTTTTGTGGGCAGCCTCTGCCGCCTGCAAGGCGGTCGTCACCGACTGCCGGAACGACTTGAACCCGCCGCCAAACCGCTCCTTCGTGGCGATGGCATAGAGCGCGCGCTCCGCATCCTCCACCTGTTCCTGCGGCGTGACGTGAATGGGCGCGTCATAGGCCTCATTCACGATGTCTTCGCCCACATGGATCAACTGGCGGCGAATGGCGAGATTGGTAATCGTGCGCGCAAACTCGGGAACATTGTTGACCGACGGGCAGTCCTCGGCCAGCTGGCGCAGATAGGCGGCCCCGCCGACCTCTTTCAGGTCAGGGTCATTCTCAAACTGCATCTTCAGCGTCAGCGGATTGGCTGATCCGCCGCGCCGGTAAAGCTCGCTTGCCGCCTCATAGATGCGCCCGTGCAGCCGGGCGAAGAAATGCTCCGGCTTGATGGTGTCGCCAAGACGCGTGAAATTTTCATTGTTGATGAGAAGCGCGCCCAGGAGCGCCTGCTCGATCTCGATATTGTGCGGCGGCTGCCGCATTGTCGGCGTGTCGTCGGCGCGGATTGCACGCGCATCCTGAAGCTGGGCTATGGCCATCGATTTTCCGTCCGCGTTGAAGCCACTTGTTAGGGCCAATGAGGCGCGTCCTGCAAACCTTCTTGCGATCCCTCCAACGGATTCACAAGCGCTGTGGAAAACGGGGACGGTTGACCACAACATCCGGATATAGTGCGCCGCAGTTCAGAACATCGCGCATGTAAAATTCTGTTTCGTTTTGGCGCGCCACCCGAATCGCCCGATGAGAGAGACTCGCTAAAAGAGTGCGCAAAGAAAAAGGGCCGCATCGCCTGATGCAGCCCCGTTTCCTTTGATCCGGCAGTTGCTTAGGCGGCTTCGCCTTCGCCTTCGGCCGGTGCGTTCTCAAGAAGCTCGGCAGCGTCAACTTCAGCTGCTTCCTCTTCCTTGACCACAATCGTCTCGCCGCGCGCCTGGCGGGCAGCTTCGTCCTCGTTGCGCGCGACATTGACCGTCACCTTCACGCGCACTTCGGGGTGCAACTGCACCTTGATGGCGTGGAGGCCAAGATCCTTGATCGGCTTGTCGAGAATGATCTGCGTGCGATTGACGCTGAAACCACCGGCGGTGACCGCATCGGCGATATCGCGCGTGTTGACCGAACCATAGAGCTGGCCGGATTCGCCTGCCTGGCGGATGACGATGAAGGTCTTGCCGTCCAGCTTGCCCGACACGGCCTCCGCCTCGCGGCGCAGTTCGAGATTGCGGGCTTCAAGCTGGGCCTTTTCGCGCTCGAAGCGGGCGATGTTTTCCTTGGTCGCGCGCAGCGCCTTGCCACGCGGCAACAGGAAATTGCGGGCAAAGCCGGGCTTGACCTTGACCACATCGCCCATCTGGCCGAGCTTTTCGACCCTTTCCAGAAGAACTACTTGCATGGGGATGGCTCCTTTCCTGCCTTACTTCACGACGTAGGGCAGAAGGGCAAGGAACCGGGCGCGCTTGATCGCAGCTGCGAGCTTGCGCTGGTTCTTTGCCGAAACGGCGGTGATGCGCGACGGCACGATCTTGCCGCGCTCCGAGATGAAACGCTGAAGAAGGCGCACATCCTTGTAGTCGATCTTCGGCGCATTCGGGCCCGCAAACGGGTCCGACTTGCGGCGGCGGAAGAACGGACGGCGTGCACTGCCCTGATTGCCGGCACCGCCGGTCTGGGGACGCTCACTCATCAGAAGCCTCCTTCCATGTCACGCGAGCCCATGTCACGAGGGGCGCGGTAGATCGGAAGAGCACACGTCTGAACTCCAGTCACTGACCAATCTC
>ERZ761609.3504-NODE-3504-length-10221-cov-47.408617_pt1 | contig 10221 bp, 9 predicted proteins | sample MGYA00511163_ERZ761609 | MGnify/ENA primary metagenome ERZ761609 (study PRJEB28899, sample SAMN02445070) | bioreactor sludge metagenome | biome: EBPR sludge | place: Australia: Brisbane, Thorneside Wastewater Treatment Plant | collected 2011-12-16 ... | reverse complement strand
GCGCCATCACTGGCCGCCAACCACAGGCACTGCTGGCCCTCCGCAATGAGGGCAGTCCGTGAAGGCGGTTTCGTCGAAGCCGTTGGGGACATGATGCATCCGGTCGGCGGCGGCGGGGTAGATCCGGCGGTATTCGCGCTCCATGGAGGGGGTATTCATCAACAGGGCGTGGGCGTGCCGGAAGAGATTCGCTTCGAACGGGGGGTAGACCCAGCGGCAGAGGGCTTTCTGGGCGGCTTCCTTGAGGAGGCCGCCGCCGGCGTAGGGATCGAGGGCCCAGGCGTCGCGAAAGTCGACGACGACAGGGAGGGCGAGATCGCGGCCGAGGGCGAGGGCGGCGGGGGCGAGAGGGAAGGGCGGGCAGGTGACGTAGATGATCGAGAAAGGGGTGGATTGGGCGAGTTTTCGCGCGTGGTTGCACGCCTTCGAGGCCCAGGCGGCGGCGGCAAGCTGATAGGAAAGCCGGGTGGGAACAGGATTCCGGAGGCGGATGACCCCGGCGATGGGTTCGGGGCCGGGCAGGCCTTCATCGCGGCTGAGGACGAGGGGATTCCAGCCGAATTCGGGGAGGTGCTGGGCGAGTTTGGAGGAGCGGATGGCGGCGCCGGGACTGCGGGCGGGGAGGAAGTCGAAGGCGAGGAGCAGCGCGGTGCGTGGGGCGGGTTCAGTCGGGTGGGACATGACGGTTCGGGTTGACGCAGCCTTGGTGTTGTCGAGAGCTTTGGGCCGGTTCAGGGCGGGTTGGAACCCGGCGGGAACGGGCCGGGATGGGGATGGTGGACAGGGCGACGGGTGTGTGGCCGGGGGCCGGGGGTCTGCCGGACCGGGGGTCTCCTCCGTCACTCATTTTAGCGAAAGCGGGGGTGTGTTCGGGGAGCGGTCCGGCGCGCTGGAGGGAGGGTGGAGGCGCGGGGATGGGGGATTGGGGGAAGGACCAGAGGAGGCCGCGGTGTTCGATGGTGACGCGGGCGCGGACCTGATCGCGGAGCGAGTGGCCGGCGAGGGCGCAGGTGGCGGCCATGAGGAGGAGGGGAGCGAGGGGGGCGGCGCCGTGGGCGGAGAGGTGGCGGTCGAGGGTGCGGGTGAGTCTGGAGAGGGTCCGGGCGAGGGAGCGCCCGGCGACGGAGGGAGTGGATGCGAGGGTCCACCGGAGTTCGCGGACGGATTCGGCGAGGCGGAGGAGGAGGTCGATCAATTGGGCTTCGGATCGGAGGAGCGCAAGGTAGCGGGAGGAAGTGCGACGGGCGGAATCGCCGATCTGGCGGAAGCAGGAGGGATGGTAGAGTGCGGCGATGTGGGGGACGCCGGCGCGCTCGAGGAGGGCTTCGGCCGCGGCGATGACGGAGGGGAGGCGGAGAAGGGCGCCGCGGCGGGCGGACTGGAGGGAGGCGGAGACGGTGGTGTCGTAGGCGAAGGCGGCGGAGGGTCCGCCCGGGGCGGGCGGGGTGGCGGCGTAGGCGAGCAACGGGTAAGCGGTGGCGGTATCCGCATAGTGTTCGGGAGTGGGGAGGCCGAGGGTGGGGATCCAGCGGCGGAGGAGGGATTGGACGTCGGCGGCGACGAGGCTGAAGAGTTCGCCGAATTGGGGTTCGCGCGGGAGAGGGGCGCGGGTCCAGGCGGCGAAGGCATCGCCGGGGAGTTCGGCGGTCAGGGTGGCGGTGACGGGTCCGGAAGGCCAGGGGAGGGGCCCGATGCCGAACTCGCGGGCGAGGGCATCGAAGCGGTCGCGGCCGGGCTGGGTGGAGACGGACTGGGGGAGGGAGAACAGGCAGGCTGGGGCGGAATCCCAGCGGCGGCCCTGATGGGCGAATTCGCCGCCGAGGGCGAGCAGGAGGGCGCGGCGGCCGGGATGGGGGGCGAGGGCGAGGCGTCCGGCGGACAACGTGACGAGGGGCGAGTTGTGGAAGTTCTCGGGGGAGTCGCGGATTTCGTCGCGGGAGCGGAAGGGGAGTTCGATTTCGAGCCGGGGGCGGAGGTGGCGGGTGAGGAGGGGAGCGGAAGCGGAGAGATCGCCGGCGAGGAGGCGGGCGTAGCGGTCGAGGCCGCCGGAATCGAGGTTGAAGGTGAATTGGGCGAGGGTGGCGGGATGGTGGAGGAGTTCGGCGAAGTGGCGTGCGGCGTCGAGGGCGAGGGCGCGAGCGCCGGCCTGATAGAGGCGGTCGCGGATGGCGGTCCATTGGGAGAGGCGGACGTCCTGATGGGGACCGAGGAACTCCTCGATGCGCGCGAGCGCCCACCAGTTCAGGGGGGAGGTGCGGAGGAGGCGCTGGGCGTGGGCGTGCATGTGCTGGACGAGCGTGAAGAGGTGGTCGTGGCCGCCGAGGGCGGCACGGTCGGCGAGGCCGTCGCTGTTGAACGAGTCCCAGGCATCGGCCTCGACGTCGAGGGGGAGGGCGGACCAGAGGGCGTGGAGTTGTTCGGCGACGGGGGGTGGGATCTGGTTGACCCAGACGGCGCGGCCCTGTTCGCGACTGCCGGTCTCGGTGACGACTTCGCGGAACCAGTCGAGGGGATGGACGCCGAGGAGGGCGGCGAGGAGGGGGTCGCGCTGGGGCGGATTCCAGTCGAGGACGGAGGCCGAGACGCCGGGGATGGCTTCGGCGAGCGGGGTGGTTTCGAGGGTGCAAAGGAGTTGGGGGCCGGCGCGCCGGACGGTGAGACGGATTGGGCCGCGGAGGGTGAGGGCGAAGGTGGCCGGGGACTCGGCGTCGAACAGGAGGGGCAGCGGGTGGCGCCGGAGCCCGCGGGAGGTTTCGCGAAGCCAGTGGAGGGCGATGCGAACAGGGAGGGTGGGGTGGGCGGTGATGGTGCGGGTGGCGATGCTGGAGTAGAGGGCGCCATCGCGGAGGGCGGCGGGGTCGCGGAGGTCGTCATCGCCGCACAGAACGGCATGAGTTTCGCGGGACTGGATCAGGCGCAGGTTGGGCATCACGTTCTCCTCGTTTGCATGACTTGGAGCGGGGCGCGGGTGCGAGGGCGCGGAACCAACTCCGGTCCGATGGTAGCGGGCGCGGTGCGCGATTCCGGGTGGCGGGGTGGGGGAAAGGGGCGTGGTGGTGGGCGCTAAAAGACAGGAGGGCCGTGCTTTAGATGCAATCTGCGTTTTTTTTGCAATTCGTGTGAACGGCCGCCGCGGGCGTTGGTATTTTTGAGGAAGTCGTTCATTTCACCGAGGGAGGCGAAGTAGCCGGCGAGGGTGGGGTCCATGCGGGAGGGGGCGCGGCGGGTGCGGCGGAAGTCCCTCGGGGTGAAGACGCCGCGGACGCCAATGATGGCGACGCCCATGGGCCGGTATTCGTGGGTCCCCTGGGCGATAGCCTCTTCCTGTCGAATCCACAGAGCAAAGCCCATCGTCCTCCCAAGATACCCCACCAGCGGGCGCTGGTTTTGATATAGGATAGGCGCGAGAGGAATTCATCAGAATGAGCACAGAACTGACCCGCCGATCCATTTTCACCGCTGCCGGAGCGGTGGCGACCGCGACGCTGGCGGGCGCCGCGCAGGTTCCGGCCGGCAAAGTGGCGCGGAAGAACCGGATCAAGCAGGGCGTCTGCAACGGCGTTTTCGGGCGCGAGATGCCTTTCGAGGAGCGTGCGATGCACGCGGCGCGGTTGGGGGCGCAGTGTTTCGACCTGATCCGGCCGGAGCAGTGGCCGATTCTGAAGAAGTACGGACTGGTGCCGACGGTGGTGCCGGGCGGCGGGCGGTTGACGGACGCCTGCAACGACAAGGCGCTGCACGGGGAGATCGAGAAGCAGTTCCGCGAGAATCTGGTGCGCGCGAAGAAGGAAGGCGTTCCGAACGTCATCACGTTCTCGGGCAATCGCCGCGGCAAGAGCGACGAGGAGGGCTGGGAGAATTGCGCGCTGATTCTGAAGAAGGTGGCGCCGATCGCGGAGGACAACGAAGTCACAATCTGCATGGAGTTGCTGAACTCCAAGGTGAACCATCCGGATTATCAGTGCGACACGACGGCGTGGGGGGCGGAACTGTGCAAGCGGGTGGGTTCGCCGCGGTTCAAACTGCTGTATGACATCTATCACATGCAGATCATGGAAGGCGACATTATCCGGACGATTCGCGACAATTTCCAGTACATCGGGCATTTTCACACGGCGGGCAATCCGGGGCGGAACGAGCCGGATGCTTCGCAGGAGATCTACTATCCGCCGATCATCCAGGCGATCATTGACCTGGGGTACACGGGGTATCTGTCGCACGAATACAGTCCGAAGAAGGATCCGTTGACGTCGCTGCACGCGGCGCTGACGATGTGTGATCTATAAACCGGGCGGGGGTCAGAAGAAGCGGCCGAGGCGGAAGAAGAGGCGGCGGTCGCCGCGGTCGCCGATGGCGCCGCCGAAATAGATCATGCCGATGGCGGTTTCGCCGAGCAGGCCGATGGAGCCGGAATGGCGAGGGCGGGCGAAGTGGGTACCGGCCCAGGCGTTGCCGAGTTCATAACTGGTGACGCCATAGAAGCGGCCGAAGACGGAGAGGGATTCATTGGTGAGGGAGCGGAGCAGGGAAGCGCCGCCGAAGTAGTAGTGGCTGCCGAGCAACTGGCTGCGGCTGAGGGCGCTGAGGCGCAAGGGGCCGCCGAGTTGGAACTGGAGGCCGAGGGGGTCGCGGTTGAGGGTGGAGCCTCCGGCGGCGGTACCGATGAAGGAATAGCGGCCGGTGAGGGGCCGGGCGTGGCTGAATTCGGATTCGAGGACGGGGAACTGGCGGGAGGCGCCGGGGCGGTCGAACATCCAGGCTCCGTTGACGGCGAAGCGGGAACCGGAGCGGGGGACGAAGGCGGAGTCCTGGCCTTCATAGACAAAGCGGCCGCGGATGCCCTGGTCGAGTCCGCGGAGGCGGTCGAATTCGGGGCGGCCCTGGGAGATGTAAGTATGGCGATGGTGGGCGATGTAGCCGAGGCGGACTTCGCGGAAGCGGCCGAAAGCGTAGCCGAAGTCGGCGCCGCCGCCGCGTTCGCGGGTGGTGAAGTCGGCGAGGCGCTGGCGGCGGGCGTAGAAGGGTTGCTCGCGTTCGAGGTATTCGAGGTGGGGGGCGAGGAACCACTTGCCGCCGCCAATCCGGTAATAGTATTCGGTCGAGAGGCGGTTGATAACGCCGATGGAGAGGTCGGTGCGCCATTCCGAGGCGGGGGTGCCGACGTCGAGGAAGGTGGCGCGGAGGCCGATGCCGAACTGGATGCCGTCGCCGCGATTGGCGTCCATGACGATGGCGGGTTTGATGAAGGGGGGGCCGTGGTCTTTCTCGTGGACGGTGAGGCTGATGCCCTCGACGCCATCACGGCGGAAGAGGGTGTATCCGGCTGAGTCGAAACGGCCCATTCCGGTGATCTGGGTGAGTTCTCCTTCGAGTTTTTGGCGATCGATGGGCTGATTGCGGTCGGTGGCGATGGTGTTGATGAGGGCTTCGCGGCGCCTGGGGGCGAGGCTGCCGTCGACCTGAATGAGTTCAGGGCGGATGTCGTTGGGGCGGCGAAGGGCGGCGCGTTGTTCGCGGTATTGGCGGTAGTCCTGTTCGGAGAGTTGGAACTGGGCGAGCATCCGCTCTTTCTGTTGTGCGGCCTGGTAGCCGCGTTCGAGGAGTTCGGGCCAGCGGAGGTAGTCACCGGAGGTGATGCCCTTGAGGTCGGGCATGAGAACGAGGTCGGCGAGGCCGAGGTTGCGGCGCTCATTCTCGATGATCATGACGCTGAGGCTGCGGCGGGCGACGCCGAAGAGGGTGGCGAGTTCGTCGGCGCTGGGTTTGGGCAGATCGAGGGCGACGGCGATGACGACATCGGCGCCCATGCGGCGGACGGCTTCGACGGGGAGGTTATTGAGGGCGCCGCCGTCGATGAGGAGCATGCCGTCCTTGCGGACGGGGGCGAAGACGCCGGGCAGGGACATGGTGGCGCGGAGAGCCTCGGGCAGGGAGCCCTGGTCAAAGACGACTTCGCGGGCGTTGACGAGATCGACGGCGACGCAGCGGAAGGGCGTGGGGAGGTCGTTGAAGGAGGCAAGGTCGCCATACTGGGCGGCGAAACGGCTGATGAGGAGGCTGACGCCCTGACCGCTGGAGAGTCCGGAGGGAAAGCGGAGGCGGCGTTTGAAGCCAAGTTCGATGGTATTGGGGTATTCGCGCTGGTCTTCCTTGCGGCGGAAGGAGAGATGGCGGAAAGGGACGGAGACCTGGAGGGCTTCGTTCCAGTCGATATGGGCGATGAAGTGTTCGACTTCGGCGGCGTCGCTGCCGGTGGCGTACATCCCGCCGATCAGGCCGCCCATCGAAGTGCCGGCGATGAAGTCTATGGGGATGCGGTTCTGTTCGAACCATTTGAGGACGCCGACGTGGGCGAGTCCGAGGGCGGAACCGCCGGCGAAGGCGACGCCGATTTTGGGGCGGGGCCGGGGCGTCTGCGCCGGGCAGTGCAGGGCGAGGACGAGCAGCAGCAAGAGAGAGCGGCGCATTATCGAGTGGCGGCGAATCCGTAACCCTATGCTAACCTGAGGCATTCGATGATTGTTCAAGACCCCCGGGCCGGGGTGTGGACGCCGGAATCCTGGCGCGCACTGCCCGCCCTGCAACAACCCGTTTATCCCGATCCGGCCGCATTGGAACAGACATTGGCGGAATTGCGGCAATTGCCGCCGCTGGTGACGAGTTGGGAAGTGGTGTCGCTACGCGAGAAACTGGCAGGGGCGGTGCGCGGCGAGGCTTTCGTGCTGCAGGCGGGCGATTGCGCGGAGCGATTCGCGGACTGCACACCGCGTCGAATTGCGAACAAGCTGAAGGTGCTGGTCCAGATGAGCCTGGTGCTGGTGCTGGGGGCGAAATTGCCCGTGGTGCGGATCGGGCGGTTCGCGGGGCAGTACGCGAAGCCGCGATCGGACGATTTCGAGACGCGCGAGGGCGTGAAATTGCCTTCGTACCGGGGCGACATCATCAACGGGCCGGAGTTTACGGCCGAGGCGCGGACGCCGGACCCGGCGCGCCTGCTGCGGGGCTTCGAGCGTTCGGCGATGACGCTGAACTTCGCGCGGGCCTTGGCGAAGGGCGGGTTCGCGGACCTGCATCATCCCGAGTATTTCGACCTGGACTGGAGCGCGCGCTCGGCACAGGCCGAAGACTACCGGAGGCTGGTGGAGACGATCACCGAGAGCCTGCGGTTCATGGAAAACGTGCTGGGGGTGAAGGCGGGCGAGACGGACCGGATCGACTTCTTCACGTCGCACGAGGCGCTGCATCTGGGCTTCGAGGAGGCGCAGACGCGGCAGGTGCCGCACCGGCCGGGGTATTTCGATCTGACGGCGCATTTTCCGTGGCTGGGGGTCCGGACGGCTGACCCGGATGGCGCGCATGTCGAGTTTTTGCGCGGAATTGAGAACCCGATTGGGGTGAAAGTGGGGCCAACGACGCCTCCGGAACAGTTATTGAGGCTGCTGGATGTGCTGCATCCGCAGAATGTGCCGGGGCGGCTGACGCTGATCCACAGGTTTGGGGCGGGGAAGATCGAGGCGGGGTTGCCGGGGCTGATCCGGGCGGTGCAGGCCGACGGGCGGAATGTGTTGTGGATCTGCGATCCGATGCACGGCAACACGCGGGCGGCGTCGAACGGGTACAAGACGAGGGATTTCGAGGAGATCCGGCGGGAACTCGATCTCGCGTTCGACCTGCATGCCGGGCTGGGCAGCCGGCTGGGCGGGGTGCACGTCGAAATGACGGGCGAGAACGTGACGGAATGCACCGGGGGCGCGCGGGGGCTGGATGAATCGGATCTGCCGCGCGCGTACGAGACGATGGTGGACCCGCGGTTGAACTACGAGCAGTCGCTGGAGATCGCGTTTCTGGTGGCGGCGAAGATGGCAAAACTGCGTCTGAACTGCGATTAATGGTCGTTTTATGCACGATCTGGCTGCTGGCTGGCGCTTTTGTGGAGGGCCGGCCGGCGCCGGAATGTGCCGGGCGGGAGGTGGCGGCGCTGTTCGCGGACGCCGGGGAGGCGAAGGCGGAGCGAAGGTGGTCGGACGAGGGGGCGGAGATCTGGCGGCGTGAATTGCGGCGGGGGGAGTGGGCGTTCGTCCTGATGAATCGCGGGGAGCGAGTGGTGTCGATCGATGTGATCTGGAAGGAGCACGGGTTGTCGGGATCGCCGCGGGTGCGTGACGTGGGCCGGGGCGAAGACCGGGGGAAGGTCCATGCAGGATTCGCGGAAAGGGTGGAGCCCGGCGAGGCGGTTTTGCTGCGCGTGAAGCCGTGACAAGGGCTTCCGCGGTGGAAAAGATGTCAAAGTTTACCCAGATGAGCGGTGTTTGAGCCGCCTGCGGGTTTATCCGGGAGACAGGGGGTAGTTGAGGGTGTCGCGGAGCCAGTCTCCGTTTTGGGCGACCTGGGCGTTGAGGGTCTGGAGGAGGCGATCGCGGTGGTCGAAGAGGCGGTAGCCGGCGCGGGGGCGGAGGTAGCCGCGGGCTTTGGGCTGTTCCATGAAGAGGGCGTCCTCGCCTTTTTCGGCGGCGAGGGCTTCGTAGCGGCGGCGGTTGTCGAGGAGGGCTTTGACGAGGAAGGGGAGGAGGGCGGAGTAGTCGCCCTGCATGGATTCGGTGGTCTGTTGATAGACGTCTTTGTCCACTTTGCCCCAGGTGACGGCTTCGGCGGGGAAGCAGGAGGAGAGGGAGCCATCGGTGACGGGGGAGGAGACGATCTGGACGTCGAAGTGGTAGCCGCGGACGTCGGGGAGGCCGAGGATCTGGCCGAGGGCGGGTTCGGGCTGGAGGTTGAAGTTCTTGGGGACGCCGCCGCCGAGGATGAAGGTGCCGAGGGCGTGGGCCTCGTTCTCGAACAAGCCCCAGTAGTGGTAGGCGCAGGATTCAAAGACTTCGGCGTGGATGTCGAGTTCGAAGTCGTAGGCGGGCAGGAGGCCGGCCTGTTTCATGGCCCATAACTTCATGGAATTGAGGAAGATGGAGCCGTCGCCGGGGGCTCCGACGAAGAAGGGGATGGCGAGGCGGTGGCAGGCGGCGAGCAGGCCGGTCTGGACGCCGTTGCGGGTTTCGAGATCGTCAAGATAGCGGCCGAGGAGGAAGCGGAACTCGGTGCCGGTCATTTTGCGCTGAAATTCGGGGCGTTGGAGGATGGCGGAGAAGAAGCGGTCCTGATCGAGGAGGATGTCTTCGTCGAAGGCCATGTCGGTGACGCGGATGGTGCGTTCATCGCGGAGGGCGGCATCGTCGCCGAAGATGGGGACTTCGTGGATGGGATCGCGGTGTCCGGTGAGGGAGCGGTGGCCGTCGTGGTAGCACATGGCATCGGTACCGGAGAGGTAGGCGACCCAGCCGGTTTCGAGGAGGGGAATGAGCCAGGTCTGGTGCTGGCCGGAGACGGTGACGGGTCCGGCGAGGGCGAGGGTCAAGGGGACGCCGGCGCCGATGGCGGTATCGAGGATGGAGTAGATGCGGCGAAGATAGGCGCCGCCGAAGGCGGGGAGGCAGTGGCGGAAGAGGTCGTCGAGGGTGTCGACTTCGTCGACGCGGCGGGTGCGGACGGTGGGACGGCGGTGGAGGGGGCTGGCGGGGGTTTGGTTTTCCATCTTCATTCAGATTAGCCTAGAGAGTGCGCCGGAACGTGCGCGAAGGAGGAGGGAATAGCGATGAAGAAACTGATTTGCGCGGTAGCGGGCGTGATGTTGGCTGCGGCCGTGCCGGTGGCGGCGCAGGGCGACTGGCAGGAGGTCCGGCCGAAGCGGACGCGGGATTATGACGACCGGAAGAGCGAGGGGTATTGCGCGATCCGGGTTTGGGTGGATGATCTGGTGATCATTCACACGCGGGGCGACCGGGTGGCGTTCGAGACGGTGCGGGGTCAGCGGGCGAGGGACGCGGGGACGGAGTGTTCGCAGCCGTTGCCTGGGGCGAATGCGATTTCGGATTTCCGGTTTCGGGGCATTGATGGACGTGGGCGGGTGGAGTTGCTGGAAGAGCCGGACCGGCGGAACCGGTTCACGGCGATCGTCCGGATTGAGGATCCGAAGGGTGGGGGGCAGGAGCATCATTTCCGGCTGACGTGGCGGAATCTGCGGCCGGGCAGCGGAGGCGGGAACGACTGGGGGAGTTGGGGAAGCGGGGGATCGGGCAATTGGGGCAATCCGGGGCAGCAAGGCAGCGGCGGATGGGGGAGTGAGATCGGAAGAGCACACGTCTGAACTCCAGTCACTGACCAATATCGTAT
>ERZ761609.3503-NODE-3503-length-10223-cov-41.782258_pt1 | contig 10223 bp, 6 predicted proteins | sample MGYA00511163_ERZ761609 | MGnify/ENA primary metagenome ERZ761609 (study PRJEB28899, sample SAMN02445070) | bioreactor sludge metagenome | biome: EBPR sludge | place: Australia: Brisbane, Thorneside Wastewater Treatment Plant | collected 2011-12-16 ... | reverse complement strand
GCCCTCATCGAAGCCGGCGCCGCCGTCAATGCCCTCCTCCCCCACTTCCCTGACCCCGACCCCCGCGACGCCCGCCGCGGCCAGACCCCGCTCCACTACGCCGCCGGCGCCGGCCGCCTCGAACTCATCCGCGCCCTCATCGAAGCCGGCGCCGCCGTCAATGCCCGCTCCGAACGCGGCGCCACCCCCCTCTGGCACGCCGCTCAAGGCGGCCACACCGCCGCCGTCGAAGCCCTCCTCGCTCTCGGCGCCGACCCCAACCTCGCCGGTCCCGAAAACGCCCTGCCCATCCAGTTCGCCATCCGCGCCTGCCGCGAACCGCTCCTCGAAACCTTCCTCAAGGCCAACTCCCCTCTGAACCTCCAGAACGAAGCCGGCCACTCGCTCCTCCATGTCGCCGTCCTCCAGGACTGCCGCACCCTCATCCCCCGCCTCCTCGCCGCCGGAGCCGACCCCACCCTCAAAGACGCCCGCGGCCAGACCCCCATCGACTACGCCCGCCGCCGCCGTCAACCGGCCCTCATCAAGCTCTTTGAAGGACTCCCGCAGTAACCATGAAGACCCTCGCCCTTCTCGTCACTCTCACCCTCGCCGTGTCCGCGCAACCGCACCCGCTCGAAGCCCTCGCCAATCTCGCCCGCCAGGGCCCTACTGCCCCCGGCCTCGCCGCCGCCATCGCCAAAACCCTCTCCGAGCGCGGCGGCACCGCCGTTTGGGGCCAGGACTACCTCTTCGTCACCGCCGCCGAAACCCCGGTGCGCATCTCGCTCAACAATGCCGCCCCCGTCCCCATGGAGCGCATCCCCAATTCCAATCTCTGGATGTATTTCACCAAAATGCGCACCGGCGTCACCCACGCTTATCAATATTACGTCGAAGGACAACCGCCTTCGCCGCGCTCCGATGTCACCGGCTATAATCCCGATTCCTACCCAAAACCCGGCGTTCCAAAAGGAAAACTCAGCAACAAATACGTGATTGAAAGCAAAATTTATGCAGGAATGAAGGCCGATTACTGGGTCTATGCCTCGCCCGGCGTCGATCCCAAAACGCCTGCTCCCCTCATGGTCTGGCAGGACGGCCAGAACCTCATCAACGGCGACCTCACCCGCATGCGCCTGTTCACCGTCACCGAAAACCTCGTCCACCAGAAACTCATCCCGCCCATGGTCCACGTCCTCATCGCCCCCGGTTTTTCCCCGGAAAACCGCCCGATGCGCTCCGTCCAGTACGATTCCATGGACAACCGCTACGCCCGTTTCCTGATGGAGGAAGTGCTGCCCGAGGTCGAGAAGTCTTACCGCCTCCGCTCTGACGGTTACAGCCGCGCCATCGGCGGCGAATCCTCGGGCGGCATCTGCTCCTTCACCGCCGCCTGGCATTTCCCCGATAAATTCGCCCGCGTCCATTCCACCATCGGCAGCTACACGTCAATTCAATGGCGCCCCGCCGAAGGCCGCGACGGTGGAAATCTTTACCCATTTCTGGTCAGAAAAGAGCCGAAACGCAATATCCGCGTCTGGCTCAGCGATGGCTCCGACGACCTCGAAAATACTCACGGCTCCTGGCCTTTGCAGAATATCCAGCTCGCCAATTCCCTCAAAATGAAGGAATACGACTTCCATTTCCGCTTCGCCCACGCCGCCCACAACTCCGCCCAGGCCGCCCTCGACCTCCCCGAATCCCTCACCTGGCTCTGGCGCGGCTACGACCCCGCGAAGATCTCCGAAGAGTTCCTCATGAACCCCGCCGAGAAGGACAAGCCCTACTACCGCGTCACCATCTCCAACCGCGACGCCTGGTAGCTACTGCTTCCGGTCCAGCGTCACAAAGCCCCGGAACGCCCGCCGCCGCAGATGGTAGGGTAGCCGCCACAGGAACGTCTTCCCCGCAAACCGGTCGAACTTTTTGACCCACCGCGACAGCGCCAGGCTTCGGTCGATGCTCTCCACAATGTCCGTCCGCCCGTGCTCCAGCGCCAGCGCCCGCGTGTCCAGGAAGAACGACTGCGCCACCGGCGACGTCGTGTCCAGCCGCGCGAGCTGTTCCACGCTGTACCGGCTCAGGTCGAACATCGGGCAGTCCTTCAGCTTGCCCAGGATGTCCAGCACCACCATCGTCCGGTAGCATTTCGAGCACCGGCAGCAGTTCGAATCGTCCTGCCCGCTGCCGTCCTCGCCCTGAAAGCAAACATGCAGGTTCTCAAGCACCACTTGATGAGCCACGATGTACTCGGTCTTCTCGTTCCGCGAATGGCTCGCCCCGTCGTGCAGAATGCGCATCCGGGAGGTGGAATACATCGGATCCGAAAGCGGATGCGTCCCCCACGGCATCAACGTCCGGTAGTCGAACGACGAAGGCAGCAGCGCCGTCCCGAACTGCCGCTCGAAAATCAGCAGGCAACTGCCCAGCGCCGCCCCCGAGGCGAACGTCTCCCAGGGCAGTTTGCCCCAGCGCGTCTCCCGCAGGTTCGTGGTCAGCGGGATCATCTCCGCTCCCATCTCCCGCGCCACCCGCGTCAGCCGCGCGAAATGCCGCTCGAAGGCGTCTGCTTTCGACAGCGGCATGTCCAACCCCAGCACGTTCAGGTAATGTTTGCACTCGGGATGCCGCAGCACCGTGAAGAAGGCGTCCACCCCGGCGGTGAACGTCGAGAGCGCCGCCGGCGCCGGCCCCGCTGCCTCCATCACCGGCGCGTGTACCTCGAAGCCCTTCGTCTTGCCGGGAAACCACGCGCTCCACAGCTTCCGCAGCGCCTCGGCGTTCTGCAGCAGGTACGCATCCACGGGCATGTCCACGTGAATGTCCTCGCCCGTCGCCGCCGCCAATGGCAGCATCAGCGCCAGCCACGCGTTCGCCGAATCCGGCGCCGGCATCTCCGCTGGCATGGCAAACCAGTAATCGTCCGATCCGCCATCGTCATAACGCACCGTCGCCGTCAGCCGGCGCTGGCCATCGGCCTGCTCGGTCGTCTTGACTTCGCCAATGTGCATACGGTTGTGGGCTCTACCGCGCGCTCCGGGCCATGCTTGCGAACTTGGGATTGAACCACGCCGGCGCTTTGGCCGCCGCCGCGTTCACCCCCGCGGGCAGCACCCGCGGCATGATCGCCCAGATCGGATTCATCTTCAAACCTTCGCGGTTCGGCAGGTTCTTGTAGATCCACACCCAGGCGTCCGTCCCCGACAGCCCGTCATCGGTTTCGATGCCCACCATCCAGCTTGCCGTGCCCCGCGCGATGTCCGGGTAGCAGTCCACGCACACCAGCGCCAGGTCCGTGAAGCGCGTCCGGTTCGCGAACGGCGGCAGGTAGGCGTTCCGTACGTCCGCCCAATTCGTGTACAGGTTCCCGTCCTTGTCGCGCGTCGGGATGCGGTAGATCCCCACCAGATACGGGTTGTAGTCGGGATGCACAAGCTGCCCGATGAAGTGCTTCGCCATCTGCCGCCGCAGCGGCGTCACCTCGCCAAAGCCCAACTCCTCGATCAGTCCCAGCGTCGCGTGCAGGAAGTTGTTCATCCACGGCGAGCCCGCCGCCGAGCACTTCGTCTGATCGATCGTCTCGTCTCTTTGACCCGCGTTGCCATAGTTCATGATCTGCAGCGGGTTCTCCCGGCCCCAGGCCAGAATGTCCCGCCCGATCCGCCAGCGCGTTTCCGTGCAGTCCGCCGCGCACCCCTCCGCTGGCTCGTAATAGTGACCATTGGTCACCTTGAAGAAGCCTTCCCGGATGGCGATATTGTTCTGCAACTTGGAATAGAAATACGTATATTCCGGCATTTCCCGCGGCGTCATTGCTACCGTGTGGGCCAGCGTCCGCAGCACCCACGCCTCCCCGCGCGGCTGGCTCAGCAGATAACCCAGTGGCCCGAACCGGCAATAGTTGCAGTTGGTCGGATTCACCGCCGTCAGGTTATAGGACGACCAGTAATGCATCTCCTCGAGGAAATACCAGTCCCCTGTCAGCGCATAGGGCAGATAGGCCATGCTCGGCTGATGCGCGTCCTCCGGATTCCAGCCCGGGCGTCCCAGCGGACCCACCTGCGTAGCTTTGTCGTTGGCTCGCGTCTCCGCCCGCGGAAACGGCGGCGAAATGATCGTGAAAAACGAGGGCCGCGCGTCGATCGACACCACCCGCCCCGCTGCCGCGCTTTTCGTGTAAGGATCAAACTCGCGGTCCGAATCAGGCGACTCCCGCAGATGGATGGGCACATGACCCGAGACCCCCGCCATCGCCTCCACCAGATCCTGCATCGACGGGTCCCAGGTATAGAGGTACATCACATACCAGCCCGGCAGCATCCCGATGTCCGGCCTTCCGCCCGCCGCCGGCATGAACGGCTGCCACAGCGCGGAACCGAACGGCTCGCCCAAATCCGAATTGTGGAACTTCTTCAATTCCGCGATAATTGCTTCCTGTTTTAATTGAATGGAAGTGTCGTAATTCGGCACCACCCGGCTGTAAATCAAATAAGGCAGGTTATGGTCGATCCGCAAGGGCGCCGGCTGCTGGCCCTGCCAGAACGTCTTGCGCCACCGCGCCGCGTAGTAGTGGATCAGACCCCCGCGCTGCCAGGCGGGCGCGGCCGTCTCCGCGCCCACGTGCAGCCGCACCGAGTAGTGCTGGTCCTGAATCCGGTCCACATATACGTTCTCCAGGATGGTCTCGATCTTCACCCCCGCCCAGCCCGGATAGAAGGTCACCACGAAGATCGGATGCAGGCTCTTGTGACGCCGGTCGGTCGCCTTCGCCCATCCCTGATTAGGCGTGATCGGCGCGCCGTCGCTGGAAGTCCAGGGCACGGTGCCGAAAGCGCCCCGCCCGTTCGGGCACACCTGTACCACGGGGCCGGCGTGCGAGCACACCATCAGAATCTCTTTGCCCATCACCACCGGCAGCGGGAACTTCCACTTGCTCAGCGTCGCCCCCGTCGTGTCCGTGGTCGTGAACGACGTTGCCTCCGCCGTCAGGTTGCCCCGCAGCGTCGCCTGCGGCAGCGACGCCTCCCAGCCGAAGTCGAACCCCGGATCCTCGATGATCACCTGCGTCGCAATCGGGCCCTTCATCCAGTACCGCACTCCGCGCGGAGACTCCGTCCCGTCCCACTTCGCCAGCATCTCCCGCGCGCGCACCCGCTGCTCCATCGGCGCCGAGCCGTCCATCGACGCGTCGGCCACCACCGTCGCATCCCACCCCGAGTCCAGAAACTGGAGCATCTGCGCCTTGCCCAGTGCGCCCGCGTCCGAATTGCAGGGCGCCGGCAGGAAGTCCACTTGCGCGTACGCCCGGTCGTCGAGTTCAATCCAGAACGACAGCAGCGCATGCCGGAGCGAACCGTCGGGCCAGCGTGTCTTCACGTCCACCTGCGTCTCGGCCGCCACGCCCGCCACCACCGCCTGCGCGCACTCGCTCATCTCCGCGCGGGCGAAGGTGCGCGAGATCGTCACCGGCGCTCTCTTCGGCGCGTTGCCCCGCTTGCCCCGGTCCTCGAGCAGCATCGCGTTGCCCGCCGGCGGGCCGGGCGGCGTCAGTTCGGGCGGCTCGGCGGACTTGAAGGGAAAGGCCGGCTGCGGGGAAGTGAGCGAGATCGGACCGGAGTGCTGCGCCACCGACTGGGCCGCGCAGCTGGACAGCCCCAGATAAACCACGCCCAACACCAACGCCCGTATGCTCGCCATGCCTGTAGAGTAGCATAGGGCTTCGCCGAAAACCCTGTATTTATTAGGCTTGCCGGTACTGGCGGAGCGAGGCGAGCGCTGCCCGGCGTTCGCTGGCCGACGGTACCACCCACCAGCCCAGCGCGGCGCCCACGAGCGTAGCCGCGCCGCCGCCCGCGATCAGCGACGGCCAGGACGCTGGCGGCAGCGCCTGCCTCAGCAGCAGCGCCACGCCCCCCGTTCCGGCCAGCACCACCAGCGGCCGCACGATGGCGTGGAGTGTATACCGGCGGAGGGGAATCCCCAGCAGGTGGCAACAGTACGGGATGCTGAACGCCAGGTGCGACACCACGCTCACCACCAGTTTGGCCAGGGCCACGCCCGCCAAACCCAGCCAGCCGACCAGCAGTATCGACGCGCCCAGGCTGAGCGCCGCCTCGGTCACCCGCACCGCCGCGAACCACTTCAACTGCCGCACCCCGAGCAAGTACTGCGAGCAGACGTTGCCCATCGACCGCGCCAGCATCGCCGCCGTCATCAGGATCAGAATCGTCCGGCCGCTGTCCCAGAACGGGCCTTCCACGAACCGCGGACCCACCCACAGCGCGATGAACGGGTCTCCGTAGACCAGAATCACGCCCGCCAGCACGCAGGCGATGCCGCTGATGTAACGCGAGGAGTCGAGGAACAGCCCGCTGAGCGCCGGCCGGTCTTCGCGCGTGTGGTGGTAGGTGAAGTTGCTGCCCAGCGTCATCGTGATCGCGCCGATCAGCGAGAACAGATGGACGCCCAGATAGCGGCCCACCTGATACTGGCCCGCCGCCGCCGCGCCCGCCATGCGGCCGATCACGATCAGGTCCGATTGCAGCGTGACGGCCGTCGAAAGCGTCAGGATCAGGTCCGCCGCGCCGAAGCTGAACAGGTCGCGCGCCTTCACCGGATCGACCCGCGAGGGCAGGAACCGGACCGGGAAGCGCATCCGGCGGATGAGCAGCCACTGGAGCAGCCAGCGCAGCACCGTCCCGCTCGCCTGCGCGATGGCGACGGCGGCGAGCGTGCCCGACACGTTCAGCGCCACCACCACCAGCCCGGCAGTCGCCAGCAGCGAGACGATCATCACCATGTTGTCGAGGTCGTAGCGCCGCAAGCCCGCCAGCGCGGCCGAGAAGATCGACATCGGAAAGCCGAGCAGGAACACCACCAGCAGCAGGCCGACGCTGAACCGCGCCTCGCCCTCCGGAATGCCGTTCAGGTTGAACCACTCGGGCAGGCGCGCCAGCAGCACGGCCAGAATCAGCGTCCCCACACCTGCCAGGCCAAGCAGGATCGTGAGCGCGGTCCGGATGGTGTGCTCGACCTCGCCGTAGTCCTGCCGCGCCAGGCCGCGGGCGACGAAGAAGTTGAGCGCGCCGCGCAAGCCGAAGCTGAGCAGCGCGAACTGCACGGTCAACTCGCCGGCCATCGAGATCAGCCCATAGGGCGCGCTGCCCAGCGTCCCGATGATCATCGGCGAGACGACGAAGGCGGTCAGCGCCGACACGACGAACGAGAAGACGCTCAGCGAAGCGTTGCGCGTGAGCGACACCGGCGCATTCGGGCCGAGGTAGGCGCGGAGTTGGGCCAGCAGCGCGCTCACGGCAGCAACCGTTTCGCGGCGGCTTCCGCGCTGCCAGTAATGAGGACCGGCGCACCGGCGGGCGTCTCGATCCGGTAGCGCCGCCACGGGCCGAGACGCAGGTACGACGCCGACAGGTAATGCCGGAAGCCGAGCTTCGGCTGTTGCCGGATCATGGGCGTATTGGCCGGATCGACGCAGAGAAACACGCGGCTGGCGCCGCGCCGGACGGCCTCCGCCATGAACCCGGCGCACAGGGCCAGGTACAGCCCGGAGCCGCGCGCCTCGGGTGCGACGAAGACATGGGAGAGGTAGGCCACGCGCGCCGGCAACGGGACCCGCAGGTCGAAGAAGGCCACATCGGCTTCCTCGAGTTCGCCCCAAACGTAGCCGATGAGGCGGCCGCCGCGATGGGCGCCCACCATCCAGCAGCGCGGGGCGGCGATCTTGGCCGAAGCTTCGTCGCGGCTGAGCCATCCGCCGCAGTAATCGAGCCGGGCGAGCGTCTCCGCGTTGAGCACCTCGACGGTGCAGGTGGCCGAGGAGTGGTCCGGCACGGAGGCTTCCCTTTCATAGAAGGCCAACCGCCGGCGGCGCGGCGCGAGCCCAACCCGGTTGAGGTAATAGATCAGGCTGGACATCACCGTGTTCCCCTGCACACCGGCTCGCCCGCGGCCAGGCGGCAGTGGCCGGAGACCCACAGATAGTCCTTGAAGTGCGGGGCCGCGTCCCAGACGTTCCAAAGGCTGTGAAGCGCCGGGATCAGGAGCCGGAGGCGTGCCCCGCGCAGTGGCGCGGGCGGCGGCGTATCCCAGAGTTCGCCGACCACCTGGTTCCGCCACTGCCGTGCCCGGAGCCGCCTGGCCCACGCAAGCGCTTGCGCCTGCGGCTTCGCGTCCGGAGGCATGGGCAGCGGGCAGGGCTCATGGTCCGCGTAGCTCTGCCAGGGCACTTCGGTCACCGGCGCGCGGAAGCGCCGCATCCACCGGTAGTAGAACCGATGGCCCAGCAGATCACCAAACGGCGGCGCAATGCGGATCACGGATTCGAGCACGCGCCGGTCGTAGAACGGCAAAAGCAGTTCCGTGCGCGCCGATTCGCTGTATTCGAAGTAGTCGTGCAGATGCCGCCGCATGTCATTCCTTAACAGGAACAACTGCATTGCCTTTTGCGGCGGAATTCCGGGCATGGCGTCGAATTCGGCGGCCATGCCTTCGGCGGCGGCATCCTGGAGTTCACGGAAGCGCCGCCCGCCGATCACCCGGCGGGAGATCATCTTGCCGTGGATGTACTCGCGGAAGGCCTCGGCCGGGCGGCCCTGGTCGAGAAGGGCGAGGACCGCCGGCTCCATCATGAGGAAGCCGATGGTTTCGCCGCCGCCGTCTCCGCTGAAGGTCTCGGGCGCGGCGAGTTGGCTGGTGGCGGCGCGCAGGGCGCCCATGGTGGTGAAGCCGGGCGTCTCGCCGAGCACGGCGGGCGTCCATTCGACGCGGTCCATGCGGATGCCGGCGCGCTCTGCGAACTGGGCGGCGAAGACGCCATCCTGCCAACCGTCGTTGGCCAGGTTCCAGGCATGGACCTGGCGGCCGAGGTCGAGCAGGGCGCCCGCGATGCACCGGGAGTCGAGGCCGCCGCTGAGCAGCGTGGTGACCGGTTCAGTTGCGGGGGCGCGGTCACGGACGGCGGCGAGGAAGGCGGCGTGGCAATGGGCGGCGTGGTCCTTGGCGGAGGCTTCGACCAGCGGGGTCTCCTCCCAGCGGTGGTAGCGGGTGAGGTCGAGCCCATTGGGCGTGGCGATGAGGGCCTCGCCGTCGCGGAGCACCTGGACGCCCGCGAGCGGAGTCCGCGAGGCCAGCGGGTAGCAGAAGGCGGCCTGTTCGGCGAGCGCGGGCCAGTCGACTTCGAAGCGGAGGCCGGGCAAGGCGGCGATCAGGCGGATCGAGGTCGAGAAGATCAGGATCTCACCGTGGCGGGTCCAATAGAGCGGGCGGGCGCCAAGCGAGTCGGTCGCGAGGACGAGCCGGCTGGCGGCGGGGTCGAACTCGGCCAGGGCGAAGGTGCCGTTGGCGTGGCGGACCCGTTCGAGGGCGCTGGCGCCGGCGGGGGTCCCAGGGTCCAGCACCAGATGACCCACCTGGGCCGAGGCCGGGCCGCCCGGGCTGTGCCCGGCGTGGTGGAGAACGAAGTCCGGATGCTCGAAGGTGGCGAGCGGAACGCCCCAGGAGCGCATCCCTTCGGCAAGGGCCTGGCTCAATCTGGCGGGCAGGGCGGCTCCCGGGACCAGGGAGTAGAGCCCGGCGAAGTGGGACATCCCCATGAGCGTACCATAGAGGCGAAATGGTCGAACAAGCCCACGTCTTCCAATAACTTACCCCATGTCTGGGTTCGTTTTGCAGGGCACGGAATCGCGTGGTCCGGGGCGGGCTGGCAAGGGGCGGGGGGCGTTGGGGGTGTGGGTTTTCGAATCGAACCCAGATATGGGGTAAAGCATAGACAGAAAATGGGTTGGGCGTCGATTTTCGCCTTTTCGCCGCTTTTTGGGTGGGTGAAGAAGTCCATTCCGTTTTCCAGCATAGGGGGCGAGGGGCGCGGGCCGGAACCGTCTGTTTTCGTAGTTCATTGATTCTAAGTGAAATAAATCGCAAAAACTGGTGTCACGGGGTGACCGGTCCAGTGGAGTTGTCCCGATGTGGAAGAATGGGCGGAGGAAACGAGGTGCACGAAAGGTGAGAGCAAGGGCTCTGATGGTATTGGTGGTCGCTACAGGCGCGGCGCTGGGCCAGACGTACGATGTGGGTCCGTTTCCGAAGCCGGCGCCGGAGCGGGCGTTGCTGGGACTGAAAGTGCGCGACGGAGAGGGACGGACGTTGCGCGAGCCGCGGGAGGATTGGACGGGGGCGCGGGGGCGGGTGGCGGCGCAATGTTCGACCGGCGAGCAGAAGGCGCTCCT
>ERZ761609.3500-NODE-3500-length-10242-cov-45.059488_pt1 | contig 10242 bp, 7 predicted proteins | sample MGYA00511163_ERZ761609 | MGnify/ENA primary metagenome ERZ761609 (study PRJEB28899, sample SAMN02445070) | bioreactor sludge metagenome | biome: EBPR sludge | place: Australia: Brisbane, Thorneside Wastewater Treatment Plant | collected 2011-12-16 ... | reverse complement strand
AGCCCGCGACTCCGACCAATCGACTCCCTGCCGCGCCCGTCACACGAGACGTTATCCTCTCTAAGTTGACCAATAAGTTTCGCCAGATTGTGAGCCTGAATAAAGATAAAGTCGTTATGCGCTGACGCGAGAAAAGCCATCCCAAATTGATAGGCCGAGAAAAAGGAATTTGTTTATTTGTCGCGCTAATGCGCGAAAAGCCGGATTCTCCTTCGACGACAAAGAGCGGTGGCTACGTTCATTTATCAAAAATGGTGGCTGACCAATCTTCACAATGCGCTGATGCGTGACAGACAACACCAACTGAATAGCCCAAATAGAGAGATTGTCCGTTGCCGCCAAAATACGGTGATCGTGTTCATTTGCCACAAATGGTGCCTGGCCAGTCTTCACGGTGCGCTGATGCGTGATAGACGACACCAACTTGAACCACCACAAAAAGAACGGTTCCCCTTCGCTAACAACAAAAGTGCTTCTGTTCACCTGCCAAAAATGGTGGCTAACCAACTTTCACGGTGCGCTGATGCGTGACAGACAACACCAAACTGAACCGTCGCAAAAAGAACGGTTCCCCTTCGCTGATAACAAAAGCGCTTCTGTTCATCTGCCAAAAATGGTGGCTGACCAACCTTCACAGTGCGCTGATGCGTGACACACCCCGACAACTGAACCCACCAGACCCAACCATAAGCGCACATTGCGCGATACAAACCCCGATCCAATCATTCAAACTGTAAAACAAACAAGGCTTTTTTATTGATTAATGCCCGCTTAATCCCTACGATAAGTTCAAACTATTGGCTTGTGGGGTGGCTATAGATTCGACAGCCAAGGGCGGTAGCGTTTCCAAATAACCCAAAACAAAACAATAGGATAACAAGCCATTCGACGACGGACGCGGTGACAGCCCGCGATTTTTAACGACTTACTCCCAGCCGCGCCCGTCAATTACGACGTTATGTTCAAAAATAGGCAATCGATATATGGAAATATTTTCATCTTGGTACAATGATAAAGATAAAATCAAAAAGCTTTCGCAGAGTGTGCTTATTAGTGAGATAAAGCGAGCTGAGAATATAACAATTATATCCGCTTACTATTCTGTAGACTTTATTGAGTCCATTCTTGGAAAAGTCAATAAGACAAAAAGAAAAAGTTGCTCAGTAGAGTTGATTTTTAATGGGTTTAGTGGGCAGCGATTATATGACCAGACAAATGAATTAAAAAACCTCATCATTAAATTAAATGAAATTGGATTTCAAAAAATTTCTATATATCTCAATCGTGAGACAACTCTTTTCCATTCAAAATTATACTTCATAAAAAATGATGAAGGAATTGTCTGGTTTATGGGGTCTGCAAATGCTTCTAAAGCCGCATTTGGAACAAATGAAGAATTATTATTAAAGTCAAAGATAAAAATCAAGGTCATACAACAATATATAAAAGATGTAAAATCTAGCTCAGAAATAATCGAAGATATAAACCCTGATGAAGCCATAGAGTCCAACATTATTGGCTTTTTTAGAACTGGCTCTATATATTTTAAACCTAATAATCAACTATCATTTACATTTTCTGAGCTTAAATTGCCAGATTGGGTCGAAGAAAGAATAAGAAGTATTGAAGAAAGACCAAGGCATACTAATCCAGGAAAAGCATGGGGCGCATATAATCTAAAATTAAGTTTAGGATTAAAAGATGATGAGAAAGATAAAATATCACAATTAAGTTTAAAGCCTTCATCAATTGAAACTTGCTATGGCTATTGGGTTCCAAACAAATATAGACACAACGTAAATGAGTCTGTCAGAAATAAATCAAATAAAACCAGAACAGCGTTCCTTGAAATTCTCGCCCTAATAAATAGTCGCGGGGTTGATAACTTACTTGAAGATTACAAGAACCACATAGATGATGCAAAAAGAATATTAAAGTCAAATAATATAGATTATCACTTTGATGAAAATGAACTCTTTAAGAAATACAAGAAGTTTGTAGAACGTATAGTGCAAAAGCTGTCTGATCCAGAACGACTAAACAAATTGTGTTTACCTCTTATTTCTGCGGGAATGCCAGAAATATGGGAGGATAATATTGCTTATAAAGATTTTTCTGAGAGCTTTTATGAATATATAGCCAGTTCATTGACAGGACAAATACCTCGTGTTATCCGCTCAATTATGGACACTATAGATATTACACCTGATTCAGATAGTGATGACATAGCCGACAAATTTATAACGTATTTTGAGTCCGATGAAGCGGAGTGGACAGATGAATATTGGAGAGAGTGAAAAAACATAACGAGTGGTTCGACGACGGACGCGGTGACAGCCCGCGACTCCGATCAATCGCCGTGCCGCCGCGCCCGTCAACCGAGACGTTGGCGGCAGAGAGATTTGGTGGTTAGTGTGAGATTGAGCAAATAAAGAGATTGGGTTTTCCCAGGCGACAAAGTGCGGTGCTTCTGTTCATTTGCCTGAAGAGGTGGTTGCCCAATGTTCACGGTGCGCTGATGCGTGAAAGACAACACCAACTTGAACAACCGAAAACAGAGAGATTATCCGTTGCCGACAAAGTGCGGTGATCATGTTCATTTACCGAGATTGGTGGTTGCCCAATTTTCACGGTGCGCTGACGCGAGACAGACAACACCCATTTGAACGACCGAAAATAGAGAGCTTGTCCGTTGCCGACAAAGTGCGGTGGTTACGTTCATTTACCGAGATTGGTGGTTGCCCAATGTTCACAGTGCGCTGACGCGAGACAGACAACACCAACTTGAACGACCAAAAATAGAGAGCTTACCCGTTGACGACAAATTACGGTGGCTACGTTCATTTGCCGAGATTGGTGGTTCCCCAACCTTCACAGTGCGCTGATGCGTGACAGACAACACCAACTTGAGTGACCAAAAACAGAGAGATTATCCCTTGCCGACAAAGCGCGGTGGTTATGTTCATTTACCGCTATTGGTGGTTGCCCAACGTTCACGGTGCGCTGATGCGTGTGATAGCGTGCCAACTTGAGCAGTTTTGCAGTGTGGGTTAGCTTCATCAATAAAGGGGGTTCATCTTGTTATTGAGATCAATCCAAGTGCCAACGAGTGGTTCGACGACGGACGCGGTGACAGCCCGCGACTCCGACCAATCTACTCCCCGCCGCGCCCGTCAACCGAGACGTTGGCGGGGGGCAAAAACAAAAAGCATCGCCAGATTGCTAGCTTTTAAAAAGATGAAATTTCCCTTGCCGACAAAAAACGGTGGTTACGATCCTCAGCCCAAAGAGGTGGTTTCCCAATCGTTCACGGTGCGCTGATGCGTGATAGTCCGTGCCAACGTCACAGCCTGATTTTAAAGCATTGGTGCACCGCGCTGATGCGCGGGAAAGTATGTGCCGAGTACAAATTCCGAATAAATTTTGACCTTGATGACACTACAAAATGTATATACACTTAAGCTATGAGATTTACATGGTCTGAGACAAAACGCGCAATCAATACAAAATCGCATGGGCTTGATTTTGTTGATGCGCCGCGTGTGTTTGAGGGCATCACCTTCACTTTTGAAGATGACAGGTTTGACTACAGCGAGCAGCGGTTTATCACGCTTGGGTTACTTGCCGGAGTGTTGGTTTCCATTGTCCACACAGAGAATGACCATGAGATTCGCATCATTTCCTTCCGCAAAGCAACCAAACGAGAAGAGGTGATCTATTATGACTCAATCCAATACTGATTGGGTTCTCCTTGCGTCAGGCACTCAAGGTGATCCAACTGAAGAACATCCCGAAGCTGAAGTCCGTCACGTCGTCCGTGGCATTGTTCGCCAAGGTTTAAAACCCCTACCAGCCAAAGCATCCGTTTCTTTGCGCATAGATCAGGACGTGTTGGAGTGGTTCAAGGCTCAAGGTGCAGGTTATCAAACACGTATAAACAGCGTTTTAAAAGCATTTAGGGATGCTTCGGTTAATCCATGAGCGTCAGCTACGATAAAAATAATTCCAATTAATGCGCCAACAAGTTGCTCGACGACGGACGCGGTGACAGCCCGCGTCTATCGCCCAATCTACTCCCCGCCGCGCCCGTCAGCTTTGACGTTGGCGGGGGCTATTACAAATAAGCGTCGCCAGATTGATAGATTGATAAAACATGGGTTTGTCATGCGCTAACGCGGTAAATGCCGTGCCAGATTCAACAACCGACAATATTGGGTTTGGTAGCCGCGCTGATGCGCGGGAAAAAACGTGCCAAGCCCTATTCTTTGATACTGTTAGTTCATCGTGCCGCGTAGACACGCGGTGAAACATAACCTGACTTTCAAATGCTTGATTTATTGGTGTTTCATCCAGCTTCATCTTGCCGCGTCCACGACGCGGTGAGCCAGAGCCTTCACGTCCACCGTTGGTCTTGCCGCGCCCAAGCGCGGTGGTCTGCCGTGCCAGGTTCTTCTTTGATGCTGATAGTTCATCGTGCCGCGTAGACACGCGGTGAACCCAAAGTGCCAACCCAACCGCTGAAAAAATGAAATGGTTGCCCAATTTGAGACAACACCAAGCCCCAAAAACCGAAAATGGGGTTTGTGTGCCGCGCCCAAGCGCGGTGAACCAGCGTGCCAAACCCAACAAGAGAGCGTGCCAGATTGACAAACCGTTGGTGCATTCATGATTTCAAATGATGCGCCAACAAGTGTGTCGACGACGGACGCGGTGACAGCCCGCGAGTTCCAACAATTTACTCCCCGCCGCGCCCGTCACACGAGACGTTGGCGGCAGATAAAACGGTGGTTAGCGTTAGATTGGTCAAATAAAGAGATTGGGTTTTCCCTTGCCGACAAAGTGCGGTGGCTACGTTCATTTGCCGTGATTGGTGGTTGCCCAATGTTCACGGTGCGCTGACGCGAGACAGACAACACCAACTTGAGCGACCGAAAATAGAGAGATTATCCGTTGCCGACAAAATACGGTGCTTCTGTTCATTTACCGAGATTGGTAGTTGCCCAACTTTCACAGTGCGCTGATGCGTGACAGACAACACCAACTGAACCACCGAAAACAGAGCGACTGCCCGTTGCCGACAAAATGCGGTGGTTACGTTCATCTACCCAGATTGGTGGTTGCCCAACTTTCACAGTGCGCTGATGCGTGACAGACAACACCAACTTGAGCGACTAAAAATAGAGAGATTACCCGCTGCCGACAAAGCGCAGTGGTTATGTTCATCTACTCAGATTGGCGGTTGCCCAACTTTCACAGTGCGCTGAAGCGAGAGAGACAACACCAACTTGAACGACCGAAAATAGAGAGATTACCCGTTGCCGACAAAATGCGGTGGTCATGTTCATTTACCGAGATTGGTGGTTTCCCGACGTTCACAGTGCGCTGATGCGTGTGATACCGTGCTAACCTGAACAGTTTTTGCAATGCGGGTTAGCTTCATCAATAAAGGGGGTTCATCTTGTTATTGAAGATCAATCCAAGTGCCAACGAGTGGTTCGACGACGGACGCGGTGACAGCCCGCGACTCCGACCAATCTACTCCCAGCCGCGCCCGTCAACCGAGACGTTAGCGGGGTACAGCCGCCCGCCGCATGGGCGTTCGGAAGAAACATACGGCAAGACCCTGATAACGACAAATCAATGACTTATAGGTATGTTTCTTAAGAGCGATAATAAACAAATCCTGAAATAGATAGGATTTAAACAAAGACCCACTAATTTTATATATTATGATATTTCAAGAAAAGTTATAGACATGAAGTTTTTGATCCTACTTTTACTACATTTTTTTATAATATTTTTTTCTCATAGTGTTTTTTTATTTTTGCTATCAATATTAATATCTACCACTGTTTATTTTTTATATAAAAGAGAATCCTTAAAGTATATAGTACTAACAACTGAATTTTTCTTGGTTTTATTTGTGTCGCTAATAATAAATCAACAACCAAAGCTTAATGAATTTATAGTTGCAATAAATATATATTTATACTTTGCATCAATCTTATTATCATACTCAATGTATATCATGCTACAAAAATATATGGATCTCATAAAAAGCAATGACGTAATTGAACCCATGAATGATACTCAAGCAATTAATGTAATAAAAGAAAATCTCAAAGGAAAAGAAAAAAGCATTTTTAAGTGTCAAAGAAAGATAGAAAAACTTATGAATATGTACAATGATAGTCAAGCTGAAAAAGAAAAATACAAAAATATGTTAATTAGAATAGGTTCAAGCCATAATGTAAAAAATGATATAATGATACTAATCAAAGAAAATAGAAGAAGCAGTTCAGTACAAATATTCTTTGTTTTACTTTCTGGTATAGCGGTTAATTTTATATACGATATAATCAAGTCAATATTTTTATCTGAGGTGTGATTTTATGACTGAGCCTAGTAAAGTAGATAATATTTTCGATAACATACCTGAAGATGTTAATATTATACTTAACTCAAAAAATGAAATATTAAATTTTAAAATAGAAAAAGATCAAGTAAATTCGTTAACAGAACTTTGGTATAATAATAAACTTGATGAAGATGATGCAATACAACTAGGCATAGAATATCATGTTAAAAGTACTCGAACAAAGCTCATTCCATTTAAAAAGAAAATTGATGGTCTACAGCAATTTTGGAAGACAATAGAAAATGAAAATAATGAAAAAATACAAAAATTAAAAGAAAAAATCAACAACACACCATCTAAAAACATCTCGGAGATAGTAAACGACAATGTAAGACCAATGAATAGAACAGATATTATAATACTAGCATCATTAATATTAACATCGGCAATATTAGTTTTATCTGAAGTATATGCAATGAGCATACTCTTAAAAATGAATTTTTTACATATTGCCGAACAACCGTTTATTTCATATTTTTTTGGATTGCTATTCGCTGCTGCCAGTATAGGTGTAAAAATTTGGTCACTTAAATTATCAGAAAACGGAATAAAAAAATATAATAAAATTACTATAGTAATGTTAGTAGTTAGCATAATAGCAGCAGCCATAAGTCTATTTTCCTCACAAACAATAACTGGTCAAGACAAAGTAGATATTTCTCAAGCAAATCCATTAAATACGGATAGCGGCAATCCATGGGAGATTATTTTATTTATATCTTTTGTATTTTTATCATTTACCATATTACAAATATTTGTTGGTTTTATAATTGAAAAATTTAAAAAGCATGGTATCTCACATGAGAAAAAAATAAGTGATAATCAAGAGTATCTTTTATTAATATCTGAACTTGACAACAAACATCAGCGTGCCAGACAAATCGCGGCATTATTTAGTTTAATTGATGAAACGAATGAAATATTACAAGGTAAAATAGAGGCAATTAAAAGTGAACTAGAGCTCTTAGTACGAGAAGTATATTTAGATTATGAAAAGAAAACAAAACGGGAAGAAGATATTCTTGCCATTATAAAAAATAAGTATCATAAATCTGAAGCTCTTATGGAAGAAGCAAAAGAATTAAAAATTGCTGCTGATGTAATGATGAAAAACTTAACAGCTTAACTTATAGGTGAACGTCATGAAAAAGTTTTTTACCCTAGTTTTCTTAGTTTTTGCATATAAAACAGTATATGCTTTTGATTTAAAGGGAATGCTTGGAATCGAAGATGTACCCCCGCAGCCAGCAATAAGTTATGAAATCATAATTTCAGATTCATATGCAAAAGATCATTTGGCATACCAAGAAAAGGCAAGATCATTAATTAACAATTTAATTACTGAATTACGAGCAAATGACGCTTTAAACATATATGACTCCAGCTTTCAACTAATAACTAAAATTGAAATGCCGGGAGAAGAATTAAGTTCAAAACTGAAAACAAAAAAATTCATATCCAATATGCGAGATATTAATGAAAATTTAATTTCCTTAGGAGCTAAAAATAAAGGAAATGATAAGTTTATTATGATAAAACTCTCAGATTTCTTAGAAAGACGAAAACAGGAAGAAAATAGTCGTCATCTAGAAGTTATTTTATTCTCGTCAATTAGTCATCCTGACCTAGATAAGATTTTTGACGAAAACAAAGAAACTAAAGATGCTGCCTTTTTATTTGTAACGGATAATTCTAGACTGGATATAAGAGCAAAAAGAAAAGCTCTCGAAAATATTAGGATTCATATTTATCATCCTGAATTAAAAAATGATTTTTCACAGAAAAATCTTTGTGGGTTTTGGTCTACATACTTTCATTTACAATCGGCTCAAATAATATCTTGTCAATCACAAGATATTATTGACCGTGTAGGCAACGCATCAGCATCCCCCATACAAATATCAAGCACCAATATTGAGGAAATAGATAAATTATCTCAGTCGGCTCTTAAATTGACACAAGATCAAAACAAAATCATTGAGGAAATTAACAGCCCTGAAGTAGATGAGACAAAAGTTGCATTAAAAAAATCAAATGACCTCCCAGGTTCTGTTCAGGAAAAATCAAAAGAAGCAGGAAATAATGATATAAACATATCAATTCACCTTCCCCAAAATCAATCAAATCTAAACAATGATAATACAAATATAACTACTGGTTACTCTTGGCAGTATTTAGTGGAAGCCACTTGGGATAATCCAGCAACAGACGTAGATTTAATTGCACAAGTTGGAAATGAAAAAATTTACTATAACAAAGATACAGACTTTGGAAGACATACCAAATCTAAAAAATCTGGTTTTGAAAGAATTGAACTTAATAAGTTACATGATGATACTAAAATTCGCATAGAAAACTCACGAGGAGAGCCGCCAAAAAATATTAAATTAATAATAAAAGATCAATTTGGAAACATCATTAAAGAGCTATCGCCAAATACTTTTGAGTCGTATGTAACAAAAAATGGGAAAAAAGAATTTATCGAATATAACTTGAACTCCTTAATCAAAGATGGATCTATACACGGAGTATCCAACTAAAATTAATAATAATATTTTATAAGATCGCTAACAAACACATCGACGACGGACGCGGTGACAACCCGCGACTCCGAACAATTTACTCCCCGCCGCGCCCGTCATGCAAGACGTTAGCGGGGTACAGTACCGCGCACATGGGCGGCTTAAAGAAACAAGCAGACCCAGAGGGACAACTCAATGAGTTACGAGGCAAGTTGAAATAAGAAATTGTTTTTATTTGGATTAAATGACAAATATCAATAGTCCCCTGTTTACTTTTTCCTTGCGCATACTAAAATTTAAAACTGGATATATGCTATATTTAATGGTTTATTAATGGCAAATGTAGGAGTACGGACTATGGCTTCTTTTATGACGAAACAAAAGTTATTATTTACCATATTAATGTCTGGAGCTTTTTTTATTACAGCCGTTTTTCCACAAACAGCGAGTGCTGAAACCTATAAGAAATACGGAAATAACAACTCTCGTAGTTGTTATGATTGGTGCGCATCTCCTACTCTTGGGGATATAAAAGGAATCACTGGAAAGTGCCTTTCTGCAAAAGCTCAAGGAACAGATAATAACGGGAAGAAATTCTGGATGGACATCTCTTGTGGAGGTGGCCCTGCTGGAGAAATGGATGTCGAGTGTACGTGTGAGAGAGAAGGTCCATTTATTAAAACCGGAAACAATAATTCTCGTAGTTGCCATGATTGGTGTCAATCACCCACGCTAGGCTATCCTCATGGATTCTCAGGGAGTTGCATGTCTGCAAGAGCCAAAGGTACAGATAATCATGGAAACAAATTCTGGATGGACATTTCTTGTGGGGGTGGTCCTGCTGGAGAAATGGATGTTGAGTGTACGTGTAATTAACAAATGATATTTCATTTTGTAATTCCGTAAATTTAGCAACGCTATATTTACGATCAAGTATGTGGCCATTTTGAATACAGTGTTTACTTTCAATGCACCTAGATAACTGATGGGGCTTCTGAAAAGTTTAACTAAAGATTATCTTTTTAGAACCCCATCAATTCAAGCATGATTATGTGCTAACAAACACATCGACGACGGACGCGGTGACAGCCCACGACTCCGCCCAGCCTACTCCCTGCCGCGCCCGTCATGCATGACGTTAGCGGCGGTGATTCCCAACCAATAACCCAAAAGTCAGACAAAAAGTTTGTAGATTTGGTGGTTGCCCAATTTTTCAGAGCCTTGACAACTTGCTGTGCCAACCCAAACAAAGATCAAGAATGGGTGGTTGCCCAATCTTTCGGGGCTTTGACGATTCGCCGT
>ERZ761609.3497-NODE-3497-length-10246-cov-7.655578_pt1 | contig 10246 bp, 8 predicted proteins | sample MGYA00511163_ERZ761609 | MGnify/ENA primary metagenome ERZ761609 (study PRJEB28899, sample SAMN02445070) | bioreactor sludge metagenome | biome: EBPR sludge | place: Australia: Brisbane, Thorneside Wastewater Treatment Plant | collected 2011-12-16 ... | reverse complement strand
GCGGACCCAGCGGCCGGGTCAGCATCGGCGCGTCCAATTCCATCGTGCGACGCTCGGCGGCGGCGAAACCCAGCGCCAGCGCGCATACCCCGACGGCGCACGCCAAAGCTGCCGGCCGGCTGCGAGCGAACCAGCCGCAAACACCGGCCAAAGCGGCCAAGGGCCATGCGACATAGGACGGCGGATCGACGGTCAGCGCGAAGAAGCCGGCGACGCCCAGGCCGAAGGCGACCGGCAGCCACAAAGGCCAGCGCTCCCGCTCCGCCGCCAAGATCGCCGCCAGTTTGTCCAACCGCTCGCCTCCGCCCGCCAAGCGTTGCCCCTTCGGCCGGCGAATGTGCTACATCATCGGCTCGTTTGTCCGGCAATTTCGCTCGTTGAGACGCTTCATGACCTCCGACCAGACCTCCGATCCAGCAGTCGTCACCCGTTTCGCCCCGTCCCCCACCGGCTATCTGCACATCGGCGGGGCGCGCACCGCGCTGTTCAATTGGCTGTACGCCCGCGGCCGTGGCGGCAAGTTCCTGCTGCGCATCGAGGACACCGACCGCGCCCGCTCAATGCAGCCGGCGGTCGACGCCATCCTCGACGGGCTGAAATGGCTGGGGCTGGATTGGGACGGCGACGCGGTTTCCCAGTTCGCCCGCAAGGACCGTCACGCCGAAGTCGCCCGCCAGTTACTGAATGAGGGCAAGGCTTACTATTGCTACGCCTCGCCGCAGGAATTGGAGGAGATGCGCGCGGCGCAAAAGGCCGCCGGCAAGACGACCGGCTATGACGGCCGCTGGCGCGACCGCCCGGCTTCGGAAGCACCCGAAGGCGTGCCGCCGGTGATCCGGCTGAAGGCGCCGCAGACCGGCGAAACCACCGTCAACGACCGGGTGCAGGGCGCGGTGACGGTGCAAAACGCCCAACTGGACGACTTGATCCTGCTGCGCGCCGACGGCACGCCGACCTATTTGCTGGCGGTGGTGGTGGACGACCATGACATGGGCGTCACCCACGTCATCCGCGGCGACGATCATCTGACCAACACCTTCCGCCAAGTGCAGATTTATCAGGCGATGGGCTGGGATCCGCCGTCGTTCTCGCATATTCCGCTGATCCACGGGCCGGACGGGGCCAAGCTGTCCAAGCGTCACGGCGCGCTGGGGGTTGAGGCGTACCGCGACATGGGCTACCTGCCCGAAGCCTTGCGCAATTATCTTTTGCGTCTGGGCTGGGGCCACGGCGACGACGAAATCATCTCGACGGCGCAGGCGTTGGAATGGTTCGACCTCGACGGCGTCGGGCGTTCGCCGTCGCGTTTCGATTTCGCCAAGCTGGAGAACCTCAACGGTCATTACATCCGCGAAGCCGACGACGCCCGTCTGGCCGGCCTCGTCGCTGAAAAACTGACTGCGACGGCGGAACAGACCGAGTTGCTGACCCGCGCCATGCCCGGCTTAAAGGCCCGCGCCAAGACGCTGAACGAGCTGGCCGACAACGCCGCCTTCTACGTCGCGGCGCGGCCGATCGCTCTTAACGATAAAGCCGCGGCTCAACTGTCGGGAGCCGGCGCCGAGACTTTGGCCGCCTTGAAGAATTGCTTCGAAACGACAGAAGATTTCGCGTCTTCGACGCTGGAGCGGCTGGCGAGAGAATTAGCCGAAAGCAAAGGAATTAAATTAGGTCAAGTGGCGCAGCCGTTGCGGGCCGCCCTTTGCGGGTCTCTGGTATCACCACCTGTTTTCGAAGTCGCGTCTCTATTAGGCAGAATTGAGACCTTGGGCCGCATGACTGATGCGCTCGGCGGTGCAAAAAGCTAAGATGCGTGCTTTGCATTTGCGTCGCATCGAACTATGCTGCGCTCATTCTTGCAGGGCGAAACGCCTCACCCCAAGCGATAAAGGACGTGCCGAACATGTCTGATAAAACGTCCGTGGCCAAATCCGTCACGCTGACCGACAACGCCACCGGCAAACAAGTGACGATGCCGGTGCTCGACGGTTCTGTCGGCCCCAGCGTTATCGACATCCGCAAGCTTTATGCGGAAACCGGTTATTTCACCTACGACCCCGGCTTCACTTCGACCGGCTCGTGCGAATCGACCATCACCTACATCGACGGCGACGAAGGCGTTCTGCTGCACCGCGGCTACGCCACTGAAGATCTGGCCGTCCATTCGACCTTCCCGGAAGTCTGCTTCCTGCTCTTGAACAACCATCTTCCGACCGCCAAGGAAAAGGAAGAGTTCGAGAACATCCTGCGCCGTCACACGATGGTGCATGAGCAGTTGAGCAAGTTCTATATGGGCTTCCGCCGCGACGCCCACCCGATGGCGATCCTGTGCGGCGTGGTCGGCGCCCTGTCGGCGTTCTATCACGACTCGACGGACATCAACGACCCGGTGCAGCGCAAGATCGCGGCGCACCGCATGATCGCCAAGATCCCGACCATCGCCGCCATGGCGTACAAGTATTCGGTCGGCCAGCCGTTCATGTATCCGCGCAACGACCTGTCGTACGCGGAAAACTTCCTTTACATGACCTTCGGCACGCCCTGCGAAGAATTCAAGCCGAACCCGATCTTGTCCAAGGCGATGGACCGGATCTTCATCCTGCACGCCGATCACGAACAGAACGCTTCGACCTCGACCGTCCGTCTGGCCGGCTCGTCGGGCGCCAACCCGTTCGCTTGCATCGCCGCCGGCATCGCCTGCTTGTGGGGTCCGGCCCACGGCGGCGCGAATGAAGCCGTGCTCAACATGTTGCAGGAAATCGGCTCGGTCGAGAACATCCCGGCTTGCGTCGCCAAGGCCAAGGACAAGAACAGCACGTTCCGTCTGATGGGCTTCGGCCACCGGGTCTACAAGAACTTCGACCCGCGCGCCAAGGTGATGCGCCAGACCTGCCATGAAGTGCTGGGCGAACTGGGCATCAAGGACGAGCCGCTGCTCGACATCGCCATGGAGCTGGAGCGCATTGCGCTGTCCGATCCGTACTTCATTGAAAAGAAGCTCTATCCGAACGTCGACTTCTACTCGGGCATCATCTTGAAGGCGATGGGCTTCCCGACCAGCATGTTCACCGTGCTGTTCGCGCTGGCCCGCACCGTCGGCTGGATCTCGCAGTGGAAGGAAATGATCGAAGATCCGACCCAGAAGATCGGCCGTCCGCGCCAGCTCTACAAGGGGCAACCCCATCGCCCGTACATCCCGCTGGATCAGCGTGGCTAAGGGCAGTTCCCAAACCACGGGTTCGGGCGGCTTCTCTGGGGCCGCCCTGTCCCCGTCGGGCCGTTACGGCGCCGGCGACGGTTGGGCGATCATCCCGGCTTGGCGTTTTCGCGCGCCGGGCCGAGCCGCCAACGACAACACGGCGCCGCTGTCACGGCGTCTGTTGCGTTTGTGCGGTTTGATGGCGCTGGCCGCCGCCTGCGCCGCGGCGCTGCGGCTGTTGGGGTGAAAACCCGCCGGTGTCAAACCGTGCTCGGAATTTGCTGGGTAATGCAGTGGATGCCGCCGCCGCCGCGCACGATGTCAATGGCGGGAACCGCCGTCACTTCTCGGTCGGGAAACGCCTTGCGCATGATCTTAAAGGCTTCGTCGTCCGCCGGATCGACGAACGCCGGCATCACCACGCCGCCGTTGGCGAGATAGAAATTTGTGTAAGATAGGGTAAGGCGCACGCCATTTTGGTCGCGGCGCTCCGGCTGGCGAATCGGGATGACCTCCAACTCGCGGCCCTGCGCGTCGCGGGCGTGCTTCAGCCGATCAAGATTATCCTGAAACGCCTTGAAATTGGCGTCGACCGGGTCGTCGGTCGCCGACATCAGTATCACGCCGGGCCGCACAAAAGCGGCGATTTCATCAATATGGCCATCGGTTTCATCGTCCTGATAGCCCTCGCCCAGCCAAATGATTTGCCGGACGCCAAGAAAGCGCTTCAACTCCGCTTCGATCTCCGCCCGCGACAGATTGGGATTGCGGTTTGGGTTCAACAGGCACTGTTCGGTGGTGATGAGCGTCCCTTCACCGTCGACATGGAAAGCGCCGCCCTCCATCACCAGCGGGGCCGCCAAACGCTCGACGCCCTGGCTGGCGAGGATTTTTTCCGCCACCGCCTGATCGGCGGCGCAATCGTCATAATTGCCGCCCCAGGCGTTGAAGCGCCAATGCACCCCGACGCGCCGGCCTTTACCATCCAGCACATAGGTCGGGCCGGAGTCGCGCAGCCATGAGTCGCTAATCGGCAGCGGCAGAATCGCCACGCCGGGGCCGCAGGCCAGCGAAGCGTCGGCGACATCCTCTGGCCGACACACCATCGTCACCGGCTCGAACGCTGAAATCGCTTGCGCCACGGCGGCGTAGGCGTCGCACGCCGCCTCCAGCCCGCCCTCTTCCGGCCATGTCTCTGTCCGGCAGGGCCACGCCATCAGGCAGCCCTCGTGCGGCGCCCACTCCGCCGGCATGAAAAGCCCGGCGGTCGTCGTCGTCATCATCTCTGCCCCTCGCCGTCATTTCGTTGCGGTGATGCGCGGCTAATTGGCGAAAGCCTAACCAGCGCGCTGCGGCTTTGCAACCATGGTCGCATCAGCCGCCCTGCGCCGCCATCTGCTCATCGCGCCGCCGCGCCGCATCCTGACGCGCCATCAGCATGGCGGCGGCGAAAACGCCGGCCGCCACCACCAGCACGAAAATGGTGGCGAGCGCGTTAATCTGCGGGCTCACCCCCAGCCGCACGCTGGAGAAGATCACCATCGGCAAGGTGGTGGAGCCCGGCCCCGACACAAAGCTGGCGATCACCAGATCGTCAAGCGACAGCGTGAAAGCCAGCAGCCAGCCCGACACCACCGCCGGGAAAATCAGCGGCAGGGTGATGATGAAAAACACCTTGAAAGGCCTTGCGCCCAGGTCCATCGCCGCTTCCTCGAGGCTTTCATCAAAACCGGCGAGCCGCGACTGCACCACCACCGCGACATAGGCCATGGCGAAAGTGGTATGGGCGATGGTGATGGTGGTGGCGCTGCGCCCATCCGGCCAACCCAACAGCCCTTCCAGCGCGACGAACAGCAGCAGCAGCGACAAGCCGGTGATGACGTCAGGCATCACCAGCGGGGCGGAAATCATGCCGCCCAACAAGGTGCGTCCACGAAAACGCCCAAAGCGCGTTAGGGCCAACCCGACCATCGATCCCAAAATCACCGCCATTGTCGCCGACGAGGCGGCGATTTGCAGCGACAGCAGCGCGCCGTTGACCAGTTGCTCGTTGTTGAGCAGCTCGGCGTACCATTTTGTCGAAAAACCGCCCCACACCGTCACCAGACGGCTTTCGTTAAAGGAATAGAGAATCAGCAAACCGATGGGCACGTACAAAAAGGCGTAGCCGAACACCAGCGCCCAGGACAAAAAGCCGAACCGTTTCATCGCCTTAGTCCTCCCGTTCCTGCTGTTTGCCTTGGGTGTACTGGAACACCATGATCGGCGCCACCAAGAACAAGAGCAAGGCCGTCGCCACCGCCGCCGCCACCGGCCAATCTCGGTTATTGAAAAACTCGGTCCACAGCACCTTGCCGATCATCAGCGTGTCCGGCCCGCCAAGCAGTTCAGGAATGACGAACTCGCCCACCGCCGGGATGAACACCAAGAGCGATCCGGCGATGATCCCCGGCATCGACAAGGGCAGCGTCACCCGCAAGAACGCCTGCCACGGCCGGCAGCCCAAATCCGCCGCCGCCTCCAGCAAGATTGGATCATGCTTTTCCAGATTGGCGTAAAGCGGCAGGATCATGAACGGCAGATAGGAATAGGTGATGCCGACATAAACCGCGAAATCGGTGTAAAGCAACTCGAAGCTGGGGTCGGCCAGCCCCAACGACGCCAACAGATTGCTCAGCAGCCCGTTGGCTTTCAAAATGCCGATCCAGGCGTAAACCCGGATCAAAAACGACGTCCAGAACGGCAGGATAATCAACATCAGCAGCGCGCCGCGGCGCGACGGCGGGGCCTTGGCGATAGCGTAGGCCATGGGATAACCCAAAGCCAAACACAGCAGCGTCGACACCGCCGCCATTTGCACCGACGACAAATAAGCGGACCAGTAAAGATCGTCCGACAGCAGCCGCAGGTAATTGGACAGGTTCAGCGTTATTTGCAGCCGCAATTCGCCGAGATCAGGGTCGGAAATCCACTGAAGCAGCCCGGCGTAGGGCGGCTGGGCGATCACCGCTTCGGAAAAACTGATCTTGAAAACGATGAGAAACGGAATCAAAAAAAACAGCAATAGCCAGAAATAAGGCGCCGCGATCACAAAGCCGCGGCCCCACAGACCCAGCCGCCGCAAGGTCGCAACAATAAAACGCCATATCCCCGCCAGCCCGTCGCCGACATTGGGCGGCGGCGTATCGCTCATCCGGTCGCCCAGCGAAAGGAAACCTTGTCTGCTCATAGCTCCCGCCCCTTTTCGCTTTGTCGGTTATTGGGTCAGCACGACTCCGGCGTACGGCCGCCAAGACAATTGCACCCGGTCCTCCCAGGTGATCGGCATGTCGACCCGGCGGGTGACGTTGGGCGCGGTGACGCGCACGGTCTTGCCGCTGTCCAGTTCGATGATGTAGATCGAAGCGTCGCCGAGATAGGCGATTTCCCGCACCGTGCCGGCGGTCAGGTTGCGGTCGTCGGCGACGCCGTCGTCGTCTTCCTTTCGCAGCATGATCTTTTCCGGCCGCACCGCCACCGCGACTTGCGAACCCACCGGGGTAGGCGTGCCGTGGTTGATGTAGAGATCGCAGCCTGCTTCTTCCGAGGCGATCAGCACATGATCGGGCTCGTCTTCGATCACCCGGCCTTCAAATAAATTAACATCGCCGATGAATTGCGCGGTGAAGCGGGTGTTGGGATATTCGTAAACTTCCGTCGGCGTGCCGACCTGTACGATATAACCCTGGTTCATCACCGCAATGCGGGTTGACATGGTCATGGCTTCTTCTTGGTCGTGAGTGACCACGACGAAGGTGACGCCAAGTTTTTCTTGAATATTCACCAGTTCGAACTGGGTTTTTTCCCGCAAACGCTTATCGAGCGCGCCCAAGGGTTCGTCTAGCAGCAGCAGCTTCGGCCGCTTCGCCAGCGCGCGGGCCAAGGCGACGCGCTGGCGCTGACCGCCGGAAAGCTGGTGGGGCCGGCGCTTGCCGAACTTCGACAACTGCACGAGGTCGAGCATCTCCGCCACGCGCTCGCGGATTTGATCGCGTCCCATCCGGTCCTGTTTCAGACCAAAGGCGATGTTCTCCTCCACCGACATGTGCGGAAACAGCGCGTAGGACTGAAACATCATGTTGACCGGGCGTTCATAGGGCGGAATGCCCGACATATCGACGCCGTCGATAAAGATCTTGCCTTCGCTTGGCTGTTCAAAACCCGCCAGCATGCGCAGCAGCGTGGTTTTGCCGGAGCCGGAGCCGCCAAGCAGCGAGAACAATTCGCCGCGGTATATCGACAGATTGACGTCGTCCACGGCCAGAAAATCGCCGAAACGCTTCGACACTTTTTCAATGCGGACGTAAGGGGTTTCCTTGGCGTCCTGCCACGGCTCCAGCCGCGACGGCTTGCGCACCGTTTGACTCATCGCACTTCGCCCTTCGCCTAAAAGCCGTTGGAATGCGCCCGCGCGAAAGCCTCCCGCCTTCTTCGGCGAAGGGGGAGGCTGACGCGGCGACGTGTCGGCTTACTTGCCGGTCTTGACCTTGGTCCACATCCGGGTGCGCATGCGGTCGACCTGCGGGTTAACCGCCGAGATGGTGAACAGCTTGGCTTGCTGCGCTTCGGTAGGGAACACCGCAGCATTGGTCCGCACTTTTTCCTTCACCATCGGCAGCGACGCCGGCACAGCGTTGGCGTAGCTGACGGTGTTGGAAATGCCGGCCATATTCTGCGGATCAAGCGCGAAATTGATGAAAGCGTAGGCGCCGTCCTTGTTGGGGGCGTCGGCCGGTATCGCCAGCGTGTCCCACCACGCCTGCGCGCCTTCTTTCGGGATGATGTAATCCACCACCACGCCGTTCTTGGCTTCTTCGGCGCGGGCCTTGGCCTGGATCACGTCGCCGTTGTAACCCACCACGACGCAAGCGTCGCCGCCGGCCAGCAGGTTGATGTTTTGCCCGGTGACGAATTGCTTGACGTAAGGACGGATCGACAACAGCAGCTTTTCCGCCGCGTCATGATCTTCCTTCTTCTTCGAATTCGGGTCGAGGCCGAGATAGTTCAGCACCGACGGAATGACGTCCACCGCCGAATCAAGAATGGTGATGCCGCAACCGGCGACCTTTTTGGCGTGTTCCGGCTTGAACACCAAGTCCCAAGAGTCCAGCGGCGCGTCGGGCGCCAGCGCCTTGATCTTGGCGGGAATCACGCCGATGCCGATGGTGCCGCCGAGATAAGGAACGGCGAACTTATTGCCGGGATCGGAGGTCTCAAGCTGTTTGAGCACCACCGGCGAGACGTTCTTGAAGTTGGGAATCTTCGACTTGTCCAGCGGCTCCAGCACCTTGGCCTGGATCAGCCGCGACAGGGCGGGTTCGGCGGTGGGGACGATGACGTCGTAGCCAGATTTGCCCACCAGAACCTTTTGCTCCAGCAACTCAAGGCTGTCGTAAAGATCGACGTTGGCGCCGAAGCCCGACGCCTTCTTAAAGTCGTCGATGGTGGTTTCGCCGAGGTAATCGTTCCAAATGTAGATGTTGACCGGCTTCTTGTCCTGAGCCGAAGCCGCGCCGGTCAGCGCCAAAGCCAAAGCCGTCGCCGCGACCGTCGTTTTCAATCCCTGCATGCCGACCCCCTGCGCACTATAAGGACGAACCTATTGACGACGCTTGGCGCCGCCGCTTGTCCTCATTTGTTGCGCCAAAGCGCGCCGCTGGCAACAAGGTACGCCCGCCCAACGAAAAAAATATGCTATTATCGGTACTTGACATGGGGGATTGGGGGATCGTCCAAGGGGCGCCGTCATGAAAATGCGATATAGAGCGGGGGATGCGCTGTTCCGGGAAGGCGATCCCGGCGACTTCGCCTGTCTGATACTGGAAGGTTCGTTCGAGGTGCGCCACGACGCTGGCGGCGATTCGGTGGTGCTGGGTGAACTCGGCCCCGGCGATCTCACCGGTGAAATGGGCGTGCTGGAGAATCTGCCGCGCAGCGCCACGGTGGCGGCGCGCACCGACGCTTGCGTTGAAGTCATCCCCGCCGAAGCCTTCGCCGACTGGATCGCCGCCCGCCCCGACGCGGCCCGCCGCCTGCTCACCCGGCAATCGGCCAAGGTCCGTTCGCTGACCGAAGAGGTCGCCCGGCTCTACGAAGCGCTGCGCCGGCTTGACCCGCAGGCGGAAAGCCCCTCTCTTGTCGACAAAGGTCCAGCGGACGGACCATCCCGGCCCGCCGCCGCGCCCCTGCCTGCCGTCATAGCCAAACCGCCGCCCGCCGCGCGCCGTATCGCCTTGCGCTGTTTGGGCGCCGCTGGCGACGCGCAAATCGTCGTTCGCCATCTGCCGTTCCGTGTCGGCCGCCGCGCGCCGGAAATCGGCCAGATCGAAAACGACGCGCAAACCCTGCTGGTGGACGACGCTTTTCCCTTCCGCGTCAGCGTTAATCACTTCGCTCTCATCGACGACCCCAAACTGGGCTTGGCGGTGCGGGATTTGGGCAGCGATTTGGGAACTTGCGTCAACGGCCAGTTCCTCGGCGGCATTTTCGCTAAAGACACCAGCCGGCTGATGGAGGGCGGCAACACCGTGGTGGCCGGCGGACTGGATTCGCCTTTCGTGTTTAAAATCACCGTGGAAATGGAATAAGCGGCCGATGGCGGAAACGGCGTCGCTGGGCGGGCTGTTTCTCGCCGCTTTTCTCGCCGCCACCTTGCTGCCGGCGCAATCGGAACTGCTGTTGGCCGGCCTATACGCCGCGGGGAGCCATTCCCCTTGGGCGCTGCTGGCGGCGGCGTCATCCGGCAACGTCTTGGGTTCGGCGGTGAATTGGGGCATGGGCCGCTATCTGGTTCACTTCCAGCATCGCCGCTGGTTCCCGCTCAAACCCGAAACGTTGGACAAGGCGACCGGATGGTGTCGCCGCTGGGGGGCTTGGTCGCTGCTCTTGGCCTGGGTTCCGGTGATTGGCGACCCGCTGACCTTCGCCGCTGGGATTTTACGGGTCAATTTTTGGCTGTTTTTGGTTCTGGTGACGATCGGCAAGGTCGGGCGCTACGTCGCGGTGATG
>ERZ761609.3492-NODE-3492-length-10268-cov-8.671203_pt1 | contig 10268 bp, 8 predicted proteins | sample MGYA00511163_ERZ761609 | MGnify/ENA primary metagenome ERZ761609 (study PRJEB28899, sample SAMN02445070) | bioreactor sludge metagenome | biome: EBPR sludge | place: Australia: Brisbane, Thorneside Wastewater Treatment Plant | collected 2011-12-16 ... | reverse complement strand
TTACTTAAAACTTGCTTGGCGAAACATTTGGCGACATCGTCGCCGCACCCTCATCATTGCAATTGCAATGGGGCTTTCGCTTGGATTTATGATGTTTTACGATGGTTTAACGGCGGGCTTCAACAATGCGATTGCTGGGAATGCAGTGCGCGTGCTTGGAGGAAATATTCAAGTCCATGCAGAAGGCTATCGTGAAAAAGTTGATAGCAATCCGCTTCTTCCTCTGACCAACGACATGAGCGTTGTCACTGCGGCATTATCTCAGCCTGATGTTATCGCCGCTACGCGCCGTATTCAAACTGGCGGATTGGTCAGCAATCGTGAAGGCGCGTTTCCATTAAGCATTGTGGGAATTGAGCCAGAAGCCGAAGCGCCGGTTAGTTTGATTGCTGAAAACATTGTAGATGGTCGCTTTTTACAATCTACTGATGAAGATGTCATCTTAATTGGTAGAGGCTTAGCAGACGCATTGCTTCTTAATGTAGGTGACCGCGTTAATGTTGTTGGCAGTGACATCAATAAACAAAATCGTCAACGTACAATGACTGTGGTTGGTATTTATGATATCGGAATGCCTTCGCTTGAAAAAAGTATTTTGTATATCTCCTTAGCAGAGGCGCAAAGTTTATATGGCTTACGCGGGCAAGTGACTGAAGTTCAAATCACCCTGAGTCAGGTTGGGAAAGAGGCGGCAGTTATATCTGCTTTAACTCCTTTATTGCCGGGCTACGAAGTTGAATCATGGGCACAAACATATCCAGAACTTGGCACTGCTATCAATTCTAAAAACGGTGTCATGGATATTTTCAGCATCGTAATTGTAGCAATTGCCGGTATTGGTATCTTGAATCTTTTGTTGATGGCAATTTATGAACGCACGCGAGAGATTGGTTTACTTGGTGCAATGGGACTCAAGCCACACCAAATCGCTACGACATTTTTGCTTGAAGGTGCATTGATTGGTGTTGTAGGTGTACTTGCTGGAATGGGCATTGGCTTAGCCATTAATTTAAGTCTTGGTCAAGTCGGTATGGATTACAGCCAAATGGCTGGTGTGGCTGAATACATGGCATTGATTAGTGGCAGAGTGTACCCAACGCTTGGATTAAATAACTTCGCATGGCGTTCAGTTGTTGTGTTGGTGATTGCTGTCCTTGCCGCGTTAATTCCTGCCATCATCGCTTCGCGGCGTGAACCTTCTGAAGCGTTGCATCATGTGTAAAGAAAAGAAAATCTTATGAATCTAATTCAATTATTCAAACTCGCCTTTCGTAATATTGGGCGCAACAAAACTCGCTCATTGCTTTCTGCATTAGCAGTTTCTGGTGGCATGGCATTGCTTCTTCTTATGGTTTCAGTTTTAGAAGGGGAGATGCGTGGCGCATTGAAAAATACAATTCGTTTGCAAAGCGGGCATTTACAAATCCGCCCTGCTTCTTATGAAGAAGGGCAGACTAGCCTGAAATGGGAAGATTTAATTGCGAATCCAAATGAAGTGATTAATCAAATCGCTTCATTACCTCAGGTGACAACTGCTACACCGCGTCTATTTGCCAATGGCATTTTGACATTGCGCGATGAATCGAAAGGCATCCAAATTGTTGGCATCGAACCAGACTCCGCCGCGAATCTTCCGTTTCGTGAAGGATTGCTTGCAGGTGAATTCATCACAGCCGATGACCGCGAAGGAATCTTAATCGGCAACATTTTGGCAGAGAAATTAAATCTCAATGTTGGTGACCAAGTCAATTTACTGGTCAATACATCAAATGGTGATGTGGTTGAACAACTCTTTACCATTCGTGGAATTTTTACCACGCGCACGCCCGGCTTTGATGAAACCAATGTCCTCATGCCACTTGCCAAAGCACAAACCTTTACTGCCACAGAAAATCATGCCAGCACCATCTTTGTGTTGTTACAAGAAAATGAACAAGCCGAACCTGTGGCGCAAGCCATTCAATCATCCAATTACCAAGTGCTGACGTGGCAAGCACAAAACGAATTTGTAGTTTTGTTTGAAGATTATGCCAATGCTTTCTTTGTCTTCTTGTATTTGATTGTATTGGGTATCACTGCCACAGTCGTCACAAATACTTTGGTGATGGCAGTCTTTGAACGGACTCGTGAAATCGGAATCCTTGCCGCGATTGGGATGAAAGGACGTGGCATCATGGCGCAATTTTTAGCAGAAGCAGTATTGCTGGCAACAGGTGGCGTCATTGGTGGATTAATCATTGGTGGTCTATTGGTGTATTACTTTTCAATCAATGGTTTTTACATTGGAGATTTTGGAATCACCGGCGTTTTATTCGAAGAAAGAATTTATGCCTATTGGACGTTAGAAAATACCATCTCATTAGGCATTGCTACTTATATTATTACCTTAATTGCTTCACTCTATCCTGCTTCGCTTGCCGCGCGCATGGAACCCGTCGAAGCATTACATGGATTTGGAGGCTAAAATGGAAGTTACAAAAATTAATCAAGCAACCCGCACGTTTAAGATTGGTGAAGTAGAAACCAAAGCCTTGCGTGGCGTGGATTTATCAATTCAAGATGGTGAGTTTACTGCTTTAGTGGGTCCATCAGGCTCGGGTAAAACCACTTTACTTCAACTGATTGGTTTGTTAGACCAACCGTCAAGCGGAAGTGTATTTATCAACGGACAAGATGCCACAAACTTGAATCGCAATCAACGTGCTGATTTACGCAAAAGCGCCATCGGATTCGTATTTCAATTCTTTGCATTAATTCCAACCCTCACGGCTTATGAAAACGTTGAAATGCCGTTGTTATTAAATGGCACAAAACCAGCCGATAGAAAGAATCGCGTTCATGAAATGCTGGAAGCTGTTGGGCTTTCTGATAGAGCACGTCACCGCCCAGACCAATTATCCGGCGGACAACAACAACGCGTCGCCGTCGCCCGTGCATTGGCTACAAATCCCAAACTGATTCTTGCCGATGAACCCACTGCCAATTTAGATTCTGAAAATGGCAAACAAGTGATGGACATCATGCAAAGACTCAATAAAGAAACAGGCGTGACATTTGTCTTTGCTACACATGACCCGCGTGTGATTAGCTATGCTCAACGTGTTGTCACTTTAGAAGATGGTTTGATTACAAAAGATAGCAAGAATGGAAAGCATTAGAGCAAGAATGAAGAAAATTTATATAATCTTATTAATCTCAATCCTCGGCTTGACCGCATGTGGTCAAGCCGGCACACCAGAAGCAATTCCAACCATTGTTTTGGATTCAAGTGAAACAACAAATCCACAAACAACAAATACGACAAGCTCAGTTTCTGCATCTGGTATTGTTGTGCCAGTAAAAGAAGTGAGCCTTTCATTTACCAATGTTGGACGCGTGACTTCAGTTAACGTCAATGTTGGGGATAAAGTCAATGCTGAAGATGTATTGATTCAACTTGACACGTCGATATTAGAGGCGAAGGTCAAAGAAGCAGAAGCGAATCTGACCTATGCCCAAATCCAACTTGAATATTTAATTCGTAATCTGGGCTGTCGCACAAATTGTGCACCAACCGAACAACATCTCGAAGTGGCTGAGAATGATGTTGCTCGCGCGCAAGCACTTTTAGATTCTGCTAAAGCCGTGTTAGCAACACAATCCAATTTAACAGCACCGTTTTCAGGCACAATTGTTGCTGTAAATATTTCACCAAGTGAAACCGTTACACCAGGTCAAGTAGTAATTGTGTTGGGTGATTTATCATCCTATCAAATTGAAACAACAGATTTGAGCGAACGAGATGTTCACAATGTGCAAATCAATCAGCCTGCTCGAATTTTTATTGAAGCATTGAGTCAAGAAGTGAATGGCACAGTGATTGATATCTCTCGCATTGCTGATTCACTCGGTGGCGATGTGGTTTATAAAGTAACACTTAAATTAAATGAACAACCTGCTGGTTTGTTATGGGGCATGAGTGCCGATGTGCAAATTGGAGATTGACATGAAAAAGCTTTTAGTGTCAATCTTGATATTGACAATTTTTTTAACCGCTTGTGCGACTCAACCTATCGCCTCAACTCCTACGTTGATTCCTGCTCTTGCAACCCAAGCAGTGACTTTATCTTCAAGCGACTCTGTGATTGCTTCTGCCAAAGTGATACCTGCTCAAGTTTCTGAATTAAGTTTTTTGATTTCAGCATTGGTAAAGGAAGTAAATGTAAATGAAGGTGATTTTGTGCAAGCAGGCGATGTGTTAATCACATTGAACACGCCTGAACTTGAATATGCTGTCATTGCCGCGGAGAGTGATTACAATGCCCGCGCGCTTCAAGCAGAATTGCAAAAAGCAGATAGAGTCAAATACGTGAATCCAAACACAGGCAAAGTCAGTTGGTATCCGCTTCCGCGTGAAGTGTATTTGAAAGCCTTAGCCGTAGCAGACCAATCCAAAGCCGTATGGGATTCTGCCAAAGCAAATTTTGCCGAGAGTATATTGAATGCTCCTTTTGATGGAACAGTCGCTTCTGTTCAAGTGAAAACTGGTGAACTTGTGCAAGTGAATCAAGTAGTACTTACTTTAGCGACACTGGATAATATGCAAATCACAACTATAGATTTGAGTGAGAGAGATATTGCTCAAGTAAAAAATGGGCAAACAGTGAATGTGTATATCGAAGCCTTAGATGTGAATATAACTGGCAAAGTCATTCGTATTTCACCAATTGCAGAAACAACAGGCGGTGATGTAGTTTATCCAGTTACGATTGAGTTAGATGAACAACCCGAAGGTTTGTTGTGGGGAATGAGTGCAGAAGTAGAAATACAAACGGAATAAATAAAAATCCGAAGTCAGAAAGACTTCGGATTTTATGTTTACTGTATGCCAGTGAGTGTTTCAACTAAGAAAAGTTCAACCTTTTGACTCAAATCTCCAAAAGTCAAAATTAATTTCGAACTATTCACTCGAAACGGAGGCGTGACAAGGGGTGTGATAAATTCAACCGAATTATTTACTTGCACAGTAGCGGCGGCAAATAAATTATCTTCATCTACAATTGCACCAATAGTCACTTGTTGACCATCATATTCGTCAACGCCTTGATATACCCCTGCTGGTCCGCCTGCTGGAATTGCCGAACCACGAAAATTCAATCGTTGACCTTGAAGATTGGTGATGAATCCAGTTAAGAAATTGTTATTGATTGCGCCATTCACTTTTACACCGTCTGGACTTGTACCTGCAAATGTACCGTCACCATCTAAATCACCTGAAAACCAACGGGAAGCCGATAAGTTGAAAGCATCATCCAAACTGCAAATATAAAGGACAAACTTTCCGTTTTCAGCCACAATCCCCACACGCGCGCTTTCAGGAGCATCATCAATGGTTGCAATATATGAAACTGCACCTTCTGTAGTTGTCCCTCCGCAGGCAGAAGGTTGCAATATATGAAACTGCACCTTCTGTAGTTGTCCCTCCGCAGGCAGTTAATAGAATTGATAAAACAATCAAAACGAAAAATGAGATTGATTTTGGCATGGTTTCCTCTGGGTAGGTTGATAAAGAAACAGTTAATAAAGAACAATGCTCATTACGATATTTTTATTATAAACGAGAGCGAAACAATTTATCGAAGTAAAATATGTGAATAGGAGATTTACATGACCATCATCACAGTTATCGGCGCGGGAAGTGCTTCTTTCGGAGAAAACACACTTTCCGCTTTGCTTCGCTCAAAAAAATTAAAAGGCTCCACGTTAAGACTTGTGGATAGAAATGCTCAAAGTTTAGATATCGTTCACAGGTTAGCAAACAGGTTAAACCGAGAATGGGATGCGAAGTTTAATATCACAGCGCATACACATCATAAAGATGCCTTACAAGATTCAAATTTTGTTGTCTCTGCTATTGAAGTAGGTCCGCGTGAAGAATTATGGAAATCTGATTTTGAAATTCCAATTAAATATGGGGTTCGTCAGCCATATGCTGAAAATGGTGGACCTGGTGGTTTTGCACACGCCGCGCGCAATGTAAAACCTGTTTTAGAAATTGCACATGATATGGAACTTGCTTGCCCAGATGCATGGTTTATCAATTTTACAAACCCAATGGTGCGCATTTGTGATGTTGTCAATCGTTATAGCAAAATAAAAGTTGTTGGTTTGTGTCATCAAATTTATCAGGGATATATGATGGCAGGTGTTGCACTTGCAAAAGATTTAAATTTGCAAGTACCTGATGGACTTGAAAGCACACATGCAAATATTTTGCAACATCCATTACAACAAATGATGATTCATCAAACACTTCCATTGATTGATATTCAAGCGGCAGGTACGAATCATTTCACATGGATACTTTCTATTCATCATAAACAAACAGGTGAAGATTTATATCCATTGTTACGAAAAAGATTTTTTGAATTGGATGAAAAGTTTGAACCATTAACTCGCCGCATCTTTCTTGACTTCAATCTGTTTCCTGTTCCTGGTGATACACACTTGTGTGAATATCTTCCGTGGATGAGTGACCCAATAACTAAACCTTATGAATCATTCAACATTCAACTATATGATTGGGAAGTGATGGCAAGCGTGCGTGATTTTAGTTTAGATAGATTAAATGATATGGCAAATGGAAGTGCCACCATTGATGGATTACTTGATACTGATTCAGAAGGTGCGCTAGAGCTTATTGAAAATATTGCTTATGCAGGGAATCATTATCATCTTGCGGCGAATCTTCCAAACCTTGGTCAAATTGAAAACTTGCCCAAGAATGCTATTGTCGAAACACCAGTACATATAGGTGGGGCAGGGATTCAGCCCGTACATGTGGGCAAACTTCCAGAACCGATTGCAGAATTATGTCGCCGTGAAATCACAGTTGCGCAATTATGTGTAGATGCGGCTGTGGAAGGTGATTATCAAAAAGCCTTGCAATGTTTATTGCTTGACCCTGTCATTACAGATATGAACACTGCCAAAAAAGTTTTAGATGATTATTTACAAACATATAAAGAACATCTTCCACAGTTTTGGAAATGAATCATATCATTGCAAACAAGATGAACAATATAAAACAAAAAACTTGATATATTCATAAATTGAAAATATTTATATAAAACAACAAAGAATAGACTCGTAAAGTCTATTCTTTGTTTCTTAAAGACGTTAAAGACCTTAATAACCTTAAAGAAAATTTATATTTATGCATAAAAACATATAAAATAGTACTTTGGTACTTATAAAATTTTAAGATATTTGTATGCTCAAAAACCTTTACATAATTCAATAAATATGTATAAAATAAACATAGTTACATAATTATTGGATGAATTATGATAACTATATTGATGATAAACATAAAATAACAAATATTTGAATCATATTGGTCATCAATATTGATTGGAAACGAAAACAAAGGAAAATAAAAATGTATATTTGTGTATTGACAAGCGCACCAGATGACGATGATATTCCGTATGACCCATCACCATACATGAAGGGTTACAAATGGAAACAATATCTTGTGGCGCCAACCAATGTAGAAAAACAAATCAAAGCATTGATGGACGAAGGCGTAGATGTTTTCGTCAACTTGTGTGACGGTACACCAGATGATGCTTTATCTGGCATTGCTCTCGTTCACGCACTTGAAAAATATAACGCCGCATTCACCGGTGCAGATTCAAAATTCTTTGACCCCACACGTGACGAAATGAAAAATGCCGCACGTCGCGTCAAAGTGCCAACCCCAAATTGGACATTTGTCAATCGAGTAGAAGATGCGGATAAAGTTATCAAGAAATTAAAATTCCCAATGTTGGTTAAACCACCACATGGGTATGCTAGTGTTGGCATCCGCCGTAACTCACGCGTTGAAACACCAGAACAATTACGCGAACAATTAAAACTTGCCATCGAAGAATTTGGTCGCGTTTTGATTGAAGAGTTTATTGAAGGACGCGAATTCACTTGTTTGGTTGCTGAAAACCCAGATGATATTGATAACCCTGTTTCAGTCAAACCAGTGGAATTCATTTTCCCTGACGGCGAATCATTCAAACATTATGATATGAAATGGGTTGACTACGCCAAGATGTCTGTTGCCGCAGTTAAAGATGCGAAAATCGAAAAAGTTTTGCGCGAACAAACCATTCGTGTTTTCAAAGAACTTGGCGGTAATGGATATGCTCGTTGTGATTATCGCATGGATGCAAATGGTGATATTTACATGCTCGAAATCAACCCCAACTGCGGCATCTTCTATCCGCCACATGAACCTGGTTCAGCAGATTTTTCATTGATGAATGATAAACAACTTAACCATACAAAGTTTATGAAGTTAATCATTCGCTCTGCGCAACGTCGCCAAACACGCATTGCCGCTGAAAGAATTATTCGTCGTCAACGCCGCAAACAACGCGAACTTGAAAAGCAACTGGCATTCAGTTAAAACAAAAATGGACATGGCAACATGTCCATTTTTTATTTTGATATATGCTCACATCGCCGTCCTCGGCGAATGTTTACAATACTTGACTCGCTCCCTCACTCGCTTTACACACATACACACTCGCCTCAAGCCCTGACCTCTGCCTGTATGCCGCAGTGACGTTTTTTACAAACGCCTCAACATTGTTTTCATTAACCAAAGCCACAGCACAACCCCCAAACCCTGCTCCTGTCATTCGTGCACCATAACAACTCGTTTCCTCTCTCGCACATTCGACGATGATATTTAATGCATCATTCGTTACCTCAAAATCATTCTTCAAACTTTCGTGGCTTTCATTAAACAATTCACCTAATCGCTTTACATTCCCATTTTTCATCACTTCAATGGCTTCTAAAACCCGTTCATTTTCAGAAATCACATGCCTTGCCCGCTTAAAAACTAACTCTCTTTCTTCTTTCATCTTTCCACTTTTTACTTTCCACGTTTCACTATCTAACTTCACATCTCTCAATGCCTTCACACCAAACCACTTCGTCGCCTCTTCACATTGACTTCGCCTTTCGTTATAAGCAGATTCTACGAGTCCACGCCTTGTAGATGTATCCAATATCACCACTGAAAGATTTTCTGGCAAAGGAACATGTTGAAATTCAAGCGAACGGCAATCTAAAAACAAAGCAAAACCTTCTTTGCAAACTGCACTTGCCATTTGATCCATAATTCCACTATGTACACCAACCCAATCATTCTCCGCTTTTTGAGCAAGCTTTGCCATTTGAACAGAGTCCCACTCAAAACCAGAACTCATTGCAAATGCTTTTGTAGTTGCTAACTCCACTGCCGCTGATGAAGATAAACCTGCACCTTGTGGCACATCGCCTGTGATGATTCCATCAAAGCCTTTGATTTCATAACCTGCTTTGATTAATTGATTTGCCACCCCTTGCGGATATGCGTCCCAGCCGTTGCTTGGTGTAAGAGAATGTAAGTTGAAAACAGAATCAGTTTTCAGGTCAAGAGAAAAGAGGCGGATGGTGTCATCATCACGCGGATTTAATGCGATGCAAACTTCACGGTCAATTGCCATTGGTAAAACGAATCCATCGTTGTAATCAGTATGTTCGCCGATTAAGTTAACGCGCCCCGGAGCGCGTACAATAAATTTCGGTTTGGTATTAAAATAGGATTCAAAAGATTGTATGATTGATTCATAATTCATACAATGATTTATATCATAGAGGCTTCGTGGACGATTTAGCATTACTTGAAAAATATGAACCTGTTTTGCGGTTTGCAAAAAGTGAACGGTTTTTTCCAATGGCGGTGGAACCTTATTTAGAATGGTGTTACTTTTTTGCAAGTGGACCACAAGGCACGGCTGAATTATTTTCCCATTTGAATGAACCGCTAATTTATAAAATTGGACGCTTAAACAGCGAGCAATTTTTTTTACGTTTTGTCAACAAGCCATTGTATGATTTTGATATATGGATTTGGGGTGGTGGGATTTCTTTAGTGGGCATAGCGGCTAGTTGGTTTTTCGGCGGTATGGTTTGGTTAGAAATTGCAATCGCTATTTCATTACTTGTGGGGCTTATTATTTTTATGCTGGCTTCACCTATTCGCTTACGAATTATTCCACCATTTTTAGCTGTGATATTTTTTTCTGTTTTGGCGTTTGTTCCGATTCGATTCTTTTTAGGTGAAATTCCTTACATTAGTTTGGCAGTGGAATATTTTGTGCTGTTGCCGATTTACTTGCTGTTTCTTTTTTATCTCTTAATGCGTATTTTGAAATTTTATATTGAAAAAGTTTTACCAG
>ERZ761609.3491-NODE-3491-length-10276-cov-7.077488_pt1 | contig 10276 bp, 10 predicted proteins | sample MGYA00511163_ERZ761609 | MGnify/ENA primary metagenome ERZ761609 (study PRJEB28899, sample SAMN02445070) | bioreactor sludge metagenome | biome: EBPR sludge | place: Australia: Brisbane, Thorneside Wastewater Treatment Plant | collected 2011-12-16 ... | reverse complement strand
GTGCCGGCGTTTTTTTTAATCTGATCTTCATTGTTCGCTCCGAAACTGGCCGCACATGCGAGGTGTCCAGTGGCGGTGATCGGCTATTATTCCATGATGGAAGGCTTTGGTGTCTCGGGCATGGCCGATGACATCATCGCGGCTGGCCACACCCCGGTTGCGCTGGATACGCTTTCGGCAGCGGAACTGTCGCAGATTGATGCGCTTTATGTCTGGAATGGCAGCAATGACGGCTATTCCGCCGAATTCCTCAATGCCATGCCGCAGATCAGTGCTGCCATCTCCAATGGCATGAATATGGTCTTTTACGATCGTGCCATTGGCGTCGCAAACCCGGAAACCGTGCTGCCCGGCACCGATCTGACAGTGGTGCGGCACCTGTCCGCAGATGCAGACCTGACCACAGCGGGCGAGGCGAGCCTTGGCAATGGCCCGGCGGCCGGGGTGAATGACACCAGTATTGATGGCGGCAATTACACCACGCATGGCTATGTCGATGCCGCAAGCCTGCCTGCCGGGGCCGAGGTATTGATGACCACAGGGGGCGGGAATCCGGCGCAGGCCGTGGGGTTCATGTATGAATTCGGGGCCGGCACCGTGCAGTTCTACGGCATCCCGATGGATTTCTACAATGAAAGCAATCAGGCATGGGAAAATCTCGCCATCAACAGCCTGCATGTCGCGGGCTTTTGCCTGGCAGAGGGCACTCGGCTGCTTTGTGCCGGAGGTGGACGGCGGGTCGAGGATTTGCGACCGGGTGATCTGCTCTGGACAGCGGATCACGGGATGCAACCGCTGCGCCACCTGCTGTGGCAACCCGCAGAAAAGCGGCTTTTGGCGCTGACATCTGGCCAGAACCGGCTGCTGCTGTCGCCGCAACACCGCGTGCTGATCGGATCGCGGCGGCTGGAATTATGGACAGGCAGCCGTGAGGCCCTGGTTCCCGCCCGTGCTTTCGACGGCTGGGCGTCAGAGGTCGAACCGAGGCCGGTTTACAACCTGCTGATGGATCGGCACGAAATTCTGCTGGCAGAAGGGATTGCCGTTGAAAGCCTGTTGCCGACACGGCGTTGGGACCGGTTGCTGACTCGCAGCGCACCGCTGCTGCTGGCTGCCTTGCGCAAACCCGGCTCTGGCTGGCGGCCCTGCCGGATGATCCTGCGAACGGGTTTGGCACGGGCGCTGGTCATGGCAGATCGGGCGGATGGGGTCTCACCGCTGCTGGATCTTGAGGCCCTGCGCCCTTCGCTGACAGGCTGAAAGACCCGGCCTACCACCAGACCGGCCGATGCTTGCCCATGAGTTGCAATGGCTCTGGTCCTGTTACAGACATGCGCTATGCTGCATTGCAAAATGGAAAGGAGCCTCACCATGTTGCAAGGCAAACGCGCCATCGTCACCGGGTCAAATTCCGGCATCGGTCTCGGCGTCGCCACCGAACTGGCCAAAGCCGGGGCGGAGGTCATCCTCAACAGCTTCACCGACCGGCCAGAGGATCACGCGCTGGCAGCGCAACTGGCGGCTGAAACGGGGGCCAAGGTCAGCTATATCGCCGCCGACATGTCGAAGGGCGAGGCGTGCCGGGCGCTGGTCGAACAGGCCGGGGGCTGCGATATTCTGGTGAACAATGCAGGCATCCAGTTCGTCTCGCCGGTCGAGGAATTTCCGGTCGAGAAATGGAATGCCATTCTGGCCATCAACCTCAGCTCGGCGTTTCATACCACGGCCGCCGCGCTGCCCGGCATGAAGGCGAAGGGCTGGGGCCGGGTGATCAACATTGCCTCGGCGCATGGGCTGACCGCCTCGCCGTTCAAATCGGCCTATGTGGCCGCGAAACATGGCGTGGTGGGGCTGACCAAGACCGTCGCGCTGGAGGTGGCGGGGCAGGGCATCACTTGCAATGCTGTTTGCCCCGGCTATGTGCTGACGCCGCTGGTCGAAGCGCAGATCCCCGACACGATGAAGCAATACAACATGGACCGCGAAACCGTGATCCGTGAGGTGATGTTGCAGCGCCAGCCCTCGCGCCAGTTCGCCACCACGGAACAGTTGGGTGGCACGGTGGTATTCCTCTCCAGCCCGGCGGCGGATCAGATCACCGGCACCACGATCAGCGTGGATGGGGGCTGGACGGCCCTGTGATGCGGCTGAACCTCGCGCTGCAAGGCGGGGGCGCGCATGGGGCCTTTACCTGGGGCGTGCTGGATCGTTTGCTTGAGGAGCCCGCGCTGGACATCGCAGGGATCAGCGGCACCTCGGCCGGCGCGTTGAACGCGGCCGCCTTGAAGGCGGGGTTACTGCAAGGCGGGGCCGAGGGGGCCAGGGCCGCGCTGAACGAACTTTGGGCTGCCGTGGAAGCGGCCGGGGATTTCCGGGTGACGGACTGGTTCCGCGCCGCCTTTCCCGTGGCGGCAGCCTGGGGCGATGTTGCGGCAGCCCATCTGCCTTTCTCGCCCGCAGGTCTCGCGGCGCAACTGACAACCCCTTATGCTTGGGGGCCACTATGGCAGAACCCTCTGCGCAAGGTTGTGGAACGGTTTGATTTCTCTCAGATCTGCAAGGGGCAGGGGCCTGACCTGTTCGTTTCGGCCACCAATGTGCGCTCCGGCAAGATACGGGTCTTTGCCGGGACCGAGATCACCCCAGATGCACTGCTGGCCTCGGCCTGCCTGCCAACGGTGTTTCAGGCCGTGGAGATGGACGATCCTGCCACGGGCCAGCGCGAGGCTTTCTGGGATGGGGGCTTCACCGGTAATCCTGCGCTGTTCCCGCTCTATCAGCCGCATTTGCCCGCAGACATCCTGCTGATTTCCATCAACCCGCTGCGGCGCGAGGCGCTGCCGCATAGCCCGATGGAGATTCAGGATCGCATCAACGAGATCGGCTTCAACGCTGCCCTTCTTGGCGAGCTGCGCGCGATTGCCTTTGTCAAGCGCCTGATCGCCGAGGGGCGGATGCCAGCAGGTGCCATGAAGGACGTGCGGCTGCATCTGATCGCGGATGACAAGTTGATGAACGACCTCTCCGCCGGGAGCAAACTGAACCCGACACCTGCGCTGCTGGCGAGGTTGAAAACGGCGGGTCGTCAGGCGGCAGAGGGGTGGCTCAAGCGCCATGCGGCACAGGTTGGGCAGGAAAGCTCGGTCGATCTGCGCGGGTTGTTCGGTTAACCTGCCGTCTGGTCGCCGCCAGCCTGATCGACCAGCGCCCGCACCTCCTTGGCAGAGGGAGCCACAAGCCCTGCCGAGACGATCAGCTTCACCACCTCATCGGCCTTCATATCCAGCAAGATCACGTCTTCTTCGGGCACATACATCAGGATTCCCGATGTGAGGGGGGTCAGCGCGACAAAAACTGCGATCATCTTGCGGTCGGTCGGCAGCTTTGTGGCAATCTCGCCCTTGGCGGTCGTGGCGACAAACCCCACTGCCCAGCATCCGGGGCGAGGGAATTCCACCAGACAGGTCTTGTCAAAGCTCTTTTCCGATTTGGCAAAGAAGGTCTCGGTGATCTGTTTGAAGCCACCGTAGACTGAGCGCACCACGGGCATGCGATCCACCAGCCGTTCGGTTTGACCGATCAGCGAGCGCCCCAGAAACCCCTTGGCCACCCAGCCGACGATGATGGTGAAGATCAGGAAGACGATAACGCCCACACCACGCGTGGGGAAATTTGCCTCGGGGCCGATGTAATAGGCCACCAGTTGATCCGGCTGCCAGGCATAGGGGATCACCGGCAGGATCCAGCTGTCGATCCAGCCCACCACCGTATAGATCAGATATACCGTCAGGCCGATGGGTAAAACGACGACAAGGCCGGTCAAGAGGCTGGCACGAAGGCTGGCCAGCAGGCCTGGTCGTTTGGGGCTATGTTCGGTCATCGGTTTTCCCTGTTTTGGCCGATCTAGCCACGCCGCCCCGGCATCGCAACGCCGGGGCAGCGATTTTTCGACGAAAAATCGCGGTCAGGCCCTTTGCCGGGCGATTTCTACCGCTATGGCCGCCGCGAGGCGCGCATTGTTCAGCACCAGCTCGATATTGCTGGCCAGAGACTTGCCAGCCGTCAGCTCGAAAATGCGGTCCAGCAGAAAGGGCGTCACCTGCTTGGCTGCGATACCCTGCGCTTCGGCCTCGGCCAGGGCAGTTTCCACCACTGGCATGATCTCGGCCAGCGGAATTTCTGCCGCTTCAGGGATAGGATTGGCCACCAATTGGCCTCCTTTCAGGCCAAGGGTCTGGCGCATCAGATGCGCAGCGGCGATTTGTGCCGCGTCATCCATCCGCAAGGGAGCCTTCAAGCCGGAATCGCGCGACCAGAAGGCCGGAAAGGCATCTTGTCCAAAGGCGATGACCGGAACACCCTGAGTTTCCAGCACTTCCAGGGTTTTCGGCAGATCGAGAATGGCCTTGGCCCCGGCCGCGACCACGGTCACCGGCGAAATCCCGAGTTCCACCAGATCGGCGGAAATATCGAACGAGGTTTCCGCCCCGCGATGCACGCCCCCAATACCACCGGTGGCAAAGACCGAAATACCGGCCATGGCAGCGCAGATCATGGTTGCCGCGACAGTTGTCGCCCCGACGCGCCCCAAGGCGACGCATGCGGGCAGGTCAGCCCGGCTCAACTTCATCGCATCCGGGGTCTGCCCCAGTTGATCAAGGGCAGCATCGGTCAGCCCGATATGGATGCGCCCGCCCATCACCGCGATGGTGGCGGGCACGGCACCGCCTTTGCGCACTTCGGCCTCCACGGCACGGGCGGCCTCGACATTCTGCGGAAAAGGCATGCCGTGGGTGATGATGGTGGATTCCAGCGCCACAACCGGGCGTCCGGCCTCCAGCGCGGCGCGCACTTCCGGGGTGAATTCAAGCGGCAGGGTCACGATCCGATTTCTCCTGAAACATAAGTGGCAGCGGCACGCAGGGCCGAGGACAGCGCCGCCTCGCGCCCCTCGCCGCGCCGTTCGGCGACGATATGGGCCGCCATGAAAGTGTCGCCCGCACCGGTGATCCGCGTCACCAGAACCGGGGGCGGGCAATCGGTGATGACACCCAGGCCCGCCGTCCCTTCCGCACAGGGCTTGCCGCCATGCGTGACCAGCACCCGATGCGCGCCGCGTGCCAGCATCCCCGCTGCCGCCTCTGCCGCCGTTGTAAACTCGGCGGCACAGATCAGACTGGCCTCCTCAAGGTTCACATAAAGCGTGGCGCGCGGGTGAGCGAGCAGCGGCAACAGCCGCTCCGCCTTGCCGGGGCTGGCCGGGGCCAGGCGCAGATCGGCACGGGCAAACAGCGGCGAGACCGCGATTTCAGCCAGCAGGCTTTCGGTAAGGTTGCCATCCAGCGCGATCAGCCCCGCCCAGGGCTCTGCGGCGTGGCCCAAACGGCCATCCGCCAGCGGACGCAGGATCTTGTCGCCCGCCGCTTCCAGCGAATGCGCATCGGCAATGGCGGCAATCAGGCCATTCGCCCCTTCCACCGCCATGTAACGATCGGTCGGCAGATCCTCGCTGCGATAGATCGCACCGACCTCCATGCCCATGCGGGCACAGGCGGCGACCAGCTCGTCGCCCTCCGGGTCGCGGCCGATCGCGGTCAGCAACCCCGGTTGCAGGCCAAAGCGGCGCAATGTCATGGCAATGTTCATCGCCACGCCGCCGGGCAGGCGGGTGATCCGCCCCGGCACGTCTGATCCAAGCCGCATCACCACGGGCGAGCGACCGATGATGTCCCACAGCACGGAACCGATGCAAAGAATATCCGGTGTCATGCCCCGCTTGTCGCCCGATCTGCGCGCCCGTGCAATCCCCTGCGCGTCGCCCCCGTTTCATCTTGGCCCAAATATCCATTCGACATCGGCCCCCCTTGACCGGCCCAAAACCATAAGCGAAACCGACCTCATGGTTCCCTTCGACAAACTCGACCAGATCACCCGGCGCTTTGACTATCTGGAGGCGCGGCTTTCGGCTGGTGCCGCGCCCGCCGAAATCGCCGCCTTGTCGCGCGAATATTCCGAGTTGAAGCCCGTGGTCACCCAGATCGCAGCCTATCGGCAATCGCTCGACGATCTGGCAGAGGCCGAAGCCATGCTGTCGGACCCGGAAATGAAGGCCCTGGCCGAGGAGGAACTGCCGCGCCTCAAGGCGGCGATTCCCGAACAGGAACAGGCGCTGCGACTGGCTCTGCTGCCCAAAGACGTCGCAGATGCCCGGCCCGCGATCCTCGAAATCCGGCCCGGTACCGGGGGCGAGGAAGCCAGCCTTTTCGCGGGTGACCTGGCGCGCATGTATCAGCGCCATGCCGAACGCATGGGCTGGCGCTTTGAAATCCTGGAACAGCAGCTCTCTGATCTGGGCGGCATCAAGGAATTCACCGCCCATGTGCAGGGCGAGGGGGTCTTTGCCCGGTTGAAATACGAGGCAGGCACCCACCGCGTGCAGCGCGTGCCAGAGACCGAGGCGGGCGGGCGCATCCATACCTCTGCCGCCACCGTCGCCGTGCTACCCGAGGCCGAGGAGGTCGATCTGGAGATCCCCGCCGCCGACATCCGCATCGACACGATGCGCGCCAGCGGGGCAGGTGGCCAGCATGTGAACACTACAGATTCGGCGGTGCGGATCACCCATTTGCCCACCGGCATCATCGTCACCAGTTCCGAGAAGTCACAGCATCGCAACCGCGAGATCGCCATGCAGGTGCTGCGCGCCCGCCTGTTCGAGATGGAGCGGGATCGTGCCGCGCAGGCCCGCGCCGCCGATCGCAAGGCCCAGGTCGGCTCGGGCGACCGCAGCGAACGCATCCGCACCTATAACTTCCCGCAGGGGCGGATGACGGATCACCGCATCAACCTGACCCTCTATGCCCTGCCGCAGATCATGGAAGGCGACCTCAGCGCCATTATCGACGCGCTGACCGCCCATGATCAGGCCGCAAAACTGGCGGAGCTGGACGCGTGACCACCAGCCCCGCCACCGGCCAGACCCTGTTCCGCGATGGCGTGGCACGGTTGACCGCCGCCGGCCTGCCAGATGCGACCCGCGATGTGCGCCTGCTGCTGGCGCATGCACTTGGCCAGCCTGCCGACCGGCTGATGATCCTGCTGCATGATCCGGTCACGGCCGAAGCCGAATCCGCCTTTGCCGCTTTGCTGGCAGCCCGGATGGAAGGGCGCCCTGTGAGCCAGATCTTGGGCCGTCGGCAGTTCTGGGGTCGCAATTTCCGCGTGACCGCCGATGTGCTGGACCCGCGCCCCGAAACTGAAACACTGGTGGCCCAAGCACTGTCGCAGCCCTTCCACCGCCTGCTGGATCTTGGCACCGGATCGGGAGCCATCGCCGTCACCCTGCTGGCCGAAAGCCCCGAGGCCTCCGGCCTTGCGACCGATCTTTCTCCCGAAGCCCTGACTGTGGCGCGCGGCAATGCCGCCACCTTTGGCGTTGAAACCCGGCTGAGCTTCGCGCAAGGGAGCTGGTTTGAGCCTGTGGAAGGACAGTTCGACCTGATCGTCTCGAACCCGCCCTATATCACGACGGCCGAGATGGCCGAGCTGGCCCCCGGTGTGCTGGACTGGGAACCGCATCTGGCGCTGTCACCCGGCGGGGATGGGCTGGACGCCTATCGCGCCATCGCGGCGAGAGCACTTGCGCATCTTGCCCCGTCGGGCCGTTTGATGGTCGAGATCGGCCCCCGACAAGCAGCCGATGTCGCGGCCCTTTTCGCATCCGCCGGTCTGCAATCGCTGCGCGTTTTGCCCGATTTCGATGGCCGCGATCGTGTCGTTTGTGCGCAGGTGCCGGGCTAAGGCGCAACAGCCGCGGATTTTCGCCGAAAATCCGCAACCCGCGCACAGAATCCGCTTGTCAGCACGCCCCTGCATGATTACTCCGGTTTTCAGGTGGACGGGCTGATCTGAGCCCCCGCCGATCAGCCCAAACAGATTTTCGCCTGTTGAGGATGTGCCTCGCAAGGCGGCTGCTGGCCTCCCGGCCCTTTACCGGATCAAAGGACAAGATGAGATCCTCCAAGTCCCGCTCGCGTTCCAAGTCGAACCGCCCGCGTTCCATCGGCAATATCGTCAACCGCGTCTTCGACAGCTCCGGGCCCGAAGGCAAGGTGCGTGGCACGCCACAGCAGATCATCGAGAAATACCTGATCCTCGCCCGCGATGCCCAATTGTCCAATGACCGGGTTGCCGCCGAGAACTTCCTGCAACATGCCGAGCATTACACCCGTATGCTGGGCGAGGCGCAACGCGAGCTGGCCGCCGAACAGGAGGCCCGCCAGCAGCAGTTCGGCCAGAACAATGGTGGCCAGAATGGCCAGCATCGCGACCGTGGCGACCAGCCGCGCGGCGATTACCGCGAGGCGCGCGACCAGACCGACTTCGGCACGGGTGACCAGCCCGATTTTGCGGAACCCATGGGCTTTGTGTCTGAAGAGGACAGCCCGCTGGTCGAAACGCCCGAGGCCCGCCCCCGCGATCCTCACCGCCGCGATCCCGCCCGCGATGGCAATCGAGACCAGAACCGAGATCAGAACCGCAATCGCCAGCGCGAGCGTGACCCGAACCGTGAAGGCGGCAATCGTGATACTCCGCGGGACCAGAACCGGGAACGCCGCGATTTCCACGATCAACGCCCGCCGCGTCCCGATCAGCGCCCCGATCAGCGTCAGGACCAACGCGCCGATCAACGCCGCGAGCAGGAACCTGTCGCAGTGCAGACCCTCGCTCAGCCCGAGGTCGAACCGCTGAAGCCCGCCGCGTTGCCCCCTGAGGTCGCCTCGCCGCAAGCTGCTGCGAAACAAATCGCACCTCAGACCGAAGCGGCTCCGGCCCGGCAATCCGAACTGCCGCTGCCCACCGAGGCGAAGCCCAAACCGAAAAAGCCCTCAGCGCCGCGCAAGCCCAAGGTGGAAAAACCCAAGGCAGAGCAACCAGACTCGCCTGAAGCCGCAGAATGAAGACAAACAAAACGGCCTGCCTTTGGCGGGCCGTTCTGTTTTGTGTGGATGAAAGGCCAAATGCAGGCCGATGCCATGTCTCAGGATTGCGGCCAATCTGCCAACCAGGCCCGCGCGTCGCGATCACCACCTGCGGCCGCCTGCATCAACCAGAACCGCGCCTGCCCCTCATCCCGAGGCACCCCGGCCCCCTGCAACAAGGCCCGCGCGTAATGCAGTTGCGCCGTCGCATAGCCGCGCTCTGCTGCCCGTTTCACCCAATGCGCCGCCAGTGCGGGGTTTTTCGCGACGCCCAGCCCGTTCTCATACGCATGAGACATCAGGATCATTGAAGGCTCATTCCCCGCATCGGCACAGGCGCGCATGGCCGCAATCGCCGCCGCATGCATGCCCCCTTTCTGCACCTCGTAAACCTGCCAGCACGTCACCCCCAACCATTCGGGGCGCGTTTCCAGAGCCGCGGTCAGGGCACTCAGCCCCCCTTCCTCCGGGTTCAGCACGCCATCTTGCGCCCGCAGACTGACAGGCGCAAGCAAGGCTGCGCATAGCAACGGGGCGGCAATCGACAGATAACGCATGACAGCGGCCTTTCCTGACTAGAGGTCCATGCATCAGCCTAACAGCGCGTGCTTTGATCACAGCCCCGACTTTGGTCTTGGTCGCCGCCAGCTCAGCTTGCGGCCGCAATCTGCCGTGCCAAGGCGCAGAACCCCTCCAGCGAAATCTCCTCAGCCCGTGCCGTCGGCTCCAGCCCGGCTGCGCGCAACTGATCCTCGATTTGCGGCCCAAGCCCTTTCAGCGAGGAGCGCAACATCTTGCGCCGCTGGTTGAAGGCCATGGCGATCACCCGGCTCAAGACGCGCTCATCTGCCGGGAAACGCGGGCCGGGCAGGCGGGGGATATGGACGACCGCCGAATGCACCTTGGGGGCAGGGGTAAAGGCCTCGGGCGGCAGATGCAGAACGATCCGCGCCTCGCAGCGCCATTGCGCCAACAGCGCCAGCCGCCCGTAATGATCGCTGCGCGGTTTTGCCACGATCCGCTCGGCCACTTCCTTCTGGAACATCAGGGTCAGACTGTCCCAGAAGGGCGGCCAGGTCTCCGGCGTCAGCCAGCGCACCAGCAATTCCGTGCCAACATTGTAAGGCAGGTTCGCCACAACCCGGATCGGCGGGGTCAGATGCGCCAGCACATCCACCTCCAGCGCGTCCCCGTTGATCACGTCCAGCTTGCCCGGATAGGCCGCCGCAATCTCGGCCAGCGCGGGCAGACAGCGCGGGTCTTTCTCCACCGCCAGCACCCGCCGCGCGCCCTCG
>ERZ761609.3489-NODE-3489-length-10286-cov-5.445802_pt1 | contig 10286 bp, 12 predicted proteins | sample MGYA00511163_ERZ761609 | MGnify/ENA primary metagenome ERZ761609 (study PRJEB28899, sample SAMN02445070) | bioreactor sludge metagenome | biome: EBPR sludge | place: Australia: Brisbane, Thorneside Wastewater Treatment Plant | collected 2011-12-16 ... | reverse complement strand
GCCGGATTCCGGCTTCGACCTGGCATCGGAGCTCATTGCGCTTAACCGGCAATCCCCGACCGGCACTATCAGCCCCGAGCCAGACCCGAACTTCCAGACCCGAAAGGCCGCGTTTGCCCGTGAGCCGGCCTCCAGCCCGGTCTACAATCCCGACCGGGTGCAGGACCCACTGTCCCCTTACCAGCTGATGGCAGGCTCGCTCATCCCCGCGAGCCTGATTACCGGTATCAACTCCGATCTGCCCGGCACCGTGATCGCGCAGGTCACGCAGAACGTCTACGACACCGTCCGAGGCCAGCACCTGCTTATCCCGCAGGGAAGCCGCTTGTTAGGTCGCTACCAGTCTGAGGTCTCGTTCGGCCAGGACCGCGCACTCATCGTCTGGGACCGGATCCTGATGCCCGATGGCAGCTCAATCACGATCTCTGAACCGGGCAGCGACGCGTCCGGTTATGCCGGCCTGAAAGACCGGACCGATCACCACTGGGACAAAGTGTTCGCAGCGGCCGGTCTCGCCACCCTGCTCGGCATCGGCGCTGAACTCGGGCCAGGCGACGACGGCGACATCGAACGTGCGATCCGTCGCGGAACAACCGACACGATCAACGAAGCCGGGCAGCGGGCCATTGATCGAAGCCTTAGCGTCCAGCCGTCGATCACCATCCGTCCAGGCTGGCCGGTCCGTGTCATCGCGACGAAAGACATCGTCCTTCGCCCCTATCAGGAGACAGCCCCATGAACCTCCGCCTTGGAAAACTTGCTGACCGCACACCGGTCCGGCTTACCCTCGCACTTGATCCTGAAACCGCCGCCGCGCTGCAGGATTATGCAGCGATCTACCAAGAGACGTATGGCGAAGCTGAGCGTAGCGAAACGCTCGCCGCTGCCATGATCGACATGTTCCTGGCCTCAGACGCCGGGTTCAGACGGGCCCGGAAGGCCCGGCCCACCCCTGCCAGCAAAGGAGACTGACCCATGGCACAGATCGGCGCATTCACCCTGAAGGACGGAGCCTGGACCGGGACCATCCGTACCATGACTATCAATGTCAAAGCACAGCTTGTTCCAAACAAGGAAAAGGCAAATGGCGCACCCGACTTCCGGCTCTATGCTGGCGGGGCCGAACTTGGCGCGGCGTGGCGCCAGGATTCCAAGGACGGTGAGACGCCTTACCTCGCTGTGAAACTCGATGATCCAAGTTTCGCGCAGCCGATGCGCGCCGCCTTTTTCGAAAATGCAAAGGAAGGCACCGGCGTCATGGTCTGGAACCGGCCCAAATAAGCAACAGCATGTCTGTCAGCGACCAGGATCTCGAAGAAGCCCTTGGCATCGCCGCAAAGATCATTGATCTTTATGGCTACACCTATTGGCCCATCTTCGAGCGCCTGGAAACAGAACTGACGGAACGCAGCAAAAGAAGATCAAGGGTCATGGCGCGGCTCAGCCGGTCTCGACCTGTTCGGGGAAGGCCCACAAAGGACCCAAGACTGGCCCGCAGGCTGAATGGCGACGGAATTGGGAATTCACACGGCAATTAGGCGGGAAGCGGTGTGTCCGCCTTGGAGACCACACCCTTCGGTCCTTCAACTGCCCCCAGACACTCCTCCAGTCCTTTATTGCCGGAAATGATCGATAAAACACCCTTTTATTAATCACTTTTCCCGCATAATGTGATCTAAATGGCAGAGCCTTATCGATCATGACCTGGAACTGGCAACTTCGCGGCTGGCCGGACTTCACCCGGGACCGGCAGAAACTCGCTGCCCGCGAGGCCCGTTTTCTGGAGCAGGCCGGCCTCCTGATCGGCACATCTCGTCATATTTCCGATGAAGACCGGATCGAGCTCGGCATTTCCGTCATGAGCCTGGAAGCGATTGATACCTCTCAGATTGAGGGGGAAACACTGGACCGGGCAAGTGTGCAGTCCTCTATCCAGCGCGCTCTCGGACTGAAGGCCGCCCGAACATCCGCCCGCCCCGCCGAGAGCGGGATCGCGGACATGATGGTCGACCTGCTGCAGACAACAGGTGAACCGCTGTCGGACGAGATGCTGCATCGTTGGCACGGGGAGATGCTCAGCGGCCGCACTGACCTGAAGAGCCTCGGCGGCTATCGCCAGCATGAAGAACCGATGCAGATCATATCGGGCGCTTCCTATGCGCCAAAGGTTCACTATGAGGCGCCGCCTTCAAGCGCCGTTCCCGGCCATATGGCTGCGTTCATCACTTGGTTTAACCAGACCGCGCCAACCGGCGAGGCGCCGCTGCTTCCGATCGAGCGGGCAGGACTTGCCCATCTCTGGTTTGAGTGCATCCATCCGTATGAAGACGGCAATGGACGCATCGGCCGCGCCATCTCGGAAAAGGCGCTTGCGCAAGGGCGGCAGCGGCCTGTCTTCACATCCCTTGCCGGCGCCCTGCTGCGCCACCGCAAAGACTATTACCGCGAACTGGAGCTCGCGAGTTCAACCCTGAACGCGGATCGCTGGCTCAGCTGGTTTGCGGACATCGCACTTGAGGCGCAGGACCGAAGCCTGAAGCAGGTTGAATTCATGCTCGCCAAGACCCGCCTCTTCGACCGGCTCGCAGGGCAGCTGAACCCGCGGCAGGAGAAAGCGTTGCTCCGCATGTTCGCCGAAGGCATTGACGGCTTCAAGGGCGGGCTCAGCGCGAAGAATTACATGACGATCACTAGTGCCCCGACCGCCACCGCGACGCGCGACCTTGTCGACATGGTCGCCAAAGGCGCGCTTGTCCGGCAGGGGGAACTCAAATCCACAAGGTACTTCCTGAAGCTCGACTAAGCGCAAACTCGGCGAGGATGCGTGAAGCTCTGGAGAGGGCAGCTATGGCCAAACCGGAGCGTTCACTACATTCCTATCGCTTCCATGTGCTTGAATTCGCGAATACGAGCGGATCAAACGGGTGTGCGATCCTCAGGAGCTGCTCTTTCCGATACGCCAGCGAGCCACCTTGCCCGTATTCGGGGCGATTATTCTTGTGCCCCATCAGCGCGCAGCGAAGCCCGTAGTCCAGTCCGCCTTCGAGCATCCGGTCTTCAAATGAATGCCGCAGCGAATAGATCACGTGATCCGGCGTAGGCAGAAGATTGCGCTGCTTGAACGCCTTCATGAGGTTGGCAGACACTAACGTACTTCGATCATAATAGTGGTCAAAGCCCTTCGGGCACAGTTGCATAGCTGGATGTGCAACACCGACGAGGGGTATCTCACGTTCTGAATCGTCCGTCTTGAGCTCGCGGTTCTGCTCCGCACGGATGAAGATGTGCGGCACATCGTGCTCAAGCCGGATATCCTGGGGTCGGAGGTTCACGATCTCGCTGAGCCGCGCGCCGGTTTCGATAAGAAGATAGATGATGACGCGGAGTTCCAACCTGAGGCCATCGAAGACGCCGGGAACCAGGATTCTCGACCTTACAAAGTCGTCGCTGAAAGAAGCGCGCTTTGCCGTGGACTTGCCCGCGAAGAAGAACCCTCGGAACGGATCTTCAACATCGTCGACGCCGCGATACTTGAAGTAGCGCTGACAGAGGGACCGGATATTACCCACATGCCGGTTCGCTGTGTTTGGCGTGGCAGGCTTGGAGCCGTCTTTCTGCGGCAGCATGCGCGACTGCCACCAGTCGCGGTAGCTCGTCGCCACTTCCCGGCTGATATCCGTCAGCGGGATATCACCGGCATGTGCGATGAAGTAGTCGATGGAGGTGCGTTTTGTCTTCTCCCAGGCTTCGCGCTGCGCCTGTGACTTGTTGTACTGATCGTCAAAAGCGATCTTTGAAACATAGAGTTCGAAGGCTTCTGAAACCGTGGTCTTGTCGACGGGCGCCGGAACGCCCCCGAGCAAGGCTTCTGCCCTGGCCTCGGTCGGTGCTTTGCCGAAATCGGCGGCCTTCAGGCGCGCAATGATCTCTTCGACATCCGGGAGCGCCGCAATCTCTTCAACGGGCCTGTAAACGAAGCCCTGAGCAAGGGCCCGGGCGACAGCGCTGCGGTGGCGATTGTCGGCCGCGCGCCAGCTCGATTGCTGCTGGTCACCACCTGTCAGCTCAAGACTGCGCGCGTTCCACAAGGCACCATCGGCCTCTGCAAGCGCGTCGCGCCGCATCATCGCAATCTCGAGGGACTGGGTCCGCAAGGCGACCTGAATCAGGCCCCGATTATCAACGCTTTCGAAGCGGCTCGGCACGCGTCTCTGGTAATGCCACCAGCCACCGCGAGACTTTAGATATCTTAATCCAAGACCATTCTGTTTCATCGTGAATTGTAGTGCAAAAAGTATGCAATCCGTAGTGCAAACTGTAGTGCAACAAGCGGCGTCGAACCCGAAAGCACTCCCTGAGAGCGCCTTAAGTTCAAGTTTTTCAAGGAGTTAGGAGGTTTTCATTCCGCAAGGAATGGCGCGAGTGACGCGCGTCGAAACCTGCCTTCTATTTCAGCATTTTCAATGCTTTAATCGAGCCGCACCTTCGATTTGTATCCCACTTTGTATCCATAATGTATCCCAAATTGGAAACACAACGTGTTGTGGGCGCTCGATGGCGTCAGCATCAGCGAAATAGCAATCCACGAGCGCTACAAGTTCGAGTGCCGGCCTCAAAGTGCTAGTCGGTTTGGGATGTTCGAACAGGGATGCGTTAAGCGAGGCGCATCGCGATAGTCTCAGCTGCCTCATTTGCCGCCTGACGAATCTCGCTCTTTGTAGCTCCAGAGCGCGCGAGGCCGTGCAAGCCAAGTGCCGAGGCGAAAACAAAGTTTGCCAATCCAGCATCACCTCGGGCAAGCCTCTTGAGCTTTCTCTTCAAAAGCGATCGAGCCTTCATCACCGCAGGCCTTACCTGACCATCCAGGTCAGACACGTTGAGAAGAGTTTCAGAGAAAAAGCAGCCTCGATCGCCCTGGGACGCAACAAACCCGCCGACTACGCGCAGGAACTCAGGCAACGCCTCCGCATCAGAGCGCTCCAGCATGCCCAGGCGCGGCATCAAGACATGACCAAGGTACCTGTCAAAGGCTTCCTTAAAGGCGCTCGGCTTATCACGGAACGCCCGATAAAAGCTTCCGCGCAATATACCTGCCGCTTCCTGTAATTTATCGACATCAGCTCCCGCATAACCGTGGGTCCAGAACACATCTACAAATGCGTCCAGCGCTGTGTCGCGGTCAAATATTCTCGGTCTGCCTGCCATAGTCGGTAAATGTGCCCCCTGAACCCGGAAGGCAAGTGCCAACTCCTGTCAGGCGACAGATGAGTGCCAGAATTACCTCGAAGTCAGGCCGAAGGATGCCATTCAAACTTCGCAAAAGCTTCATCCACCGGCGTGTCTGCTAGGTGATTTGCGTAGTTTGAGAGGGTCTTCTGAGCTAATCCCAACAGCACATCCAACACATGACGCTGTGTGAATCCTGCATCGATGAACTGTGCCACCTGGATCTCGCTGAGCTGTCCGCGCTGACGAACAAGCGCGAGTGTAAACTGCCGGAGCGCTTCAAGCCGCGGGTCCTTCAGTGGCGCACCTGAGCGAAGCGCATCAACCGTCTCGCCATCAACACCTTGCATCAGGGCAATCGCCGTGTGCGCTGGAACGCAATAGTGACAGGCGTTTTCGACATTTATCGTCATCCAGACTACGTTGCGTTCATCCTTGCTCAGACTGGTGCGCTCAAACAGTGCATGGAGTGTCTTGTAAGCCTCAAGATGCTCGGGACTTTCAGCCATCACGCCATGAAGGTTCGGAACCCGCCCGAAGGACTTTGCAGAGCTTTCAAGAAGCGGCTTGGACGCTGCAGGCGCCGACTCAATGCTGTGAACCGTAAAACCAACCATGACATTCTCCTATCTTTGAGAAGCGCAGATGGTTATTGTTTACTGTCCAGTCAAGAATTGGACATTCAGAATTGTCTCAATTCTCAATGAAGCCCTCCCGGATCCCCCAGGCAACATAACCGCCTTGCCGGCGCTGCTCCAGAGCGGCGTCGTCCGGCGCCTCATATTCTGCCCCCGGAATGATGCCTGCTGCCTGAACGAGGCGGCTCATGAAGGCATAGAGTGAAACGACCAGCACCAGGTCATAGACCGCATTCTCGCTCAACCCATGTTCAAACAGCGCCTGCGCGTCAGCTTTCACAATACGCTCAGGTTCCAATGTGAGCTTCCGCGCATATCGCAGCATTGCCTTTAGCTCCGGCCGGACAGGCGCTGCCTCAAAGTCCGCAAATAGTGCGTCGATCAGATCCGTGCTGATTCCAAACGCATGCGCCATCACACGGTGCGCCCCAAAGCAGAAGCGGCATTGATTGAGCCCGGAAACCCAGGCTGCGATCAACTCGCGGTCCGCGACCGATAGTTCGCTATTTTTTCGGAGTATATCGTCGTGAAGCTGCAGTAGCGATGAAACGCCCCTCTGAAATTGATGAAAGAAATCTCTCAGATGCGCCTCCTCACTTAGCGACGGAAAGTTTGCCATCATTTCACTCCCACAATGAGCAACCAGGTTTGATACGAACTGTCCGCCGACTTAACATTTTCTTTTTTTGACTCACTAGTCATTAATCGCGGCTTCGTGAACAGTGTCACAGGTTCGTGAGTTCTGAATGGGCGAAAGATCAATTACCCAAAATGTGTTCCGCCAACTCCATGCGGGACCGGACAATCAACACCAGAGGAAACCTCCCATGTCCCAGAACACCTTCATCGCCAAATCAATCCTGGCCGGCTTGACGCTTGCAGCTGCCGCGAGCGGCGCAGCTTATGCGAAGCCGAATTCGCAGCTGACGATTGCCCAGAGCGCCCCTACTGAAGTCCAGGCGGCATTCGCCTCATGGCAGGGCGGAGAGCGCCTCTCGGGCCGCAAAGACAAGTGCTACGGCATCGCCCTCGCCGGCGAAAACGACTGCAAAGCCGGCAAAGGCACGAGCTGCGAAGGAACGTCGACGGTCGACTTCCAGGGAAATGCCTGGACCTATGCTCCGAAGGGCGCTTGCGAATTCATCCAGACCCCGGCTGGGCCCGCTTCGCTCAATGAGCTTGATCGCAGCAACCCCGCCTGATCGATCAAGGGTTCCTCGGACCACAGCAATGTCCCTCTTACCGTCCCTTCCCCTCCACGCAGGTCTCGGCTTGAAGCCTGAGCACTATCGGGCCGCGCTTGAGACCGGAAACGACGGGCTGTGGTTCGAGGTTCACCCAGAAAACTATATGGTAGAAGGCGGCCCGCGGCTTGCCTGGCTCGAAGCAATCCGCGACCGGCATCCCCTCAGCTTTCATGGCGTGGGCGCCTCTCTCGGCGGGCTGGATGAATTTAACAAGAATCACCTGACTGCCCTGCGCCGCCTAATTGAAAGGTATCAGCCTGCCCAAGTCTCGGAGCATGCCACATTCTCTGCCAATGATGGACGGTACTTTGCGGACCTGCTGCCCCTTCCTCGAACGCAGGAAGCGCAGCGCCACCTCACAATAAGAATCGACGCATTCCAGGAAGCGATCGGTCGCCGAATCCTGATCGAGAACCCGACAAACTACCTGCACTTTTCGAGTGAGATCGACGAGCCAGGGTTTCTGGTTGAAGTTGCCCGCGTATCGGGCTGCGGGCTTTTGATGGATCTCAACAACGTCTGGGTAAGTGCTGCCAATACAGGGATCGATCCCTACGCATACATTCGGGAAATCCCGTCAGATCTCGTCGGCGAAATCCATATCGCCGGTCACTCACCAGACCCTGTGCTTGGCGACCGTTTTCTGATCGACAGCCATGGCGAGCCCGTTAGCGGCGGCGTCTGGCATCTCCTTAAACATGCGCTTGCACATTGGGGGCCGCGCCCGGTTCTTATTGAGCGGGACGCGAACATTCCCACCTTTGAAGAACTTCTCAGCGAAAGAAATCGCGCGGAGTCATTCATCGACGCAACGCGGCGGCATGACCATGACGCCGCTTGAACAACACATCTTCCTTCTTTCAGGCCTCGCAAGTCGCGGCGCTCAGCCGGCCGATCTGGCCTGGCTCATGGTCGGGCGCCGGGAGCCTGGACAGCGCGCGATGGTCTATCGCAATTCCGGCATGTCCGCATGCACTGACGCTCTGAAGTCAAACTACCAACGGGTTGCGCGCGTCGTTGGGGACTCATTTTTTCGAGGGCTGGCACACGCGTTTATCGACCAGCATCCGCCGATCGAGCACAGCCTTGTCGGATATGGACACGATCTGCCAGAATTTATCGATGCCTCGGCCAAGGAGCATGGAATACCCTGGCTCGGTGATTTTGCCCGGCTGGACCGTGCGTGGCTCAAAGCTCATCTTGCGGCGGACGGCACACCGATCGCCCCCTCGGGGCTGCAGAGTCTGAGCGACGAGACTTTGCTCTCTGCCCAAATCGTCTTCCATCCGAGTCTCGCGCTGGTCAGCACTCACTGGGATTTGTGGGAATTGTGGATCGAGGCCTCCGACGAAGCGTTCACCAGCACGCCCCGTACCCTCATTCACGAGCCGTCTTGGGTCCTGTTCTGGAGACCCGAGCATGAGGTTGTCGCACGGCCCCTTCCAGACCCGTTCGCAATATTTCTCAGTGTACTTCAAAATAATGAAACACTCGGCGCAGCGAGCGCGCAGGCACTCGCCCGGGCACCGGGAGAAGATCTTCCGGCCCTGATCGCGGCAGTATTTTCTGCAGGACTTGTAACAGACATCAACCTGACTTCGGGGGACTCCCAATGACACTTCTTGACCGTGCCCGATCCGGCTATGCGTGGGCGGCATCGAAAGCCAGCCTCGCGGAGCCTGCTGCGCTGCTCTTGGCCCGCCTCGCAGTGGCGCGCGTTTTCTTCATGTCCGGTCTTACGAAATGGAACGGCTTCCTGTCGTTCAATCCGGACAAGTATGACCTTTTCCTCTACGAATTCTTCTGCCCCGAAGAAGCGAGACCTGGCGCGCTCGTTCTGTGCACGGATCAGGCCGAAGGGATTTACGCCCCCACAACGCAGTGGATCGTCGAACGGTTCGCCAACATGGCCGGGATCATGGAAATCCTCCTGCCTCTTCTTCTTGTCTTCGGCCTGACGTCCCGCTTTGCGGCGCTAGGCCTCCTGATCATGACGCTGGTCATCGAACGTCTTGTCTTCCCCGATGCCGACAGCTGGTGGGGTAGCCATGTCTGGTGGGCTACGATCCTGCTGCTTCTGGTGGTCCGCGGCCCCGGCGCCTGGTCCCTCGACCGGTTCCTGAACCTGGACGGCGCGAAGAAGGCTTGAATCATGCCGCGGTCGGAGGGCGGTCAAGGTCACAAGCAGTTCCGGATTGGAAGGGCCGCCGTGGGCGTCCTTGGGATCAGCTTGTCCTTGATTGTTCTCGCTTGGCTTGCCTGGCGGCTCCTGCAGCTCGAATGGACACCGCAAGGCCAAACCGAAATGAGTTTCATGCCGATCGATCTGCAATTTCGAAACCGCGCTGTGCTTGCGGACAAGACGGGCTCTCTTCCCTTCATGGCGGGAGTTGTGATCGACCTGAACTCTGATGGTCGCGACGAAATTGTACTCGGAGGCGGAAGAGGCCAGGCCGATGGCGTGTTTGGCATAGGGCAAGACCTGGCGGCGATGGTCGACCTGTCGGATGCTTACGCTATTGAAAAATCCGCCGACGACGCAACGATGGGCGGAACCTCCACGGATGTCGACCGGAATGGACATCCCGATCTACTTCTCGCTCGGGAAAGCGGGGTCTGGCTGCACAGGAACACGGGGCGCTCGTTCGATGCGGGCGAGTTGATCTTCACTCCCCCCGCATCTGATCTGACGACCATCATTTCAATCACTCCAGGTGACATCAACGGCGATGGTAATGTTGATCTGTACTTGTCGGGGTACATCCAGAATTCCAACACTGAAGGTGAAACGATCTTCAGCCGGAGCTATGGCGGGTATTCTTATCTGCTGACCGGTTCTGGCGAGGGAGCTTTCAATGATGAAACAGTACGCTGGGGATTGAAGCGGCAGCACAATACCTTCACCGCCGTGTTTGCCGATTTCAACAGGGACGGATTGCAGGACCTTGTCGTTGCCCAAGATACTGGCGTTGTTGAGACTTGGCGCAATTCCGGCGCGCCGCCGCTTGAACGAGTCCCCAATCCCTCAACAAATTCCTACCCAATGGGCATCGCCGCCGGAGACTTCAACGATGACGGCGATCTCGACTTCTACTTTTCCAATGTAGGACACACCCTGCCTGCCGCCCACCTCCTTCAACTTGGTGTCCCCCAAGGGTTTGAGCCACTTCGTGCC
>ERZ761609.3488-NODE-3488-length-10286-cov-5.818884_pt1 | contig 10286 bp, 10 predicted proteins | sample MGYA00511163_ERZ761609 | MGnify/ENA primary metagenome ERZ761609 (study PRJEB28899, sample SAMN02445070) | bioreactor sludge metagenome | biome: EBPR sludge | place: Australia: Brisbane, Thorneside Wastewater Treatment Plant | collected 2011-12-16 ... | reverse complement strand
TCGAGATCAAGCTCAATGCCCGCGCCGCCCTTCGACGCCATTTCCGACGAGGAAGAGGTCAGGCCCGCCGCACCCATATCCTGAATGGCGACAATGGCGTCACGCGCCATCAGTTCCAGACAGGCTTCAAGGAGCAGCTTCTCGGTGAAGGGATCGCCGACCTGAACGGTGGGGCGCTTTTCCTCGGACTCATCATCGAACTCGGCAGAGGCCATGGTGGCGCCATGAATGCCGTCACGGCCTGTCTTGGAGCCGACATAGACAACCGGATTGCCGATGCCGCTGGCAGCCGACAGGAAGATTTTATCGGTGCGGGCGAGGCCCACACACATCGCATTGACGAGAATGTTGCCGTTATAGCTCGGATGGAAATTCACTTCGCCGCCCACCGTGGGCACGCCCATGCAATTGCCATAGCCGCCGATGCCGGACACGACGCCCGAGACCAGATGCTTCGTCCTGGGATGGTCGGGCGCGCCAAAGCGCAGCGCGTTCATCATCGCCACCGGCCGCGCGCCCATGGTGAAGACATCACGCATGATGCCGCCCACGCCGGTCGCCGCACCCTGATAGGGCTCGATGAACGATGGATGGTTATGGCTTTCCATCTTGAAGATGACGGCATCGCCATCGCCAATATCGACGACGCCGGCATTTTCGCCCGGCCCCTGGATCACCTGTGGGCCCTTGGTCGGCAAGGTCTTCAGCCAGACGCGCGTTGATTTGTAAGAGCAGTGCTCTGACCACATGACCGAGAAGATGCCGAGTTCGGTCAGATTCGGCTCGCGGTTCATCAGCCGCACAATGTTGGCGTATTCCTCGGGTGAAAGGCCGTGTTCCGCCACGATCTTCGGCGTGATGGTTGTCATTTCGTGATCATCCGGATTGGTGTTTGCGGGCAGGCATTCTCAGCCAATGGCCGCCATCAGGCTTTCAAAGACAGCGCGGCCATCAGTGCCGCCCAGAAGCGGCTCAATCACCCGCTCGGGATGCGGCATCAGGCCCAGAACTGTTTTCGACTCGTTGAAGATGCCCGCGATGTCGCGTGCCGAGCCGTTGGGGTTCGTGCCCTCGGCATAGCGGAAGGCGACGCGCCCCTCACCCTCAAGGCGGTCCAGCGTTTCATCGTCGGCGAAGAAATTGCCGTCGTGGTGGGCGACGGGAATCTCGATCACGTCACCGGCGGCATATTTGTTGGTGAAGATCGACTGAGAGGTTTCAACTTTCAGCTTCACCGGACGGCAGACGAATTTGAGACCTGCATTGCGCATCAGCGCGCCGGGCAGCATGCCCGCCTCGGTCAGAATCTGAAAACCGTTGCAGATGCCCAGAACCGGCGTGCCCGCCTTTGCGCGGCGCTTGACCTCGGCCATCACCGGCGAATGCGCCGCCATGGCGCCCGAGCGCAGATAGTCGCCATAGGAAAAGCCGCCGGGCAGCACGATCAGGTCCACGCCGTCGGGCACGGTTGCATCGCCGTGCCAGAGCATGGCGGGCTTCCTGCCGGTGATTTTCTCCAGCGCCACCGCCGCGTCGCGGTCACAGTTGGATGCAGGAAAGACGACGACAGCGGCCTTCATGGCGCAACCCTCAGGAAAGTTCGATGGCGTAGTTCTCGATCACGGTATTGGCGAGCAGCTTCTCGCACATCTGCTTCACCGCCTCGCGCGCCCTCGCGGCGTCGGTTTCGGCAAGCTCGATCTCAATGAACTTGCCCTGGCGCACATCGCCAATGCCGCCAAAGCCAAGGGCGGAGAGCTGATTGCCGATCGCCTTGCCCTGCGGATCAAGAACACCCTTTTTCAGGGTCACATGCACGCGCGCCTTCATTTCAACGGCCTCATTCCTGTCATTTGACCAGTGACGGTCCCTTGCGATCCGGATTGCCTGACTCCGGCAGAATGCCCAGGCGGCGCGCGACCTCCGAATAGGCTTCGGTGACGCCACCCATGTCACGACGGAAGCGGTCCTTGTCCATCTTCTCGTTCGTTTTCATGTCCCACAGACGGCAGCTGTCGGGGCTGATCTCGTCGGCAAGCACAATGCGCACGGTCTCGTTTTCATAAAGGCGGCCGAACTCGATCTTGAAGTCGATCAGCTTGATGCCTGCACCCATGAAAAGGCCGGTCAGGAAGTCGTTGATGCGCACCGAGAGCGAGATGATCTCGTCCAGCTCGTGCGGGCCTGCCCAGTTGAAGGCGGTGATGTGTTCTTCCGAGACCAGCGGGTCGTGCAGGGCGTCGTTCTTGTAGCAGAATTCGATGATGGAGCGCGGCAGCGGCGTTCCCTCATCAATCCCGAGGCGCTTGGAAAGTGAACCGGCGGCGATGTTGCGCACGATGACTTCGAGCGGAATGATCTCGACTTCGCGGATCAGCTGCTCGCGCATGTTGACGCGCTTGATGAAGTGGGTGGGCACACCGATCTCGTTGAGCTTTGTCATGATGTGCTCAGAGATGCGGTTGTTGATGACGCCCTTGCCCTCAAGCTTGGCGCGCTTGGTGTTGTCGAAGGCGGTGGTGTCGTCCTTGAAGTACTGCACCAGAGTGCCCGGCTCCGGACCCTCGTAAAGGATCTTGGCCTTGCCCTCGTAAACCAGTTTGCGGCTTTTCATTTTCTCTTCCGGGAATATCCGGCGGTGGCAGCGGAGGCGTTGGGCCGCGCGCCATGCCGGACAGAGACTCAAGGGGCTGAAAGACGGGGGGAACCTATCCGAACGGGAACGGCGGCACAATTCAGAGGTGGGACTGTATTCACGGCAAATTTTGCGTTGGACCTTGCGCTTCTAGAGCTTTGCCCCTAGATCAGCTAGAGTTTCACCAGACGCCACATCCGTCCCAATTCCTCCAAGTGAATCAAGGAGTTCGCTTTCATGTCCGGTTTCGAGAGCCGCAAAAAGGGCCAGGAAAACAAGTTCGCGCATGACGAAGAAATGAAGTTCAAGGCCCAGGCCCGCCGGAACAAGCTCTTGGGCCTGTGGGCGGCGGAAAAGATGGGGCTTTCGGGGGATGCGGCCGATGACTATGCCAAGGCAGTCGTGAAGGCCGATTTCGAGGAAGCGGGCGACGACGACGTGTTCCGCAAGGTGAAGAGCGATCTCGCCGCCAAGGGCGTAGCGCTTTCCGATCACCAGATCCGCCGCGAGATGGACGAGCTGATGCAGACGGCGCTTACGCAGGTGAAATCGGAAGCGAAGTGATGTCTGCTTTGGCTTCCCCCGATTTGGGGGAGGCTGAAAGCGGGGTCATGCCTGCATCACCCAGGGCAGCGCCAGGCCGATCACCGCGAACGCAGCGATCAGCGTCACCACGCCTGCCTTGAATCGCAGCACGGCAACGAGCGCCGCCGCTGTCAGCCCAAGGGCTGCAATGTTCAGCGTTGAGAGATCGGGCACGAGAACCGTGACTGGCCCGAATGTCTGCGCCGTCAGTGCGCCGAAGAGCACATGCAGCGCAAACCATAGTGAAAGATTGAGGATGACGCCGACGACGGCCGCTGTGATGGCGGCCAGAGCGGCGGAGAGGCGCGGGCGCGTGTGCAGCGTCTCGGCATGCGGTGCGCCGACAAAGATGAAGAGAAATGACGGCGCAAATGTCACCCAAAGGGTCAGCATTGCGCCCAGCGCGCCCGCCAGCATCGGGTCCATACCCGCCGCCTCGCGCGCGGCGGCGAGGAATCCGACATGCTGAAGCACAAGGATCAGCGGGCCGGGCGTGGTTTCGGCCAGCGCAAGGCCATGCAGCATTTCGGGCGCTGTGAGCCAGGATTGCGTTTCCACCGCATGGGTTGCGACGTGACTCAAAACGGCATAGGCGCCGCCGAAGGTGACAATCGCCGTCTGGCTGAAGAAGCGGGCGATCTCGTCCCACACTGACCCCGGCAGCAACACAGCAATGAGAGCAACGGGCGCAAGCCAAATGGTGAGCCAGAGACCAAGCGTGGCGAGTGATGAAAGCGCGCTGCGGTGCGTGGTGATTGCGCCGCTTTCGATGGCGACATCAACAAGTCCCTTTTCCGGACCTTGCCCCTTTGCATGACCGCCGCCTGAAAACATCGCAGCGCCGCCCATCAAGCCAGCGATGGCGGCGGCAACAATGATCAGCGGAAATGGCGCGTCAAAGAAGAAGAGCGCAATGAAGGCGGCGGCCGCCACCGCCCATGTGGCCTCTGTCTTGAGGGCACGGCGGGCAATGCGCAGCAGCGCCTCCACCACAATCGCCAGCACGGCGCACTTGATGCCAAAGAACATCGCCTGAAGCCACGCAGCGTCCGTGAAGCTGGCGTAAAGCGCGCTCAAGAGCAGCATCACCAGCGCGCCCGGCAGGATGAACAGCAATCCCGCTGCAAGACCGCCGCGCCAGCCATGCATCAACCAGCCGACATAGGTTGAAAGCTGCTGCGCCTCCGGCCCCGGCAGCAGCATGCAGTAATTGAGCGCGTTGAGGAACCGCGCCTCGCCGATCCATTTTTTCTCATCCACCAGAATGCGGTGCATGAGCGCGATCTGGCCGGCGGGCCCGCCAAAATTGATGCAGCCAATATGCGCAAATGTGCGCAGGAGTGCTCTGAACGAGGGAAAGCCGGTCATCTTCTGCATCATGCGGCCTTTGGCGGCCAGTTGTGCGTTTCACCCTTGCCTTCCAGGAGATAGCGGTAAAGCGCGTCATAAACCACCATGCCCTGCGCCAGCATCGCATGGTCATCGTGATAGAGGCGTGACAGGCCCAGCGAGATGGCATAGAGGCCGGGCGAATGCGGCGTCATGTCGAGGCGCGAAGTGTCGGCGCCGCGCACAATGGCGGCAAGTTCGGCAAGGCCCGGCACATCAAGCGCGAAGCGTGTCATGAATGCATCGAATGAACACAGATCACCATCGTGCTCGAAAGGCGCGCCGGGAATGTCATAGGCAATCGCGCCGGTGGCCTTCGCCGTTGCGAACACGTCTTGCGGCGGCACATAAAGGAACTGCGCCCCGGGATCGATGAAACGCAGGATCAGCCAGGGGCAGGCAATGCGGTCGATCTTGGGTCGTTCGCGTGTCACCCAGAATGTGGGACGGCGCACGCCAAAGAGCGCAGTGAGTTCCTTTTCGATCAAGGAACTTGCAGGCGGATTGGGGACGGTAACTGAGTTCATGGCGCAAGCCTCCTCGCGGTCAAACGAGGCAGAGCTTGGATGGTTGCCCATCTATTCCGCGAACCGGAACCGCAAGCGACCGGGGGTCTGCCGAACCCCGGCGCTCAAGACGCTAGCACAAGCGGCATGCAGATCAAGCAGCCTCAGTCGAACACCAGCCGGATCAGCGAATTGTCGCGGTCGCCCGCCACATAGATCGTGCCATCCGGCGCCAGCGCCACGCCTGACTTGATGAAGACCGGCGGCATGCCCACTGGCGCGGGCAGACCCATCGGCAGGTCACAGGCGAGATCATTCTTGCTCGCCAGCGGCAGCGAGATGCGCACCACGCATTGGCGGCCGACTTCGGTGACGATCAGCGAACCGTCGAGATCAACCGCCAGACCCTCCGGCTGCTGCAATCCCTCGGCAATTGTAGTGCGCAGACCTTCAAAGCTGATGTGGGTGATGCGCCCCGCGCTGCTTTCAACCACGTAAAGGCCCGTGCCGTCAGGCGACAGTGCGAGGGCGGAAGGCCCCATGACTTCGCTGGCCACGCTTTCGGGTTCGCCGCCCGCCATGGGTACGCGGGAGATGCGCGACAGGGCGGCTTCAGCGACATAGAGCCAGCCATTGCCGCCATCGATAGCGGTCATCGGCGCAGCAAGATGATGGATCGCTGACTTCAGCTCAAAGGTTGCGGCATCGCGCAGCTGCACCGAACCGCCAAAGAAGCTGGTGACGATGATGGTTGCGCCATCTGCCGATATGGCGATGTCGCTGGCATATTCCATGTCGGATGCCCACATGCGCGCAAGCGTTTCAACCTCGCCCGGCCCGTTCACTTTGCGGACGGCAAAATTGTCGGCGACCAGCACGCCGCCATCCGGCGCCATCGCAATGCCGCCAGTGGTAGCCAATGCGCCCTTGACGATCAGGCGCGTGGCACCGGTTTCGGGATTGACCTCCTCGATCGAATTGTCGGCCATGTTGGAGACGAAAATCATGCCGTCGGCGCGGATGGCGAGGTTGTCGATGGCGGGCAGAAGCGTTGTAACGACTGCCTTCTCGCCCGTCGCCACATCAATGCGCCAGAGTTCGCCGGTGGCCGTGTCAATCGCATAGAGCCTGCCGTCAGGCCCGAAATTGGCGGCGGCGGGAATCTTGAAGCCATCGGCGACCACTTCCTGGGCGCCGGTTGCGGGGTCCACACGCGCAATCACGCTCTTGAACCAGATCGGACCATAGATCATGCCATCGGGGCCGATCTCAAAGCCGTTCAGCCCGCCCAGATCGGCGGCAATCTGCACGGGTGCAATGCGCGCGCGCGGTTGCATCCGCCAGAGGCCATCACCAAAGAAAACCTGTGTAACGTAGAGTGTGTTGTCAGGCGTGAAGGCGAGCGAGTTGGCGCCGGGCAGCCCGCTTGCGAGCAATACCTGTGTGCCATCGGGAAAGCGCGCGCGCACTTCGCCCGTCAGGATCGAGGTCCAGGCCATCGTGCCATCCGGCGCAAAGGCAATGTCGTCGGCCATGCCCTCGGGCAGCGGCACGAAATTGGTGACTTCGCCGGTTTCAACATTCACGCGGTCAATCGTCTGGCCGACCACGCTGCCTGCGTAAAGATTGCCCTCGGCGTCGAAGGCAAGGCCATGCACGCCGTGAAAGGCCGAGCCGGGCACGATGATTTCGGTCGTCCAGCTTGTTTCATCTTCGGCAGAAGCGGTTGATGAAAGGGCCAGAAGGCAGGCCGAGGCCAGCAGAATGCGGTGAAGGCGCATGGAAAGCTCCTCTCAGGATCAGGCAAAGCCGCGGAAGGATGCATATTCGGCAAGGGGTGCGCGTTCGGTGCGCAGGCTGTTGATCGCCTCGCTCTCGTCAGCATAGCCGAGCGCCATGCCGGCAAACATGATGAATTCATCGGAGATGCCGAGAAATTCCTTTACGGTCTTGGGCCAGATGCCCCACGCCTCCTGCGCACAGGTGTGAAGCCCGTGCTCGCGCGCCAGCAGCATGATCGACTGCATGAACATGCCCAGATCGGCCCATTGGCCCTGCTGCATGATCCTGTCGATGGTGAAGAAGAGGGCGACCGGCGCGCCGAAGAATTCGAAGTTTTTTGCAAAAACACCAAGGCGCTTCATCTTGTCTTCTCGCGCGATGTTCATGGTGGCATACATCGCTTCGCCAACGCGGAAGCGGCGCGTGCGATAGGGCTCCTTCAGCTCGGGCGGATAGATGTGATATTCGCTGCCCTCGCCCATTGGCGTGACTTTCATCTTTTCCTTGATGATGGCGAGGAACCGCTCGCGCTCGGCGCCCGCTACGGCATGGACATGCCAGGGCTGAAGATTGCCGCCGGAAGGTGCGCGGGCGGCGGTTTCGATGATGCTGCGGACGGTGCTCTCAGGGACGGGCGTGGGCAAGAAAGCGCGCACGCTGCGGCGTGACATCAGGGCGTCAGACACTTTCATGGGATGGCTCCAGCAATGGCGATGATTGCCATCCCTAGCATTGCCGGCGGAGCGGTGGAAGGAAGGGGGCAGGCATTTGCCTTCAGCCTCCTCCGCCTTCGCGGGGGAGGCACGATCCGCCCTTGCGGATCGGGTGGGGGAACAGCGAAAGCCAGTGCCCCCACCCGGATTTGAGGTCGCTCTGCTCACTCAAATCCGACCTCCCCCGCAACAAGTTGCGGAGGAGGTTCAAGAGGAGATTTGCCCCTCACCGGCGGCGGCGGTAGCCGTCGTCATAGCCGTCATCGTAATCATCGCCATAGTCGTCGTCGTAGTAGGCGCTTTCGTCATAACCCTGTCCGTCATCGACGATGCGCCAGGTGCCGTCGTTGCGGCGGCAGGCGACCCCCGTTGCCGTTTCGCGGCGGCCTTCGATGAAGATGGTCTGGGTGAACTCACGGCAGGTGCGGCCCAGATCATCGCGATAGGTGTCGCGGGCATCGATATAGCCGTAATCGTCCGAGTAGGGATTGTCCCAGCGCGTGCGGTGATCGCCGTCGTCATACTCGAAGGCTTCGTAATAGGCCTGACGCTGGTAGCGGCTGTTGCAGCGGTGATCATCGGCGATGCGATTACCGAGCGCGCCACCCAGCAAAACGCCGGCGATCGTTGCGACGGTGCGGCCGCGGCCCTTGCCGAACTGGTTGCCGATCACGCCACCGGCAACAGCGCCGATGATGGTGCCAGCCGCCACGTCGCCGCGATCGGCGCAGTAATGGTCATAGGGGCGGCGATGTGTATCGTCGCGGTAGCGCGAGCCGGCCATCGCTTCGGGTGCGGCAAGCTGAAGGGCAAAAAGGGCGGCAAAACCTGTGACCGCAGCCTTACGGATCGTGTTGGCAAACATGCGCATCTCCTTTGGCGCTTATGTGGGTTTCCCCGCATCTGGCAGCCAATCTGACAAAGGCGGCCTGAACCGCCCATGAACAGGCAAAACGCGGCAAATCGGCGGCGTTTTGGAGGAAATGTCAGAGATTGAGGAGGCGCTCGGCCAGGGATCCCTTGGAGGGGGGCGCGTCGGAAAACTCGATAGCGGCACCCTTTTCGTGGTGGCGCACCACACGGCCCTGCATGCGGCCGATGACAACGCGCGCACCGACGGGCGGCGGCGGGTCGGCGGCAATCGAAACACCGCCCAGCGAAAGGTCGATGACGCGGCAGTCAAGCTCCCGGCCATCGGCAAGGAACAGGCGCGTGCGGTGCTCGGTGTCCGAGCGATCATGGCGGCGCAGATCTTCAAGATGCGCATAGTCGCGATTGGCGTGCCATGTCAGACGTTCGGCCAGGCGGTCGCGTTTGGCTGGCGTCGTTTCCAGCTGAACAGCAAAGCCCTGTTCCGTGTGGCGAACGACCGTGCCTTCGACGCGGCCAATGTCTTCGATATAGACGATGACTTTGGAGCCGACACCGGGCACGTGGTCGGGCTCGCAGGCTATCGACATGCCGCCGACCGACATATCCACCACGTGACCGGCATGCTCACTGCCGCCCAGGCTCATGAAGCGCAATGCGAGTGCGATGACGACGCGCCGATGGGCACGCTGGTCAGCCAGAAGGCCCTGCAGGAAGGCTGCGCGCCGTTCCAGCGGTCCATTCAGGGCAGAGGCGTTGGCCATATCCGGCGCCATCGTTGCTCCAAAAAAGCTCAAGGTCCCCCTGCGATGCGCAAGAGGGCAGTTCTGCTCCGTTTTTAACGCTGATGCGGTAAATGGCCGGTTAGGAATTGGCGGTGTGTTCAAAGCAAAAGAGCGGGAGAAAAACCCCCGCTACAAGCCAGAGCCTTAACGGCTCATTACCAGCCTGGCTTACCAGCCGAAGGACTGGCCGACGCCCCCGTCGAGATACATGCCGGAAAGATCAACACCGCCTTCAACCGCTTCATCCACGCGCACGCGGACTTCCATGCGCATCGTGAAGAAGATGTCGCCTGCGCCATTCCTGCGCAGCAGGCGGCGTTCGGTGCATTCCGGCATCGGCTTGCGCGGCATGCACTTGATCATGCCGCCCTTCCAGTGCCCCAGGGCTTCGCCTGCAGCGCAATCCAGCGTTTCGCCGCCGTCGAACACGGCTGCCATGCCCTTTTCTGATTCAACAACCGAACCGATGGTGACGCGCAGGCGCGTGCCCTCGATGCAGCGGTAGAGCTCGCCCTCATAGCCGATGTCGAGCCAGGTGTTGGCGTCGACGCGGCTGGCGGGATGTTCTGTGCCATCTGCGGCCACGCAAACGGCGCGCAGCGCCTTGACGACAGTGCCTTCGCGCAGTTCCCAACGGCCGGTCTCGACATTGAGCGAGCCGAGCGGGGTGGGCGTGCGGTTGATGTAATAGAAGGTCGAGCTGCCGCCCTTCATATAGACGTTGTTTTCGACATTGTTGTTGACGATGACGGTTGCCTCGGCGCTGGCGTGTGCCTCCGCCGATGCGCGCGCACCGCCATGTCCACCGTGATGGCCGCCGCCATGATGGCCGCCACCGCCACAGCCATGACCGCCGCCACAGCCGCCACCGCCGCCCGTGTTCACGCGCGGGATGGAGATGTTGATGTTGGGAATGCCGATATTGATGGGCGGCACCTGCGGGATGTGCACCTGCGGCGGGCGATAGCCGCCGCCACAGCCGCTGCCGCCGCAGCCGCCACCCTGATTGCCACCAGCAAAA
>ERZ761609.3485-NODE-3485-length-10292-cov-11.257204_pt1 | contig 10292 bp, 10 predicted proteins | sample MGYA00511163_ERZ761609 | MGnify/ENA primary metagenome ERZ761609 (study PRJEB28899, sample SAMN02445070) | bioreactor sludge metagenome | biome: EBPR sludge | place: Australia: Brisbane, Thorneside Wastewater Treatment Plant | collected 2011-12-16 ... | reverse complement strand
GCTGGCGCCGGCGACACCCTACGTTCCGCCCGCGCCCCTGGAATAGGCCGGAGCGCGAAAAAGGGGCGCCGAAGCGCCCCTTCAGGAACTGCCGGAGTATCCGGGTGTCAGTGCCGCGACTCGCTGGCCGGGCCGGCGCCGATGGGAATGAGCCTGGGCTTCTTGGCTTCCGGCACCTCGCGCTTCAGCTCGATGTGCAGCAGGCCATTCTCGAGGCGGGCACCCGCGACCACGACGGATTCGGCGAGCTGGAACCGGCGCTCGAAGGCCCGGGCCGCGATGCCCTGGAACAGAACCTCGATCGCAGCGTCGTCGGCCCTGGCCGCCTTCTCGCCACGCACGACCAGCATCTGCTCCTTCACTTCCACGGTGAGGTCAGCCTCGGCGAATCCGGCGACGGCGAGCGTGATACGGTAATCGTTCTCGCCGGTCTTCTCGATGTTGTAGCGCGGATAGCCGCCGCCCGGCTCGCCGTTGCCGGGTTCGGCAAACAGCGAGAACAAGCGGTCGAAGCCGACGGTCGAACGGTAGAGGGGAGCGAGGTCGAAAGTACGCATGATTGTCCTCCTGGAAGCGACAATAGGGAGTGATGGGTCCGCTGCTTCGGCCGGACCGGGATGTGCGCCGCCGACTGGCCGGCGCAACGCTGAGGTGGGAGCGCGATGGCGTGGTTTCAAGCCCCCGGAACGGCTTGAACGGGCCATGAACGCACAAGTCCGGGCCAGTTCAGGGCGGATGGGGAACATGGCACGCAGACAAACATCGTGTTCAGGACGCATCGCATGCATTCCCCCAAGGGAGAAGGCCTCAGTCGGGTCTCCATCGCGCTTACCGGCGCGGCTGTCCTCGCAGCGGTCAGCGCCGGGCTTCTGCTGTATCTGGAGAGCCATGAAGCGCCCCCGCCTCCGGTGCCATCCATCGCCATGGCGGCCGAGCCGCCGGCCACGGTCACGCCCGAGACCATCCGGCGATCCATGCTGATGCTGGGCTTCCGCGACGTGCGCAACGTGCGCCAGCGTGGCCAGCACTTCAGCGCCGACGCACTGACCGGAACCGGACTGGAGGCGCGCGTCGTGATCCACGGCACGACCGGGGCGGTGCTCGGCATTCGCGTGATCGAGGTGGCGACATCAACCCGCCTTGCCGATACCGGGCGCCGCTGACGGCGGGTCGGATCGGCGATCCGCGCCGGCGCGCGAGCACAAAGGGCTTGCAACGGCCCTAAGGCGATGCAATCGAAAGCGCTCCCGTCCGGACGCTGCGACCGCAAGGCATGACCAAGGTTCTTGACAAACTTGTCGTAATCCCTGCGAACCCGATGCCGGAAGGCGGCGACATCCATGGTCTCGCCGCCGCCGATGGCGCGGGACTGCGCAGCGCCTACTGGCCGGCGGCGGACGCACGCGGCACCGTCTGCGTCTTTCCCGGCCGCAGCGAGTTCATCGAAAAGTATTTCGAGGTCATCGGCGAATTGCGCCTTCGCGGCTTCGCCGTGGCGGCGCTGGACTGGCGCGGCCAGGGTGGCTCCGAGCGCGAACTCTCCGATCCACGCAAGGGCCATATTGACGACTTCGACCTGTTCCTGCGCGATCTCGACGCGTTTCTGGACCATCTCGAACGTGTCGGCGCACCCAAGCCCTGGTATGGACTTGCCCATTCCATGGGCGGCGCGATCCTGGTGCTCGCGACGGCCCGCGGCGAGAAGCGCCTGAAGCGACTGGTCCTGAGCGCGCCCATGCTGGGGCTGCATGGCGCCGCCGACGCGACCATCGCCCGCCACATCATCCAGGCGGCGAATGCGGCAGGACTGGGCGCCGCCTACGTGCCGGGCGCAGGCGCCCGCGCGCCGAGCGCCTACCAGCCATTCCAGGACAACCCGCTGACCTCCGATCCCGATCGCTATCAGCGCCAGTGCGACATCATGATCGCCGGCCCCGACCTGACGATCGGCCCGCCGACCATCGCCTGGCTGGCCGCCGCCTTCCGGTTGCTGAACGCGATGCAGGCGCCCGACTTCGGGGTGACGATGGGAATCCCGATGCTGGTCGTGGCCGCCGGCGCGGACACAATCGTCTCGACGAGCATGGTCGAGACGCTCACAGCACGCTTTCGCGGCGCACACTGCATCACGATTCCCGGCGCGCGGCACGAACTGCTCATGGAGCGCGACCCGATTCGCGCGCAATTCTGGGCGGCTTTCGACGCGTTCGTTCCAGGTTCCTGAACCATGTTCGTTCCAGGAGCCTGCACCATTTCGCAGATGCACCCTTGACATTTGTGCAGCGCACAATTACTTTCGCATATGCAAAACGACGGTTCGCCCTCGTTTTGTTGCCCTCCTTGGGCGTTTCCTCCCTAGACTTGGGCCGCCGCAAGGCGGCCTTTTTTCTTTTTCGCACCGGGACCACCGGATTCCGGGCACGTCGTGGCTGGCGCGGAGAATGACCGATGAGGGAGACGAAGCCGATCATGCAGCGCCGCGCCGACACCAGGCAGCGCCCGCCTAGAAATGCGTAATTCGCATGACTACCCCGGAACCTGCGCATACCTATGAAATATGCCTTGAATGTTCCGGTATGGACTATTAACTAGGCGGTGCGGGTCGATGGTTCGCCCTCGCCCGCTGCCCTCCTTGGGCGTTTCCTCCCTAGACTTGGGCCGCCGAAAGGCGGCTCTTTTTTTGCCGCTACTCGGCGGCGAACCGTAGGGACGGGGTCGAAAAGGCAGTGAGGCTGATCAGGCTGTCAGCCAGATCCATCAGCACGCCCGTGATCAGGCCCGCGCCGGAATGCAAGCTCTGCAGCGACTCGTCCATATACAGGCTGCGGTTGATCTCGATCTGCAGGGCGTTCAGCCCCGCGACCGGATTGCCATAGTGCTCGGTGATGAACCCGCCCGCGTAAGGCTGATTGCGCGCCACCACCAGACCCGCGCCGACGAGAAAGGTCTCGACGAAATCCATCAGCGCCGGCGTGCAGCTTGTTCCGAACCGGTCCCCCAGCACCACATCTGGATTGCGGGCGGTCCTGCCGCCGCCGGACGGCATGGAATGGCAATCGATCAGATAGGCCTGGCTGAATTGACGCTGGATCGCATTCAACCGGTGCCGCAGCGCGGCGTGATAGGGCAGATAATAGTGATCGATGCGGCGCAGGGCCTCGTCGACCGGAATGCGCCGGGTGTAAATCTCCTGTCCCTCCCCGGCATAGCGGGCGATCGTGCCGAAGCCGCTCGTCACCCTCAACGACCGGGTGTTGGCGAAGGCGGGCATGCGGCCCTCGAACATCCGCGGATCGAGTTCATAGGGTTCCCGGTTCACATCGAGGAACGACCGCGGGAAATGCGCGCGCATCAGCGGAATGCCGCGCTCCACGACGCCGAGGAACAGCTGGTCCACGAACAGGTCGGCCGAACACCGCATGTCCCTGAGGCCGAGCCGCGCCATCGCCAGGAACTCGGCTGGATAGCAATCGCCGGAATGCGGCGAATTGAACAGGAAGGGAGAGACGACCGTTCGCGGTTCGAGTATCTCGAATGGCGTGGCGATATCCTCTCCCAAGATCTTTTCTCCAAGTGTCGGCCGGCGCGAACAGATCAGGGAAAGCTGCCGGACCTTCGCCGCCAATGCAAGGGGACACCAAGCGTGCCGTTCCAAAACCGGCGGTCGCGCCGCGAACCGGCGCTTCGCCGACCGTTTTCCACCTTCGTTAATCCGGGCAAGCGCCGGATTCACGAATTGTTTACGACCCCGGAGATTAACTCCGGCGATCTCCCGCTGCGGACCTGAGTCGGATGACCAAGATACTCCTCGCCGAAGACGACAACGACATGCGCAAGTTCCTCGTGCGCGCCCTGCAGAACGCAGGGTACGATGTCGCCTCCTTCGACAATGGCAAGTCGGCCTACCACCGGCTGCGCGAAGAGCCGTTCGAACTCCTGCTGACGGATATCGTCATGCCCGAGATGGACGGAATCGAACTGGCGCGGCGGGCAACGGAACTCGATCCAGACATCAAGGTCATGTTCATCACCGGCTTTGCCGCGGTGGCGCTCAACCCGGATTCGCAGGCGCCGAAGGATGCCAAGGTGCTGTCGAAGCCGTTTCACCTGCGCGACCTCGTCAACGAGGTGAAGAAGCTGCTGCAGGCCGCCTGACCTACCCCGCACATTCGACTTGCCTTGAGCCGCACTCGCACCTATAGAGCGGCTTCCTGCATGCCTTCCGGCACATGGAAGGGCGCGTAGCTCAGCGGGAGAGCACTACGTTGACATCGTAGGGGTCACAGGTTCGATCCCTGTCGCGCCCACCATTTCAGACAGCAGCTGACTATCGAAAAGCCGAAGCGATCCGCTTCGGTTTTTGCTTTTTGGCGCAGGATGGTCATGGTCTCGATGGCATCAGGAAAACACCTGCGTTCCAGTCACTCGCGCCGATTTCCAGTTTGCGCCCCGCACTTGGAACTCTCGCGGCGCGAGGTGAACACCACGAGCCGACATTCTTCCAGGCACCCGAGAGAATCATGCGTCGCAGGAAGCCGGGCGGTTCAGCCCGCGCCAGGCGGACCTGACCGAGAGCCCGATGAAGTCGGCCGTCGATTTCGTCATCGCCCCACAGGCCGATGCGCCCCGCGCGCCCCGGGTAGCTCAAGTCATGATCGACGACGACGGTAGCGCCAGACCACGATGGGCGCCGCGACGATGGCGAGCAGGATCAGAAGGATCGGCGCGAGAACCGGCCCGAGCTGGCGGGCAAGGACGCCGTAGTTGTTTCGCAGGAGCTGGCGGAACGGATCGTAGCCTGGTTCCGGCGCAACGACGCCGTTCTCCGACTCATAGCGCGACATCTCGGCGAGCATCGCCGTCAGGCGCTCCGGTTCCCTTTCGGAAAGGTCGTTGGCCTCCGTCGGGTCTTCATCAATGCGGAAAAGCTTCCAGCGGGATGGAATCTCCGGGTCGAAGTCCCAGACGAGCTTGTAGCCGTCCTTGTAGACCGCCTTGCTTCCCGTGCCCTCGAATCCGAACATCCTTTCCTTCGGATGGATCACCGCGCTCTTGCCCTCCAGATGCGGCATCATGCTCGAGCCGACAGGCCTATGCAGCTTCCGGCCGTTGTAGATTTCGCCCGGCATCGCGATTCCGGCGAGATCAAGCACCGTCGGCAAGAAGTCCGAGGCAAAGGCAAAAGCGTCGCTCGTTGCCGGGCTGACACGCGGGGGATAGCTGATGATGAACGGCACGCGTAGACCGCCCTCGCTGGCCGATCCCTTGAACGAGGTCAGCGGCGTATTGGAAACACGCGCCCAGTCGGCACCGTAGTGCACATAGCTGCCCCGCCCGCCCATGCGTTCGCGGTCCAACGCATAGTGGAAGCGATACCACAGCCGGAACAACGGATTGATGGTCGAGAGGTCGAAGGCGTCGGCGCCGTTGTCGGACATGACGATGAAGGCGGTGTTGTCCAACTCGCCGATGCTTCGGAGATGGTCCTTCAGCCGACCGATTTCGCGATCGGCATTGTCGAGCATCGCAGCGAAAACCGCCATCTTCCGCGCATAGTCACGGCGCTGCTCCTCCGGAACTTTCGACCACTCCGATGTCCCTGTGCTTGCCAGCATCCTGAGGCCCGGCTTGAACAGCCCCATCCCGACCTGCCGTTGGTAACGCTCCTCGCGGATCGCGTCCCAGCCCGCTTCGTAGCGCCTGGCGTATTTCTCGATGTCGGCCTGCGGGGCCTGCAAGGGCGAGTGCACGGCCTGGAGCGAAAGGATGCCAAAGAAAGGTTTGCCCGCCCCCCTGCCCTCATCGATGTATCGAATGAGCCGGTCAACATAAAACCGGCTGGAGAAAAAGTCCGGGGGCAGCGACAATCGCTTGCCATCCTCCCACCAGACAGACTCAAGGCTCAGCGGCGCGTAGACCTTCGCTTCAAAATTGTCCGCGCCTGTCTGTTCGAGCGCGACATAGCGGTCCCAGCCGTAACGGCCCGGCGCGCGATCGATCCCTGTCCCCAGATTCCATTTGCCGGAAAAATACGTGGCGTAGCCGCCGTCGCGCATCAGTCGGCCGATGGAATGCACCTGATCAGACAGATAGCCCTCGTATCCCGGCTTGCCTTTCTGGCTTTCGGCGATGACGGGTTGAAGCGTCCCCATGCCGGCGCGGTGATGATCGACTCCGGAATGGAGCATCGCGCGAGAAGACTCGCAGGTTGAAGGCGTGTGGAAATTCGTCATCCGAACGCCGGCGGCGGCGATCGCATCGATGTTCGGCGTCTCGATCTCACTGCCATAGGCGCCGAAGTCGCTGAAGCCGGCATCGTCGAAGAGGACAAAGACGATATTGGGACGCTTCGCAGTCTGGGCATGGGCCGGCGGTAATGCCGCAAAGACCACACCGACGGCCAGGACAAGCGCATTCGCAGCATCACGGATGCGTCGCCAGCCAGCCCCGCCGATGCAGGGGACGGCGAAGCAAAGCGACGCGATAGTACAGCCCAAGCGTTTCATGATCGGTCCACCCGCGCGTCGGCTTGTATCGATACCAGCAGTCCCTCGCGCTGAAGGCGCGGAATGGGCAGGTCGAGCAGACGCTCGCCTCCCAGGCCCGCGAGCCAGCGCCGCACCCTTGACTGCCCCTCGCCTGGCAGGGCGCGATAGAGGGACAAGAGCCGCTGCATCTTCCAGAGCGCGAACGGCATGGCGGCGCGGCTATAGCGACCTGAGCCCATCGGAAACGAAACTGCGCCGAGGCTGCGGGGCAGGCGCGCCCCGCCCGGCTTCACCTGGAGGAAAGCGTCGACTTCGCCAAGGATCGCCTCGATCATCGGCAGGAATTCCGAGACAATCGCTTTCAGGATCGGCTCCAGCGTCGCCGGGATGGCGTCGTCCGCCGCCAGGGCGCCTGCATCGCCGGCGGGCGGCGAGGCCATGCGGTCGATCCAGGCCCTCAGATGCGGGCGCTGCGCGACCAGTTCACGCTTCGGCCATGGGTCGCGTCCGAGGTGGCCGTACATCGGTCCGGCGAGGCCGAAATCCGCAAGCGTCGGTCGGCCGCCAAGCAGATAGGGGAATTGCGCAAAGTGCTGATCCAGCGCTTCGAGACTCTCCCGCGTCCAGGCATCCAGAACCGGAACCTGGTCAGCGGTGATGCCGACGCGCGGCAGATAGGACCGGAGAAGCCGGGCGACGCGCGCCACCGCCATGCGCTTCATGAAGCGCGGCAGCATGGGCAGCAGGGCGTCGCCGGCGTCCTTCTCGAAGAGCGCATAGTTCTCCGGATAGCTCCACCGCGTGTGCATGGCGACCGGGATCCACCATTCGTCCGCCCAGGTTTCCAGCAGGCATGCGGCAAAGCGCTGCACCGGTGCTTCAGGCACAACCGGCCGATCGGGGAACCGCGCCTCAAACAGGTCGATGATGGCACTGGAATCTTGCAGCCATTCGCCCTCCGGCGTCACCACCACAGGCATCACCGGCGCGCCGAAACGCCGCTTGATCCGGAACGCCAGCGTCACGAAGTCGACGGCGCGGTCCTCGAAGGGGATACCTTTCCAGGCGAGATAGCAGCGCAGCTTTCCGGCGTAGTACGAAAGATGCCAGCCCCAGAAGATGTGTGGCCCGCTCACGTCGGCGCAACCCGCAGGATCAGTTCGACCAGTTCCATCGGCTTGTCCTCCTGCAGGAAATGGCCGGCGTCACGGATGCGCGCATGCGGCTGGCCCTTCGCGCCCGGCACGCGCGACTGGAAGATGCGGTAGCCGCCTTTCGTGATCGGATCCTTGTCGCTGAACGCCGTGACGAAGGGCTTGTCGAATTGCTCCAGAACCTCCCACGCCTTTCTGTTTTCCGCCACCGAGGCATGATCCGATGTGATCGGTACAAGCGCCGGAAACCGCCGCGCCCCGGCCTTGTAGGCATTGGATGGGTAAGGCGCGTCGTAGGCGGCTTTTTCCGACGCGCTGAGACCGCGAACCGTACCCTTCGACACCAGCCAGCCGACGTTGAAGACCGGCGAATTCTGCGAGAAGGCGAGCCAGAGCTTGAAGGCAAGCGGAACCTCGCCCTCTCCGGTGGGCAGTCCGGTATTGCCAACGATGACGGCGGCGAAGCGTTCTGGGAAACGCGCGACGAGCCTGAGACCAATCAAACCGCCCCAGTCCTGGCAGAATAGGGTGATGTGGTTCAGATCGAGACCGGTCAGCCACTGCGACATCCAATCGACGTGGCGCTCGTAGGTGTAATCCTCGAGATCGGCCGGCTTGTCGGAACGTCCAAAGCCGATCAGGTCGGGCGCGAGCACGCGTCGGCCCGCCGCGGCAATCGGCGGGATCATGTGCCGGTAGAGATAGCTCCAGCTCGGCTCGCCGTGCATCAGGAGAACGGGTGCCCCCTCGCGCGGACCTTCATCGACGTAGTGCAGGCGCAGAGCCGGTCCACCGTGGGACGCAACATCGAGATAGTGCGGCGCGAAAGAATAGCCGGCAAGGCCATCGAAGCGCTCGTCGGGCGTTCGCAGCACCTTCATCGCAATGCCTCCCGCGCCCGCCCCATCTGATATATTGACACAATGAGTGTCATATCATCGAATGGCGGTCAACACGGGGAGGCCGTCAAGCCATGCGCGCCAGAACGAAGATCGCGCTCGGAACGCTCGCTCTTGTCCTTGTCGCGGCGACGGCGGCCTGGAGTTTTCGTGGCGAGATCGCAGTCGCGCTGGTCAAGCGCACGGTCGAGCAGGCGTTGACCGGCGATCCACTCGCGGCCCTGCCGGATGGCTTGCACCTTGGCCTGTGCGGCGCCGGTTCACCGTTTGCCGACGCCCGTCGCGCCGGTCCTTGCGTTGCGGTGATCGCGGGGCGGCGACTGTTCGTCGTGGATGCCGGCGACGGAGCCGCGCGCAATCTGCAATTGATGAACCTGCCGCCCGGCCAGATCGAAGCCGTGTTGCTGACGCATTTTCACTCCGACCATATCGACGGCCTTGGCGGCGTCATGGTGCAGCGCTGGGTTGGTGGCGGCCACGAAAGGCCCGTGCCCGTCCATGGGCCGACAGGCGTCGAGGCAATCGTCGCTGGATTCAACCAGGCCTATGCGGCGGATCGCGGCTACCGTGTCGCACATCACGGCTCGGCGACCGTTCGCCCCGCCGGAGCTGGCGGCGAGGCGCGGCCGTTCCAGCTCGGCGCGCCGCGCGCCATAGTGGCGAGAGCCGAATTCCGTGAGGTGACAGTGCTTGAATCGGAAGGCCTGAAAATCACAGCCTTCGAGGTCAGTCATGCGCCGATCGAGCCTGCGGTTGGCTATGCCTTCACCTATAAGGGCCGCCGGCTGGTGATCAGCGGCGACACGACAGCGGACGCCCGCGTCGAAACGGCGGCGAAAGGCGCCGACCTGCTGGTGCATGAAGCCCTGTCGCCGCGACTTGTCGGCATCATCGGTGCGGCGGCCAAGACTGCGGGACGCGAAAACATCGCGAAAATCATGGCGGACATCGTGGACTATCACGCAACTCCGGAACAGGCCGCAGCCCTCGCCCAACGCGCCGGCGCGCGCCATCTGCTGTTGCACCATATCGTACCGGCCCTGCCCTCGGGACTGCTCGAGGGACCGTTCCTTGGCAAGGCGCGGACCCTCTTTTCCGGGACGGTGCAGGTTGGCCGGGACGGTGACTTCATCTCGCTGCCGGCTGGATCGGATGCCATCCTCGTCTCGAACAGGCTCAGACAATAGCCATGCGACAGGCCGCGAAAGTCGACGGGCGGCGCAAGCGTTCCGAAACGAGCCGCAACAGGATTGTCGATGCGCTCATGGCGCTGGTGCAGGAAGGCCATGCCGCGCCAGCGGCCGAGCAGGTGGCGGAGCGCGCCGGTATCGGACTGCGTTCGGTATTTCGGCATTTCAGCGACATGGATTCACTCTACGCCGAGATTTGCGGACGCATCGCAGCCGGACTTGAAGCATCCGCGCGCCAGCCTTTCGTCGCGCAGGACTGGCGCGGGCAGCTTTTTGAGATGATTGATCGACGCGCTTTCGTCTACGAGGTGATCGCGCCGTTCCAGCGCGCGGCGGAGGCCCATCGCCACCGTTCGCCGGCGCTGCGCGAAAGCCATGTACGCCTCGTCGCGACGTTGCGAGGGCTACTCGTGGGGCGTCTGCCTTTGGAGGTCGCCGCGCAGGCGCCCCTGGTCGAAGCGCTGGACGCGCTGCTGAGCTTTGAGACGTGGAACCGGCTGCGGGAACATCAGCGGCAGATCGGAAGAGCGTCGTGTAGGGAAAGAGTGTAGATCTCGGTGG
>ERZ761609.3483-NODE-3483-length-10295-cov-5.680957_pt1 | contig 10295 bp, 10 predicted proteins | sample MGYA00511163_ERZ761609 | MGnify/ENA primary metagenome ERZ761609 (study PRJEB28899, sample SAMN02445070) | bioreactor sludge metagenome | biome: EBPR sludge | place: Australia: Brisbane, Thorneside Wastewater Treatment Plant | collected 2011-12-16 ... | reverse complement strand
ACCACCGAGATCTACACTCTTTCCCTACACGACGCTCTTCCGATCTGCTTGCCCGCGATGAACAACGCCTTCTCGGCCGGTACAATCAGCGGCAAGCCCAGGCAAAGATTGACGAAATCTATCGAGCGGGCGCGCAAAAGGTTTGCGTGCTCGGCGGTCGGTTTGTTATGTCTGTGGTGGTTGAAGTTCCAGACAAAGTCGAAGATCGAAAGCGCCTGTTCGAGTGGCAAAAACAGCATCACGAATCGATTGGCGAGACAGTCACCCTTGATTCGGGGCAGAAGTACATCTACATCACTATGCCAAGGTAGTGCCCCTGTACCGTTCGCGTGCCTGGCTCGCCCAACAACTGCTTGCATTCACGTTCGTAAGACAGACAATCCGATCGGTAATCAAGATCGAGTAGTACGTCAGGAGCACGGATGCAAGTTCTAATCACGGGTGCCGCGGGCTTCGTCGGAAGCCGACTCAGCAGGCGGTTGCTTGATCGCGGTGACAGCGTCATTGGACTGGATAATTTCAACGATTACTACCCACGCGTTCATAAAGAGCGTCACCTACGCGATATCAAGAACCACGCAAACTTCAAGATTATAGAAGCTGATTTGCGCGACGCGGGACGACTTCGGGAACATTTTGCATCGCACAAGCCAGATGCGGTCGCTCACCTCGCCGCGATGGCGGCGGTTCGATACAGCATTGAGCACCCGCTGATTTATGGGGAGCACAACGTACAGGGGAGCCTGAATCTGATCGACGCTGCGCGGCATAACGGCAATCCGCTTTGTGTTCTTGCCAGTACAGGCAGTCTCTATGGGGCTGATACCCCCGTTCCGTTCAACGAATCTGCTCCCGCCGACAGGCCACTCGCCCCCTATCCCGCAAGCAAGCGCGCAATGGAGTTGTTCGCGCATAGCCACCATCATTTGTACGGCGTGCCAATCACCGTCTTGCGATTTTTCAATGTGTACGGCCCGCATGGCCGGCCTGACATGATGCCCTGGCAGTGGGTCGCCGCCATCGCGCGCGGCGAACCTATCACGCTCTACAACGGGGGCAAAATGAAGCGGGACTGGACCTACATTGATGACATTGTCGATGGGTTTGTCGCCACGCTCGACTCACCCATGGGATTTGAGATTATGAACCTCGGCTGCGGCAATCCGGTCGAAAATGTGCGTTTCGTCGAGATTATTGAGGATCTGGTGGGGAAAAGAGCTCATTTCATCGATAGGCCCGCACCCGCGAGTGAACCAATTGTCACCTACGCCGACGTCAGTAAGGCCGCTCGACTAATTGGGTACAAACCAAAGGTCATGGTTGAAGAGGGACTGCGGCGGTTTGTTGAGTGGATGCGGGCGGAGTCCTTGCTTTAGACTCCAATGGGTGCCAGTGAGACGTATCTTCGAGATCGGCGAACGTCGGCTGTTTTGCTCATCGCAACCGGATTGCTGCTGGTGCTCCTTTACCTCCACACGCCGGGCCCGAACGGGCCTTGGTATTGGAAGTGGCACTGGAGGCGACTGGAGTTTGCCAGTGCCGCTGGCAGCCTCTTGCTCGGGGCGAGTCCGGTAGTTGTTGGAATGGCTCTGTGTTGGAGGGGCGCAAATTCGGCAATTGCACTCACGCTGATATCAATTGCGGCAGTCTCATTGAAGTTGGCGGTAGGTTTTACATTGTCCAAGGGGGTTAACTTTGATTTTCCGGTTCTTATCGTCACCGACGCTCATGCAACCGGCTATTTTACTGATGCTGGCGCCCTCGCGGCTGAGGACGGAGTGCTTGCCGTCTACCATCAAATAAGTCCGATGTTTCAAGTGCACTCTCAATCTAAGCCACCTGGGCCAATTCTCTACCACATGTTCTGGATTCGATGGTTTGGTTTCACGTCAGAGGCTGCAATCGCAGCAGCATTGGGGCAAGCACTGCTCTCGGCACTATCGGTTATCGCAACATGGGGGCTGGGGCGAACGATGGGGCTAAACACCTCTGCCGCGGTCACCGCTGCTGGCCTCCTCAGTATTTTCCCTGGTTTTGCACTGTTCTGGCCCATGTTCGACCCATTTTACCCGACACTCGCGTGTTCTCTGATTGCCCTCTGGATGATCGCCATGCGGCCGCGAAGAGTTTTCGCTGCGATTGGGCTTGGTGCCACTCTATTCGCAGCGACGTTGATTACTTACAACGTGTTGGTGATTGGTGCTTTCATGGTACTATCGGTCGGAACCGTTCCGGCAAGTGCGCGATCCCACTCGCGATTCTCAGAGCGACTCCGGCGAGCAATCGTTGCCTCGGTGATTGCACTTACGTCAATGGTGACGTTTTATGCGTTCCTGTATGCCTTGACCGGCTTTGACCCTATTCAAGCTTTCTCACAGGCACTTGCAAATCAACGAACCCTTCTCACACGGTACGCTGCTGATCGACCTTACCCAGCAACTGCCATATTTGATCTCACCGACTTTTTTTTGGGTCTCGGTTGGATCGCACCAATCTACCTGGCAACTGCGGTCAGATTGCTGAATCGTCCGCTCGCATTTCTGACGGCATGCCAAATCCTCTGCGTGGCAGCCTCATCGCTGCTTCCAGGTGAAACCGCGCGGGTGTGGATATTCATGATGCCCCTAGTTGCGATACTTACTGCAGAATCGATGTCAAAGCGATCTCGGCATCTGCAATGGATCATTCTGATTTGCACGATCATTATGACGATCGCAGTTCACCAGAATATGCACTTTCTTCTGCCTGGCGGGGCGGAATGAGCCTGTGAATGGGTCAGGTTGGCTGCTGGAGGGCCGCCTCGACGACCGATTGCACGTCGGCGATGAGCTTCTCACCCACCGACTTCTCGGGCGCTTCGGCAATAATGCGCATGATTGGCTCGGTGTTACTCGCACGCGCATTGACCCAGGCTCGCTGCGCTTCAAAGTCGATACGAATACCGTCTTGCATGTCGATCGTCTCTCTCGCATATGCGCCATGTATGGCACGCACGGCGCGCTCGGCGTCTTCTCTACCGCACGGAAACTTGGTCTTTACTATCTCGTAGCGAGGAATTTCGTTAACCAACTGACTGATCGTTTTTCCTGTGGCCGACATGAGCTGCATAATGAGGGCAATGCCGGTGAGGCTATCACGACCGGGAACGACACGCGGGTCAATCACGCCGCCGTTGCCCTCGCCGCCGATGATGGCGTTGTGTTTGAGCATTGCTTCGATGACGTTGGCCTCTCCCGTTGGCGTGCGAAGCACGGTCGCACCGTTCTCGGCGGCGATGTCATCGAGCATTCGGCTGGTGGATAGGTTTGCGACGGCGATACCTTTGCGCTTGCTCAAGACCCATTTCGCACATAGCGCCAGGGTGTACTCCTCACCAATATAGCTGCCATGCTCATCGACAATCGCCAATCGATCAGCATCGGGGTCCTGTGCCAACCCGCAGACGGCACGCTGACGCTTTACTTCACTGCAAAGGCCGCCGAGGTTCCCTTCGGTCGGCTCAGGTTCATGGGCAAATCGGCCCGTCGGTTCGCCATTGATATGCACAACCTGACAGCCGAGCTTGCTCAGGAGTGTATGAGTGGGCACGCATCCGGCGCCATTTACACTGTCAAGTACCACCTTGAAACGCTTGCTGCTAATGCCAAGCACATCCACCAGTTCCAGCACCCGCCGGATATGGTAGGAGTGCCCCTCCATGTTCCGAGTTGGTTGCTGGAGTTCCGCGACCCGGACGTAGCTGCTTTCGTGCGCATCGTAAAGCTCACGAATTCGCTTCACCGCCTCACCTGGCGGGGCGACACCGTCGCGCGTGAGCAACTTTACGCCATTCCAATCGATCGGATTATGGCTGGCAGTGGCGACGATGCCGGCGTCGGCCTCCAAAAGCCTGGTCATGATTGCCACTGTTGGCGTGGTAACGATATCAAGATCGATGGTCTGAATGCCGCTTGCGTGCAGCGTTGCGAGGACGGCGTCGCGAACGAACGGGCCCGATGGCCGTGTGTCCCGGCCAAAAGCCACCTTCAGGGGCTTGCCCGTCGGTGAGGTCTGCTTCAGCCAGGCGGCAAAGGCTGCTGACATCTGCATCAGAACCGCCGGCGTGAGCGTCCCGCCGACTGTGCCGCGCATACCCGAAACACCGATCATCAATGCGTCCATGAAACCCTTCGTATATGCGGTCAAAAGAGACCAAACTATGCCATCTGCATTCTGTTGTACTATTATCAGGGGATGAAGACGGATCGCAATCCAATCAACGATGAGATCGCGCCAGCGGTCGATGCAATTGTCAAGAGCATCCATGACGAGCCTCGACTCCAACACCTCAACCGCGTAAATCTACCTGACCGTGAGCAGATTGTGCTGGCAATCGACTTGCTCCGACAACTCGTCTTTCCCGGATACTTTGGGAAACGCGATTTAACCAGTGCCAACTTACCGGAGCACGTGACGTCAGTCGTCGCCCGGTTGAACGAAGTGTTGTACGACCAAGTACGCTGCTGCCTGCGATACCGGGAGAACATTGCCACCGATCAGCGGTCTGGGAGATGCGCTGAGTGTGACGACTCCGCCCGCGAAATTGTGCGGCAGTTCATGACGCGGATTCCGTCCGTGCGCGCCTTACTCGCGAGTGATGTCCAAGCAGCCTTCGATGGCGATCCGGCGGCGATCAACACCGACGAGACCATTTTCTCTTACCCCGGCCTGATGGCGATCACCGTTCAACGCCTGGCGCACGAGTTTTACCGGCTTCAGGTACCGCTTCTCCCGCGCATCATGACCGAGTGGGCGCACGGGCGCACTGGAATTGACATCCATCCTGGAGCGACACTTGGAAGTGGGCTGATGATCGATCACGGGACAGGTGTAGTGGTCGGTGAAACAACGGTCATCGGGGACAACGTTAAAATTTATCAAGGCGTCACGCTCGGGGCGCTCGCGCCTGCATTTGGTCAGCTCCTTCGGGGGCAGAAGAGGCACCCCACGATTGAGGACGAAGTCACCATCTATGCCGGTGCGACAATTCTTGGAGGAGAGACAGTCATCGGGAAAGGAACAGTAATCGGCGGCAATCTCTTCATTACCGCGAGCATTCCGGCTATGCACGTTGTGACGACTGAACCGCCTAAACTGCATATGCGGCAGCGGGGGAAGCGAAGACGTGAAGCACGGGCGTCCACCCATGATCCCCTCGACTTTGTGATCTAACACGTTCGCAAAGCGAGGCAGCGGCGCTGCACGGGCACAACACTGCGGTGTTGCATCCTTGCAACATGTGGAGCGATTGACGCGCAGAATCATAGTTAGACCGCTTCGGCACCGGCTTTGTTATGGTGCAATCGCATGAGCCGGAGCGTTATTTGCATCCTCGGACTAGGCCTACTCGTCGGCTGCGCCTCCACGAAGCCCGAGGCAGAACCGGTTGTGTTGGTGATCTACGAAGACCAGCCCGCTGCGGCACTGGCCTATGCCGCCCCAGTGCGTGATCTAAGCGCACCGATCGACTTTGTTGCAGACCGCGAGTATCGCCGCCCCCGCGCGTTCATTGGTTATGAGTCCCTGGTGCGCGAGTACTTTTGGCTGCGAACCGACGACAACCAACGCTTCGGCGGCGGTTACGGCCATGGCGGGGGCCACTACGACCGCTATGAGCGTCGGGCCATTAGCACGCGGGTCGGAGTCATCGAACGCTAGTGCTTATCGGTTGCCTACCGCTCGCAGGGGGTATGCTGTTGGCTTCTGCCCAGTATTTTGACAAAAGTCGTGATTCTACAGAGGCTTAGCTCTCGATCGTGTCAGGGCGGTCGACGTCCTTCGATTATTGACTTGCAAAACACCGGCGACGGTGCGAGAATCAGTCTAAGTCGCTATTATACCTACGTTTAACTCATTCTCTCGGGGCTCTATGGCCACGGTAACCAAGAAAGAACTCATCGACCGAATTTCCGAAGCAACTACCGATAAGCGAGCAATCGTTAAGCGTGTGGTGCAGCAATTCCTCGATGAAGTGATAGCCGAACTAGCCAAGGGCAACCGGCTTGAGTTTCGTGACTTTGGCGTCTTTGAGACCAAAGTCCGCAAAAAGCGCCGCGCACAGAATCCCAAGACGCTTGAACCGGTTGAGGTTCCAGAGAAGCGTACAGTCAAGTTCAAGATTGGCCGTGTCATGAAGGGAAAACTCAGCGCCGGGGGCGTGATCATCGACGACGACGCGCGAGATGTTTCCGAGATGGCCGAAACCGACCAAAACGACGATGATTGACGGATGAGTGACGAGTGATCGGTCGAGAAGGCAGATGCAGACGCAGATTCTACCACTCTGCCAAGCACCTAACCAGCACGTCCGAGCACCTGACCTGTAAGTCGCCTCGAATAGAGGTCGCTCGCGCGGTACCCGCGGAGCCTTTAAAATTACGGAGCAATAGCCGTTACGAAATCGTCGAATCGCCAGTGCCTTGGCGTCCTTCGTTCACAGCCCGATACCCAGCATTCGCCCGATTCCCAGATTTGATAGACTTGATGGTGCGCACGGCAAGATCTGCGGGCACTCTCTCAGCGTCGTCATTTAGCAAGCTCAACGGTGAAAGTACTTTGTAAGCTGCCCTGATTCGGGCTGCATCGTCAGGTGAACCAGGAACTGAGGCATCCATATCTCGACCATTCATGAAAATAGCGTCGACGGCGGCACCGTCGCGACTGCTGAGGTTCTTCGAATTCATTCGTTCCCCGAAATCAGAGTGGAGAGCGGCACCATCGCCGCCGAGCCAACTTCTGCAAAATGTGACACGACCGAAAATCAACCAGCACTGGGACTGGTCCTAGGTGCTACATCACAGGTGCGAAAATCCCACTCCAAAATACAATCTGGCAGACGTGTCGTTCTTTCATACATACGATGGAAACCCGTCGAAGTTCTACCCGGAAAAATTATTTTTTTGTCGGTTGAAAACCCACGATATTGCCCGATCGTGGTGGATTGTCGGGGCTGGACGACCGCCATTTGTCCGCAAAATAGGCCACAGAAGCGTGTAACCGAGATTTTACCGTTCCCAGCGGAATGTCCAAGATCTCGCTGATCTGTTTATAAGCAAACTCATGGAAATATGAGAGCAACAGAATCTCTTTCAAATGAACAGGCATTCCCTCGACGACCGCTTGCACCTTTGCCCGCAACTCTGCCTGCTGCAAGCCGGCGTCCGGTAAATCGGCGGCAGCCTTCATCAAGTCCAGGTACTCGCCCGACTCATCGTCACCTGGGCTTATGCTTGCCTGCAACGGACTGGTAGGCCGACGAGAGTTGGCACGCATCTGGTCGCGCGCCTTGTTCGCGGCAATTGTAAAGAGCCAGGGCCGAAAGCGTTTACTAGGGTCGAACTGATCTGCAGACTGATACACCTGCAGAAATGCCTCTTGAAAGATATCTGCTGCGCCGGTCCGATCTCCCATGAACCGGACAAGAAACAGATAGAGTTCCCTCTCGTATCTCTTCACAAGAGTGGCGAACGCCTCTGAATCGCCGCTCTGGTGAGCTGTCAGCAACTGTTCGTCGGTACCTTCCCCAGACGGACCGACGATTGCACCCCGCGCCGTTGGGTTCTTGTCCGGCGCACTTGCAGGGTGCTCCAGCGGAGAGGTATTCGGGGATGTCGAATTTGTTCCCATGGTTTGCATTGAACAGTCCCGCAACAACCGTTACTTTGGTTTCAAGGTTAAGAGAATCAACCAAAAACCGCCAGTCGATTGTGAATGCGTCCACAGAGCCCCTGCGGACCGATGACTTAATCGTATGCAAGCAAATCCCGAACATCCTCCCGTTCGCGATTTTTTTGGGATGCTATCCGCTGAGGTGGACTCTGCTATCAAGGTATTCGGCTGGCCCAAGTTTCGTGGCAAGCAACTGCTTGACTGGGTTTATTCGAAGGGCGTGGTCGACGCCTCAGGCATGACCAATTTCAGTCACCACGACCGGGCGGTCATTCCCAGGTTGTTTCAGTTTGCCACCGGAACAATAACCAAGCAGCAGATCAGCGAAGACGGCACGATCAAGCTCCTGATCACTTGGCCCGGCGGATCAAATGCCGAAACCGTCATGATCCCCGACGGCGACCGACGTACCGCCTGCGTCAGTTCGCAGGTGGGGTGCCCGGTCAGGTGCAAGTTCTGCGCGAGCGGCATGGATGGTCTTAAAAGCTCGCTTGGGGCGGCGCAGATCGTCGAGCAAATCTGGCACTTAAATGAGGTACTCGCAAAAACACAGTCTGTGGATCAGGCGAAGGCTGCGCAACCGTGTGTCCCAGCGGCTCGGGTGACGAACGTCGTCTTTATGGGCATGGGTGAACCTCTCAGCAATTACAACCAAGTGATGCAGGCGGTGCGAATCATGCATGATCCGCAGTGCTTCAATCTAGGTGCCCGACGGATTACGATCAGTACCGTGGGCGTGCCCCCGAAGATTCGACAACTTGCCGAAGAATTGCTTCCGCTTAACTTGGCACTCTCACTGCACGCGCCCAACGAGCCACTTCGAAAACAGCTGATTCCATGGGCGGAACATTTCCCGCTGCCCGAGATTCTTGATGCCTGTCGGTACTATTTCTCGAAAACTGGCCGTGAGATCACGTTGGAGTATATTCTGCTGTCCAATGTGAACGATCGCCCCGAACACGCCCGCGAGCTTGCCCGGCTATGCAAGACGCTTCGCGCCAATGTCAACCTCATTCGATACAACGAGGTCGAGCCGCTGCCGTTTAAGCGACCTGGTTCCAAGAACGTTGTTGCATTTCAGGACATTCTGCGAAACATGGGCGTCAATGCTCATGTCCGAAAGAGCCGTGGCCGCGATATCGATGCCGCGTGCGGTCAACTCCGGCGCAAAGAGGCCCGCGAGTCTTTGGTTCAGCTAGGCACAGGAGGCTAATGCGCGTGACGGCCTCTCCGCCCAACACGGTGTCGACCGACACTCGAACCACAATCTTCTCTGCAGTTCCAGCAGATGGAAGCAGTCGAAGATTCATGGGACTGTCGCCAGGCTCTCGCAGGGCGTTTACGCTGATCGAATTGCTTGTTGTCGTTGGAATTCTAATCATCCTTGCGAGCATCTTCATTCCATATGCTTTGCGCGCTAGAGAAAACAGCCGACGAATCGTGTGTCGCGACAATCTGCAGCAAATCTTCAATGCAATGCAGTCGTACGCAGCGGCCAACGGCAGTTATCTGCCGCGAACCGAATACGACCCAGCGGCATCGCTCACTGCGTTTCAGGATCGAAGCAGTCTTGCCAACAATGTAACCTCGTCGCTCTGGTTGCTTGTCCGCAACGGCCACGCCAAGAGCACGACGATTTTCCTTTGTCCCTCGCTTGGTGGCTCGCCAGCTCCGGTCAGCGTCGATCGAACCGACTTCTGGGGGCCTCCAGAGTTGGGTTACTCATATGCGACTCCCTTCGGCCAATCCGAGAGCTATCGGCTGACCGACACTCTCAAGCCACAATTCGTATTGATGGCCGATCGCAACCCCGGCTGCCGCTCCGACATCGCCGCAGATTCGCCGCTTCTCTTGCTGTCGACAGTCAATTCTCTGAATCACGGCCAAGGCGGCCAGAACGTACTTTACGCATACGGCTCCGTGGAGTGGCAGATCACACCCTATTGTGGGATGAACAACGATAACATTTACACTGTGCGTGGTGCGCGCGGAGCAACTCAGCCGACTACACTGCCGTCGAAACAAAGTGGCGTTCTCGATCCCGTGATTCTTCCCAGCGTTGAAGACGACACATTTCTTTACCCACCAAAGCTCTAACGGCCCGGGCTTGCGGCCGGTCGGGTTTACACCCGCGGCGGCGCGCCTATGATTCAGTCGATGATCTCGACCCTTCCCGAACGCATCGGGCGGCTTCTGGCTGCGCCGGCTCTGCTAGACCTTGCGCGCTTGCTGGAAAAAAGTGACGCTGCGAGCGTCTCAGGCATGTGGGGCAGCAGCACTGCCGCCGTCATTGCCGTGCTGCGACGCGAGACAGACCGCCCCGTGCTCGTGGTGTGCGGCCACCTTGATGAGGCGGATGATCTTGCCGACGACATCGCACTCTTCGGCCAGCAGCGTCCTGAGGTCCTCCCCGCCCTAGAACTCGGCGGCGGGCTGGGACAGGTGAGTGAGGAACAAGCTTCGAATCGCTTGCGGCTCATCACGCAACTGTCCCGTGGGAGTGCGACAGTCGAGACAATCATTGCCCCAATTCAGGCACTCATGCAATCCGTTCTGTCGAAAGATGACCTGAAACACTTGGTGCGTAC
>ERZ761609.3480-NODE-3480-length-10300-cov-55.524841_pt1 | contig 10300 bp, 8 predicted proteins | sample MGYA00511163_ERZ761609 | MGnify/ENA primary metagenome ERZ761609 (study PRJEB28899, sample SAMN02445070) | bioreactor sludge metagenome | biome: EBPR sludge | place: Australia: Brisbane, Thorneside Wastewater Treatment Plant | collected 2011-12-16 ... | reverse complement strand
GGGCCGCCCAGCGAACCGCCCGCCTGATTCTGGTTCAGGAACGGACGCGCCGTCCGGTTCCGGTTGCCGAACCAGGTGTTCGCCGAAGCGATGTTGTTGCGGTTGTACCAGTACAGCGATCCGTGATACTCGTTCGTGCCCGAGGGCGTCACGAATTTGATCTGCGAAGCGCCCGAACCATCCGCGGCGGTCGTGTTCGACGTCGTGATGGTCATTTCCGCCACCTGGTCCATCAACAGCATGTTCGGCAGGAAGTCGAGGCCGTTGGTGCGAATGAAGTTGTCCTGAATGTTGATGCCGTCGATGGTCACGTTGGTGAACGACGGACGCATGCCATTGATCGAAGTGTTCGAGCGGTTATTGTAGTTCACGCCCGCCTGCGTGGTAATGAGGCCGAGAGGCGAACGATTGAGCGTCGGCAGACGCCGGACCTGCTCGTTCGTCACCGACGTCGCGATTTCCGCGTTCGAGGTCTGCACACCCTGCACTTCGGCGGTGACTTCCACCACCTCGGCTTGCGTGCTTACTTCCAGGGTAAGTGGCGGCAGGGACAAGGTGAGACCCGCATCGACCTTGATGCCGCGCAGAATCTGCTTCTGGAATCCCTTGGCTTCCACGGCCAGGTCGTAGTTGATCGGCCGGACGCCAATGAACTGAAAGAGACCTTCCTGGTTGGTTTCCTGTACCGCGATCGGCGTGGCGCCGCCCTGTACGAGCAGTTGAATGCTCGTTCCGGGAATCGCCGCACCTGACGCATCCAAGACTCTACCGGAGATCTGCCCGGTGCCCTGTGCGAAGAGCGCAGTGGCTGCCAGCAGTCCCATGAGAATTCTTAAGCTTCGTTGGAGCAATGTATTAACCTCGCTGATTGGTGACTCAGGATTGAGGCTTTCGGCCCTGACTACGAAGGGTGATTCGCGCCAATGGCTTACGATCCTGCCCGATCTCCTCCAGTACGGTCCTGAAGGTTTCGCGCCCGAAGTGACAAAACAGACTTGCCACAGGGACAGCGTACCCCTGAGATCTCTAGTAAATAGAATAGCGAGAGTTCACAGTCTGATGAACGAGATTGAGAATATCTTTTGACGTGAACCCAAAGAGGCTATCTTTAGATTAACCAGCACGGCAGTGACTTATTGTATGGCAAGAATGCCGTAGCGTGGCGCCAATTCGACTTTTTGGAGGGTTGCGGGCAATTTAACGGTCACCTGAACAGGTTCAGCATCTGACTTAATCCATCGAACGATGGGCTCCTTGCGCCCCGCCACGCGGATCTCGACGGGCACATCGACGGAGAAGTCTTCGGGCACTCCGGACTGACGAAGAGTGAGGGAGAGGACGCTGCCCTTCACCGAGTGACTGAGCGACAGGTGGGGAAGTCCGGTGCCGTAGACCCAGTGGTCGAAGAAATCGATGAGAGCGCGGTCGGGGATGCCGGCGGGAAGGAATTCAGCGCACAGTTCGCGGAATTCCTCATTGTTTATAGCGCGGTAGGCATAGCGTTCGCGAAGGGCGCGGAGCATGTTGAGGAACGGTTCGTCGCCCATTCTGCGACGGAGCATGTGGAGAATCCAGGACCCCTTGTCGTAGGTGATGGCTCGCCATGGGTCGGGCTGGGCGCCGGTCCGGAGGCGGAGACCCCAGGTAATTGGCCCGGTGGATTCGAGGGGTTGACCGTTGGCGGCGGTTCTGGCCAGTCCGTCGCGGTAGGCGGCGAGTACGTTTTCGAGGGCGCGGGCACCTTTGCGGCGTTCGAGGATGAGGAGGGCGGTATAGTTGGCCAGAGCCTCCTGGAGCCAGTCGTCACGGTAGGTGGAGGCGGAAACCAGATTGCCCCACCATTGGTGGGCGGCTTCGTGGGCGTAAAGGATTTCGCTATAGAAGATGTGGGATTCAGCGCCGCGCACCTCCTGCGGGCGGACGGATTCGTCGAGGAAGGCGAGGGTGGAAAGGTAGAGCAGACCCGGGAAGCCCTGACCGAAGAATCCGGGGATGGGTGAGACCGTGAGGACAGGCAACGGCGGGGGACCGAATTGGGAGGACATCCACTCCATGGCGGATGAGATCTCGTCAGCGAGGCTTTTCATGCGGGCGCGGGGATCCGGGGCCGGCGGCGGAGGCATGGCGATCACCTGCGGCCCCCTCCGCGGGGGGCCGCCCCTGGTGGGGTAGGCCGGTGGGGCTGGGATGATGAGGGTCCGCCCCTCGGGTTGAAGCGCGCGTTCTGCGCGCCTGTTGGCGAAGACCTCGACGTTGATTCCGCCTTTCTGGATCGCGACCGAATCGTACTCACCCAGGTTGAACCCGGCCAGACGGACGGGATTGGCGGCCTTGCGGTGGACTTCGCGCCAGGGGCCGTCGACAGTATTACTGATGAGATCTCCGGTGGCCACGAGTTGCAGGCGCGAGGGGACCCGGAATTTGAGATCGAACGTGGCATAGTCCAGGCCGCGGGCGGGGTACCAGTTGGTGCGGGCGCCCACGAAATAGACACTGTTGCCCGCATCAAGGATCACTCGGCCCTCGTGGCGGAACTCGAGTTCATAGCGCCGCCCGGGGTGCATGGGTTCCGGAAGCGCGATCAGGAAGGGTTCGTTGCCATTGCCGCCGATGAGCATGGCGCGGAGGCTCTCGCGACGGAAGACCTCGACCGGTTGGCCGTCGAGCAGAGCGGCGGTGACCTCCATGGCCGGGGCGATTTCGAAGCTGAGGGCGCCGCGAAGTTCGCGGGCGGGGGTCCAAGAGACGCGGGTTGACGCTTCGAGGCGGAGGTCTTCATGGACGGTGGCTTCAATTCGGAAGTCATCCAGTTTGCCGGGCACGGGAGGGAGAGTGTGCTCACGGGCGCGTTCGCGTGTTTCGAAGCTGGCCCAAATATCAAAACCGGCGGCGCCTGGACGGCTGGAAACGGCGCCGAGGGTCATTTCCTCCCGAGAGGTGGGATCGTGGACGAGATCGAAATTGCCGAGGCGCGTGCCGGTGATCCCGGCATAGAAGATGCCCTGCGCCGGGTCCTGATTCAGGAGATCGTGGACAAGGCGGACCTGGAAGCTCTGACCGAGGTTGCGGGCCACGCCGGCGAAGCGGGATTGGAGCAGGAGGCCCATCTCCGGATCGCGCCGGGTGAGGGGGCGATCAAGGAGTTCGGAGCGCCACTGATCAAGTGAGCCGTCGGTGGCAACGAACAAGGCCTGCCGGAAGTGTTCATTGAGGTTGGGGGTGCCGGTGTAGGCGGCGAGGGATGCGCGTTCGCCGCGGTCCGGAGGCCGCAGGAGGATTTCGGCGTCGTTGATCGCATCAGGCGCATAGAAGGCCGCGACGGTGCGGACCCCCTCGACGGGTTGGCCGAAAATGAGGTAGCCGTCAGTCAGGTAGAAGCGGGCGTCGCCGCGGAGGAAGGTCATTTCCCGGACGCGATAACATTCGGCTTCGTCCAGTACGGTTGCCCGGAGTTCGGCGGCAATGCGCGCGGCCTTCTCGGCCGGAAGGGGGGCCGTGAGCAGGGTGAACAGAAGGATCCATCGGATCGTCACTCTTCCAGTTTAGGGCCCTGGGGAAGCGGAGGCATCGACGGGACCGGCCACCCAGCGCGGCGAACGGAGGCGCAAAGTCAGTGGACCCGCGTCCAGCGGAGGGACGGGCAGCCGGAGAACCCAGACGGAGCGCAAGGCTTCAGCCAGATCAAGGAAGGCTCCGGCGGAGTCCGAGGCGCGCCGCCCGCCTAGCCGGTAGATGCGGGTGGCTGGTCCCGCTTCGGCCAACGCGGCCCCAGGCGCGGCCTCGTCGCCGAGCAGGACGATGTGGGTCCAGCCGCCGGGTCCGGCCGCCGGATCGAACGACGCCTCGCAGCCGCACTCGCCCCGCACGCTGGCCCAGCGCTGCTCCCATTCGTGCCGGGCTTCTCCGGGAGCGGTGATGAACAGGACCCGGCAGCCAGGACCGGGGGATTCGACCACGGCCCGGTAGTCCCAGACAGGCGTATCGCCGGCCCAGGGCTGCAGATGCCCTCCCCTCAACTCGGGGCCCGCCCCTGGCGCAACCGCCTCAATCTCGATCTGGCCGCCGGCGACGCGCGAGGAGAGGACCCGAAGCCGGCCATTGCTCGCGCGGCTCAACATCTCGGCCTGGCGCAACCGCACCAGGGCAGCCAGCGACCCACGCAGCGAGGCCATGTCGTTTCTGAATTTCAGCCGCCACTGCCGGATGAAGACATGGAACCGGATGTCGCCACTGCGGCCCATTCCCCAGAATGCGGCGAGGCGGACCAGCCCTTCCCCCTCTTCAGCCTTGCGGACCAGCCCACCCAATGCCCTTTCATCTCCGGCCAGCGACAGCGCCACAAGTGCGTTCACCGCGACGCGATGACTGGGATCCTTCGTCATGGCCCACAGCCGGTCGTCCCAGCCGTCGCGCGACGGCGGCGGAGGCGGTTGTGACCACAGCGCTTCAATGGCGGTGGCCCTGACACGGGCATCTTCATCCAACAACAGCGATTCCCATAAAGGCTGGAGCCGGAACAAATGCCCGCAGATCTGTGCAAGCCGGGCGCGGCTTCGGGGACTGAGCCCAAGTGCGGATTGTTGAGCGGGCAATAGGGAGAGGAGCTTCTGAATCGTCTCAAGGCATCCGGACGGAATCCCCATTCCAGGACGGGCGAACGCATCCCCCGGAGTCGCGACCTCCTGGACAGAAAGCTCTCTCTCGAGCCCCGGGTGCATCGCCTGTCCGAGTTGGACAATTCCTCCGGCGAGACCCGGATCCTCCGCCGCCACATCGCGGATCAGTCCGGGCAGCCAGCCTCGGGTCGTCAGCATCGACAGGAGCTGACGGGACTCAGCGGTATCATTACAGTTCCGCAGCGACGCCTTGGCCCATTCCAGGAAAAGCGAAGGCGCGCTGTCAGCCATGTCCCTCAAGCCGGCAACCCGGCCCGGATCATCCGGACTTACGAGTGACCGAAGCCATGCACAGTCCTCCTGAGCTGCCTTCATGAGCCGCTTATCGGCTCAACAGAGGACTAGATGAACATTTCCTCGTCGTGCGTGGCCTGAGCCACCGAGGGACGCCGTCCGCCCAGGAACGTCGTGAATGCAGTCCGGATGCCGTTCATCACACCCGAAACCTCACGAACGGGCCGCATGACGCCCGAATGCAGCGTGTGAACCACCTCCTGCACACGTTGCAGCGAGTCCTCCAGCACCAGTTCCGCCCGCTCGGCCTGAATCCGCAAACGGCCGGTGACCTCTTCGCGAGCGGCGTTGAAGTGCTCGAGTTGGGACTGCGACTGCTCGAGCAGCGACTTCGACCGCTCCCCCACATCGCGCACCATCACGGAGGTCTCCGCAATCGCGGCGCGGGCTTCCTTCAATGTGGACATGGCTTCCGGAACGAGCGGCTCGATCTTGGCCTCGAGCCGCTTCACTGCCCGGAACATCCCGACGGAGGCCACCGCACTCAACAGCAGCGAGATCGAAGAGATCGCCACCGCGATCGCCATCAGCAGAAATGTCGTCTCGGATTGTGCCATGAATGCTTGACCTCCCCCTTCCAACCTACACTCCTTCGATCAGGTCGTCGGCCGTGGGCGCCGGCGCGGGCGGGGTGGCTACGCTCTCGCGGTAAGCCTGACGGCCCGCTTCGACCGCCGAAACAATCTGCTCCTTTTGCCTTTCCATGGTGCGCTTCCCGCGTTCCACCAGTTCCTCGGCATCGTGCAAAACAGCGTTCGTGCGCCGTTTCACATACTCCTTGCCCTCGTCCGTCTTGCTCTTCAGCAGTTGACGCGTCTCTTCCCCGGATTTCGGGGCAAACAGGATGCCGACCGCCACCCCCAGGCCCAATCCCAACAGGAAATACGGAATTTTTTTATCTTCTTCCATGATTCGTCTCCTTTCTGCCGTGCCAGAACGACTCTTGCAGTCTCCAGTGTAACCCACGTAAGTTGGAGGGGCGGGATCAGAAAAGCGTTTCCGCCAGACCCCTGCCATGGCCCTTCGCAAGAAAGCCGCGCCCCTCGATTCCTCCGCCTTGAAGGACTATGCCGTCCGCCTGCTCATGGGCCGCGCCCTCACCACCGGCGAACTCCGCCGCAAACTCGCCGCCCGCGCCGCCGAACCCGCCTCCGTCGACGAGGTGATCGCCAAATTGAAGGACTATGGCTATCTCGACGACGCCCGCTTCGCCGAACATTTCGCCGGCGCCCGCGCCGGAGGTGGCCGCTATGGCGCCCAGCGCGTGCTGTCCGACCTCCTCAAGAAACGCGTCGCCCCCGCCACCGCGCGCTCGGCCGTCTCCGGCGCCTACGCCCAGATCGACGAAACCGAACAGGTCGAACAGTTCCTCGAACGCAAGTACAGAGGCAAGGATCTCGCCGCCCTTTTCCAGGATCCCCGCCAGCTTGCCTCGGCCTACCGCCGCCTCCGCACCGCCGGCTTTGCCTCCGGGCCGTCCATTCGCGTCCTCAAACGTCATGCCGACGCCGCCGAACAACTCGAAGACTTCGAGGAATAGCTACTTCAGCCGCCCCGAGGCCCACAGCATCGCATTCCGCAGCAGTCTCTGAAACCAGGGGTTCTCGTGCGCCTCGCGCCCGTGTCCCAACTGGATCACCACCACCCGCGCCGGCTTGTACGGGCTGATCCAGCCGATCACTTCATTACTCGTCGCCTCGCTCGTGGTCAGCAGCGGCAGAATCCCCGGCGCCTGCCAGACTCCCTTGTACGTCTCGTCCCGGATCCACATCGGCGGCAACCCGCGCACCACGGGATGATCGGCGGCGGGACGCGCCTCCAGGTCCACATCGTGCTTGTACGTCGAGCCCTTCCCGAAACCCTCGCGATCCTTCAACAGGTACAGCCCGCCCGCCATCTCGCGCCACCAGTCCCAGTCCTGAAAATTCGCCAGCGCGTGGTGCAGCACCACGATCCCGCCGCCCGCCTCCGCGTACGCCCGCAGGTTCTTCCTTTGATCCTCCGGCAACTCCTGCACCATGTCGTACATCACCACCACGTCATAGCGTTTCCGCAAATCGCCGCGGTACGCCACCGGATGGGGATTCACGTTCACGCGCAGGTCCCGGCTCCCTTCAAACACGCGGTACAGCGAAGCATCATGGTCATGTCCGCCCACCACCAGCAGCGCCCGTACCGCGTTCTTGTCCTTCGGCTCCAGAGCCAGTTCCGGCGGGATCGTCACCTTGCCCGTGGCCGCCCATTCCACGCCGCGCGCGAACGAATCCACAAACCCCTGCGCCATCATCGCCGCCACGTCGTGCCCCAGCGCCGTGTGAAACACCCGTCCCCGCCCGTATTCGTTCGTCCACAGAATCGCCTCCCGCTGCCCCGTCCCGTTCACCGCCGGATCATCGAACGCCCGCGCCAGAATCCGGATCGACGGCGACAGCACGAACCGCGAATACAACTCGTCCGACACCCTGAACTTTGCCGGCAACCCCGCCGCCACCGGGTGCGCCGTCTCCGTCCATTCCACCTCGAAAACGTGCCGCCGGGAATGGCCCGTCCGCTTCTTCCCCTTCGCCGCATCGCCGTTCTGCCACCGCGCGCCCAGCATCTTCTCCCACTCAGCCCACGGCTTCTCGTACACCTCGCTCCGCCCCATCTTCGCCGTCAGCACCGGCATCACCCCGAACGGATATGACGCCGCGTGCACGGCCACCAGCCCCTTCCCTTCCCGGACGAACGCCGCCACCGCCTCCTCCGCCTGCGCCGCCCACCGCGGCCCGCAATAATCCGAGACCAGCACATCGTACGGCCGCAGCGTCTCCGCCGTCAGCCCCGCCGGCTCTTCGGTCACCCGCACATCGAACCGCCCTGTCGCCTCGAGAATCCGCCGCAGATGCGCCGTGGACGCCCGCCAGTCGTGATTGTTGCGCCCGCTCAGGATCAGCACGCGCGTCTTGCCCGCCTCGAAAAAGAACTCGTCCTTCAACTCCTGCCCCGGCGCCGCCGCCGTCCCCGCCAGCAGCAGACCGCTAATCCACCACGCGCAGTGCATCGTGCTCATCGTAGGCCTCCAGAATGGTCTTCAGATGGTGCAGGCTCCGCTCCGCCTGTTCCGGTGTCCCGCACTCCACCGACAACACGCCGTTGTAATTCGCCGACCGCAGAATCTCCGTCACCTTGCGCCAGTTGATCACCCCGTCGCCGCACGCACAGCCCACCGGCGTACCCGTCAACTTGCCCCGCAGCACTTCGCCCGTCCCCGGATCGATATCCTTCGCGTGGACGTGGACCACCCGGTCCGCCACCGCTTGCAGTCCCTCGTACGGGTCCGCCCCGCCCAGCCACGCATTGCCCGTGTCGTAGTTCACCCGCAGCATCGGCGAATCCACCAAATTGACGATCGACAACAGCCCCTCCGTCGTCTTCGTGATCTCCTGATGCGGCTCAATCGCCACAAAGACGCCATGCCGCTCCGCCGTCCGCAGCACCGTCTTCAGCGTGTACTTGATCACGTCCAGCGCTTCCTCGCGTGTCACCCACGGCGGACGGATCCCCTCGTCCGTGTTCACCACCCGCGTCCCGATCGCCGCCGCGAACCGGATCGCCCGCTCCAGCCAAGGCACCGAAATCTCCGGCCGCATCAACGGCGCGTGCGACGAAAGCCCCGAGGCCCGCAGGCAATACTGCTGCATCAGATCGCGGATATACAGCGGATCTTCGTCCAGCGAAACCGAATGAAAATAGCCCGCTTCGCTCAGCAGTTCCCTGCCATTGTGGACCATCGGCTCCACCCACTGGTAGCCCATCCGCGAGGCCCGGTCCAGCCCGGCCAGAAACGGCTTGTCTTCACACCGGATGAATTCAAGATTAATTCCAGGATAAATTGTCATCATTCTTCCTTACAGTGTCCACTCCGGCCGCCAGTCCACGCGCTGCCGCGTCCGGTAGGCCATGTTCATCAGATGGCACGCCATCGCCCCGTAGTGCCCGTCATAGACCGTCGCATTCGGCTCTTTCCGCGACTTGACGCACGCCAGGAAATTCGCCATATGCGCCACTTCCGGCGACCGGTCCAGCATCTCCGCCTCGCCCCCGCCCGCCGGCAGAAACCGCGCCCGGTGCCGGAAAATGCTCAACCGCCCTCCCTCTCCGAAGAACGTGATATCGGCCGACTCCGCCGCCAGCAGATCCGTGATCGTTGCCTCGAACGTCACCGTCAGATTCTCGTGATACTCCACAATCCCATTCACATTATCCGGAGTATCCCGCCCGTCATTGTGCTGATAAATCCCCCCCAGACACACCGCCGACCGCGCCTTCGTCAAGCCCAGATACCAATGCACCACATCCACCATGTGGACAAACAGCCCCCCCGTCTGCCCGCCTGTCGAAAAATCCCAATACGCGAACCGGTTAAAATACCGCTTCGGATCCCACGGAATCTTCGGCAGCCACCCCAGCACCGCGTCCCAGTCCAGCCCTTCCGGCTTCCGCTCCATCCCCGCCGGCGGCTTCGTCAGATAACCCCCATTCGCGTTCCACACCGTCCGCACCATGTGGACCTTCCCCAACCGCCCCGAATCCACCCACCGCTGCTTCGCCTCGATAAAATGCGCCAGCGACCGCTGCTGCACCCCCACCTGCACCACCCGCTTCCCCTCGCGCTGCGCCTTCAGCATCCCCGCCCCCTGCTCCGGCAGCGAGGTCATCGGCTTCTCGACGAACACGTCCTTGCCCGCCTCGCACGCCACCACCGTGATCGGCGCATGCGTGTGATCGAGCGTCGCCACGATCACCGCATCCACGTCCTTCCGCTCCAGCAACCGCTGATACTCGCCGTAATCCGCCACCGTCCCGCCCGCAAACTTCATCGCCTCCCGCCGCCGCACGTCCCACGCATCGCAGATCCCCACGAACTCGCACCCGCCGGCCTGCGCCGCCATCCGCATCAGATGCTGCCCGCGTCCCCCCGACCCGATCACCCCCAACCGCACCCGCTCATTCGCGCCCCACACCCGCGCCGCGCTCGCCGCTGTCACCATCGCCGCCCGCCTCGTCATCGTGATCGCCATCGCCGGTCGCTCCTCTCACCCGAATTCAGACCGCGCACTCCTGTTTGCGGCCATAGCGGTATTGTATGCAACCCGGCAGCCGAACAAAAGTACCTTAGGGCTTGACGTACAGCCCCACCCGGTTCGAGACCAGCGTCCCCAGCCGCAATTCGACACTCCCCAGCCGCGCCTCCCCCGTCAAAGCCGGCACCCGGAACCGCACTTCTCTCAACCCCGGATACCCTTCCAGCGCCTCCACCCCCGTCACCTCCGCCGCCACCCCCTCCA
>ERZ761609.3478-NODE-3478-length-10309-cov-6.617125_pt1 | contig 10309 bp, 7 predicted proteins | sample MGYA00511163_ERZ761609 | MGnify/ENA primary metagenome ERZ761609 (study PRJEB28899, sample SAMN02445070) | bioreactor sludge metagenome | biome: EBPR sludge | place: Australia: Brisbane, Thorneside Wastewater Treatment Plant | collected 2011-12-16 ... | reverse complement strand
GCAAGGATTTTCTGAAGGCGTTCTTTTCCGGGTGTCTCGGTCTGGGGTTGCATGAAGGTCTCGTGTCGCGCCTGGGTCCGCTGCGGAACGCGCCACAATAGCAATGACTCGCACTATGTGGGCACGTTGTCGTGGTTGTCGCGCGGGTTGCATAGCCAGCCCGGCGATTACTTCTTCTTTTCCGCTGGCTTGGCAGCCGGCGGCCGCTCGCCGCTTTCGTTGCTGGAGCCTGAAGCCGCGCGCTCCTGCTCCTTCTTGAGTTTCTCATAGAGCTTGAGGTCGTGGCGCGAAAGATCGTCGTGGCCCATGCGCTTGTGAAGTTTGGCGCGGTTGTAATAGGCCTGGGTCAGTCTGGGGTTGTGGTCCAGCGCCATGTCCAAATCGCGCAGCGCGCCGTCGAGGTCATTCACCCGCGAGCGCACAATGGCCCGATGATAGAACAGCTCGGCTTCGTCCGGTGCGGCCAAAATGGCCTGTGTCAGGAAGGCCTGGGCATATTCCAGCTTGCCCTCGTGTTTGAGCAGCAGGCCCTTGTAGTAGTGGCCCTCGTAGCGTCCGGGGTCGAGGTCAATCAGCAGGTTGAAGCGGTCGGTGGCGGTGGGGAAGTCATCCTGGTCGAAGGCCTCTTTGCCTTCAGCCAGCAGTTTCTCGAACAGCTCGTGCCGCAGCGGCTTGAGCTTGACCAGGCTCGCGCGATCCACCCCTTCACTGACCAGCCGGCGCCAAACGCGCGCGGCCTCCGTCAGGTCGCCGGTGGAAATCAGCTCGCTGATCTGGGTAACCATGGCCCGAGCGCTTGGTGTAAGTTTTTCGGCGCCCGGCAGCTGCCCGGCGGCGCCCAGCTCGCTGGCCATGGAGCCGGGCAGGTTCTCGCCTTTGGCCACGAGCTGTTCCAGCTCGATGCTTACGGTGCGCTCAAGCTCTAGTTCCAATTTGATATGGCTGTCGATGCCGAGGTTGATGAAAGTGGTGTGATTCTCCATCGAACCGACAATGACCGAGAAGGCGCAGCCGCGTTTGTCGAGCAGGTTATAGGCGTCAACGATCCAGCGGATGTCCTGGCCCTGGGCGGTGTAATCGGGGGGCAGGGCCACGGCGACGGCCTTGTTGCGCAGGGGCAGAGTCTCCAGCAGGTCAAACAGCCTCTGAACATCGCCGATGCTCAGCGTCTTGCGCCCCTTGATGTTGAGAAGCAAGCGATCGGATCGGGGTTTGAGTTCGAAGCGTTCGGCAAAGACGATTTTCTCCTGGTCGAACTTGTAGTCCCTGGCAACGACCTGCGCGAGAGTCTGGCGGCGACTGCCGACTTCGAACTCCAGGAAGTTGGAAGGCATCAGGGCCGGGTCGCCGCTCTTCTTGAAGGTCACGCCCTGGCCGAGCATGATCTCGCGCAGCGGCTTTACCGGCTTGCCTGCACGAAACGCGTCGCGCTGCTGGCGCAGGCCGCGGCGGTAGACTTCGTCGCAGCGGGTCGCCTGCAGGTCTACGGGCGCGGGGTTTAGCGGGCGCTTGCCCCAGGGAGCCTCCGCCGCGGGAAGCTGATGGCGGCGGATGAGCTTGAGGTCGGTCAGGACATCTTCGATCGTCTCGTAGCGCTGGGCAGGGTCTTTGGCAATCATCTTGAGGACGACGCGCGACATGGTCAGCGGCACCTCAGAGTTTACGACGCTGGGCGCCAGCGGCTCCTCGCAGTGGTGCCTGACCAGCAGCTCCCAGTTGTTCTCGCCGCGGAAAGGTAGAACACCCGTCAGGGCCTGAAAGGCGGTGATGCCCAAGGCGTAGACGTCGGTGCGGGCATCGATGCGAAGGTACTCGCTCTGTTCGGGCGCCATGTAGGCTACGCTGCCCACGAACTGAGTCGTGTCGTCGCTGCCTTCCTCCTTGCGGTCCAGCTTGGCCAAGCCGAAGTCCAGGATTTTGACGATGCCGTCGTCGCCGATCATCAGGTTGGCAGGCTTGATGTCGCGGTGCGTGATGTTGTGGCTGTGGGCGACGGCGAGGCCCTTGGCCGCGCCCTCAATGTGCGCCAGCGCTTCCTCAAGTTCCAGGGCGCCGCGCTTGAGGCGATCTTTCAGGGTCTCGCCCTTGGCGAGCTGCATCACGATGTAGTGGAACCCCTGGTCAGACCCGACGTCGTAAATGGCGACGATGTGCTCATCCTCGAGTTTGGCGGCCAGGCGCGCCTCGCGCAGGAAGTTCTCGACGTTCTTGGGCTCCACGGCCCACTTGGAATCAAGAATCTTCAGGGCCACCTTCTTGTTCAATGCAAGCTGGGTGGCGAGGTACACCGTGCCCATGCCACCCGCGCCGATGACATCGACAATCTCACAACCGCCAATGCGCTTGCCGCGCATTTCGGTCGGCGAAAATTCTTTAGCCATGACCTAGCCTTGGTTGCGACCGCCGGGGCGGATGCATTTTCGGGGACCAATGGAATATAGCATGAGGCCCTGTATTGCCAACTCAAGCCCCGCACAGTCGTTGCAACTGCAGGAGACTCCTATGCGTCGATGGTTCCTGGTGCTGTTCGTGCCTGCTGCGCTGTTGATGGTCGGATGCGTGACCTATGAGGTGAATGAGAAGGGCGAGCGCCTCAAAACCGAGGACGATCAGGACCTGACCAAGCTGGTGTTTGATGCCAACGGCCGCTTTCTTGCCGTAGCGACGCGGCTGATTCCTCCTCACACTCTGATTGTCAATGGGGGCAAACCCACCGAGCGCGAGATCCGCCTGCTCGGTGTCGAAGGCCTGCCCGAGCGGGCCGCGCCCAACACCTACGCCCGCTGCCAGGAGTGGATGGCAAAGTTTCTCAGTCGCGGCGAGACGCTCTACATCAAGCCCCAGGAGGGCGCCGATACCGAGCAGAGGGTCATCTACGGCGAGGTATACATGGAGGCCGTGGACCCCAAGACCGGTGAGCCGCTGGTAGACCAGTACGTCATGGTGAACATGGCCATGCTCAGCCAGGGGCTGGTCAAGCTGCGCGACGTGCGCGAGTTCGGTAACCCGCAGATTCAAAGGCGCATGCGCGAAGTGGAAGACGAAGCGCGGCGCGAGAAGAAGGGGCTCTGGTCCGACAAACCCTGAGCACCGCCCCGTTGCCTTGCCAAAGTCGCTTGTTACACTTCGCGCCCCTGTCCGGAACTTGGGGCAGCGGCATCGGGGTGTAGCTCAGCCTGGTTAGAGCGCAACGTTCGGGACGTTGAGGCCGGAGGTTCAAATCCTCTCACCCCGACCATGATTCTAGGGCTTTGCACGGATCTGGTCCTTTCGCCTTCGCCGGGGTTTGCGTCGGTGCTTACGGCTGGCAGCAAGAGCGCAAAGGCGTTGCAGCCCGCAGCCAAGGGGCGGAACGCTGAACCTTGCGACTGCCCTTTACACATGATGGTGATACTCCTTCGGGTCGATTGCGAGTCGGACAGCATTCAGGACCCGCGTGTGTTCAATTGAGCACGCGTGCGCGTCAAGCGGCTTCTGATCGCGGCGTCGGGGTCTAGTTTGACTTTGTGCGGGTGTCAGCGGCACGCGGCAGCAATGCCGCCATCAGCAGCGCGATGCACAGCGAGGCTGCGTACACGAACACCGTGCTCTGGTGGGCGCCAATGTCTTTCGCGTCGGCAATCTGGGCGCCGAGCAGCGCAATGCCAATCACTCCGCCAATGTAGCGCATCGTAGACAGGGCGCCCGCAGCCATACCCGCGCTTTCGGGTCTGGCGGCAGCCATGGCCGCGGCCTGAGAGGGTGCAGACGAAAGGCCAAGCCCCGTGCCCATCAGCACCAGGCCGGGGAGAATGTCGGTGGGCGTCTGGATCGAGACAAAGTCGCGAAACCACCACAGACCGCCCAGCGCAAGCACGGACCCCAGCGCCACCTGCAGGCGGGCACCCAGTTTCTCCGACAGGCGCCCGCCGAGAATCGAGGCGATCATCATGGCCAGCGTCATGGCAAGCAGCGTGTGCCCCATTTCGCGTGACTCCACGTGGCGCACCTGCTTGAAGAAAATGGGCGTCTGAAAGAGCAGCGCGTACATGGCGAGATTCTGCAGCGCGATGATGAGCCCGCCGGCCGCAAATGCAGGGCTTCTGAACAATCGGAAATCAACCACGGGTGAAGCCGCGCGCCTTTCCCAGAACGGGAACAGTGCCAGCATTACACCGCCGCCCGCAGCGAGCCAAAGCCCCCTCTCGCCCATTCTGAGTGCGATGATGACAGCGGCGAGGCCCACACCCAGCAGAACGCTTCCGACGAGGTCAAAGCGGGCGGGTGGCGGGGCATTGGCAGGTCGCGTGTCACGTCCGAAGAACGGCAATGTCACAAGGGAAATGAGCACGACCGGCAAGACCGCCGCGAACAACGAGCGCCAGCCAAAGGCCTGCGTGAGTTCTCCGCCCACCAGCGGGCCGATGGCGGCGGCCAGTCCCATGCCGGCGCCGAAGTATCCAAACCAGCGCGCGCGGCGCTTGGGGTCAATGCGCGTGCGCACCATGGCCATGCAGGCGGGAATGATTGCCGCGCCGCCCGCGGCCATGAGCACGCGCGCCAAAGCCAGAGCATGAAGATCGACGATCGAGTAACCAACGACTCCCGCAACACCCACAAGCAGAAGACCGAGCAACATGGCGCTGCGATGGCCGATGCGATCGCCCAGTGTGCCTCCGGGGCTTTGCAGAGCGATGGCGGCAATCATGTAGCTGGAAACGAGCCACTGCGTCAGTTCCGCGTCGCTCGCGCCCACATCGTGGCCGATGGCGGGCAGGGCCACGGCTATCATGGTGCTGCCCAGCGGCGCAAGCGCAGCCGCCAGCATCATGCCGGTCAGCGAGACAGGGGACAGCCCTTTTTTTTCGACTGATTCCAATTGGACTTGTTTCTCCGCTCCCAACTTCGCGCTTGGTTGGCGCACCAACCAATCAAAGTCCTGGTTCTATAGGCATGTCGACAAAGTCAGCAAAAGTCGGCGCTACTTGCGTGAGTCCGTTGCTGGCAGCGTCACCAATGAGCGTCTTCACGGATGGCGGGCTCTCCCCGCAATCCAGAACGATAAGGTTGCCGCATCCGTCGTCAGCGATTGGGACAAGCCCATCGCCGAGCAAAGCCTTGTGGAGTTCGGACTCGTACCAAAGGTTCTCGGTCTGGCCCTTCTCCGAGGAATTCAAGAAATAGAAAATGCCGGCGCATACGCCCCAGTTCGAATCACTTGCGCCCAATGGACAGAACTCCAGGCGGGGGTGCGCGCCATTGCAGTAACGCAGGAAACTGACGTAGTCAGCAGGAAGTTGCAGGGAGAAGGCTCGCTCAAGATCGGCGATCTCCAGATCGGTTGGCGCGGCGCGAGATGCAACGCCTGGACGTTGTCGGATTCCAACTTCATCCAAATTGCGCATGAGGCTGCTCATGAGATATCGCATTCACCAATTCAGCGGTTGCGCGTCATGGCGCGGCATTGCAGCAGGTACAGCTTGTCCTGCGCAATGGCCCACTCGATATCCAGGCCGCGCCCGAAGTGCTGCTCGCACTTTGTGGCGAGATCATGCAACTGCGCCAGATGCTTATCATGCAGGCAGGCCGCCTCGACCAGATGCTCGGCTACGGTTTCTTCGACAGTGCCGCCCGCTGGATTGCTGCGCAGCGCAAGATCCTTGGTCCCGATCTGGCGTCTGAGTGTCTTGCCATCGGCAGAGAGCGTGTAGTTGTCCGGCACGACAAGACCGGCCACGACAGACTCGCCCAAGCCCCACGCGGCCTCAATGACGCGCTGGTTCTCGCCTGTGATCGGGTGCCTGGTGAACATCACGCCCGCGCAATGCGGCTCAATCATGCGCTGGACCACCACGGCCACGCGCGGAGTTTCGTCGAGGCCCTGCTTGCGGCGATAGGCGCGCGCGGATTCCGTGTGCGCCGAGGAGCGAACCTTGAGCACGGCATGCGCCACGTCGTCAGGGTCACGAATGTTGAGCAGCGTCAAATGCTGGCCTGCGAAACTGGCGCCCTCGGAATCTTCGCCAATCGCCGATGAACGCACCGCGCAGGGCCCGCCCAGTGCCCTGAAATCCTCACGCAGGTGATGCAGCGCTTCTTTGTGCGATTGCGCCAAGGCCTCAACGTGCGAAGTGCCAAGCGCAATGCCCGGCGGCACGGGCAATCCCGCCTTGAGCGAATGCGCAAGCTTGGAGGCCTTACCGCCGAAGTGCGCTTCATCGTGGGCATCGATCAGCCGCGCCGGTTTCACGAGAGCAGCTCCACGAGGCCCTTGTCGCCGTTGACGCGCACGCGCGCGCCATCGGGGAAGGTGGTCGTGGCGTCGCGTGTGCCGACCACCGCGGGGATGCCGTACTCGCGCGCTACGATCGCCGCGTGCGAGAGTTGCCCGCCGCGGTCGGTCACGATCGCTCCCAACAGGGGCAGCACCACGTTGAAAGCCGGGCCGGTGTTGCGCGCGACGAGCACATCGCCCTGCTGCAACCTGTCAAAGTCTGCCGGTCCGCTCACGATGCGCACCGTGCCTTCATAGACACCGGGGTGCACGGCAATACCCTCCACAGTCTTTGCCGCCGCCTTCTTGGTCGAGACGTCAAAGATCTCGCGGATGATCGTGTCCACCGCCATCGCGTTGGCTCGGGCTTTCTGAGGCAGCCATTCCACGGGCGGCGGGCCCGAAGGGGTACCGCCCAGAAACGGAGGCGCGTCAGAGATGGTCTTAGTGTCGCGCCATGCCTGGCGGCGCGTCAACTCCTCGACGCTTGGGCTCTTTTCGCCCTTGAGCAGGGCCACCAGTTCGTCGTGGCTGGCGTTGATGGCAAGCGATGCATTGGGCAGCACGCCGCTTTCCTTCAACCGGCGGCCGGCTTCCAGTACGGCGCGGCGCACCAGGCCCGTGCCCCAGAGGTCGTTGAACATGCCGCGCTCGTCGCGCAGGCGGTGGATGAAGCGCGCTTCCTCAAGCAGCTCATCAAACTTGGCGCGGCTGCTTTCCGGCACCTTGGCGCGCAACGCATCGCGACTCTTCTCGAACTCGGCCTTGCGGTTCTGCTTGTCGGCGGCGCCGTCGAAGATGGTTTTCAAAAGCATGTCCGGCATTTCGAGCGCGTACTTTTCGCTGATGTCATAGCCCGATACGAGGCGGTAGCCAACCACGTCAAGAAACTGTTGCAGCGCATCGCCCACGCCGTTCTTCGATTTCAGCTCTTCGAGCACTTCGTGGCCCGGCTTACCTCGATAAGCGTCGGCCTTGATGCCAGCGTTGGCCAGCGCCACCTGTACGCTTTCAAGCTCGCGCGCCGCAATGCCGCGCGAAATGGGCGCTGCGCCTTTGAGCAGGCCGAGGATTTCCCCGGAGGACAGGCCGGTCCAGCGTTTGGTTTCGACGATGAAGTGGCCGACAGGAAAGGAACTAGGAATCGTGAAAATGTGGTGCCGATAGATCATCTCGCCCGCGTTGTCGCGGATCTCGACGAGATACTTCAGGAAGTCGGCGTCGGAGAGTTTGGCGATGTCCGTTTTCTGGAGCTTGGCATTGCGCGCGATGGAATCGGGCTTGTAGTGCTCGTCCCAGCGCTTCATGTCCTCGCGCCAGAGCTTCTTCTCGAACACCATCGGGCCGGTCTTGATGCGGCGGCGGATTTCAGGGTGCAGCCAGGTAATGAGTTTGAACATGAACTTCGGCGGCGGGCCCTTGGCGTTTTCCGGTGCACCCACGGGGCAGAACTTGCCGTAAATGAAATCGTTGACCGTGCGCATCTTGAGCGTGTCGAGCAGTAGCCCGTAGCGTTTGGTGCCCTCGCCGAAACCCTTGGACAGAAACGGCGGAAAGATCTCGCCCACATAGCGCGTGGCAGGTTTGCCGAAGTGAGTCTGCTCGAGTTCCCAGACGCCGGGTCCCGGCGCTTTGAATTCAATGGCGGACATGTTGCTCCCAAAAGCCCGATCCGGCCCGGGAAGCGGCGCCGGGTCTTTAAAGAATCTTGAAGGGTCAGCCTAGCGACGAACGCCGGGCGTCGCCATGGCCGAAGATGTAAGGAAATGGCAGGCGCCCGTCGCGTTGTCGTGGCGCGGGTCCTTTGGCTGCAGTGGAGCCAGGCAGCGCGCCGCTACTTCTTGAAGCGGGTGGTCCAGTCGTCCAGGCGCGCCTGGGGCACGGTCTTGAGCAGTTCGTCCAAGCCCTGCCCCTGGGCCCCGGGCAGGCAGAACAGTTGCAGTACGCTCTCACGGCCCGCCGCGTCGAGGGCTGCCCCTCGCCAGTATTCACCAAAGCGCTCGGCCAGGCGGGCCATATCCATCTGGTAGCGCACATCGTCGCGTGCGGTTTCCACCTGTCCGAACTCCCCCGCGCTGCAGGCACCGTCCGTAAAGAACATGATGGCAGCGCGCTTGCCGAGCACGTCGCCACCATTTTCCGTGATGCCCGAAAGCCCCAGCCACCAGTCTGTGTCGGCACCATCGCTGCCTACGGGAGACTGGCGTGAGGCCGTCTTGGCGAACAGGCGGGCCAGGGGGCTTGAATTGCTCTTGATGGCGTCGCCCCGGAACTGGTTGTTCTCCCTCTCGATGGCGCGGCCGGTGTTGAAGTCGATGAACACCACGCCCGCTCGATCTTGCCGCACTCCCCAGTACCAGGCGACGCTTTCTGCGGCGTATTGGCAAAGGGCGCGACGGGGCTCCGACTTGAGAAGCTCGGTGGTGAGGTAGAACTGCTCCCAACCTGTGTTGATCTGTTTCTGAAGTTCCTTGCCCACCTTGATGCCGGTAGCGGCCACGAAGTCGTCCAGGCGGTCGGTAATGACGCTTTCGACCAGCGAGATGAGAATGACGGGCGGAACCTCCTCGTCGCTTTCGCCCCCCGCGCTTGCCCGGGTCAACTTGATCGTGCCGGCAAAACGCACGGAGAACAGCCAGCGGCGGAAGGCCTCAAAGTCGAAGGTGGCTTCATTGAGGGGGCGCCCCATGGACTCGCTGTTGTCGCAGGCGACGATCAGCAGGTCGTAGTCGCCCTTGATGAACCCGGGAGCGCCGGCCGAGGCGAATCCGGCCTCCTTGAGTTTGCCGATGGCCTGAAACCAGCCCGCGCCGATTTCGCCGGACTTGCCGGCGGCGGGGGTGCCTCCCAGCGTGGGTGGCAGTGGCAAGTCCTTGAAATCCACCGGGGCGTCGTGGGTGAAACGAACGGGAGTCTGCTGGAGGGGGATTTCCCGCAGCCAGGCCAGAAAGCGGCGCTGAACGTCCGGCAAGTCAAGGGCGCCAAAGCTGCGATAGAACGCGTCTGCGGGCGCCATGCCGTCCTTCATCAGGGCCCAGAAGTCAAAGTAGACCTTGCGCAGATCTTCCTTGGCGCGCAGGAAGTCAACAAAGCAATAGGCGATCAGATAGTTCAGCTCCGGTTCGCTGTAGAACGCGGCGAGGTCAAGGGCCAGGAACTTGGCCAGATTGAAGGCGAGCCCCTGCTCCAGCAGGTAGCGAAGGTGGCCGCGCGCGGCGGCAGCAAAGCCGCTGTGGGTCGCCGGCGTGCCCGCCTTGGGAGGAGCTTTGTCCAGCCACTCTGCTGTGCCCTCCGCAAACCAGGGAACTCCCAGGCTTCCGTGGGCGAGGTGGGCCTGAACGGCGTGGAACATTTCATGGCGCAGCACCTCGGCAAAGGAAGTGCTTTCGAGTGTCGGGGCGCAAATCACGTCCCAGCCGGCGGAGTAGAAGCCCGCGGACCACTTGGGGGGCTTGAGAGTAAGGCGGTCCTGGGCGAACTGCAGATAGGCGGGCTGGCTGTCGAACACCACGATGTCCAGAGGAAGGCGGCGAGTGCCCGCTCCGAAGTCCGTGACGCCGAATTCCGACTCGATGGCTTCCAACCAGAGCGTGACAGTCTCGACGGAAACCTCTTCCTGCAGTCGTCTGCGGTGGGGGACTTCATCGGGCAGTGCGCGAACCTCGGCCGCGGGCAGCTTGGCTCCTTCGCGCAGCCACAGCTGCACACGCGGGGCGCGGTCCATGCGGTAAGACGTGGAGTCCACGTCGGGGTTCTTGAAGGCCTGCCTGGCCGCGATGCGGAGGTTCTGCCGTTCGTGAAGCGAAAGGGGCCCGGCCAGGCGCTGCTCAGAGTACTTGCCGAATTCGGAGTGGATACCGGACAGCATGGCGTGCAGCACGCGGACGTCTGGGCCCGCATAGCCCGGCTCATCCAGGGCCAGAAGCTGGGATACGGTGTCCGCCTCCAGCACCAGGCGGCGAAAGGGCGTCAGGGGCGGAAGCTCTGCCGGGGGCAGCGTTTCGGCGGCAGGCACGGGTGGCTTGACTTCAGGGGGGGAGTCTGCCGGGGGTGGGG
>ERZ761609.3477-NODE-3477-length-10311-cov-7.982839_pt1 | contig 10311 bp, 9 predicted proteins | sample MGYA00511163_ERZ761609 | MGnify/ENA primary metagenome ERZ761609 (study PRJEB28899, sample SAMN02445070) | bioreactor sludge metagenome | biome: EBPR sludge | place: Australia: Brisbane, Thorneside Wastewater Treatment Plant | collected 2011-12-16 ... | reverse complement strand
GGCGCGGCGCGGTTGTTGCCGGTAGCGGGGCGCGCGGGGTTGCGCAGCGTCGCGGGCGGGGTTGCGGCCGTTGCGGGGCGCGTTGCATCGTTATCGGTGTCAGGCTGTTCAACGGGGCGCTGCGGCACGCTGCCCGGTACCAGGCCTTCATAACCCGGCGGCTGGTCTGCACCGCCGCGGTTGCTGCTGCCGCGATTGCCCGGCTGGGTGGGTGCAAGAAGTCCATCATAGCCTTCGGATGTCGAAGAGCCGGACATCAGCCCGTCATAAGCCGTCGCCATTTTCGGCGCAGCGGGCGCACAAAAAACAGCAAGCCCGAGGGCGGCGGCAAAATAAACAGCGGGTTTCATATCGGCATTCTCCCTGTCCGGTCTCTTCAAATTCTGTGCGTGGCCATCATCGGTACCCGCGCGGTGGTGGCGGCGAAGTCTTTGATACGGCGCTGCATCGGCGCAAAATCTCTTTTGCGCATTCTTACCTATTCTATCATACTTGCAAAAAAATCGGCGAAAAGCCTGCGGGAATTAAACATAACTCATTGAAAGCGCGGCAAAAAATGGCATCCTCTTTCTCCGGCGACCTGTCGCGTCTTGGCGCAGGCGGGCTTGTGAATCTGTACCGCGATAAAAAACTCTCCCCGCTCGATGTAACAGTGGCGGCGCTTGACCGCGTGCGCGATTTGAACCCGCAGCTGAACGCGCTTTGCTGGGCGGACGAAAAAGCCGCTCTTGCGCAGGCGCGGGCCTCCGCCCGCCGCTGGCAGGCGGGCAAACCGCTTGGTACGCTCGACGGCGTGCCCGTGACGGTGAAGGACTGGTTTCATGTCAAAGGCTGGCCGACGCGCTATGGCTCCCGCTTGTCATCAGATGCGCCGCAAAAAGAAGACTCCCCCGCTGTGGCGCGTCTGCGCGCAGCGGGTGCTGTATTTATCGGCAAAACCACGCTGCCCGAATACGGGCACAAGGGCGTGACCGATAGCCCGCTTTACGGCGTCACGCGCAACCCGTGGGACGAGAGCAAAACCTGCGGCGGCTCTTCAGGTGGCGCGGCGGTTTGCGCGGCGACGGGCATGGGCGTTTTGCACCTCGGCAGCGACGCGGGCGGTTCTGTGCGTATCCCCGCCAGTTTCTGCGGTGTTGCTGCGTTTAAACCGAGCCCCGGCGTTGTGCCGTCATGGCCGCCCAGTTTGTTTTCAACCCTCAGCGCCGCGGGGCCCATCGCGCGCAGTATAGATGATTGCGCGTGCATGCTGGATGTCATTGCGCAGTTCGATAAAAAAGGCCGCACGCCGGATTGGCACGCGCTGCCGCTTGCGCGGCCTGATTTTGCGGCATCGCTGGAAATGCCGCTCGGCAAGCTCAAAATCGCCTACGCGCCGGCCATAAACGACGTGCGCATGAATGCGGATGTGGCGGCGGTGATGAAAAAAATGCTGCCGCATCTGCAAAGCCTTGGCCGCGTCGATGTCATACGCCTTGATGTGCCGGACATTGTGGATGTGTTCAACAAACACTGGATGGCGGTGGCCGCGCACATGTTGAAAGACTATACAGCCGCGCAGAAAAAAAAGACCGACGCAAGGCTGCTTCACTGGGCGGCGCGGGGTGAAAAACTCGCCCTGCATGATTATCTGGCGGCGGAGCGGGCGCGCATGGACATCGGCGAATATTTCAAATCCATACTGGATGATTACGACATTCTGGTCACGCCGACGACGGCCATGACGGCCTTTGATGCGGGCGTCAACATGCCGCGCGGCAGGGACGGCAAATTGTGGGACGACTGGACACCCTTTACCTACGGTGCCAATCTGGCGCGCCTGCCTGCCGCAACCATTCCGGCAGGCTTGACCAAAAGCGGCCTGCCCGCGGGCGTGCAGGTGATGGCAGGGTATTTGAAAGATACGCTGGCGCTGCGCGCCGCGGCGGCGCTTGAAAAGAAAATCGGTTTTGCGGGATGGGGCGCATGATGCAGGAAAATAAATTAAAGCTGTTCGCTTTTTATATCGGCGGTTCGACCGAAAACTCGCTGATTGAGCTGCACGATGTGCGCATCTGCGTGGGCGAAACGATGGAGGCGACATACGATGAAATCCGCCGCACATGGTGGGGCACGCCCGAAAGCCTGCATCTGGATTGCTGGGGCGAGCTGACGGGCGCGGACGGGCATGAAATAAGCCTGTCTGCGGAAAAGCCGGCGGGAGAAGACAAACTGTGGTTTGTGAACCTTGGCGGTTATATCCCCGATGATTTCACCGAACAGCATAAAAACGTTTTTGTTGTCGCGCCCACAAAATCAAAAGCAAAAGTGCGCGCACTGAAACAGGTTTTGCACTGGAAATCGCATCACGAAGATTACAGTTTTGACGTGGAGCAGATGACCTGCGTGAATGATATTCTCGCGCGCAAGGGGCTTTATATCCATTTGAAAAAGTCGGACAGCGCGCAGCCTTTCAGCTTTAAATTCGGCTTTAACCGCGATATTCGCAAAACGGCGTGAAGTTCTAGCGCGGTGTTTGCGCTGCGGGGGCGATGCGCGGGGCGGCGCTGCGTGCCGCATCAATAACCGCAATCGCATCCAGCGCGGCAATGTCCTGAATTTTTGCGCCCACCAATGGCTTAGCCGTGTGGCCGGACGTCAGGGACTGCCACGTTGCAGGGTCGTTATAATAGCCATAGAGCGTATAAACGGGCGTGCCGCCCGCCGCCGCGATATGCGTAGGGCCCGTGTCATTGCCCAGCGTGAACTGCGCCCCGCGCGCCAGCGCCGCGATGTCGCCCAGAGACGTTTGCCCGCAAATGTTTTTCGCCCTGCTGCCGATGCGTGCGGCCAAGTCGGCACAGGTTTGTTTTTCCGCCTCCGCAGGGCCGCCGATGATAACGGGCGTGATGCCCTGCGCTTCGTAATGACCAGCGACCTCCGCGAATTTTTCAATCTGCCAGCGTTTGAACGGGCGGTTTGCCGCGCAAACGGGCACGAAAATCGCGTATTTTTCGCCGTCTTCAAGTCCGAATTTTTTCTGCGCAGCGCGCACGGCGGCATCGCTGGTCAGCGCGTCCGGCATGGCAGGCAGGGGCAGTTTTTCGCCCGCCTTTAAAACGCCCGCATCACGCAGGCAATCGTTCAGCAAATCGAAAATATGTTTTTTGCCCACAACCGCGCCCGCGCCGAACTGCGCCGTGTCTTTTTCGACAACCTCCATCTTCTCCGGCTGGTAAACGGGGACGGAGGGATAGGTGTCGCAAAAACTATGTTCGTAAAAATCGAAATTGAACCCCATGACGGCGCGCGCCAGTGTTTGCGGCGGCAGCGGCGCGGCGGCGGTATCGTGAAACGGCAGCGTGATGCCGCCCATGGTTTCCGCCCAGCCGTGGCGGTGCTTCGCGCCGACGGTGATAATCTCCATGCCGCGCGCATCCGCGAAGTCGGCGATTTTTTTAAGGGCGGGTGCGCAGAAAAGCCCGTCGCCCAAATCACGCGGCAGGTTCACGAGAATCACAGGTCTGGCAGCACTCTCCGGCATAGGGTGCCTTGCAGGTGATGGGTATTGCCATATTACCAAAGCGGGCCGGTTTTGTCATGGGAAACCCGCCGCGCCGCTTGTAACGCCTTATAAACAAACAAAAACCCCGCCGTTGCGGGCGGGGGTTTTGCGGTATCTGCCGCTGCGTTTAGCGCAGGTTGGTCAGCATTTTGCCAAGGCGTTCGACCAGCAGGCTGATATGGCTCTCGTTCAAAATCAGCGGCGGCGACATGGCGAGCGTGTTGCCGGTGAAGCGCATGACGGTGTCGTGTTCGAAATACATGCGGTCAAAGGCCTCCATCGCGCGCGACATTTCGTCGGGATATTTGCGGTCGGTGCCGGGGTCCAGCTCCACCGCGCCCATCAGGCCGATGGTGCGGATGTCGATAACATGCGGCTTGCCCTTCAGCGTGTGCAGTGCGTCCGACCATGTTTTTTCCAGCTTGGCCGCGTTTTCGAACAGGCCTTCGGATTTATAAACTTCCTGCGTGGCAAGCGCCGCGGCGCAGGCCAGCGGGTGGCCGCTATAGGTATAGCCGTGGAAGAAGTTGATGCTGTATTCGCCCGCGCTTTCCATGAACGCGTCATAGATACCCTTGCGGCAGAAAGTCGCGCCCATCGGCACCGTGCCGCTGTTGATGCCCTTCGCCGTCGTGATGATGTCGGGCACGATGCCGAAATATTCGGCGGCCGTCGCCTTGCCCAGGCGGCCGAAGCCCGTGATGACTTCGTCGAAAATCAGCAGAATGTCGTGCTTGGTGCAAATCTCGCGCAGTTTTTCAAGGTAGCCTTTCGGCGGTACCAGAACGCCGGTCGAACCCGCGACAGGCTCCACAATCACGGCGGCGATGTTTTCGGCGTCATGCAGGGCGACGATGTTTTCAAGGTCGTTTGCCAGATGCGCGCCCCATTCGGGTTGATGCTTGGAAAACGCCTGCTCTTTCAGGTTGAACGTATGGGGCAGGTAATCCACGTTGGGCATCAGCGCGCCCGAAAATACCTTGCGGTTCCACGGAATGCCGCCCAGCGACACGCCGCAGATGTTCACGCCGTGATAGGCACGCTCGCGGCTGATGATTTTGGTCTTGGCCGCCTTGCCGCGCGCGCGCCAGTAGGCGAGGGCGATTTTAACGGCGGTATCCACCGCTTCGGAGCCGGAGTTGCTGAAGAAAACATGTTCGATATCGCCCGGCATTTCCGCGACAAGGCGCGATGCCGCTTGAAACGCCAGCGGGTGGCCAAAGGAAAAGTTCGGCGCGTAGTCAAGCGACGCGGCCTGTTTTTGAATGGCTTCGACAATTTTCGGGTGGCTGTGGCCGGCATTCACGCACCAAAGACCGGCGGAGGCATCGAGCATCTCGCGTCCGTCGTCGGAATAGTAATACATGCCCTTCGCGCCCGTAATCATGCGCGGTTTTTTCTTGAACGATTTCTGCGCCGTGAAGGGCATGAAATGGGCGTCGAGGTCGTTGGGCTTCAGATTGTGCGACATGGCTGGCATCCTTTGACATCTGGACGTGGCGGGCGCAGGTGCGCGGCGCGGCGTCTGGTTGTTTTGTATCCGGCATTCGGGCGTGCTGTTAAAAAAGCGCCTGCCGGTTTATTTGCGCGAAATGCAGCGCGCGCTTTCGATGGCGTTTGCATTCCGCAAGTGCCAAGAGCATACTCGCTAGCAGCTTGGAATATCAACCCCCGCGTCAATATGGCAAACGATAAAGATAACGAAAACAGCAATGGCATCAACGGCCACGCGCATCACGATGCGGCGGCGGCGGATAATGTTGCGCGTTTCCCATCGGCGGCGGAGCGCAGCGCGCGCCAAAACCCGCCGCCGGCCAATGACGGCGCTGCGGCGCACAAAAAGTCTGAACCTATTCTGAACCTGCCGCCCGGCATCAAATACATCTCGCTTGTGCTGCTTGCGCTCATGGGGCTCCGCTATGTGCTGGCGGACGAAACGATGTACGACGTTTATATGCGCTTCGGTTTTGTGCCCGCCTATTATTCGGGTGTGATGGCGGCAGACTGGCGGGCGGCAGTTGCGCCTGTCACGCACATGTTTTTGCATGGCGGCTGGCTGCATATCGGGGTGAATATCGGCATGCTGATGGCCTTTGGCAGCGCGCTTGAAAAAACCATCGGCATCAAACGCGCGGCGGTGATTTATTTTGCCTCCGGCATTATCGGTGCGGCGGTTCATTTCGCCGTGCTGCCGCAAGACCCCGCGCCGCTGATTGGCGCGTCGGGCGGCATCAGCGGGCTTTTCGGCGGGATGCTGATTTTGATGTTCCGCTCCGGCATGCTGGGCGGGGAGGGGTATAAACGCCTCGCTTTCCTGATTGCGCTCTGGATTGGTATCTCGCTTTTGTTCGGCTATACCGGCATGCCGGGGGCGGAGGGCAAAGTCGCCTGGACATCCCACGTCGGCGGGTTTATCGCGGGGCTTTTGCTCTACCCGCTTATCGTGCGCGATAAAAGCATCCGGCTTGAATAGCTTTTGATAGCTTGCGCGCAAAAAAGTTCCGCAACTTCGCAATAAAAAAACACATTCAGGGGCTTGAGCCTGCTCGGTGCGCGATATAAAGTGCGCGCGGGAAAAGGGAGCTATCACCATGAAACAAGCCACCATGCAAAGCGCCGGCGCGGCAGAGCGCCTTGCCGAAATCCAGCAACAGATGTTCGATGTATGCCAGCCGTCATCCGGCGCGCAGTATGACGAATTCTACAAGGTTACGACCGAACGCGGCTTTACCCGCATCACGCTGCCCAAGGGCAAAAACTGATTTAAACGCTATTCATCAAGCGATTTTGTATCGGGGCGGATATATATGGCCCCTTCGGCTGCGTCCGGCCGCGCGAATATCTTTTTCAGGTGTTCAAAATTCTCCACGTTGCGGCGGGCAATCTCGCCTTCGCGCTTTTGCAGCCGCGCCAGAATAATATCGTCCGGCGTATCCATGAAATAATGCACATAATCCGCGCCCAAGGCGGCAATGCGCGCGCGGGCATCGGCGCGGTTTTCACGCGTCCAGAACCCGAAATCGAGAATGACATCCTGTCCATTCGCGACGGCGGCCGCCGTTTGCAGCCACAGCGCCGCAATCGCCGTGCCGAAACAGCCGTCCCAATCGGCTTCCTGCGCGGCGGCGCTAAAATGCGCGGCCACATATTCGTCCCCGTTCAAGCGCAGAGCCTTTTTATCCGCCGCCAGCGCGCGCGCAAAGGTGGTTTTGCCCGATGCAGGCAGTCCGTGCATGAGATAGACACAGGCTTTTGTCATCGCTGGTGCGGTACTTGCGGGTAAAGCTTGTCAAAAAGCCAGCGGTCGAAACGCGTCGTCGGCCCGGCCGTCATGATGCGGTGCATGACCGCGCGCGGCAAAAACAGACGCCCCGCCAGCATCCAGATAATAACGGCGAGATAAACCAGAAAAACGATAACAACCAGCGCGCAAAAAAGAAAACCCAGAAGGGCGCTCACGCTCCCGACGGGGGCGTCCATTTGAACCCCCAATGCGGCGGGTAAATAGCGCGCTGTGAAAACCCCGCCGATGCCAAGGCAGGCGCAGAGCGCGGCCACAAGCAGCGCCCAGCCGATGATTTCCTGTTTTGTTTGCGACATTTGCGGCATCAGGCCGATTTTTGTGCGCCAAGACCGATGGCGGGCGCGGCGATGATGTCATCCCCCAGCGGCGCGGCGGATGTTATTTGCGGGATATGCGTTTCAAGGCGCGGTGTCACCCATGCCAGCGTGTCGAACCCCGCGCAATGCGGGCAGAGCGCGCCCCACGCAGCCGCGATAAAGCCGCAATCGCCGCACACCCATTTGGGCTCCGGCGGGTAATTTTCGGCATGCTCCAGCCATTCGCGCGCCTTGGCTTCGTTGCCGGTTTCGGCGCGCTCCAGCCGTGCAAGGGCGCGGAAATCATTGGCGGCCAAAAGCCGCTCGCGCGCTTCTTTCCAAAGGCTGGCTTCAAGCGCGTAGTGACCGGCCAGCCGCTGGCTTGCCGTATGCGGCGCGTTCAAATCAGACAGGCGGCGCGCCCATTGGTACGCATCGCGGCCGGTATCGTAAACGGAGGGCTCTTTTTTACCCTGCGGCATCTGGCGCATCCATTGCGCGGCGATGGCGGGGTGGGGCTGCGCTTTCCATGCGCGCTCCAGCGTTTTATGCGCGGCGCGCGCCTTGCCAAGGCGGCTATAAATATCCGACAGCAAAAGCGCGGCGGGTGCAAAGCCGGCATCCAGCGATACGGCGCGCGCGGCCTGTTTGGCGGCGATGGTCAGGAATCCCTGTTTTTCGTTTTCCATCGCCTGCGCCGTCATGATGGCCTGACGGTGGCGGCGGGCGGTCACCGCATCGAACAGACGCATCTTTTCGGCTTTTTTAAGAACCTCCAGCGCCTCCGGCCAGCTTTTGTTGCGCGCTTCGATGTCAAAGCGGGTGCGCACGACCCAGCTGCGCTTGGGCTGAAGTTTTTCGGCTTTGCGTATCAGGGTTTGCGCCTCGGCATAGCTGCCTTCTTTCAGCGTCTGGGTCAAAAGCCCGCGCAGGCCGAAAAATGCGGCCTCGCCATCTTCCAGCAGGTCGGTGAATTCGCGCCGCGCCTTCGGCACGTTGCCGGCCAGCAGCGCCGTTTGCGCGGTCAAAAGTTTGGTCAGCGGCGTTTTGGGTATCAGCGCCTCTGCCTTGCGGGCATATTTCTCCGCCCCCACCCCGTCGCCTGCGGCGATGGCGACAAGGCCGGAGGTAAGCGCGCGGTAGCCTTTTTCGCGGCGCACGGTATAGCGGTAACGGCGCAGCGTTGCGGGCAGAACGGCAAAGCCGCGCCAGATGCGGTCGATAAAAATAACGCCCAGCACAAAAACAAACAAAACGGCGGAGGCAAAGCCCACGGCCAGTTCAATGCGGTAGCCAAGCCAGTCAATCGTCATCCAGCCCGGCCGTGCCGCCAGCCAGCCGACGGCGGCAACAAGCAAGCCAAGGCGCGCCAGAAACCACAGGGCGCGTATCATGCGTTGTTACTCCGGGTCATGGGCTATCCTTTCGCGTGGAAAAAGCGGCGCGCGGCGGCGCAGGCTTTAAAGGGCTTAATGAAACCAGCGGTCATAAAAACATATTAAACAAAAAATGCGCGGGGTGAAACCCGCTGCCGTGTTTTGCGCGGCAAAGTCTTATGGCATCGGTATATCGACAAGGGGCGTGCTGTTTTGCTGCAAAGACGGCGAAAGATAGGGCACGGTTGTATTGTTGCCGCCGCTGCCGTCCAGAATGCCGCCAAATCCTTCGTTGCCCGTGGGCAGCTGGTTCAGCAAGTCGCCGACGGCGCTGTTGATATCGACGCCGCCAAGGTCAAGGCTTGCCCCGCCGCCCATGGCGCCGAAACCGGTGAAAGGCCCCGTGCCGTTGCCCAGCATGCCCAGCACGGTTTGCAAAAGAACCTGCGACGATTCATCCGCCGCGACGTGTCCTTCAGCTTGCTGCAGCCACGGGGCGGCGGTATCGGCCGGCGCGCCCTCAAGTGTCTGGAGTTCTTTGATAGCGGCTTTGATATCGCCCTGGTCAAGCAGCAATTCGGCGCGCGCAACCGACGCATCCACGGTATTGCCCTCGATATCGTCAACCTTGCGCATCTTGGCGTATTTCGACAGGCGCAGCAGCACACGCTCGCGCACGGACGCATCTTCGCCCTGCAATTTTGCCATCACGATGTCGGCGGCGATGTTGCGAAATTCTTTTTGCAGGGTCTGGCGGCTCAGAACGCCGCTGCGCGCGTAGGGCGCGACGCGTTTCAGCGCGACCTGCATTTCGGGGTCGTCCTTTGCGTATTTCTGGATGATTTGCAAATCGCTTTCAAACGATTGCCCGCCGCCAATATTGCCGCGCAGCTCGTTCATGGTCAGCAGCATCGCGGCCGCGCCAAGGTCTTTGGCTTCGACGCCGTTCATGACCTGCGCCAGCATGGGGTCGGTTTTGGTCGCGCCCTCGATGGCTTTGCTCAGGCCCGCGGGGTCTTGCGGCGCGCCCGACATGACGCTGCGCAGACGCCCCATCATGCCGTCAGCTTCCGCCGCGCCTTCTTTGGTGCGGGTGATGCCGTTCAGCGTCGCCAGCATGCGCATCAGGCTTTGAAAACCCTGATAGGTCGGGCTTTTTTGTACGCCCTCCACGCGGTCGTGCACGGCGGTTTTCACCGTGTCCACTGCGCCCTGCGCCGCTTGCAGGCCTTGGTTCATGCGCTGGCCGATGCCGGGCGCCATGGCCTTTTTGGTGTCTTCCTGCGGCAGCGGGGCAAGGCCTTGCTGACGGCGCAGCTCGTTCTGGCGTTGCTGCAGTTCTTTTATCTGGCGGTCGTATTCTTCGAGGCGGTGTTCGTATTCTTTTTCGCGGTCGCGGCGCTCCGCGAAGGAGAAAAATTCCGGCGCCATGACGAAAGTGCCGCCCAGCGCCAATGCGCCGATGAAAAAGGCGGACATGATAAGGGTGCGGCTGACAAAACGCATTTTCTCCGCGCGGATGCGCTGCTGCTGGCGCGCGGCGTGTTCGCGGCGGTCGATGCCGCTGCGGCGGTCAGGGCCGCTATAGGTCGCGGAGCGGACATTGCCGTGCGCGTCGTAATTGGGGCGCTGCTGGCGGCGGTCTGTGCTGCGGCGGCGGTCGCTGGCGCTTGTATGTGCGCCGCGGCCGTCCACATCGTCCATGGTCATTTTGTATTGTCCTTTTGCAAGTATGGCGTTGATGTCGATATTGTCTTCTTCGGCGGCGGTGTAAATCGCCTCCACCCGCGT
>ERZ761609.3476-NODE-3476-length-10314-cov-13.073204_pt1 | contig 10314 bp, 9 predicted proteins | sample MGYA00511163_ERZ761609 | MGnify/ENA primary metagenome ERZ761609 (study PRJEB28899, sample SAMN02445070) | bioreactor sludge metagenome | biome: EBPR sludge | place: Australia: Brisbane, Thorneside Wastewater Treatment Plant | collected 2011-12-16 ... | reverse complement strand
CGACCACCGAGATCTACACTCTTTCCCTACACGACGCTCTTCCGATCTAGGCCGTACTCGATGGCGGTGGCGCCGGACTCATCCTTGGCGAAACGGGCGAAAAGGGTCTTCATAGCTAGCTCCTGAATCACTTGTTGCTCCAGTCACGATGGCGACTTCTCATCCGCTCATCGAAACTAGGGGCATCCTAGGCCGGACCTCTTGAAGACTTCTTAATGTCACAGCAGAATCGAGAAAGAATTTAAGTCGGGCACTTTGTGGTTAAGAAACGCATATTGTTCATTTGTAAAACAACAGATACATATGATTTGCATGATGCATGCTTGTATTGTGCAATGATTATCTGTGCTAATGTGTGATTAATGCTAGTTTAGATGGGACTTTTTACGGAAGAATGTTGGTTTTGTTCTGGCGGGCCCGCGGCATCTCCAGCGTCAGGCGAGAGGCTGGTGACGTCAAAATCCAGATTTAGCGATTTGTTCACCAAGACAGACCACTATCGTAAGCCAGTTCGCAGGCCGATGCCGCCTGCAAGACGGTTATCCGGAGAATTTTCATGGCCGCCACGTGCAACCAGCCTGTTTCCGCCCGCCTGAAAAATGGCCTGCGGGCCGCACTGGCAATTGGACTGCTCGCAGCAGGAGCCGCCATGAGCACGCCCGCGCGCGCGATGGACTCTATAGAAGTCCACATGGACAATGCCCGCCTGCTGAAGGTTCCGGAAGGGACCGACACGATCGTTGTCGGCAATCCGCTGATTGCCGACGTCACGATCCAGCGCAATCAGGTCATGGTGGTCACGGGCAAGAATTTCGGCACAACCAACATGATTGCCCTGGATGGCAAGGGCGCCATCATTTCGGAATCGCAGATCATCGTGTCGACGCCGCACAAGGACAGGCTGACGGTGGTGCGCGGGTTCGATCTCGAAACCTATGCCTGCAACCCGAATTGCGGACCGGTCATGCAGATCGGCGACAGCGACCGGCACTTCGGTCGGGCCGGGGCACAGTCGCGGGATCGCAGCCAGACCGCGACCAGCGGCGCGGGCGCTGCGCCTGGTCGCTGATCGGCCGGACATAACCTTTTCCTAACCGTAACGTCCTTTGAAGCATGCGGATCGCAGACTTTGCGCTGCGGGAAATCATGTAGCAACTTTCCCTGCGTTAAATCCGCTTTGATTGTCGCAAGGGCCTTTGTGGTCTCGAAGTGGTTGCGGCGGAGGGAACCATGATTGCGCCCCTGATTGGACGGCTATTGCGAAGGCTGCGGCCTGTTGAAGCCGACGGGAGCGTCCCCGACGCGATCAGGTCTGGGGCCGTGTTCCGTTTCCGGCGCTCTCGGGATGGTGCGACCGCCGTCGAATTTGGCCTGATCGCCATGCCCTTTTTCATGCTGCTGTTCGCGATCATCGAGACCGGCATGATTTTTTTCACGTCGGGCGTGGTGGACAAGGCCGTCTACAATGCCGGCCGGCAGATCATGGTTGGCGCCGTCGCACGGACTCCAGGCCCGCCAGCGGCAAAACTCACGAAATTCAAGACAGACCTGTGCAACCAACTGTCCTGGTTCGTGGACTGCAACGACATTGTTCTGGATGTCCAGTCATTCAAGACCTACGGCGATGTCGATCCGAGCATCCCGGTCAGGAATGGCGATCTCGACATGGCTTCTCTGCCCAGGTTCAACCCTGGCCAGGCCGGTGAAATCGTCCTGGTGCGGGCCTACTATCCGGTCAAGGTCTACACGTCGTTCCTAGATGGCCTGCCCAATCTGAACGGCAACCGCCGGCTGATCATGGGTGTGTATTCTTTCAAGAACGAGCCGTTCGGCAAGACGGGGACCGGCGTATGAACGGTGAAACACTGAAGACGCGGCCCATGCCATCGATGAACAGGGCCCTGCGCCGGCGCTTTCATGCCCTGCTGAAGCGCCGCGATGGAATCGCAGCCGTTGAATTCGCCCTGGTGCTGCCGATCATGGTCGCGATGTATTTCGGTCTGGTCGAGCTGACAGCGGGTTTTGGTCACGATGCACGCGCCGCGCGGCTTGCGCAGGCCCTGTCGGACATGGTCACCCAGTCCACCGCGATCAATCATACCGACATGAACACGATCTTCATGTCGGCGACGACCGTCCTGCAGCCCTATCAGGCGACCGGTGTGGCGATGCGCGTGACAAGCTACGTGATCGATCGCAATGGCAACGCTTTCGTTGACTGGTCGGATGTCAGGAACATCTCGCCCAAGACGCCCTTTGGACCGCGTCCGCGCTGCTTCAACGCTAACGCTATCCTGCCGGCATGGCTTCGTCTTCCCCAGACTTCCGTGGTCTACTCGGAAGTCGCGTTTGTCTATCAGCCGGTCATCGGTCAGTTCGTGGCTCCGACAGGCTTGGAGATGAAGTCCAGTCACCCCACCAGCCCGCGCGGCGGCACGCCAGTGGGGCGTGAAGGAACGCCGGCGACGAATTGCCCTGGCTATGCGCCGTGATGACAGGTCGCGAGGCGTCACTGTCCTCGCGCAAGGGTCCGCCTGAAGGTCCCGCGTCACGTCAGGGACTTGAGCAGCCATAGCGTGTTGCGGAAGACACGGGGCAGGCGTGCCGCCGGCCATGGAACGGCTTGCCGGATGCGGCGCTGACTGACAGCCTCCTTGTCCAAGAGAATCAGAGGGAAGAGACGCTGTGTCCAAGGTCCGCAATGTCGTTTTCGATGTCGGCAACATCCTGCTGCGATGGGATCCCCGCAATCTTTACCGCAAGATCTTCTCCGACCCTGCCGCGATGGAACAGTTCCTGGAAACGATCTGTACGTCTGAATGGAACCTCCAGGGAGACATGGGACGATCCTGGCGCGACCTGACCGAGGAACTGGTGGTCGCCCATCCTGCCCATGAGGCCAATATCCGCGCCTATCGATCACGCTGGCATGAGATGGTGATCGGATCGATCGACGAGAACGTGCGGCTGCTGGAGACGTTCAAGCGGAATGGGGTGCCGCTCTACGCCATCACCAATTTCTCGGCCGACTGCTTCGCTGAATCTCAGGAACGGTTCCCCTTCCTGAAGACGTTCGATGGCATCATCTGCTCCGGCGTTGAGCGAGTCGTAAAACCGGATCCTGCGATCTACCGGCTGCTGCTGGACAGGTACGGCCTGCAAGCTGCGGAATGCGTGTTCATCGACGACAGTGAGAAGAACATCATTGCGGCCAGCAAGATTGGTTTCAAGACCATCCACTACGGTCTGGGGGTCGACTCCCGCCTGGCGTTCGCCCAGTTCGGTCTGCCGGTCGATTGAGCGGCGTCTGGTCTACTGGCGCAGCACCAGGGACTGGCCGCGCATCTCGAAACTGGACAGGCGCCTGAAGAAGCTCATGCCGATCAGCGTGCTGTCGAGCCCCTGGGGCACGACGGCGGCGTCAACGCCGGCGACGACCACCGGTCCGATGCGAACCTCGCCTAGGGTGACCTTTGCCGCCCGCACCTCGCCGTTCGCGGTGCGGATCGGCATCGTGTAGGCGCTCTGCGGCGGGTTGATGCCAAGCGTCCGCGCGTCCTTCAGCGGAATGGCGATGATGGTCGCGCCGGTGTCCACCAACCCCTTGATGAAAATGCCGTTGATGCGCACGTCCGTCACGAAGTGACCGGATCGGTCGGCAGCCAGAGAAACGGATTGCGGTCCTGCCTGAGCGGCTAGGGCTTGCGGCGGCGTCGAGGCTGCCTGTTGAGCTGGTTTCGCCGGCGCGTTCTGGGCCGGAGCGGCGCTGAGATCGAAGCGTCCGAGCCAGAAGACGAAGACGGCGGCGGTAAGTCCGCCCATCGCCAGCACCGATCCCAGAAGCTTCATCATGACGCGGTTCGCCCTGTGGTGGAGCGGACACCATAGGCAGCGAAGGTTGATCAGCGGTGTGCGCGGCGCCCCGGGGCGCGGGCGTGGTTGACGGGACGTAAATGCGGTGCGCAAGGGGCTCGCCGCTCGAGCGCGGCGGGATGGCGCACGTGATTCAACGCGCCGCCGCGTTAGGGGAACTGGCCCTGATTTCGAATGCGGCCTGCAGCAGGGCGCGCGTGTAGTCGCTCGTTGGCGCCGAGAAGACATCGGCCGCCGGTCCCTGTTCGACCACCTTGCCATGGCGCATGACAATGAGGTGGTTGGCCAGGGCACGCACCACCTTGAGGTCGTGCGAGATGAACAGATAGGCGAGGTCACGCTCGGCTTGCAGCTTTTTCAGCAGGGCGACGATCTGCGCCTGCACGGACATGTCCAGCGCCGAAGTCGGCTCGTCCAGCACGACGAAACGGGGCGACAGCGCCATGGCGCGCGCGATGGCAATGCGCTGGCGCTGACCGCCGGAAAACTCGTGTGGATAGCGATCCATCGCCGCCGGATCGATGCCGACCTCGCCCAGAGCACGTGCCACGGTGTCGCGCCGGCTGGTCGCGGTCATGTCCGGTGATTGGATCGTCAGGCCTTCTTCCACGATTTCCGCCACCGACAGGCGCGGCGACAGCGACCCGTAAGGGTCCTGGAAGACAACCTGCATGTCCTTGCGCAGCGGGCGCAGGTCCGAAAAGCCGAGGCCATCGATGCGGGTGCCGAGGAAAACGACGGGTCCCTGCGAGCGGATGAGACGCAGCGCCGCCAACCCCAATGTCGTCTTGCCCGACCCGGACTCCCCGACGACGCCCACCGTCTGTCCGGCGCGCACCTCGAAGGAGATGCCGTCCACCGCCTTGATGTGGTCGACGGTGCGGCGAAGCAGGCCGCGCTTGACCGGGAACCAGACCTTGATGTCGTCCGCCTTCAGGATAATCGGCCTGGTAAGGTCCTCCGGCGGCGGCAGGCCCTTCGGTTCGGCGTCCATCAGCGCGCGGGTGTACTCGTGCTGCGGCCGGGCAAAAACCTCGGCCACCGGCCCTGATTCCACCACCTTGCCCTTGCGCATGACGCAGACGTTGTGCGCCACCCGCCGCACGATGCCGAGATCGTGGGTGATGAACAGCATCGCCATGCCCGTTTCGCGCTGAAGCTGCTGCATCAGGTCGAGGATCTGCGCCTGCACGGTGACGTCGAGCGCTGTTGTCGGCTCGTCGGCGATCAGCAGGTCCGGCTCGTTGGCGAGCGCCATGGCGATCATCACGCGCTGACGCTGTCCGCCAGAAAGCTGATGCGGATAGGATTCAAGCCGCGTCTCCGGCTTCGGAATGCCGACCTTGGTCAGCAGCTCCAGCACCTTCGCGCGCGCCGCCGCTCCCGCAAGCCCCTGATGCACCAGGAGGATTTCGCCAATCTGCCGCTCCACCGTATGCAGCGGGTTGAGCGAGGTCATCGGCTCCTGGAAGATCATGGTGATCTTGTTGCCGCGCACCTTGCGCATCGCGGCCTCGTCCGCCCCGAGCATGTCCTGCCCGTCGAACTGGATGTCGCCGGACGGGTGCGATGCGGCGGGATAGGACAGCAGCCGCACGATGGAGAGCGCCGAGACCGACTTGCCGGACCCGGATTCGCCCACCAGCGCCAGCGTCTCGCCGCGCTTGAGGTCGAACGAGATGCGATCGACCGCCAGCGTGGTGCGCCCGACCTGCGTGAAGGCGACGGAAAGGTCGCGGACCTGGAGCAGCGGGGCCTCGCTCATGTGAAGGTCTTCCGCGGATCGAAGGCGTCACGCACCGCTTCGCCGATGAAGTTCAGCAGCGACAGCATCAGCGCGATGACGATGAAGCCGGAAAGTCCGAGCCAGGGCGCCTGCAGGTTTGACTTGCCCTGTTGCAGCAATTCGCCGAGCGAGGGCGAGCCGGGCGGCAGGCCGAAACCCAGGAAGTCGAGCGATGTCAGCGTGGTGATCGAGCCATTGAGGACGAAGGGCAACAGCGTCAGTGTGGCGACCATGGCATTGGGCAACACGTGCTTCACCATGATGCGTCCGTTGGAGAGGCCAAGCGCACGCGCGGCGTTGACGTACTCGAAATTGCGGGCGCGCAGGAACTCTGCCCGCACCACACCGACCAGGGCCGTCCATTCGAACAACAGGAGAATGACCAGCAGGACCAAGAATCCCGGGGCGACCACGGATGATATGATGATCAGCAGGTAGAGCCGCGGAATCGACGTCCAGATCTCGATGAACCGTTGCAGCGCAAGGTCGATCCAGCCGCCGAAGAATCCTTGCACGGCCCCTGCCGCGATGCCGATGACGGAGGCCGAGAGCGCCAGGGTCAGGCCAAAAAGCACGGAGATGCGGAAGCCGTAGATCAGCCGCGCCACCACGTCGCGGCCGCGGTCGTCGGTGCCCAGCCAGTTCCATTCGATGTCGCGGCAGGACGTGCCGCCGAACTTCGCCGCCGCGGCCTTGCATTGCGCGTCGGTCAGGAGCCACGTCGGCGGCGAGGGAGCCGGGGCCGGCAGGTCGCGGTTGATCGTGCTGTAGGAGAACCGGATCGGTGGAAACAGCATCCAGCCGTTCTCCTCGATCTCCTTGGCGATGACCGGATCGCGGTAGTCGGTTCGGGCCAGGAAGCCGCCGAACTTCTCTTCCGGGTAGTTCACCGCGAAGGGAAACAGCGTTTCGCCCTTGTAGCGGGCAATGATGGGTCGGTCGTTGGCGATGAACTCGGCGAACAGGCTGCCGATAAACAGCACCATGAAGATCCAGAACGCCCAGAGCCCGCGCCGGTTGCGCTTGAAATTCGCCAGTCGGCGCTGGTTGATCGGTGACAGCCGCCCGCGCGTCGGCGGTGCCGCGGCGAAGGCCTCGTCAGCGGCGAGGAGGGGGGGACCCATCACACCTCCCTGGCCTCGAAGTCGATCCGCGGATCGACGAAGGTGTAGGTGAGGTCGGTGATGAGATTCACCACCAGTCCGACCAGCGCGAAGATGAACAGGTTGGCGAACACCACCGGATAGTCGCGGTTTAGGATCGATTCGAATGACAGCAGGCCCAGGCCGTCGAGCGAGAAGATCGTTTCGATCAGGATCGAGCCGGAAAAGAAGGCGTGCACGAAGGCGGCCGGAAATCCGGAAATCACGATCAGCATGGCGTTACGGAACACATGGCCATAGAGCACGCGCTTTTCATCGAGCCCTTTCATGCGGGCCGTGAGCACGTACTGCTTGCGGATCTCGTCCAGGAAGGAGTTCTTGGTGAGGAATGTCAGTGTCGCGAAAGCGGAAAGCGCCATGGCCGTGATCGGCAGCACGATGTGCCAGAGATAATCCAGGACCTTGCCGCCAAGGCTCAGGCTCTCCCAGTTGCCCGACGTCAGGCCGCGCAGCGGGAAAATCTGGAAGAACGACCCGCCGGCGAACAGCACGATCAGGAACACCGCGACCAGAAATCCCGGCATCGCATAGCCCACGACGATCAGGGCGGATGTCCAGATATCGAAGGGAGACCCGTCCCGCACCGCCTTGCGGATGCCCAACGGTATGGAAATGCCGTAGGAGATCAGCAACATCCACAGACCAAGGCTCATCGAGACCGGCAGTTTCTCCTTGATCAGGTCCAGCACCGAGGCGTCGCGGAAATAGCTGCGACCAAACTCGAAACGCAGGTAATCGCCCACCATCTTGAAGAAGCGCTCATGCGCCGGCTTGTCGAAGCCGAACTGCTTTTCCAGCTCCTTGATGAAGGCAGGATCGAGCCCCTGCGCGCCGCGGTAGTTGGAATTGCCCTGCGCCGCCTGCATCGCTGCCTGTCCGCCGACGTCGCCCGTGCCGCCACCGACGCGGGAGGACGCGCTCGTGTCGGCGCCCTGCAACTGCGCCAGCACGCGCTCCACAGGCCCGCCGGGCGCGAACTGCACGATCGTGAACGCGACCAGCAGGATGCCGAACAGCGTCGGCACCATCAGGAGCAAGCGGCGGAGTATGTAGGCGAACATGGAGTCTTATAGGCCGATTCGCTTGGCCTTTTCTGCGTCGTGCCACCAGGTTCCGACCGGATTGAAGCCGTAGCGCGGCTGCTCTTTCGGCCGGTCGAACATGTCCCAGTAGGCAACCCAGTGCGAACCCTTGAACCAGGCCGAAACCCAGTAGCGCCCGGCGCGCAGAACCCGGTCCAGCGCCTGGCAGGCGACGACAAGCTCGGCGCGCGACTTGGCGTCGATCGCTTTCTGCACCAATGCATCCACCACCGGATCGGCCACGCCCGACAGATTGCGCGAGGCGCGCGCGTTGGCGTTGTCGGAATGGAACAGCACCTTGAGGTTCTCGCCCGGCGTCTCGCCCATGTTCCAGCGGCGGGAGATCAGGTCGAAGTCGAAATCCTCGACCCTGCGCTGGAACTGCGTCGCGTCCACCACCCGAATGGACGCTTCGATGCCCAGCAGCTTCAGGTTCTTGACGAATCCCTCCATGTGCCGGTTGAGGGATGGCTCATCTTCCATGAATTCGATGGTGAATGGTTTTCCGTCCGGCAGGGAGAGCCGCCCGCCGCCATCGCGCTTGCACCCGGCTTCCTGCAGCAGCTGCTGCGCCCGGCGCAGGATGGTCCGATCCTGCCCTGATCCGTCCGAAACGGGCGGAACGAAAGGTTCGCCGAACACCTCGTCCGGCACCTTGCCCCTGAAGGGCTCCAGCAGGGCCAGTTCCTCGGGCGAGGGGCGACCCGTCGCCTTCAGCGTCGAATTCTCGAAATAGGAAACCGTCCGCCGGTAGGAATCATACATCAGGTTCTTGTTCGACCATTCGAAATCGAAGGCGAGCCCCACGGCCTCGCGGATGCGGCGATCCTTGAACTGCGGCCGGCGCGTGTTCAGGAACCAGCCTTGCGTGCCCGAGGGCGTGTGGTCCTCGATCACCTCGCGCTTGACCCTGCCATCCCGGAAGGCCGGGAAGGTGTAGCGTGTCGCCCAGATCAGGCTGGTGAATTCCTCGCGATAGGTGAAGGTGCCGGAAGTGAACCCCTGGAAGGCCGCTTCCCGATCCCGGAAATACTCATAGCGCACGCGCTCGAAATTGCTGGTGCCGACATGGACGGCGAGCTTTGCGCCCCAGTAGTTGGGGTCGCGCTGGTACGTCACGGAACGCCCGGCATCCGCCTTGAGCACCTTGTAGGGTCCCGAGGCGAGTGGCTGTTCCAGCGTCGCAGCCTCGAAATCCTTGGTTTCGTAATACGTCTTCGACAGGATCGGCATGCCCGCGACGATCAGCGGCATTTCCCGGCTGCGGCCTGGCGCGAAGCGGATGTCGACGATGTCAGCCGCTCGGGCCTCGGCTGAGACGAGATCCTTCAGGATCAGCCGATAGGTCGGATAGCCTTTGCTCTTCAGGAGGGTGAGCGAAAAGGCGACGTCCTCCGCCGTCAGCGGCGTTCCATCCTGGAAGCGCGCCTCGGGCCTGAGGTGAAACCGGTAGGTCAGGCCATCCGCACTGGCCTGCACCGAACGGGCCACGAGGCCGTACATCGAATCCGGCTCGTCGGCCGCCGAGGACATCAGGCTGTCGAAGATCAGGCCGAGCCCGGCGGCGCCGCTGCCCTTGGACGAGAACATGTTCAGCGTGTCGAAGGTGAGGAAATTCTGGTTTCCGCCCACCGACGAGACCTGAAGCGCCATTTCGCCGCCCTTCGGGGCGCTCGGGTTGACGTAGTCGAAATGCGCGAAACCTGGCGGGTATTTCAGGTCGCCGAATATCGAAAGTCCGTGCCGTTCCGGGCCGAAGCTTGCGGCCTGCTGCGCCCAGGTGCCGGATGGCAGCAGGGTGGAAACGCCGACGAAAGCCCCGGCGCCGGCCAGCAGGCTGCGCCGATCCGGGCGATGAACCTTGTCAGTCACCGTCATCATCTCTTCCCTGTGCCGAAACCGCCCAAATCACTTGGCGCGGATTATGCCTGCATCAAGGCCGCTGGCCAGAAAAGAAAAGGCCGGGTTGCCCCGGCCTCGAAACCTGTCAGAGAGCCGCGGCGCTCACTTCGGCAGCGGCAGCGGGCTGTCGGAGAGGCCGTTGAGAAAAGCGATCAGGTCGGCGCGCGTATCCGGGCGGGAGATGCCGGCGAACGTCATCTTGTTCCCCGGAACCGCCGTCTTCGGGTTGGCGAGGAAGGCATCGAGCAGTTCGAAGTCCCACTTCTTGCCCAGGCCAGCGACGGCCGGCGAATAGGCAAAGCCGGCCGCCTTGCCGGCATCCTTGCCGACGACGCCGTAGAGGGCGGGGCCCTGACCGTTGGCGCCGCCCTTTTCCAGCTTGTGGCAGGAGAGGCACTGCTTGGCGGCGGCCTCGCCCTTCTTGGCGTCAGCCTTGGCCAGACGAACGGCGATTGGCTCTGCCGCAGCCGCCGGAGCGGAGGCCTGCGCGCCGCCGGCGCCGTCGCCG
>ERZ761609.3475-NODE-3475-length-10324-cov-9.535495_pt1 | contig 10324 bp, 12 predicted proteins | sample MGYA00511163_ERZ761609 | MGnify/ENA primary metagenome ERZ761609 (study PRJEB28899, sample SAMN02445070) | bioreactor sludge metagenome | biome: EBPR sludge | place: Australia: Brisbane, Thorneside Wastewater Treatment Plant | collected 2011-12-16 ... | reverse complement strand
GTCGCGGAGCCTTGGCCGGGGAAACCGGGCATGCCGCCGAGAAGCGCGCTCATCTCGCTGCGCATATCGGTCATCAGCTCTTGCAGCGCTTCGGCAGCCGCGGGGTTGGTGCGCGCGGCTTGCTGGATACGGCTCATGGACATTTGCACCTGCATCAGCGTCGGCATCAGCTGTGCCATCGCCTGACGCGGATCCATATCCGGATTTTGGTTCTGCAAATCCTGCGCGGAATCGACAGCTTTGTTGAAAGTGTCGCTCAGCTTCTGGAACAGCGGCTGCGCGCTGCCCGTATCGGCGGCGGCGGCGCGGGCGAAAACGTCCTTCAGACGGTTCATCGCTTCTTTGACGGCATCGGGGTCGGGCGGGTTGAATCCGAAATTCACGGGCGTGTCTCCTTCGCAAATGCGCATGCCGGTTGCGGGCTGCGGCGTTTTTGTTTGAATGCAAGCAGCTTACGCGCGAAGGGCGGGGAGTCAATACGCAAAATCCCCCCGTTCTGAAACATTATTTCAACAAATGCGGCAATAAAATTTCGGGCGCGCTGTTTTGCACTGCACAAACATACTTTTTGTTGCGAAAGGCGCAGTGATTGCCCAAGATACCCCCATTCGTGACTTTGATTTTGATTTCGTTATACCGCATCAACAATGCTGGAGCGCGCCATGTCGCTGAAACGTTTTTTCAACCGTGCCCGTGTGGGCAATGCTGTCGATAAACCGGGGCTTGAGGGGGAAACCTATCTGACGCGCGCCGTTAAAACGGGCGATGCGGATACGGTGCGCGAATTTCTGGATATCGGCGCAGACCCCAACGTAAAAAACAAAGCGGGCGAATTGCCGCTGCACATTGCGATGTCGTCGCAGAATATGAAAGTGCTGCAAGTGCTTTTGGAAACGGGCGCGGATATTTTTGCAAAGCAGGCGGGGCTGACGCTGCGCGAACATGCGGAAAAGCTCGGCCACAAGGCGCTTGCGCATACCTTGCGCGAACTGGAAGCAAAAAAACAGGAAGCCATGATTGCCGCCGCCAGCGCCATGCCCATGGGCGGTATGGCGATTGCGGTACTGACGCCCGCGCCGATGCGCAATGTGGTTTTGCGCGACCATGTAAAAGGCGCAGATAACGAAAACCCGAAAAACAAAAAACCCAAAGGCGGCACCGGCAGCCGTGGTCCGGGCTGATTTCCGCATCAAAAACACAAAATAAAAAATATTTTTTCAAAACCGGAACCCGCACCGTGGCCGCGGGCGTGCGCGTGTTTTGCCCTGCCCATCCATCGCATGAACAAACGGCGCTAAGTGATTCAATTTTGGAATCTTTGGCCGCATTATTTTTTATCAAACGCTAACGAAACAGCCCCGCGCCGCCGCCGGGAAGGGTTGAAATATGACAAGTTAACCCCTTGATTCAGCGCAGTAAATATAGGCGCCGTTAACTTTTTATTCACGATGTTGTGGTGTATAATAAAGCCATCTACCAGATATAGTGTTTCGCCCGTGAAGACGAAAGGAGCTTGCGATGACGCCTCCCACTGTCACCACCGACCTTCTGGCTTACAACTTCAATCTGGATGCGCCGGACTTGGCCGCTCTTCTTGGCCGCACCCGTCCCGCCGGCCTTCTGGGTCAAAGCCTCATGCACGACCTCGCCCGCGAAGGCGATACGCTCAGCGCCGAAGCGCTGTTCGACGCGGGCCTTGATATCGACCGCGCGGACGAAGAAGGCCGCCGCCCGCTGCACGAAGCCGCCGCGGCAGGCAAAACAGAAATGGCTGCCTTCCTGCTCTCCGCTGGTGCGGTTCTGGATGCGCCCATTCATCCCTTCGGCTATACCGCGCTTTTCTGCGCCGTGCAGCAGGGGCATGCAGACATGGTCAAATTCCTGATTGCGCTGGGCGCGAATGTGGATGTGACCGACCGCCTGACGGGGCAGGGGCTTCTGCATATCGCGGCGGCGCGCGGCGATGTGCAAATGGCGGGCATTCTGATTGCCGCCGGTATCGACGTTCTGGCCGAAGACGGCCGCGGCCAGACGGCACGCGACCACGCCGCCCGCCGCAACGACAAAATGCTGGAGCGCACGCTGCTCAAAGTCATGCAGCATCATGCGATTTACGGCGGCATTTAATCCGCCAGACTTTCCTGTGTGCAAAGCGCAAGCCACACGGCGTTATTGACGTCTGCTTGCCGCCTTGTTTCCTCGCTGTCCGCGCTGTCTGTATAAACAGGCACATAAAGCGCGCAGAAACTAGCGGGTGAAACGTTTGCGCACCCGCTTTGCAAAATCATCATCATGCCGCAGGTGGTCGCGCAGAATATGCGCTTTGTGACTATCATTCGCATCCTCCCGCGCGCCTTTTTCTCTTGCTGCCGCCGCGCCGCCGCGCCATGCGGCTGCGATTGCCGCTGCAATCCCTGATGCCAGCAGAAAAACAATCCAGCCCGTCATGCCGCCGCACCGCCGTCGCCGTCATTTGTGTTGTCGCCGGTAAAGGCCGCAATCACGCCGGCGATGGACATGCCCGCCGCAATCACGGCCTCCACCTGAAACTCGCTGAGCACAAGCCCCAGCGCGGTTGCGATGGACACAAGCCCCAGCCAGGTTGACCTTTCACGCGCGCGCGAAAGCAGGAAATCCAGAAACTTTTTCATGTCGTGGCCTTTCTGTTGGGGGTGTTTTGGTGAAGGGTGGGCAGCATGCGCGCGGCTTCCGCATAAAGCGCGGGGGCGTACCAGAACGGCGGCTCCCCCGCATGCGGGGCGCCGTTTTCGTGCCGGGTGATGGCTTCGCAAAGCGCAATCATTATGGCGGGGTCGAAAATATCCAGCTTGTCGCGGCGCGATTTTTTTAAATGCCGCGCGACGCTGTAAATGTAATGGTCGGTGGCGTTTTCATGCGGCGGCGCCCAGCGGTTGATGATGCTCTCCACCGTATCCAGCCCATATTTGACGTGATACGTCAGCAAAAGCCGCATCATGGCGCGCAGACCCCAGACGGGCGCGGCGAATTCGACAAAAGACGTATCCAGCTGCACATCTTTTTGTCCCTGCCAGCGCGTCGGTGACAGGCGGATATTGCCCGGGTTGTTGTTGCGGATGCCGCGGGGCAGGAAAAGGGGGTTCATGGCATATTCCTTTGGTTGAAATCAGCTACGTTGGTGCAAAAAAAGCTCGATGCGCTGGATGCCGTCGTGCAAGTGGTCGATGCGCTGTTCCAGCGCGGCCAGACGCTCCGCGGTGTGTTCGTGGTGCGTAATCCATTTTTCGATGTAATCGACGCGGCGGCTGACGGACGCCGCCCACCACACCGTGCCGAACAGATGCACCACCAGCGTCGCAGCCAGCGTCAGCAGCGAAAGGGTTTCGGGGCTCATGCGTTTGTTCCTCAGGCCCTGATTTCTTCGGCATATAGCGTTGCCGCCGCCGCGCCGCCGAACAGCCGCGCGCTGCTGCCGCCGTTCATGCGCAAGCTGCCGCTGCTGCCGGGGCCGACGCGCACGCTATAGGTATGGGGCGCGGTATCGCCGGGTACATGTTCGAATTCAAATCCCAGATGCACGGTCGATGCGGCGTCGTGCCCGTAAGACGAAACCGCCTGCACGGCAGCGCTGCCGTCGATGCTGAGGAACGCCGTTGCCGAAAGCGCGCCCGACATGGTGCCAAAGCCGGAAAAGCGGATGCGTACGCGGCTTGTCGCGCTTTGCGGGCTCAGGGTGACGCTCAGAATTTGCGTGCCTTCACTTGCCTGCGGCACGGTATTGTCATGCGGTATTATCGATGTCAGCACCGCATAGGTGTTATAGGCCGCATACTGGCAGGCAATCATGCTGCCTGTGGGTACGCCCGCCGTGCGCGTCGGGTTCAAAACAATAAACCGCGTGCCGTCGTAAACCAGCAGATAAACCTGCCCCGCTTTCAGATGTCCTGCACCTAGTGCCGCGCCGTCGTCCAGCGTGATGTCTTTGACATCAAGCGCACCCAGTGCCAGCGTTGCCGCGCCCGTGTTGTCATACGCAGGCATCAGCACGACCATCTGGCCGCTTTGGTGCTGGGGCGGGGCGGGTACGGGGCTGACGGCGCAGGCGTCCGCTTCGCCCGTATCAGGCGCAAAGCCGCAAAGCCGCAGCGCGCCCGTGCCGTGATAGGGCAAAAAAGAATTGTTGCCCGCATGCAGCGCGCCCATGACAATCCAGTCGCTGCCGTCGTAAAGTTTCAACCGCCACGGCGTTGCGCTGTCGTCCAGCCATATCATGCCCGCTTCCGCATAGGCGGGAGCGGCGGCGCCTTTGTGCTGGGTCAGCAAAGCCTTTTTGCCGTCGTTGTCTTCCTGCCTGTAAACAAGGCCGCTTTTGCCTGCGCCGATGGTCGGGCTTGACTGTGACATTTTTCTCTCTCCCTAGGTTGAATGCTGCGCGCCGTAGCCCTGCGCGAGGTAATCGAAATCGCGTTCAATGCCGCTGCCGCCTGCATCGAAAAAGCGGATGGAAAATCCCGCCGCCGTGACGTCCGTGATGGCGTAATAATCGCCGCTTTGCATGTTCTGCGCCGTGATGGCCACGGCGGGCACGGCGCGAAATGCGGGGGTGAAAACAATATCGCTGCCGGCGCTATCTGCTGTCAGGCCGCGCGTGGATATGCGCCTGTCCGGCATGTCGATGCGCAGCGTCAGCTGGCTGACGACGGGGGTGATGTCCGCGCTGTCCGATTCCAGCAACGGCCGCGCGGCAAAGGCGCGCGCCGTATATTCCCCCAGCGCCGCATCCTGCCACGCCGACCATAGGGGGCTGAGCGCGGGGTCGTCCTGCGTGGTGCGGATTTGCAGCCGCAGACGCCAGCGCGCGGGGTCTGCGCCGCCGTCGCGGTTTTCGACCAAATCGCAATCCGGCCAATCGTCGCAGCTCTCCGCCCGGTCAATGCCGCCCGCCAGAATATCCGCGCTGACCAGCGACGTAAAAACCGCACCCAGGTCTATGGCGTTTGCAAAGGTATAGATGCCCGCATTTTGCCCCGCCGCCGTGTTGCGCGGCCAGCTGACATAGGCCGTGCTGCCCACAATATTCAGCGAAAGCCCGCCCACGGCGGGCGCCTCCGGCCCCAGCGCATCGATGCGGTATCCCGCCAGCAAAAAGATTGGTGAAAAAACACCACTCTGGCTGACGTAACGCAGGCGCAGATCGTATGTTTCCCCCTCGCGCAGATGCTCAATCACGGCGCGGCCATCGGCGGCGCGGGTGATTTCGGCGGGGCTGAAAAAACTTTCATCCTTGGCGCGGATGTCCGCGCGCAGCGACAGCGTTTGCGGAAAATCATGCGCGGCAAGGTTTATCAGCAAACGGCTTTCAGCGTCGCTGCCCTGTGTGCCCGTCATTTCAGCTTTCAGCGCCGCCGTCTGCGGCGTCGTCAGCTGCGGCGCGGGCGGGCGGCGCAGTTCGGGCGGCACCGAAATCTGGCTTGAAAACGCGGGAATGACGCCCTTGTCCGCCAGATGGATTTCCGGTGCGGCATCCACGCAGGTGATGCGTGCGGCCAAATCGCCCATAGGTTCGATACCGCGCACAATCAGCGCCACGCTTTCCTGCCCGCTTTCTCCGAACAGGGCAAGGTCGCCCGCCGCAATCGCCAGCGCGTCGGGCGTTTGCGGGGCGGAAAGATGCAGCGTTTTATGCACCCCCTCTGCCGTTTCCAGCGCAAGCACAATCGAAGACCCGTCCGCACGGCGCAGGCGCAGGGCGTAATTCTTATCCGCCTCCATCTCGACTTCGTTATCCAGCGTGAAAGCGCCGATGCGCGTTTCGTCGCTTTCCAGCCTCTGCAGCGCGGTCACGCGCGCGGCGGCAAGGCCGAACATCGGCACATCGTGCGTAAAGCGCACCATATCGCCGCGGGTGCAGACGATATGTTCGATATCGCAGCAAAACGTATAGGTTTCAGGCCGCAAAATCGCGCTGGCCAGATGATACCTGCCGTCACGCCATGCCTGCTGCGCGTCGGTGACGCCGGGCAGGGTGATGGTTTCATAGCGCAGGGCGGTTTCGGCGGTGACGCCGTCCTTGAACACGAGCCTTTCATCCTGCCGCCAGTCTTTGGCGCGGTTGATGAAACGCACGCGCAAACCGTCCGGCACTTCGTCGAAGGCCTTGCGCCCCTGAAACCCCCATGTATTGCGCGGGCTGAAATGCTGCACGGGCACGCTTTGCGGGCGGTCTTCGACAATGCTCCATTTGCCGTCGGTCAGGCTGGGCGATGCGCGGCCGGCGGCGGCGATGTCCTGCAAAACCTCGCGCAGCGACGTGTCGTAATCGATAACGGCGTTGAATTCCCGCCCCTCGGCTGCGCAGGCTTCGTGCCATGCGGCAAGGCGGCCGATGTCTATGCGGCTATCGGCCAGCGGGCGCGCATTGCCCGCCCCTTGCAGGGCGTGGCGGTACAGCGATGCGGGGTTGGCTGTGGGCTGCAAAACCCAATCCGTGCCGTCCCAGTCCGGCAGGATGGATTCAACAACGCCGCTCAGCCTGTCCAGAATACCGTTCAGCTGGTCGGTCGCCTTGATGCGCAGGGCGGTCATCGCAAGCCCTTGTATGCGCACCGGATAGGCATAGCGCAAACTGCGCAGCGCCGTCCAGACAGTGTCATTGAACGTGCGGTCATCGTCGCTGTCGGGCGTGACGCGGCGCAGGCGCACGTCATAGCGGCCGCGCGGCACGCGGAAACTCAGGCTCTGGCGCACGGCGGCGCTTTGCTTCGCGCTCAGGCTGAAACCGGGATAGCGCAAACCGCCCGCAGAAATTTCGATGCGGTTCGCGTTAAACGACGTACCGGCGGCGAAATCGCCCGCCGCTTCAAAACGCTCTTGCGCGCTGTCGCGCTCGTCCGTGATGCGGTCGGCTGGAATGATGTCTGAATCGTCCGAACGCCGCTCTATGCGCGCAACCGGCAGGTATCCCGCTGCGACCTTGGGCAGTTCGGGCGGCGCGGTGTCGTGGCTGGTGCGGTAAAGGCTGCCCTTCAAAACCTTCAGCGTGCCGCTCGCGGCGTCCATTACGATGCGGTCGGTGCGGCTGGCGGTGTAGGATTTTCCGTTTTTCTTGTAAACATCCGGCTTGGCTGCCAGCGTGACGTGGCGGGCGTCGATGGCGGTATAGGCGCTGCTGGCCGCGCTCCAGCTGTTTTCGCCAGCGGGGCTGTATTGCACTTCGACTGCGACGTCGGCGGCTATTTTCTTGCCGCTGCCGTTAAATCCGACCAGTCCGCGCGGCAGGGTCAAATCGACGGAAATTTCATCGGCTTCGCTTTCGGTCGTGCGCAGGGCATAGCCGTTTTCTTCGCGCAGCACGACTTCCATGTCGTTTTGCATCACGCTGGTGCTGTAAAGCGTCAGCGGCGCATCATCCGGCCAACCGCTGCGCGTTTCAATTTCAACATCTTCGAATTCCGACAGCGGGGTTTCACCGATGCGCAAATCGGTGATTTCAAGCGGCCCATAGCCCCAGATAAAAATCATGCGCAGGTATTGGTCGTTGCCCGCGGTTTCGGTATAGGGCAGTGCGCCCAGCGGCGGCACAAAACGGTGTCGCCCCAGCACACGCGGCACGCGGCCAAAGGGGGTGGCCTGATTGCGCGCGCCTTGCAAAAACAGCGTCGGGCTCTCGGCCTGTCCAAGGCCAAAACGCGGCTTGCCGGGCGGGGCAAGGGCGTTCAGCGCCAGCCGGCCTGCGATATTCACCCCCGCCGTAATCAGCCGCGCCGCGCTGATGCCCATAAAGGCAGCCTGCGCACCGACGCCCAGCGCCCCGGCGATAGCACCCGCAATCACCGGGCTTGCAACGACCAGCGCCAGCGACAAAACGGTGCGCAGCGGGTTTTTACCACCGCCACCGCCCATCGGCACCATGCGCAGTGTCAACGTCGTGCCCGCACGCGGGCGCAGCCGCGCCCAGTTTTCGCGCGGAATATGATGCCCGTCGATAAAGGCATGCAAATACGGGCGCAGTTCGGGCGCGATGCCGCAGGCGGCGACAAGCGCATCCAGCGTTTGTCCGGCGGGCAGGCGCGCATGTGTGCGCTCCGGCGCGAAGGGGTGCGCATGGAAACAAAGCGTGAGGTCCGCGGCGGCGGGCGCGGCGTTTTTTGCGGGTGTGGTCATGTTTTTTTATCCTGCGGGCGCGGCGGCGTTTTGCGCTGCGCGGTGGCGGTAAAATCCGTAAAGGCGGTCTTTCCAGCGCAGCTGGTCGTATTTTTCGATGGCGCTGTCGATGCGTGCCTCGACATCCAACATGTATCCGTCGCCCAAAACCACGCCGACATGCAGCGGCAAACCATGCAGCCGCAGCACAACCACATCGCCGCAGGTTTCGTGGCCCTGCGGCACTTCCTGCCACGCGGGTATCTGGCGGCGGATGATGCCGCTGATGTCGTCAAGGGCAAGGGTATGTTCGTATTCCGCAGCAAGCGACGGCAGGGCGATTGAAAACTGCTCCGCCATCACCAGCCGCACAAGACCCCAGCAGTCAAGCCCGCTGCGGTCGCGTCCGTGGTCGCGGAAAGGCAGTCCGATATAACGCCCCGCCCAAATCGGGACGGGCATCGGCTTTCTCCGGTCATGTTTTGAAATGCGAAAGAGGCATGAAAAAACCCGCCGTTATCGGGGGGGGTTTTTTGAAACTTGTTTCAGGCAGCCGGGCGGTTTACATGCCGCCGTTCATGCCGTGTTTGTTGCGCGGCGTCGTGGCCGGTTTGCCGGACGTGTCGCTGGAGAGGACTTTGTCCGCCCAGGCGTTCAGGCGTGCGGTGTTGACTTTGTCGGGGTTTGCCGCCGCAAAATCCTGCATGGCTTGGATGCTCTTGCGCTCCGTGCCGCTGACGCCATGACGGCTGTCGATGCTCATACACTGAAGAGAAGTGCAGAGGTAATCATCAAGGCCTGTGGTCTGCGCGCCGCCGACGAATTGTGATTTCATTGTATAGCCCCCTAAGCTTGCCCACGGGCAAGTGTTAAAGCATCAACGAGAACCGAGATTCTTAACTGATTTTTAACAGCTTAACCCTATTTTCCTCATCTTACCATAAGAAAATTGAACGAAGGGTTAAGTTCGGGGATTCAAAACGCGATTCCAGTGGTTTAAACCCCCTAAAACAGCCCCGGAAACAGGCTTGGGGAAAAGCTGGCGGCGGGATAGGGCTCTGCCGTGAAGTCCTCCACGCTCAAATCCCCCTCCACGGCCTGCGAATCGTATGTGATGTTGGTGAAGCGGAAATCGTCGAACCGTGCCTCCACCACATCGGGCGCGGCTGTGCGGATGATTTCGACAGTGACAACAGGCGACGATGTCAGGCCGCGCACGGCCTGCATAATCTGCCGCTCCACGTTGTCGATGCAAAGCCGCGCGCGCGGGCTGCGCCCTTCCTCGTCTTCGGGCAGGGTGAGGGCGAAGGGATAGGCGATAAAATTTTCACCGCGGCTGATAATATCCAGCCCGCCGCTGCAAACGCGCAGCGGCTCCGGCATGTCATCATGCGCCAGCGTCAGCAGCACGGCAAAAACCTCGCCCGTTTCCGGCGCATGCAGCGCGGCGCGGGTTTCGTTTGTCAAGTTGCGGCTCATGCGTCACCGCCGTACAGGATTTCAAGCGACAGGCGCGCGCGGAAATAATCCCCGTTCACGGCTGCGTAATCGGGCGGCGCTGCGAAACGGGCGGCGATATTGACGTTGCGGCGCGGGTGCGGAAAAACAAACGGCAAAACGCCGCCGGACAGCGCGGTTTGGTAAAACGTATCCAGCGTTTCGCAATCGCTGCGTGCCAGCAGATATTGCACGGTCATTTTGCCGCTGGCGGCGCTGCCGCGGCGGCGCAGTTTGGGCGGGCCTTGCTCCATTTCCGTGCGCAGCACGTTATCGGCCAGCGTTTCCTGCCAGCCGTCCTGCAGCGGTGTGTGCGGCAAGGTTTCCGGCCATGCAATATCGGGCATCGGGCTCATGCGTTTTTCCTTTTTAAATTCTGGTGCGTTTATCTGCCCACCAGCGACGGCACCAGCCCGAACAGGCTTTGCAGCACAGAACCCGTCTGCCGCCCCTGCGCCAGCGATTGCGCGACCATCTGGTCGATGGTGATTTCCAGCGTGCGGCGGTCGAAGGCATCGGTGCTTTCGCGCACCCCTACCTGCGCGGCCGTGTTGTTATGCACGATGACGTTGATGCCGCCCGTATCGCCGCGCGCCGCCTGCGGCAGCAGGGATTGTTTTAAAACTTCCGCCAATTCGGCCTTCAGCACGCGCGACAATTCCTGCGCGGCAATGCCGGCGACACTGTCGCCGCTGCCGCTGCGCCC